>OGZV01002894.1_pt1 | contig 12613 bp, 13 predicted proteins | sample 1576861 | NCBI WGS metagenome assembly OGZV01 (sample SAMEA3541501, study PRJEB24748) | human gut metagenome | biome: human gut; feature: human-associated habitat; material: faeces | place: China | collected 2012
GCGGGCTGCGGGGCGCGCGGGGGGCGCGCTCCGGTGCGGGCTGGGTCTGCTTGATGGACAGTGCAATCTTGCCATCCGGCGCGATGGAGATGACCTTAACCTTAACGGTCTGGCCAGCTTCCAGCACGGTAGCAAGGTCCTGCACAAACTCATAGCTTACCTCAGAAATGTGAACAAGGCCGGTTTTGCTTTCCGGCAGGGCAACGAAGGCGCCAAACGGCTTAATGCCGGTAACTTTGCCTTCCAAGATGTCTCCAACCTGTAATGCCAAAACTATAATACCCCTTTGCTGCCCGGCAAAACTGCCGGGTATCGTTATTGATGGAACCTTTGCTTTCAGATTCCGCTTGTATGCCTTGCAGGCAAGGCCTGCACTGTGAAAGGCTGGTTGAGTCCGCAAAAAACAGAAGCCAGCCTTTTGCATCTTCCATTGTACCTGGCATGGTAATCCGGCGTAATGCTGTTACTTGCCGCTCAGATCCACCCAAATGCGCTCATTGGGCTTGGCATAGCCATCGGCGCGGGCGCTGCGTTCAATAATCGCGTCTTTGCCATCGGCCAATGCGCGTCCCAGCTCTTCGTTTTGGGCCTGCTGGGCGCTGAGCTGTTCGCGCACCGCGGCGAGTTCCTGCTGTTTTGAGCCGATGGTGATCTGGCACTGGATCAAAGTAAAGAACAAAGAACAAAACAGTGCGGCCACAGCCAAGGGAAGCAAACGCCGCGCAATGCTTTTGTGTTGGTTCATGCGGCAGCGCCTCCTTCCGGGCAGGTATCAAAATGCCGTTGTGTGCAAACCATTGTACCGCCTGCCCGCACAAGAAGGTCTTATGCAGGCATACTTAAATACAGTTTAATTATATAATATTGTGCGCTTGTTTTGCAACACATTTTTCGGCTTTTTTCCGCTTTTCTTGCATGAATCTTGTGCGTTGTGCCGCCGGGCGTGCCGAATCTTTCTGATCCGGGCCAGCAGCCGCTGTTTGAACGGGTGTACCGCATAGTCCGCCGCAAAGCGCAGCGGCCAGACCAGAACAAACACCGTGCCGCGCAGCGCCCTGTGCACCGCGTGGGAAACGCACCACCGCCAGCACAGTGCCCCCAGCCCCATGGCGGCGGCCATATACCAGCGCGCCGCCCCGGTAGCCGAAGCCCCCGCCGCGAAGCCGCAGCAGACAAAGGCTGCGGCAGCAAAGGCCAGCACATCCCACACAAAGCAGCGCACCGGGCCACTGCCAAAGGCAAGGGTTGCCCCATCCCGTACAGCGCCAAGCAGCAGGCCCGCCCCAAGACAAAGCAGTACATCGCCCAGCACTGCCCACAACGGCGGCGATGGCACCATCAACGCAGCAGGCGGGCCAGCAGCCCACCGCTCTGTTTTTTGCTCTGCTGGTTCTCGGTATACTGCAAATATTCGATCTGGCCGGAGATATGCACTTCCCCCGTGCGAACCGAAAGCTCGCTGACCTGCATTCCTTGCCCACCGATGGTCAGATCCCCCAGCGGAGTTTGCAGCGTTGCGCCCAGTTCATCACAGCTCACAATACGGGTCACACCGGTCACCGTCAGCCGGGCGCGGTTTTCCAGCGTCAGGGCATGGGCGCGCGGCGGAGCAGGCAGGTCGGATTGCTGGGGGGCATGTTCCCCAATCGGGTGCGGGCTGGTCAGTTCTGGCATGGCGGTTTCCTCCGGCAGCAGTTGTTGCTTACCCTATACCATATGCCGCACACCGCGCGGTTAGAACTCCCCCGCCCTGGTTTTTCTCAGCCTTCCAGGATCTCAAACAGCTCGCGGGCAACATCCTTGCCCTTGGGTTCATCAATAGAAAGCACCCGCACCTTGACGGGGCGGTTGCCGAAGGTAATCTCGATCACATCGCCGATCTTTACGGCATAGCTTGCTTTGGCGGGTTTGCCGTTCACGATCACGCGGCCCGCATCGGCCACATCATTGGCCAAGGTGCGGCGCTTGATCAGGCGGCTGACTTTCAGGTATTTATCCAGTCTCATGGTTCATCCTCATCTCTATGGCAGCGGTACTCCAGCCACCAGGCGGGAATCATGCGGCGCTGCCTATATCATAAAAGCCCGCCGCGTTTGGGTGCGGCGGGCTTTTTCATTCAGAGCGTATCTGACGCCTGAACAGATTACTGCACAGCGTCCTTCAGTGCCTTGCCAGCCTTGAATGCGGGCAGCTTGGAAGCAGCAATGGTCATGGGCTCTTTGGTCTGCGGGTTGCGGCCCTGGCGTTCCGGGCGCTCGCGGACTTCAAAGGTGCCAAAGCCAACCAGCGAAACTTTGCCGCCGTTCTTCAGCTCTTCGGTGATAGCAGCCAGTGCTGCGTTGACAGCCTTTTCGGCGTCTTTCTTGCTCATGCCAGCTTCAGCGGCAACGGATGCGATCAGTTCAACTTTGGTCATTTGTTATATACCTCCAAATTAAATAAATTGCGTTTTTTTTGCCTTTTCAGGCTACCGGCCCGGCTGCTGTGCAAAATGCCTCGTTGGCTTTTTGCAGAGCCTGTTCGGGGTCTCCCCCTGCCTGCCGGGCCAGATTGGCGGCGGCAAACAACAGTTCGCCCACAGCCTGTTCTGCCTGCGCGCTGGCGGGCTGCGCCGTTTGCAGGTTTTCCGCCGCGTCTGCCAAGGCTGCAGCATCGGCCCCCTGCAGGGCTGCGCCATGGCGTGCGGCGCGCTTTTGCAGCTTGGCCGCGCGCATCAGCGCGGGCATGGCACGGGGCACACTTTCCAGGTCATCGGCCAGGGGGCGGCGGCCCTTTTCTTTATTTTTGAGCGCATCCCAGTCCGTTATACCTTCGTAACCTGGTTGGGTGCCAAAAATATTTGGGTGCCGCTCAATCAGCTTTTGGCATACGCCATCGCAGACCTGTTCCCAGGTAAAGCGGCCGGTTTCCTGTTCCATGCAGGTATGGAAAGCAACCTGCATCAGCACATCGCCCAGCTCTTCACACATCAGCACCGGGTCATCCAGGTCCAATGCGTCCACAGCCTCATACGCTTCTTCCAGGAAGTTCATCCGAATCGATGTATGGGTCTGAACTTTATCCCACGGACAGCCGTTGACCGGATCCCGCAAAAGGGTGATAATGCGGACAAGATCATCTGCCGTGTACGGGCGGTTGTGCGGATATTCCATGCATGCTGCAATGCTGCCTGCCCAGGATGTACCAGGGTCCGCTTGAAAAAACAACAGGCAACATCATACCTCTCATTCTACCGTTTTGTCAAGGAAACAATACAAGTTGCTGTTTGACAGCCGAGCTACCTGTTTACAGCTGTGCGCCGCAATGGTTGCAGAACAGTGCGTCTGCATCCACATCTGCATGGCAGACGGGGCACTCTTTGGTCTCACCGCGCGGGCGGTCAGCCGCATCGGCCAGAGCCTGCTCCTCCTCGGGGGTCAGGCCGGCGGGGTCATCGTGGTAAGTGGTGGGATCGTTGGGGTCCTCAGCCTCCTGCTCAGCCTCGGCAGCTTCAGCGGCAGCGGCCTCATCGGGGGGCATGCGGGCCTTGATTTCCTCAATCGCCTTTTCGATTTCGGCAATGTTCTCGATATATTTATCCACCAGGGGCTGGTTTTCCTCGTCTGCCTTATGCAGGCTGTAAACCAGTGCGCCCAGCTGGCGCTGTGCCTTGGCCAGGCGGTTCTGCTGGGATGCCAGATCCAGCTGGTTCTTGCCCTTATCTGCAATATCCATGGCTGCCTTGTAAGCGGTATCCACAAACTGCATGCTCTGTTCTTTGATCTTATTGATATCCAGTTCAAACATAATGTAACACCTCGTTATCATCTGGCCCCGGCAGGGCACTGCGCCACAGCTGCGCAGCCCGGCCGGGTGGAATGAAAAGCCGTAAAAATTTATTATTTTCGATTTCACGGCTTTTCCCTGTAAGGCTTATTATACCGTATCATTGCCTGGTTTTCAATCTTGTGGCGCAAAGAATTATGTCCAAATCGTAAACATTTGGACGTAACAGGAAGTTTTATTGGTTTTTGGCTCCAATGAACTCCCGCAGCATGCTTTTCTGCGGGATCAGCGCGGCATTAATGGGTACAAAATGCGCAAACCGGCTGCGCAAATCTGCCATGCGGCCCGCATTGGCGCTGGCCGTCAGCTGGTCAATATAATATTCCCAAATCCCCACCTCGCAGCTGAATGAAGTATCCAGCACAAGGTTCGCCCGATTCTTGAACGTCTTGATATACTGGTCCTCTGCCTTACAGACATGGGGCCACAGGCCGATGGTAAAATCGGCATCATGCCCGCGGAACCGCCAGTCCCGCGTAATGCGGCGGGCAAGGCGAACATCGCGGGTGGCGATCAGCCGCGCACCGTCCGGTCCGGCATATTCTTCCCGCAGGCTGGCGTAAATATTCAGCACAGCATCCTGCGGCAAAGTCTCGGTCAGGATGGGGTTAAAGGCGTGCAGTCCCTCCACAACCACCACACCGTCGGTGCAGTCGATGTGCTGGGTCTGCGGGGCGGGCAGCTGGGTCATAAAGTCAAAGATCGGCGCATCGCACACGCCGGTCTGGGCCAGCTGCTGCAGGCAGTGCTGCACCAGCGGGATATCCAGCGCTTCCACGCATTCGTAATCATCCCGGCCATCCGGCTGTTTGGGGTAGCGGCCCTCGCCCACAAAAAAGTCGTCCAGGCTCAATACCCGGCTGCGCACGCCTTTGCTGCGCATGGCGGCGGCCAACTTGTTGGCGCTGGTGGTTTTGCCCGCAGCGGAAGGCCCCGTCAGCATGACAATACGGCGGCCGGATGCCAGAACATAGGCCGCGGCGGCATCAATGCGGCTCTGGTACTGCTGTTCGCTCAGCTGCACCAAATCAGCCGGGTTGTGCGCGGCAAGGTTGAGCAGCTCACACCCCACCATGCGCTTGGGGGCGCGCGGATTCACCACAGCTGGGATATTGGTCATAGAACTGTTTCACTCCTTCCTTGCGTGCAAGGATCGTGTCAAAACGGTCGATATATTCTGTCGGGTACTTATAATTAAAGATACGCTCGATCTTGCCGTGACGTGCACCGGGGGCTACCAGCTTTGTAGAACCGCCCGCACCGGCAGAAAGAATGGTGTGGACTTCCTCCATGATATAGATATTATACAGGCACTCGTACCCCGGCTTGCACCAGCCCACGTTTTCCAGGTTTTGCAGGGTGCCTTTTTGGCGGTACAGGTAGTAGGGGCGGTAACCGGCTTTTTCCAGCAGCTCGCAGCTTTCCACCATAGCGGCCACATCGGCATAATCCGCAGCGCGGTGCTCCACCACCAGGTTGGACGCCCGTTTCAGCGTGAGGGTATGCACGGTGATATTTTCCGGGTCCAAGTCAATGGCCGTCTGCAGGCTATGGCGGAAGCCTTCCACCGTATCCCCCGGCAGACCCGCGATCAAGTCCATGTTGATGTTATCATGCCCCACGCGGCGGGCGGTCCGGTAACAATCCAGGATATCCTGCGCCGTGTGGCGGCGGCCAATGTTGCGCAGCACTTCATCCGAGAATGTCTGCGGGTTGATGGAAATGCGGGTTGCGCCGTATTCTTTGATGATGCGCAGTTTTTCTTCGTCGGTACAGTCAGGGCGGCCCGCTTCCACGGTAAACTCTTCCAGGGCGGGCAGGTCAAACTGCTCGGCCATGGTGCCCATCAGCTGGCGCAGCTGCTGCGCGTTGACGCTGGTGGGGGTGCCGCCGCCGATATACAGCGTTTTGATGCTGAGGTGTGCAGCGTCCGCAGCGGCGCGGGTAGCGGCAAGCTCCTTGCACAGGCAGTCCACGTAGGGGGCCACCAGCGCACGGCTGGATTTATCCCCCACCGTGCGGGAGACAAAGCTGCAATAGCTGCAGCGGGACGGGCAGAACGGAATGCCCGCGTACACACTGCAATCCATCGGCTGGGCGCGCTCCAGCACCGGGCGCTGCAGGTCCGCAATACTTTTGGCCATGGCAAAACGGCGCGGCGTGCAGTCAAAATGCTGCAAAAAGCGCTGTTCGATTTCTTCTTCGGTTTTGCCCTCGGCGCGCAGGTCATGGATGATGCGCACCGGGCGCACGCCGGTCATCATGCCCCAGGGCGGGCGGATACCGGTAACACCGCACAGCATGGTGTACAGCATGCGGCACAGGGCATACTCCTGCGTGCGGGCATCCCCCTGGGGCGGGCGCTGCTGCACCCAGGTGGTTGTGCCGTTCTGCCGCACCAGAACCAGCAGCAGATACCTGTGAGCCACAGCCAGCACAAGGTCTGCGGTATCGTCCGGCAGGGTCTGGCTCAGCTCCGCCGCCGGGTAAAAGATGCGTGCGGTATGCTCGGCCTCATACCCAGCTGCCGCACCGCGCAATACAATTTGCATAAGAACCCCCGAATTGGAGGGAGGAGTTAGCGCGGAGCCGAGCCTGTTGTAATCCCGCTTATGCCAATACTGCCAAAACAGTACCCGGCGCATTGCAGGCATACCGCAAACTTTTAGGCCGCCGCTTAACTCCTAACTCCTCCCTATCTTAAAATACTTCCCCCATCAGATATGGGTTGGACCGGCGTTCCTGGCCAAGGGTGGTAAAGCTTTCGTGGCCGGGGTAGACGGTGGTTTCATCCGACAGGGGCAGGTCCGCCACCAGAGCAAGGCTGCGCTGCATATCGGCTGCGCTGCCGCCGGGCAAATCCACGCGGCCGCAGCTGCCCGCAAACAGGGTATCGCCGCTGAACAGCCGGTCGCCGCAGGCGATGACCACGCCGCCGGGGGTGTGGCCTGGTGTGTGCCAGATGCGGAACGTCAGCTCATCCACCTGATACTCACTGTTGCCCGCAGGCCACGGGGCATCGATCAGATCCGGAGTCAGCGGATACATCTGGTCGCCTTTGGCATCGGCCAGGTCCATATGCACCTTGGCGCCGGTGGCTTTTTTCAGGGCCGCCACACTGCCCACATGGTCATAATGGCCGTGGGTGAGGAAAATGTCCGTCAGGGTTGCGTTATTCTCTTTCAGCTGAGCCAGATAGGTTTCGGCCTCGGCAGCGGGGTCCACCACAACGGCATGCCCGGCGGCGGTGATCAGCAAAAAGGTATTGGTATACAGCGGCCAAACGCCGTGGATATGGATCAATTTCATGGTTGTGCTCCTTTACTTCCACTCATCGGTATCAATGATGATGGTCACCGGACCATCGTTGACAAGGCTGACCTGCATATCGGCCCCAAACTCGCCATGCTGAACGTCTTTCAGTCCCTGGGTGTTCATCAGCTCCTGCAAAAAGGCATCATAAGCGCTTTTGGCGGTCTCCCCTTTTGCGGCATGGATAAAGCTGGGCCGTTTGCCGCGGGAGGTATCGCCATACAGGGTAAAGTTGCTGACGACAAGAACCGAATAGCCAAGTTCCACCGCGCTGCGGTTCAACTTGCCCTCATCATCGGCAAAAATGCGCAGCCCGGCGCATTTGACCGCCAGCTTGGGGATAATGGCGGGGTCGTCACCATCCTTTACCCCAAGCAAAATCATCAGCCCCGGCCCGATGGTGCGGGGATCGCCGCCGTTGACCACAACGGACGCCGAGGAAACACGCTGAAGCACAGCACGCATAACACAGTTCTCCTTATTCAGTCAGTATGGCACACCCGGTTAAACCGCAGGCACCATAAAATAGCAGGAATCCGCTACAAAGAAATTCAGCGAATCATCGCCCGCAAACACCGCCTGCCAGTTTTCCCATGTTGCGCCGTCGGTTGTCACATACACGGCGGTGGGGTCATACTGCCCGGCGGCAAGCCGGGCAGCGGTATCGGCGCGGCTGGTTTCCGCCGCTGGGTGGCTGCCGGACACAGCAATATCCAGATTGGTTGCCAGCCCCTGCTTGCCCGCCAGAATGGCCAGCAGGCGCAAGCGGTCCTCCCGCACTTCCCCGGCGGCAAGCAGCTGGGTGTGGCCAGCGCCAAGGCTGGCGGTCTGGTCGTTGTTTACCACTGTGGCGTTGATGGGGTCGGCGAACTTCTGCCGCTTTTGCTGGGCGGCGGCGCTCAAATCAAACGCCTGAACGCCGACAAACAGCGCCAGCACCAGCACCGCATACCGGCCGGGCAGGCGGTCCCGCAGGGTATACACGGCATACACCACCATGCAGGCCGCTACCAGATAGAACATCCGCCCGCTGGAGCGGAAGATGCCGCACAGCTCCAACAGCTTTGCAGGCAGCGGCAGCTCAATGCCGGTGTTGCCCCAGTAAATTTTGTTGCTGACGGCAAACAGCGTTAAAAACACGCAGGCCGCAAACACCGGCCCATTGCGGTGCCACCAGGTTTTGGTGTTCTGGGGGCAGCGCACCGCCCGGCGCAGGCTGAACAGCAGCGCCGCCGTGACCAGCGCCAGCACACCAAGCCCCAGGTAATTGAAGCCATCATACTGGCCGGGCTGCTGCGGCATTACCTGGTACAGCCGGGACCAAGTGTAGCCCCCGCGGGAGGTTGGGTTGATGAGTGCATTCAGGTTCATGGAATAATCGCCATAGCCGGAGCGAGATGCCCCGGTGCCGGAGCCGATGGCCCCGCACAAAACGCCGCCCACCACAGCCGCTGCCAAACTTGCCGCAAACTGCAGCGCCGCGCGGCCCCAAGCTTTTTTCTGGCGGCCCAGTTCCACGGCGGCCAGCAGGGCGCACATCATGACCAGCGGCAGAAAGTACGGGTGGATGCCCACCGCCAAAAAGGCCAGTACCGGCATGGCCCAGGGGAATTTGGCCGTGCCGCTGTGCAGGTTTTGACGGTATTCCAGAAAGGCATACAGCGCCAGCAAAAACAGCCACTGGCTGGCCAGCGCGGTATGGCGGAACGCGCGCTCCCACAAGGTAGGCAGCATAACAAACAGCAGACCGCCCAGTGTGGAAAACGCCAGCGCTCCCGCGCCAGTTTTTGCCTGCCCGCGGGCGCACAGAAGCGCACCGGCTGCCCCCTGCATGGCAAAGCAGAACAGCGTGTACCACCCAAACCACTGGAAGGTGGAGGGCAGCACCCCGCGCAGCGCCTTGAAGAAGATGCTGACCCAGGGGATGCTGTCGGTAAACGAAATGACGGTGCCATCCGGGGCGGCAATGGTATCCGCCAGGCCCAGCGGGAACGCCCAATGAGAGTTGCGGAACAACACCCAGCCCGCATAATGTTGCTGAATGTCCCACTCATCATAGCCGTTCAAGATCCAGGCATCATAGGTTGGGTGCAGGGTGGATGTGCCATACAGCAGGAAAAATACCACCATGCCCGCCGCCGCGCCCAAAAGCGCCGCCAGCCACCGCCGTTTTGTGTTTTGATTCATGTGTTTTATGGGTTGTGCAGTGATCGGTCAATTTTGATTTAACCCCAGGCAGCGGGCGCGCAATATGCGTTCCTACGTGGTTTCTGCACACTTTCTATTTTATTTCTTATTTTTTATGTCTGATATATTAGAGTTTTTTCGGTTCTTTTTTTGCAAAAAAGGATCAAAAAATCCCCCGTATAAAAGTTTTAGTTGCGGGTAACTGTCAGAACGTCTTTGACTTTTTTCAGGCGTGCCACAACATTGTTCAGGTGCACGGTGTTCATAATGCCCACCGTCAGGGACATGCGTGCGCGGCCCTGATCCGCCGCGCGGGCGGAAAGTGAATAGATCGGCACACGCATATCGCCCAGCGCCAGCGCAACGTCCGAAAGCAGGTTGGCGCGGTCCATGCAGTCCAGCTCCAGCGTTGCCTTGTAGTCCTCTTTGGCATCATCCGCCCAATAGGCGTTCACCCAGCGGGCGGCATTTTCCGGGTCCTTCATACTCTGCTGCACATTGGCGCAGTCCCGCTTGTGGATGGACACGCCAAACCCACGGGTGACAAAACCGATGATGTCATCCCCCGGCAGCGGCGAACAACACTTGGCAAACTTGATGGGGCAGTTGTCAATGCCTTCCACCACAACACCGTCCGAAGAATGAACGCGCTTGATATCCACCGTGGGCAGCGGCTTGGGTTCCGTTGCTTTCAGGCGGGTGTACTCTTCCTTCAGCTTGGGCAGGATGCGCGCCAGCTGCAAACCGCCATAGCCGATGGCCGCATACATTTCATCCACCGAGTTACAGTGGTTGCGGCGCGCCAGGTTGGACATGAACTCGTCATACTGCTCCGGCGGGATCACCATCAGGTTGCGGCGCAGCTCTTTTTCAAAGGCATCCTTGCCCTCGGCAATGTTTTCGTCCCGGCGCTCTTTCTTGAACCAGTTGCGGATCTTGTTCTTTGCTTCGCTGGTTTTTACAATGTTCAGCCAGTCGCGGGAGGGACCACGGTTTTCCGGGCCGGTGATGATTTCAATGATTTCGCCGGTAACGACCTGATGGTCAATGGGCACAATGCGGTTGTTTACCTTGGCGCCGATCATCCGGTTTCCCACGGCGGAATGGATGGCGTAAGCAAAGTCGATGACGGTTGCGCCGGCCGGCAGGTTGATCACATCGCCGCGTGGGGTAAAGGCAAACACTTCTTCCGGCAGCAGGTCAGACTTGATATCGCTGAGCAGGTCGGTGGCATCAATGCTGGAACGCTGGCTTTCCAACAGCTGGCGCACCCAAGCCAGGCGTTCGTCCAGCCTATCACTGCTGGCGGCGGTAATGCCGGCCTTATACTTCCAGTGGGCAGCAATGCCGTATTCCGCGTTGCGGTCCATCTCGCGGGTACGGATCTGCACCTCAAAGGGGATGGCTTCGCGGCCAATCACGGTGGTGTGCAGGCTCTGGTAGCCGTTGGGTTTGGGGGTGGAGATATAATCCTTGAAGCGGTTGGGCAGTGGGTGGTACATATCGTGGATGAGGCCCAGGGTGCTGTAGCACTCGGCCAGGGTATCCAGAATGATGCGGACCGCATAGATATCGTAGATCTCGTCAAAGGACTTGTTCTGCATGATGGTCTTGCGGTAGATGCCGTAGATGCTCTTGACCCGGCGCTTGATGGTGGCACCCTCGATGCCGCTCTCGATCAGGCGGCGCTCAATGACGCCGGACACCTTGGCCAGGAACTCCTCCCCGGCCCGCTCGCTCAGCATCTTGCTGATCTCGCTATAGCCCACCGGGTCGAGGTAATGCAGGCTGCGGTCCTCCAGCTCTTCCTTCACGTTCAGGATGCCCAGCCGGTTGGCGATGGGGGCATACACCTCCATGGTCTCGCGAGCCTTGTCGCGGCGCTTCTGCTCCGGCCAGGCGTCACCGGTGCGCATATTATGCAGCCGGTCGCACAGCTTGATGATCATCACGCGCACGTCGCGGCTCATGGCCAGCAGCATCTTACGCAGGTTCTCGGCCTGCAGCTCCTCGATGTTGGAGAACTGGATCTTGGTCAGCTTGGTGACGCCGTCCACCATCTGGGCCACCTCGGAGCCGAACTGTGCGGTCAGGTCGTCCAGGGTGGTGGGGGTATCCTCCACCACATCGTGCAGCAGAGCGGCAGCGATGCTCTCGGAGTCCATGCCCAGATCCAGCACCAGCCGGGCCACGGCCAGCGGGTGGCAGATATAGGGTTCGCCGCTGCGGCGGCACACGCCCTTGTGGGCGTCATTGGCAAGGTTATAGGCCTTTTCGATCATGTCCGTATCGTAGGCCCTGCCGCTGGCCTTGATGGCCTCACAGAGTTTGTCCCAGGTCACGATCTCCGGGCGCACCTCGGAGGGCAGAGTACCCTCCGGAGCATCTGCCGGCTGTGCTGTAGCGGCCACGGTGGCCGTCTCCTGCACCGGCTGGTGCAGGTGGGTCTTGGCCGAATACGAGTCCTCCTCCCGCACCGGGGCGGGGGCAGGCAGTTTCTTTCCCTCAGGCATTTACATTCCCTCCAAACATTTCAGGATCGGGGCGTCGGCAAGGTTCTTCTTTCCGGCCGTGGGCACCAGCTCCCACACTTTGGCCCCGCCCTTTTCTGCGGCAGCGATCAGCCCCACCTGTTCCAGTGCCGTGACCGCCACCAGCGTTTTGCCGGTATTTTCTTCTCCCAGCTTCGCGCACAGGGGCTGCAGATCCTCCGCGTGCCAGCGGCGGGCCTGCAGCTCCCGGTATACCGCGATGATGTCGCTGCGGGCCGGGGTGATGAGATTTTTCTGTTCTGTGGTGAGCGGGGTGCCGCGGCGCAGTGCCTGCACCAGCGCTGCCTGCTGCGGCATGGCACTACCAAGACCCGCCGGGTGCAGGTCGATGATGCGGCCCGAAAGCTGCGCGCCACGGGGCGCATCGTAGACCGAAAGATTCAGGGCAGTGTCTACCACGTCGCCCGTGGCATAGGGCAGCTGCTCCGGCCGCATGCCGAACCACACGGCGTACAGGCTGGCATTGCCCTGCCGCAGACGCAGGCGGCTGTGTTTGCCGTCTGACACCGGGTATACCCCGTCCAGCACGGCATTCTGGAGCAGGAACACCGGGGTGGGGTTCTCAGCCCCGAAGGGGGCCAGCTGATCCAGACGGCGCACGGCGTCCACCGTGACCCGGTCCAGATGGATGGACAGATCGCAGGTCAGCGGCGGGATCTGCAGCACGGGGCACTCCCTTGCCGCCCACTCGTTCAGGCGGCGGCGCAGGGCTTCCAGATTTTCTTCCCGCACCGAGA
>OGZV01002897.1_pt1 | contig 12596 bp, 9 predicted proteins | sample 1576861 | NCBI WGS metagenome assembly OGZV01 (sample SAMEA3541501, study PRJEB24748) | human gut metagenome | biome: human gut; feature: human-associated habitat; material: faeces | place: China | collected 2012
CTGAAATAGTTCACAACTGACCACGGATTAAATATTTCTGTTTTTCCAAATCGATAGCCATCATACCATTCACAAATTTCATCATATTTATCGGATGCTCCATAATATGCTGCCATCTCTCGCACTTCATCCGATGTGAAGCCAAAATAAGCACTGTATTTATGGTCTAAAACCGAATTAATGGACAGATTGTTCATTCCACTGAAAATACTTTCTTTTGCCACCCACAGAATTCCGGTAAGAAAGCCGAATGCCAGATGCTTATTATCCTTAAATCCGCCCGAAAACAGGTTTCTCATAAACAGAATGATTTCTTCATAATAACCTTTCATATATCCCTGCTGGATAGGCGTATCATACTCATCAATAAAAATCACCGGAGCGGTTCCATGATGTTTATGAAGCATTGCCGAAAGATCCGCCAATGCACTTGAGAGTTCTACTTCCGTCACATTTCCTTCCGCTAGCCTTGCATATTTCCGTTCATCATATTCATCACACCGGTCACTCGTCCGAAGTTCTTCGTGTCTCTGCGTCTCTTTTGCAAAAATATCCCTGACTGCGGAAAATGTCTCCTCCCAGGTATTAAATTTCACATCTTTAAACGTCAGGAAAATAACCGGATATTTGCCCTGATACGACCGGTATTTCTGACCACATGCCCAAATTTTTTTATCCTGAAAATATACCGATGTATCCTGCTCTGTTTTTTCAAAAAAAGTCCGCAGCATATCCATATTCAGCGTTTTTCCAAATCTGCGTGGTCGTGTAAAAAGTGTTACCATCGGACGTTCATCAATGAAATCTTTTATCAGCATCGTCTTATCAACATAGTAATATTCCGCCTGTGCCAGCCGGAAATCTGACACACCGATTGGCAGAGGCAGACAGGACGATCTCTGATTTTTCCGGTAATAACCAGAGCGTATTCTTTTATCAGCTGGTTTTAATGCATCTGCAGGAATCTGCCAGTTACGTCCCTGCCTCATGGCTCCCTTGATTCTTCCATTTCTGCAAAGTTCCGCTACTCTTCGCTCTGTGATGTTCCATTGTCTTGCAGCTTCTTTTACTGAAATCATTTTTATCATTTTGCACTTCCCCCACCATATTTATATATATAGTATATCCATATGTGCTTATTTCTGCAATATTTATCGGAATTATTCCGTATATTTCTCGATATTATTCCGAGTATTTTTTTGCATTATTCTGCTATTATCAGAACAAATAAAATATTTTTTTACTTTGCAGGCACAGAATTTTCTGTAAAGTAAAGGGACATGGAAAATGAGATAACCTCATAAATCCATGTCCTTTTCTTTTATAGTTATGTGAACCTATTTACTTTTGCTAACATCAATTATGCAGCTCCAAATTTGTCCTGTTCTGCACCTATATGTATTATTCGTATTGTACGTATCCTACAATTCCACAATAAACTCTTCCACAAGTTTCGCGCAATGCTCCGCTGCTTTTTTCTCAAACGTCGGATAATCCATCTCCGCAGAATTATCTGCCTTATCAGAGATCGCACGCAGAATCACGAATGGGATTTCATTTAAGTATGCTGCCTGTCCGATCGCTGCACCCTCCATCTCAGTGCAGAGTGGATGGAAGTTCTCGACTAATTTGTCCTTCACTTCCTTATCACAGATAAACTGGTCACCGCTTACGATTCTGCCGGAGAACACTTTCACTTCGGTGTTGACTTTCTCGCACACACTCTTTGCAAGGGATGCCATTCTCTCGTCCGCCGGAAAACTTAAAGTTCCAAGCTGTGGGATTTCGCCTAACGGATAACCGAATACACGCACATCCATGTCATGCTGAAGGACATCTGTGGAAACAACGATATCCCCGATATCGATCTGTGCGTCCAGAGAACCTGCGATACCGGTATTGATGATATGTGTCACGTCAAATAAATCTGCAAGGATCTGTGTGCAGATACCGGCATTTACTTTTCCAATACCACTGCGCACGATCACAACCTCGACACCGTTTAATGTTCCTTCAAAAAATTCCATATTTGCTTTTTTTGTTGTTTTTACAACATTCATTTTCGATTTTAAAGTTTCTACTTCAAGCTCCATAGCTCCGATAATTCCGATTTTTTTCATCTCGTTCTGTTCTCCTGTTCTCATTTACTTTCTCGTACTCTGACTCGTTTTATTCATCCATAAGCCGAACTGTTTAATTGGTATTCTAACATAAAAATGGAAATTTCGCTTTATTTTTGCGAAATTTCCATTTGTATTTCTCTTTTTATTCACTTGCAGTTCACCAAATGCAAATAAATTTGTATTTCTATATCTTTACGCTACACGGATCTTCTGTAAAATATTTCCAAGTTCTGCTTCCTTCTTCTCGCAGTCAGCTTCAGAAATCTTCTCTGTCACAAAGCCAAGCTCTCCGGTCACGCCTTCTGCCTGTACATACGTAACAGTTCCGAATACTCTTTCTACAGCTGCTTTGTCTGCTGTTGTGCGGATAAAGAACCGGTTCTCCCACTCTTTATAATCTACGAGTTCCAACTTCTTTGAGCTCCACTCGATTGGAATATTTTTGTCCAGATTTTTTGCCATCTCAACAACATCTGCTACAACGGCACTTGCTGTTGGGAGTTTTCCTGCGCCGCTGCCGTAAAACATTGCGTCACCTAACACATTGCCATGTACGAAAATTGCATTGAACACACCGTTTACAGCATAAAGCGGGTGAGATGCCGGAAGTAAAAATGGAGCAACGATCGCTGTATAGCCTTTTGGTCCTTTTTTGCTTGTTGCAAGCAGTTTGATCGCTCTTCCCATTGCCTGTGCGTATTTGATATCTGTCGGTGTGATTTTTGTGATTCCCTCTGTGTGGATATCTTCAAAATCCACCTGCTGTCCGCATACTAAAGATGTTAAAATTGCAATCTTACGGCATGCGTCATAACCTTCCACATCGGCAGTAGGGTCTTTCTCCGCATAACCTTTTGCCTGCGCATCTTTTAAAACTTCATTGAAATCAGCACCCTTTTCTGTCATCTCAGTCATCATATAGTTCGTTGTACCATTTACGATACCGGTGATCTCTTCAATCTCATCTGCAGTAAGACAGGAATTTAACGGACGGATGATCGGAATACCACCGCCGACACTCGCCTCAAACATGAAATTCACATTTTTTTCTTTTGCAAGTGCGATCAGTTCTGCACCTTTTGCAGCCACTAGTGCCTTATTGGAAGTTGTCACATGTTTTCCAGCCTCTAACATTGTTTTTACAAAAGTATACGCCGGCTCCACGCCACCCATTGTCTCAACTACAATCGCTACTTCCGGATCTTCTGCGATCACTTTATAATCATGTACGATTTTCTCCTGGATCGGATCTCCCTCAAAATCTCTTAAATCCAGAACATACTTTAATTCCACTTCATCGCCGACGCGGGCTGCAATGCTCTTCTTATTGATGTCTAAAACCTCTGCCACACCGGAACCGATCGTTCCAAAACCCATAATTGCTGCTTTTATCATTTTTATTCTGCCTTTCTGTTTTTGTATTATGTAAACTATTCTGTTCTGCCAGTCTGTTTTTATTCTCTCGCCAGAATTTTCACATACTGAATGCCGCCCACACTCTCAATCTTTGTGACCATCTCTGCAACATCCCCCGTCTGCGGTAAAATATCAATACTGAGCGTCAGCGTTGCGATTCCATTGACCGGTATACTCTGATGAATGGTAAGGATATTGGCATGAAAATCAGCAATCGTTTTCAATACCCCGGACAAAAGTCCCGGCTCATCATCCATCTGAATGACCATCGTAATAGTCTTTCCCTTTGTTGTCTCGTGAAAAGGAAAAATATCATCTTTATACTTGTAAAAAGAACTGCGGCTGATTCCTACACTCTCTGTCGCCTCCTGCACCGATGCGATCTTACCGGAATCGATCAGCCTTTTTGCCTCCACTACTTTCAGCAGTACTTCCGGCACTGCCTTCTCTTTCAAAACATAATATTGCATTTTGTCTTTCATGGAAATGAATACCTCTTAGTTGCCAGATTCAACAGATTCTCTTTTGTATATAGAGTCCATTCTGTTTGTTTGGGACTTACATCTGTCCTCATGAGGAAGATAATAACACAAAGAGGCTGCCAAAGCAACCTCTTTTCCAGAACATTTCTATATTTTTGTTTCTTATTCACCAAATTTTTGATATTTAGAACTTGCGGCTTCCGCCTCCATGACTTCTGCCAGAACTGCTGGTATGTACCGTTGATCTGCCGGAATGGCTGCTGCCACCTCCGCTGCTTCCACTATTGGTCTGGATTCTCCGATGCGTCACCATCTGGTTGACAAAACGGTCTTCCTGACCGGTCAGGTTAACTTTTCCGAACGCATGGTAATCATACTGGTATCCACCGCCAAATTTCAGACGGTATTTTCCGGTAATTCCAAAAAATACAGCGGCAAACACAGCTGCTGCAAGTACAACTGCAAACAGAATTTCGCCCATCGTGAGTACATGGTAATAATGGATCTCGCCTGTTTCTTCATCATAGGTATAAGCGTCAGATGGGACTCCCACCTCATAATAGTACTCTGCATCACTTAACATGGAAGAAAAGCAGGAAGCATATTCCCCATCCACAACATAATCATAACAGTTATCCAGAATATCATCGATCCTGTCGTCATTCAGATAGTAAATGGCTTCTCCCGCAGTCGATATCGTAACCTCTCTGTTATCCATGTCAATGAGGAACACCACGCCATCATCGCCTGTTGCTGTCGTGTCATAAAAATCATCCGCATACTCTCTCGCTGTCTTTCCCTGTGCATCCTCTGTCGTCAGGACAAAAATCTCCCAGCCTGTGGTCTCCTGCAGATTGGTGATTTCTTCCGAAAGCGACTGCTGTTCCTCATCTGAAAGTAACGCTGCATCATCATACACCGCATCATAAGTATCCGCATAGACCGGTACAGCCGCAAAAAGTGTCAGTGCAGTTACTGCGGACAGAGCGATTCTTTTTCTTAATTTATCTCTCATAAGAAATACCCTCCGATCAATGCAATGATTAAGACAACGACTGCCGAAATAATACCCGTCAGCGTGACTTTTCCGTAGTCTACCGGAAGTTCTCCGAACACTTTTCCTGTCTGCCCGTTCATGGAATAATAGTAGATTTTTCCATCTTTCCCCTTATAGGTAACAGTCCAGACCGGAAGCAACGCATAAGACCAGTCCTCCTTCTTCGGGATCACCCCGAATGAGTTGACCGATAACGCATTGTATCCCTGAACAGATTCCCGCATGAGTTTTTCTGCTGAGTTTTTCATCGTAGCCTGCATATTTCCTTCCACTGCTTTCTGCTCGATGTCACGTTTCTCTGCCATGAAACCGGAAAGATATCCCATATTAAAATCTTTCATCTCATTGAACTGATACGGCAGTACCCCTTTCACAAGCTGCACATTTGCCTTTTGCAGTGCGTTCTCTGCAAGATTCTTCAGATCGACCTCACCCTCACGCTCCACATGGTAAAACTTTGTCTCTGTGTACTCGGTATCTCCGGTTCTCCACACACGGATTTTCTTGCCTTCGCCCTGCAGTTTTCCCTGCAATTTTGCATCATAGATCCAATATGGGAAATAGACACCACTCAGACATTCGATCTGTTTCTTATTAAAAAATGCCTTTGGAACAAATTTTTTCTTTCCAACATATTCTAAGAAACGTTTTTCCGCTTCCTTTTTGGAAATTTTAAAAGGAATGACTTTATTTGGAAGATACTTTCCTTCCAGCCGTTTTCCAAGCACGACCGGATTGTGACAATAATAACAGAACGTGGCTGCTGTCGTTGCATCTGTCACGATTTCTGCTCCACAGGAAGGGCAGTTATAAATGACTGCCTCTGCGCCGCCGTCCTCCCCTTCTTTTTTCTTTGTGTCCGCACTCTGCTGTTCGGTTGTTTCCTGCTCTGCTTCATCAGAACCATCCGCTGCACCGGCATCCGTTTCCTCAGACTCTGCCGGCTGCAATGCATCCAATTCCGCCTGGGTAAATTTTGAACCACAGTACTCGCATTTATACTTCTGTGTTTCCGGGTCAAAAATCAGTTCTCCGTCACAGTTTGGACACTTAAAACTGATAACTGCCATAGTTAGCTCCTTGCCTTTCCGCAATTGCTGCAGAATTTACCTTTGTTGACGGTTCCACACTCACAGGTCCACTCCGCTGCCGGTGCAGGTTTTCCACACTCACTGCAGAACTTTCCGGTATTCACGGTTCCACATTCACAAGTCCAGCTATTTACCGGAGCCGGTGCAGGTTTTCCGCACTCACTGCAGAACTTTCCGGTATTTGATGCTCCGCACTCACAGGTCCAGCTATTTGCCGGGGCTGCTGTCTGCTGTTGGGCTGCCTGTGGCTGTGTTCCTGCCATGCCTGCTGTCATGGCGTTCAATCCTTCCATGGAAGTGTTAAACTGCTGCATTCCCATGCCGACGCCCATGAATCCTGTCATCGCACCGCCTGCATTGGAACCCGCGTCACGCACACCTTCTGTTAAATTCTTAACAGCCATACCACGGAGCACACTTGCATCTCCACCTAACATTGCACCTTCATTTCTCATGTTGATGAGCTTCTGGGATTCCTCATCATAAGAAACGCTTGCAATACCGACTGCCTGGATTTCCATACCACGTGTCTGGTTCCACTCTTCATCGAGTGTAGTAGACATATATTTTCCAAGTTCTCTTGCTTTGGATGTCACATAGGAAATACGTGTTCCGTCTGCGGACATCTGGTTGATGGAGGACTGTAATGCCTCTAAGAACTCTGACAGATACTGCTCGTTGATCTCATCGATCTCCACTCTGTCTGCGTTTCTCGGAATTACTTCTGCATAGAACTGGAGTGGATTGGTGATCTTAACGGAATATGTACCATGCGCTCTTAAGAAAAGCTCGGCATTATAAAAATTATCAAAGTAATTGATCGGATTTCTCGTGCCAAACTTGATCCCTTTAATTTCCTGCAGATTGATAAAGAATACTTTCTGCGCAGTTGGTGTCTGACCGCCATATTTAATACGGTTAAAAGAATCCTTTAATGAATCTCCAAACTGTCCGTTAAACAATGATGGCAGGGAAGAGTTATCCACTTTGTAATATCCCGGTTCTGCCGTGTAATCGACTACCTTGCCGCCATCCACTAACATCATGAACTGATTGTCATAAACATGGATGATCGAACCATTGGAAACTGTGTTGCCTGTTCCCTTGGTATTCTGTCCTTTGCGGATCAGCACACCGCTTGTAAAGACGGTTTTGTCGCTCATGTCATCTGCTTCGATGACTTCTAACCACTGATCTGCAAGTGTTCCTCCGATCGCCTGTCCAATTGCCTTAATAATTCCCATAACATATCCTCCTATACGTGATTGTAATCTACTTCATAAAAACGATGAAGCGTCCAAACTTTTAAATTGATCGGTGTGATTGCAAGCCCGCAGTACTCGCAGTACATTGCCCCCAGATTGGTGACCGGTGCACCGCAATGCGGACAGGTTGTTCCGACAGCATTGTCGATTTTTGCTATCTTCTCATCCTGAATATACATGACCTCAACATTATACTTTGTCTGCTCCAATCGGTTTTCATCCCCTGAAACCACTGTTCCATCTTTCTTTTTATAATGAAGATGTTCCACAGCACTCTGAAATGTAATGATACATTTTCCCTGTTTTTTTTCATAGTTGGAAATCTCCGTCCGGTGAATCCGGATCTTTTCGTATACTTCCCGGATTCCTTCCGACCGGTTCATTTCAATTCTATTTTCTACCTGCGCTTTTAATTCCTCTGAAGCATCCCGGATCAGCGAAACATTCCCGGAATCAATTGCCTGCAAAGCGGAAACCAGCATATTCTCAGCCTTATTCTTAAACTGCACCAGATTAAAATCCGGAAAATCCCTCTGGATCTGCGGTTCAAAGATCCGCGTCATCCCGGACACGGATTTCGGGGTGGCTGCAAGCTCATCTGCCTGCTTATTCCATCCCTCCACCAATGAATCTGTCCCGAATAAAGCCTGGGAAACATCCTCTACTTTTCTTTTGATTTTCCGGTATGCATAATAACCGCCACCTGCGAGCACCGCCAGTATGACGATCACCGGAATCCAGTTATTCATCGTCGCCACCTAATCCCTTCGGACATCCCAAAGATAACCACTTTAAGTATCCGTTGATAAATAAATCTATTTTTCCATCCATTACGCTGTCCACATTTCCGGTTTCCACACCTGTACGATGATCTTTGACCATCGTATATGGCTGCATGACATAGGATCTGATCTGGTTACCCCAGCCGATCTCTGTGACCTCACCGCGGATACCGGCTGCCTTCTCTGCATTTTCCTGTTCCTTCAACAGATACAGTTTTGCCTTTAACATCTGCATTGCCTTATCCTTGTTCTGGTGCTGGGAGCGCTCATTCTGGCACTGCACGACAATTCCGGTCGGAAGGTGCGTGATCCGGATTGCAGAGGAAGTCTTGTTGATATGCTGTCCACCGGCTCCGCTGGAACGGTAAGTATCAATTCTTAAGTCATCTTCATTGATCTCAATGTCGAGATCTTCCTCGATATCCGGCATAACATCACAGGATACAAAAGATGTCTGGCGCTTTCCAGCCGCATTAAACGGAGAAATACGGACCAGACGGTGTACGCCTTTTTCCGATTTCAGATATCCATACGCATTCTCTCCATTGATCTGGAATGTGATGGACTTGATGCCTGCCTCATCTCCATCTAACGAGTCTAAGACAACCAGCTCATATCCCCTGCTGTCTGCCCATTTGGAATACATGCGGAACAGCATCTGTGCCCAGTCACACGACTCGGTTCCACCAGCTCCGGCATGTAATGACAGGATCGCATTATCCCCATCATATTCACCGGAAAGCAGTGTCTTAATACGGATATTGTCGAAAGTCGTAACAAATTCACTCAACATCTCCTCGATCTCCGGGATCAGGGAAGCATCATTCTCCTCATACCCCATCTCGATGAGTGTCTCTATGTCGTCAAACTGTGTTGCAAGCTTCTCATAAGTTGCAACATCATCCTTCATACTCTTTAAGGTTTTCATTTTATTCTGGGAAACGACCGGATCATTCCAAAAATCGCCGTCTTCCATTTCCCGCTCTAATTCCTGGATTTTCTGCTCTTTGTCAGCCAGGTCAAAGTGAATCCCTCACTTCCTGCAGCGGTCCTCTGTATGAATTCAGAGTCACTTTAAATTGATCAAGTTCTACCACAGTATCACCTCTTTCATTTTTTATCTGACAGACTCTTTTATCTGTCTGTTATTTTTATTGTAAAGTAAGCTTTGATTTTTGGCAATGTTTTCGCACTACTTTTAAGGTAAAAAAAAGAATTGCAAGTCCGATCGACGCGCCGAGCGTGTCAATGCACACATCCATCACCTCTGCCGACCTTCCCGGTATAAAATACTGATGAAACTCATCTGTAGCCGCATAAACTGCCGCCGTGAGCAGTGCCGCAAGAAACTGTCGCTTTTCTTTTTTCAGGATTCCGCGGTAAAATGCAAAAGAAAGCAGACCTAATATGGCATACTCTGTCATATGGGCTGCTTTTCTTACCGGATATTCGATTTTTTCTGCCATGGCCAGCTGCTGTTTTTCGGTCATATCCAGATGGAGCGTATCATTGGCACGCTCCACCAGACGATGACACAATCCGCCACTCACTTTACTCGATTCCGTCGCAGGCTGATTGGAAAAAGAAAAAATCAGACACATCCATGCTACTGCCAATATCCCTGTAACGATCCGATAAAGTTGTTTTTTCATGCTATTCTCCTGTTATTTACTGGATTTTATCCTTTAAAACCTCTATCGCCTTCTGAATCTGGTTATCATATGCCTCGTCATAAGAAGTTGCATCTTTGTCGAGATATTCGTATTCCAGTTCAATATCCGGCCCAATTCCGACACCGTGAATATAATTTCCGTTCGGAGTAAAATATTTGGCAGTCGTAAGCTTCACTGCGTCCCCATCCTCCAACGGGAAGATTGTCTGCACAATTCCTTTTCCAAAGGTTGTCGTTCCGATCAGTGTGCCATACTGATAATCTTTGACCGCACCTGCCAGAATCTCGGACGCACTGGCGCTCTCCCCATTGATCAGTACCGCAAGCGGGTAGTCCAGATACGTATCCCCGCTGGAAGTGTAGTCCTGACGGTTTCCGTTTTTATCTTCTGTATACACAACTGTTCCCTCCGGCAGAATATCATCCAGGATCTGGACAACTGCGGTCACCATACCACCGGGATTATATCTCACATCAATGATCAGTGCTTTCATTCCCTGATTCTCAAGATCTTTTACTGCCTCCTCAAATTGCGCTGCCGTCTCTGTCTCAAAGGAATCAATATGTACATATCCGATACCATCCTCGAACATCTTGTGGGACACACTTGGCAATGTAATGTCCTGTCTTTCTACATCAAAGGAAAGATTTTCCTCGGTAGACGGACGGTAAATCTCCAGATGGACAGTCGTTCCCTTCTCTCCACGAATCAGTTTTACCAGTTCCGAAAGTTCCATGGAAGCAGCCTCTGTTCCGTCCACGGAAACGATCACGTCATCTTTCAACAATCCTGCTGACTCAGAAGGGGTTCCCTCATAAACCTTGTTGACTGTTACCACCATGGTATCCTTATCCTGGCTTAACCCTGCACCGATTCCATAGTACTGGCCTGTCGTAGATATCTGAAGCGCCTGATAATCTTCTGCATTATAGTAAACAGAATATTTATCTCCCAATCCATCGATCAGACCTGTATACAGTCCATCCTGCAGTTTCTCATTTTCAATGTCATCATAATAATAGAGCTTTGTGTATGCAGTCAGTTCATTGATCTTGCTGACCGTATCTGCGTCGAGCACTGCGCCCTCTCCGTCATCTGCACTTTCCTTGTTCGTGATCAGGATCTGTGAATTTGTTGCCAGACATGCCACATTGATTCCCGTCCAGCTTATCAGAAGTGTTCCGATCACACCGATCACGATCCCTTTGACTGTGCTTCCTTTTTTCTTCTTTGGAGTCTCTTCCGCTCCAGTTTGATCCAGTTCATAATTCTGCTGATCCATAAATTTCCTTTCGCAGCAATTTCAAAACATTTTTGCTGCATCCTTTCCATGTAAACATATGCATAACCGCACCTCCACTTTCATAGCAATTGAGAAAAATGCCGAGGTGCCGGTTTTATTTTCCATAACCTTTACAAAACAGAAAAAAGAGATTGTACACAAAATGCCGTTTCTGATTTCCGGCTTTCGTGTGGCAACCTCTTTTTATATACTTTATCTGCCTGATTCCCGGAACGCTTATCAGCCCTTGAGATAACTCCACGGACTGACATAACTTCCGTTTAATGATACACCAAAATGTAAATGATTTCCAGTAGAAATACCTGTACTTCCAACGTAGGCGATCGTCTGACCTGCGGAAACTGCTGTTCCTTCCGAAACTGCAAGCGAGGAACAATGCATATAAACGGTATAAAGTCCGCCGCCATGATCGATCATCACGTAGTTTCCGGCTGCACTGCTGTAATTTGCCGCCTTTACGGTACCGTTTGCCGCTGCAACGATCGCCGCACCTGCTGAGGCACCGATATCAATTCCTTTATGGTTTGAAGACGCTCCTGAAGTCGGTGAAACCCTCGTTCCATAATCACTGGTAACCCTTGTACTTGACGGACACGGCCATGTGAAAGCTCCACCTGTATAAGGATTGTCTGCTACCTCTTTTCCCTCTGCAGCCGCTTTGGCTGCCGCTGCCGCTTTCTCAGCCTCGATCCGCTTGATCTCCGCTATCAATTCGTTCTGCGCCTGTATCTCTGCCTCAAAATACTTTGCATCCTCCTGCGCATCCGAAATATTACTTGTGATGCCTGCAAGCTCTGTCTCCTTCTGGCTCATCAGTGCTGCAACAGACTGCTTCTGGCTCTCCACATTCGCTTTCATATTTTCCAGATCAGCGTAATCCTGTTCAAGCTGTTCTTTCGCCACGGTGATATATTCAATATTCTCCGTGTACTCATCCAGCTTTTGCCTGTCATACTTCTGGATCTCTGCGATATACTCTGCCGTATTCAGAAACTCTGCCACGCTGTTCGATTCCAGAAGCTGCTCCAGATACGTTGTCTGGCTGTTTTCATACATATACTGGATACGGGTTTTCATATCGTCATACTGTTTTTGTTTATCTGCTTCTGCCTGTGCTAATTCTGCCTCGGCATCTGCAATCTCTGTGCTTTTGTCCGCAAGCTGATTTTCCAGTGAAGTGATCTTCGATGAGATATCCACAAGTTCATTGTTCAGTTCCTGAACTTTGTCCTCTACATCACCTTTGGAATCCTTCAGATCATTGATCAGCTCTTTCGCAGCTTTTAACTGCTTTTCCAATGCGGCTTTTTCTTTCTGTGCTTCCTTGAGCGACGTTGATGATGCATCTCCTTTTGCCTGTGCCGTCAGCCCTGTTGCCATCGTGAGAACAAGTACCACCGCCAG
>OGZV01002898.1_pt1 | contig 12591 bp, 8 predicted proteins | sample 1576861 | NCBI WGS metagenome assembly OGZV01 (sample SAMEA3541501, study PRJEB24748) | human gut metagenome | biome: human gut; feature: human-associated habitat; material: faeces | place: China | collected 2012
AAAGGATTGTGGGAGTGCAACGCACGGAACAATCCGTAGGCATCATAGTTGGGGAGTTTTGACCCCGACATCATTATATCTAAGATATATACTTTTTTCAAGATAACCTTAATAACATGATATTGGACTCAAAAGAAAAGACCGGCACCTTTGCACCAGTCTTCTCTCTTACTTCCATTCTGTTTTTCTTGATTTCTTACTTTGTGATCTTCACGCTTGCCTTCTGGCCTTTTCCTTTCAACAGGCGTTTGTAACTTGTCAGTTTCTTCTTTGGTACTTTAATCTTGCATTTTTTGTCAATACCTTTGAAGGCTTTTTTTCCGACTTTCTTCAGCTGTGTGGATTTGATCGTGATCTTTTTCAGTTTCTTTGCACCGTTAAATGCATTTGCACCGATCTTGGTCACATGTTTGCCAATGATAACCTGCGTCAGTTTTTTGTTGTTCTTGAATGCATTCTTTGAGATCTCGGTTACTTTGAAAGTAACGCCATCAATTTTCACAGTTCCAGGAACGGTAAATTTCTTTTCTGTTGCTTTTCTCGGTTTCACCAGAGTAACGGTTCCGTTCTTTGCATCGGATTTTGTTACTTTGTAGAATCCTCTTCCAACCGGTTTGGTTGTTCCAACAGCAGGTACTTTCTGAGTATTCGGATTTGTGTTTGGCTTTTCTGTTCCAGGCTGTGTGCTTGGTGTTTCCGGCTGTTTATTCGTTTCGGTTTCTTTGCCTGTTTCGGTTTCTTTGCCTGTTTCAGTTTCTTTGCCTGTTTCAGTTTCTTTGCCAGTATCCGGCTCGCTGCCTGCCACTTTCAGATTCTGCTCTGCTTTTTTCAGGCTGTCCAGTGCTTTGCGGACGTCTGCGGCACTTGCAGTCTTAGAAGCGGCTGCTTCTTTTGCTGCTGCCAGTGCATTCTGGAATGCATTCCAGCTTGCATCGCTGTAATCGCCTTTTGTTTTGTCTTTTACTTCTGCGATCTTGCTGTTCAGTACTGCTTTTGCTTCTTCTAACTGTACATTTGTGGTCGGATCTTCCTCCCATTTTGCAAACAGTGTCAGATCTGCACTTACCGGTGATGCTGCTGTATATGCTACTGTGCAGTTTACATCGCTGTACCAGCCCTTGAATACATATCCGGCTCTGGTTGGATTTTGCGGCATGGTAAAGTTTTCACCAGCTGACACTTTCTGTGAAGAAATGCTGTTTCCACCTTTTGTATCAAAAGCAACGGTATATTTTTTCTGTGTTGCTGTGCTCTTAATTGCTTTTCCGTAAACTTCTAATTCGCAGATATGGTTTCCGCCATGTGCTGTTCCACTTGTCAGAATACTTCCGCGTGTGTAAATACGGATATAACGTGCTTTCTGTTCTTTTGCTTCAAATGTCTTTCCTTCTGATGTTTCTGCATATTTTGTATCCGGATTTGCAAGCTTTTCATTGCTCAGCAGTCCGTATGCATACTTGGAATCTGAAACGCTGCTGTACAGCACGGTATCATTTGCATCAAAAGCAGCATCTTCAGATGCAACTACGATCGTATCCTGGTAGGTACGTCCGTCTGCAAAATAACGCCACATTTTCACCTGATCCAGCTTGAATACATCACCAAGATCGATCTGGAAGTATACGCTGGTTCCTGCCAGTACATCACTTTCAATGCTGTCCAGTGTACAGGTAAAGGAGTTTGAACCTTTATCACCATCGATCATTTTTTCCGGACTGCTGTTTTTGTTTGAAACATCCTGATCATTATCTGCACGTTTTACTGTGATGTTGGAAGCCTGCAGAGGAATTTTTCCGTTTTCATCCGGAACAATACCGGAATCTCCGCTGCTGTCTCCGCCAACTGCTGATCCTGCTTTTTCCAGTGCAGCCAGTTTAAGTGTTGCATCTTTTACTTCTGCCTGGCTTACCTGAAGATCACTTCCGCCTCCAACAGTCAGGGTTCCATCTTTCAAATCTTTGATGTTTTTCTCATATCTGCTTGCATCCAGTGTACCGTTGACATAAACTTTCAGACTGCCATTCTTTTCACGGATACCTGCAATGTGTTTCCATGTTCCATCGTTTACAGCTTCTTTTGAAGTTACAGATATATCTCCAACTGTAAAGACTGCTTTTCCGTCTTTGTCAATGGAAAGGCTGTAAGCACCTTCCTGTTTCAGAATGTTCATATTGTTTCCGGTTGTTTTTACATAAGAAGATACGGCAAAATCAGCGGTTCCTGTAACAGCTGTTCCGTTCAGCTCATATGCTTTTGCAAGACCAAGTATTGTCTTTCCTGCCAGTGCTTCGTCCGTTGTTTCCGTTACATCATTTGCATTCTTCAGATCTGTTTTTGCTGATGCTTTCGCTACAACCTGATTTTCCTGATATACAACTTCTGTATTTACTGCTGCTGCATTGCCGGTTAAATCTTTTAATCCACTTACAGAAACCGTTACTTTGCTTCCTGCACTCAGAGTGGATGTAGTCAGCGTTACTTTTCTCTGATTTGCACTTACTTCTGCTTTTGTAACATTTGCTCCGGAAACGGTTGCAGCAGGAGTACCGGTTACGCGCTCATCAAATGTCAGCTCAATCGTGTTGTCCGCAGTTGCTTTTGCAAGTGTCAGCTGAGGTGCTTTTGTATCTTTTGCAGTAGAAAGAGACCAGATACGTGCCTCACCCGGCTGCAGTGTAACTGTGATCACATCGCCGTATTTTACTGTCTGATAGTCGGTCTGTGCATCGGTTGTCTTGTGATCCAGAATTGTTGTACGGTTGAGTGTCTTGCCTTTCAGACTTTCTGCCGCACCAACGTTTCGATCCAGTGTAAAGCTCAGTGTCTTTACGGATGCACTTGGATTTCGCATGGAAATAATACCTTCTTCACCATCCCAGCAGGAGTATCCGTAGGTATTGCCCTTATCCGGTGTCGTACCGATCAGTTTCGCATTTTTCAAAATGTGATAATTTTTCTTAGCCCACTCCAGATATTCTGCATTGATATCCCATTTCTGACCTTCATCGATCATTTCCGGGCTGTAGTACAGCTCCCAGAATGCCGTTCCTCTGGTTCCCATCATATACAGATACGTTTTGAACTCATCATCTGTCATCTGGTTTGCCAGATTGGTTCCTGTTTTTCCATAGATTGGATCATGGTTGTAAATGTTTGCCAGTGGGAACTGGAACTCTCTTTCTTTTACAAAATCAAAATATCTGCCGTCACGGTAAGAAAGCAGCTGATCTACCTGTCTGTTCTGTCCGACCTGAACACGTCCGATATCCTGGCTGTTCTGGATCCAGATAGAATTTGCCCACTGCAGATACCATGGACTTGGGTTTACATAACAGGTCAGGTTAAACCACAGATTGTCAATGCCGTTTTTCTCTGCATTGGTACGCAGCGTCTCAAACAGATCGATCCATGCTTCCCAGGTATCGGAAAAATAATACATACCATTCTTTCCGCCTGTCATATGTTTATGATTTGCATTTGTATATGGCTTTGTCGCAAATCCATCCAGTTTCCAGTAATTTACTTTATAAGCATCCTGCATCTGTAAGAAAAACTCAGTCAGTTTCGTCACATACCGTCTGTCACCGACATCAATATCATCGGTTACCGCATTGTATGCACCAAAACCTGCTTTTTCAATAATCTTACCCATTGCAGCGTTATAGTTATAACCACCTCTAGGTCCTACCCATACACCAAATCCGGAGCCGAAGCTTTCTGCAAGATCAGAAGCAGGACGGAATCCGTTCGGGAACTTATTATTGAACTCCCAGAACCCTGTCACATTATCCGTGGTACCGCAGCGTGCCACATCATGAACAGTAGAAGTTGTATTCGAGTTGTTATAATTATTCCATCCGTCATCCACAACATACGAATCCATCGGTTCTACGCCGGATTCAGAGAATCCCTTTTCCATTTTTTTGAATGCAGATTCAATGTTGTCATCGTTAATGGTCATCATATTATCGTACCAGGAATTGTACTGCGTACGGAAATCGCTTCTTGTTGCAATGCTGTTGATATATTCATAAAAGTCAGACTGAATGACATTCATATCCGTACTTCTTGCAGCACCCGCTACCGTTTGCCAGGTCACATATTTTCCGTCTGTGGTAAGCTGGTTATCTTCCTGCAGTTTTTCGAATGTCTTGCCGGAAAAATAACGCATATGTGCATTTTTATTGCTGTCGATCTCTGTTTCTGTCATCGGGAACTCACATCCAAGGAACATACCCTGAATATAAACCGGCTGGCCAAGAGAAATGACATATCCACTCATACCGCCAACGCCTTCACCCATGATCGGATGCGTCCACACGGTATCATTTGCATTGACATTCAACGATTCCAGATCGATATAATCAATTGCTGCTTTTTCTTTGTCACTTACTTCGATTTCCAGGAATTTACGCATGAAATGATCTCCGTCATCCATGGTAACTTTCATGGTAACATCCCAGTCTACACCGTTTTTGGAAACGGTCTCAAACGGGAATTCTACCATGACTCCGCCGTTCGTATCTACTTTTTTAACTTTGCTGCCTTCCAGAGTCATCTCGCTGGATCTGATCACGGCACTTGCATCTGCTGTACCGACTGCTTTGCTGTACATCTTTACTTCTGCCGCCGTTGCCCATGCCTGACCGTCCGTCTTTGGTGATACAGCAACCAGTTTTACATAACGACCCCTTTTCGGTGCTGTCAGATTGATATAAATCGTTTCTCTGTCATTGTAAGTAAAATCACCTTCTGCCGCAAGGTTTGCATCACTTTCCAGATCTGTTTCACTGTTTCCCACATACAGTTTATATCCTTTGATATCGCCGTTTGTGGAACTGTCCTGACGTGGCTGATAAGAAAATGCGGCAATTTCCTGTTCGCTCTTCATATCAAAAGTCAGGGAATGTGGATATGGCTGATCCGGTGAATACTTGCTGTGCCAGATTGTAGATGCATCACCATCAATAACATTGGCTCCCGGACCGTCTTTTGCACCTACTTCATTATTGTACTGATCGCTGGCAGTAACTGTCCAGTTTGTGCGATCCAGCTCTCCGTCCAGTTTTGTTGTACCATCCTGGCGAAGTTTGATAATGAATTCTTCGGAACCCTGTGCCGGTGTAAACGTCAGATCTGCCCTCTTATTGTCCAGTTCTGTCGTTGCCAGCTTGTTGTCTGAAGTAGAAAATTTACGCTCCAGATATTCATTTCCGATCGTAACTTCTCCGTTTTTCACGGAGACTTGTGCTTCTCCTGATGCCGCCTGAACAGTCGTTCCAATCCCTGCTGCTGGAATACCGGTCACTACCATGGCTGCACTCAAAGCAATTGACAACCATTGTTTTTCTTTCTTTTTCAAAATTTTCCTCCTTGTTTGTGCAATATGCATAATTTTATTCGCCACCCCCCCGCTTTTTATAGTAACATTCAACATTCTTTCTGTCAATCGAATTTCCTTTTTTATTCATATCTTTCAATCTCTGTTTACTCTGCCTAAAAAAAAGAACCGTTTGCATAATTTTTTCATTGCAAACGGTTCCCGCAGAATATTACTTACTCATTTTTTTATTTCAGGATATGAAAAATATTCAGTTAATATCCAAATCCGCTGTCACCTGATAGTAATCACAGGCATGTGCCGTATATCCAGTTACATTTGCCCGTGAGATCTGGCTCATCTTCAGGAAAGAGCAGTATACAAAGGCATTGTCATCCAGAACCGTCTGCTGCATCTCTACTGCAAGCTTGGCACGTTTGTCGGTGTCAAATTCCTGGCTGAGCTGCTCTTCCAACTGATCCAGTTTCTCATTTTTATAAGCTCCCTGATTTTTCGTTGCATCGGAAGTTGCAAACACGGTAAACCAGTATTCCGGATCTCCGGTCGGAGCCTGTACATTTGCCATGGCATAGACATCCCACGCTGCCGGATCCTGCACAACACTGTTGTTGTCAGCCGTACAGTTGATATCCACATCGATTCCGATATCTTTTAACGTAGCCTGTGCGGATTCTGCCAGAAGCGGAAGCTCCTGTCTGCTTGGATAGGTAAGCCATTTGATCTGAAGCTTCTGTCCGTCTTTTTCACGGATACCGTCTCCGTCTTTGTCCGTCCATCCGGCTTCTTCGAGAACTTTCTTTGCACCTTCTGCATCATACGTCTCTGTCGTTACTTTGTCTCCGCCAAAAGCAGAACCAGCAGGGAAGGTTCCATTTGCCGGATAGCCGTTTCCTTCCAGCAGATTTTCCACAAATCCTTCTTTGTCGATACCCATAGCGATCGCTTTTCGCACGGCCGGATCGGTACAGACGGAACCTTCGTTGAAATTCATTTTCAGGAAGAAACATCTGGATGTGGAAATCTGTGAAAAGGTAAAGTTATCGTTTTCGAACATCGGATAGCTTTCATATGCCATACCATAAGCTGCCTGTACCTCTCCTGAGAGCAGTGCATTGGCAAGGGTATTTCCATCGGTGATGGTCTTGATCGTCAGTTCATCAATATGTGGCGTTCCATTCCAGTAGTTTTCATTTTTCACCAGGGTCAGATGATCACCGGACTGGCAGTCCGTTGCAATATATGGACCTGTTCCGGCTACGATTCCATCGTCAAATCCTGCATCTACATCGATGATACAGCCATATGGATCTCCAAGGTAATTCAAAAGTGCCGGCTTTGGCTCGGATGTGTGGATCGTAAGCACCTGACCGTCTGCTTCCATCGAATCAATTTTCGTATCGGCTGCCGCACGGTCATGGTTTGCCAGCAGATGCTCCAGACATTGTTTCACTGCCTCGGCATCCATCGCTCTGCCACTTGAAAACGTAACATTATCCTGCAGTGTGATCTTCCAGGTGAGCGGATCGGTATTTTCCCATTCTTTTGCCAGCCAAGGCTGCAGTTCCATATCGTCTGAATATTTTACCAGCGTTTCTCCGATTCCATAGCGGATACATGCCCATCCGGAGTAAGAATTGTGCGGATTGACATCCAGTTCTTCATTGGAAGGATTGAAAGTCGTATCCCCGATCACCAGCGTTTTTTTCTCAGAACCGTCTGTGGCTGCCGCAGATGTATCCGACTCAGCTGCCGTACTTGTCCCGCTTTCCGTTTTGTCATTCTTGCTTCCGCAGCCGTACAGTCCCAGGCTGAGTGTCACGGTAAGAAGCAATGCCATTATTTTTTTCATGTTCTTTTTCATGCGTTTTTCCTCTCTCTTTTTCTTTTTGATATTATACAACTTGTCTCTGACATACTATGGTATCCATAAATCGCTCCGTCACAAAATAACTTTCGCATTTTTTCAATCGGATGTATATAAAACTTGTCATTCGATTCTGATTCGTTTTGCTGACATCTATCTGATCCGTATATTTGCTATACAAACAGCTGCCGGCATCACAGCACACTGTCCAGCAGCATACGCGTGTATTCGTGTTTCGGAAAATGCAGCACTTCTTCTGTTTTTCCCTGTTCTACGATCTTTCCCTGATACATGACCAGCACACGGTCACAGAAATTCTGCACCAGTGCAATATCATGGCAGATAAACAGATACGACATCTGACGTTCTTCCTGCAGAGCATCTAAAAGCTGCAGAATCTCCGCCTGGACGGTGACATCGAGTGCCGAAGTCGCTTCATCTAAAATCAGCAGTCTGGGCTTTATTGCAATCGCTCTTGCAATCGCTGCCCTCTGGCACTGTCCGCCGCTGACTTCATGTGGATAACGTTTCATAAAATTTTCCGGCAGTCCGCACTGCTTAAAAAGCTCTTTTACAATTTCCATGGCTTCTTTTTTGGGTATACCGGCATTTCTCAGGCTCTCTGCCACAGCATCTCCAAGGCGGCATCTCGGATCAAAACTTTCGGTCGGCGTCTGAAAAACCATCTGCATTTTCCGGTAAATGTTTTTCATTTTGTTTCTTTTATAGTGGGTGATGTCTTCTCCATCGAGCAGAATCTTTCCATCGGTACTGTCAAGAAGCCTGGTGATCATATTTACAACCGTCGTCTTTCCGCTTCCGCTCTCCCCGATGATCGCCAGCTTTTCTCCCGGAAACAATTCAAAACTGACATCATCCACCGCCTTATATTCATCCTCTTTTCCATCTGAAAAATTTTTAGTCAGATGCGAAATCTGTAATAATGGCTCCATGTTTCACCTCCGAAGAACAGGAATCGCTGCAAGTAATCGCTTTGTATAATCCGACTGCGGATGACTCAGTACCTCCTGCGTCTTTCCGTATTCTTCCATTTTTCCATCTTTCAGAACCAGCATGGAGTCCGCCATCGCACGGATCACTCCGATGTTGTGCGTAACGATAAGGATCGTTGTCCCATACTGTTCTCGGATCATTTTCATCTGCTCTACGACCTGTTTCTGAATCGAAACATCCAGTGCCGAAGTCGGCTCATCCGCAAGCAGGATCTTCGGTTTTAAGAGCATCGCTGCCGCAACGCCAACACGCTGCTGCATGCCACCCGACAGCTCAAACGGATAACTTTTCAGGATTCTTTTTGGATCCTGAAATCCGAATTTTGCAAGCATTTCCGCTGCTTCATCCTCAAATTCGGCTTTTTTTATTTTTCGGTGCTCTTTCATTTCTTCCAGCAGCTGATCCCCAACGGTTCGGATCGGGCAGAAAGAACTTCCTGCATTCTGGAAGATCATGCCAATTTCGCTCCCGCAGATTTTACGTAGTTCTTTTTCATTTAAATCCAGAAGATTTTTTTCTTCGTACCAGATCTTTCCGCCTGTGACGCTTCCATTCTTTCCAAGCAATCCGATTGCTGCCTTAATCAATGTGGATTTGCCGCTTCCGCTCTCCCCTGCGATCCCTAAGATTTCACCTTTTTCTGCCGAAAAGCTGACCTTTTTGATTACCGGACTGCCATTGTAACAGATATCGACGTTTTCATAGCAAATGATTCCTGACATATCTACCTCTCATTTCTTGGATCCAACAGATCCCTTACCGTATCGCCAAGCAGGTTGAAAACCATGACCGAAAGAAAGATGGCAATTCCCGGTGCAAAGGTTACCCAAGGATGTGTCGTCAGCAGATTTCTGGTATCACTCATCATGCTTCCCCACTCTGCAACCGGCGGTTTTGCACCAAGTCCCAGAAACGACAGGCCTGCAAGCTCCATCATCATCGTTCCGATATCCAGCATGGCAGTCACAAGGATCGGTCCTGTGATATTCGGCAGAATATGTTTCAAAATCAGTTTTCCTGTACTGCATCCAGATAAGATTGCCGCCCGCATATAGAGGCTTTCTTTCTGTGCCAATGTCTGACTTCTGGCAATCCTTGCATATTTCGGCCAGCTGATCGCCCCAAGGGCTATAACCGCATTCTGTACGCCGCCTCCCATCACGGCTGCAACTGCCAGGGCAAAAACCAGACCGGGAAATGCAAGGAAAATGTCGGATATCCGCATCAGAATCGTATCCAGTTTCTTTCCGTTCCATCCACAGATGATCCCGACGATTGTTCCGATCACCGTGATCCCGACAACCAGAAGCAAAGTCGAATAGATACTGGTCTTGCTTCCGACGATGACTCTGGATAACATATCCCTCCCATAACGATCTGTTCCGAACGGATGTGCCAGTGACGGACTTGCTTTTGCGATACTAAGATTCTGCTCATAAGGATCATATGGGCATAAGCGTTCGCTGAAATAAGAACCGACAACAAGAATCAGTGCCAGCGTGGCAAAAATAAAAAATCGCTTTTTCAGATGATTTTTCTGCTTCTTCGGTTTTCTTCGTGCTGATTTATCCATTTTGATTCACCCCCAGACGGATTCTCGGATCCAGGCAGTGGTATAAGAGATCCGTAATCAGATTGACTATGACATAGATCAGTGCCATCCATACGACATATGCCTGAATCACCGGGTAATCGCGTGTCGTGATCGCATCCACTGCCAGCTTTCCGACCCCATCCCACATAAAAATACTCTCAATGATCGCTGTACCGCCAAGCAAACTTCCAATGGATAATGCAAGCAATGTAATGATTGTAAGCATGGCTGATTTTATGACGTTTTTCCATAAGATCACGCTTTCCCTGATACCTCTCGCCCTGGCTCCCTGAACATAATCTTTGTTCAGCTCCTCCAGAACGGCCGCACGAACCTGCCGCATATACTTTGCAGACATGGAAATTGCCAGCGTCAGCATCGGCATCAGTGCACTTCTGATATTTACACCGCTTGCGATGACCGGCAGAAGATTCAGTTTGATCGACAGCAGCTGCATCAGAAGCATCGCCACAAAAAAATTCGGCATCGCATTACCGATAAAGCTGAAAAACCGCAAAAGCAGATCCACCCACTTATCCTGACAGACTGCCGCCAGAACACCAAGCGGGATGGAGATCACAACCGTTGCCAAAATCGACATGACCGTAAGCAGCAGCGTTGCCGGAAGTTTGGATACAAATTCATCAAACACCTTTTTCCCGGACACATAGCTTGTCCCCATATCACCATGCAAAAATCCATTCAGCCAGCTTACATACTGAACCAGAAACGGCTGATCCAGGCCAAGTTCTGCTTTCTTTGCATCAATGATCTCCTGCGACACCGCCGTGCCGCGGTTTTCATACATCTCCGTGACAGCATCGCTTCCCGCCACCCGCATCATGGCAAAAGACAAAAAAGTAATCCCTATGAGAATAGGGATCAACTGCAAAAATCGTTGTATGATATATTTTCTCATTACATTACCATCCTGTATACAATTGTCACCGATCAAGCTGTCACACTCGCACCGGGAACACTCTGACTTTTATAATAAAATACAAACCGCACTGTTATTGTATCCCCCCCGCAGGCTTCTTTCTTTTTTATTTTTATGATAGGATACTACCTGATAAAATAATGAAAGGAACCTTGAATATGAATATCTCAAACATGAATAATATAGAATCACGTGTCCAGAGTTACTGGACAAAACGGGCACACAACTTCAATATCGTGCGAAAAAATGAATTAAACAGCAGCATTTCCGAACGCTGGAGAAAAGAAATCGTTCATTTTCTGCCGGAGGGCAAAGTGCTGCAGATCCTGGATGTCGGCACCGGAACCGGATATTTTGCCATCCTGCTTTCTCAGATCGGACATCAGGTGACCGGGATCGACCTCACCGATGCCATGCTGAGGGAAGCCCGTGATAACGCTGCACTCTATCAGGTCCATCCCACATTTCAGCAAATGGATGCCCAGAAGCTTGCGTTTTTGGATCAGTCTTTTGACGTTGTCATCTCACGCAACCTGACCTGGACGCTGCCGGATCCGGAATCTGCATACAGAGAATGGATGCGTGTGCTGAAAAAGGGCGGCATCCTGCTGAATTTTGATGCTGACTATGCATCTAACGTCCGAAATCAAAATACTTCCGCTTCTCATATATCCGATACTGAAGTGTATGGTCACTGCGGTGTCACACCGGAACTGGAGCAGGAAAATGCATCCATCACCCTTTCCATGCCGATGAGCCGGAAACAGCGTCCTTACTGGGATCAGGAATTTCTGGAAAACATCGGATTTTCCAGATCCGGATACGACCTTTCCGTCGGTCAGAATATCTTAAAAGAGCACGACCTGAAAGATGCTCCTATGTTCCTTGTATGGGGTGTGCGGTGATTATTTTACCGCACATACCATAAACACCGGTGTAGACTGGTAATTGATCTTCTCTGCATCGCTGAGCACTCGCTCTCCGATTGTCTCATCTGCCCAGCAATCAAGTCCGATTTTCTTCAGGACATCCAAATCCCATTTCGGACGCTTCAGCGGGCTTAACGGAACTTGCTTTGCAATGTTCTCCATCCACGCAATGTCCGTTCCTTCATAATAATCTTCTACCTGTTCCTCTTTTGCCCGTTGCCTGTCCTGCTCATATCCGAGTTTTAATTTATCATCATAAAGATATGCATACCAGTTCGCATCAAAATTCAGGATCTTCCCTCCTGGTTTCAGCACCCGCTGCCACTCCCTGTATGCACGCTTCGGATGTTCCAGATTCCAGGTTACATTTCTCGTCACGATATAATCAAACGTCTCCTTTGGAAATTCCAGATTCTGAGCATCCATTCTCTTAAAACTAATCTGATCCGCCAGATCCGCCGCATTGGATTTCGCTTCCTGCAGCATCTGCTCCGTATAATCTACCGCCGTTACCTGATATCCCTCTTCCGCTAAAAGGATCGCAAAAAATCCAGGTCCCGTTCCGATATCCAGAATCTGCACCTGATCTTTTTCCTTTTTCGGCAGTTGCTCCAGCAGCACCTCTTTCCATTTTTCCTTCTGCTCACTGTGCAGCTCTTCCTGATTTACTCTGGAATAACCATCCGCACGGTTGTTCCAGTAACTTCTGATTTCCTCCAGAAGTTTTTTGTTCTCCATAAGGAATACCCCCTTGTATGTATCGAATAAATGATGCCTGTACATTCTATAATAAGCCATAACTGTTTCAAGAATGCATTGCATGACATATTCTTCTGTGCAGGCACAATCGCAATGTCAAGCGGATATTCGCAATCCGCTTTGCTACTTGCTCATAACCAAATAACTGCT
>OGZV01002907.1_pt1 | contig 12550 bp, 14 predicted proteins | sample 1576861 | NCBI WGS metagenome assembly OGZV01 (sample SAMEA3541501, study PRJEB24748) | human gut metagenome | biome: human gut; feature: human-associated habitat; material: faeces | place: China | collected 2012
TGCTTATGAGTGCCATATTTGCTTACCAGTTAGGCTTATACCACGGCGCTAAATGGTCAACGGATAATTTTAAAAAATCTAAAAAATCCGTTGACAAACACCACAACAACTGATATAATAAATAATGTAATAAGAAATAACTTGTTACAAGCCATTCACCGGGGTTGCTCCTACCCAAACACCAACCCCGGAAACCCCAGGACTATTAGCTCAGTAGGCAGAGCAAGCGTCTCATAAGTGCTCAGTCACAGGTTCAACTCCTGTATAGTCCATTCACGTTACACCCGAAATTTGAAAAATCTCAGTTCGCTCCCGGTGCTGTAGCGTGACAGTAATCTGGCAATAACCGAAACAACTAAAAACAAATTCTAAAGAAGAAAGGAGAACACTCCCAAAATGGCAAGAGTTCCAATGATAACCAGAACGGTTGTGACAACAAAAGCAACAGTCCTTTGCGTGGATACAGTAGCAGAGGAAACAGTAACACATGTGGTTGAAGTGCCACGCACTTATACAGATGACAACAAACTTCTCAAGGCAGTCAAGGAAACACTGGACGCAACAGTTATTCCAGTAAAAGTTATTTCCACAGAAACTGTAGAAACTCTTTATGGAATGTTAGAACAAAAGTTCATCGAGCTGGCGGAAAAGTTACCGCCTAGAACACAAACAGAAACAGGCGAAAATGCACAGGACTAATAGTAAGAAAAGGAGAATAAACAATGGTAGAAATCACAAGAGAATCAAGAGAATTTGACAGGGTAGAGAAGTATCTTATGACCGTAGCACCGGGAATCACATCCTTAAAGGATGTACCAGATGGCACTAGCATCACAGTCTCAGGTATCATCGAATTTAATGATGTAAAGGAAACAACCGGTGAGGTGACTGAAATCATATCAATCATCACACCAGACAAGAAAGTATACAGTGCACAGTCAAAAACAGTAAAACGGGCACTTGCCGACATAGAGAAAATTATGGACGATGAACAGTTCGCAGTCATCAAAACAAGCGGTCTTACAAAGGCTGGACGTACATTTATTAACGTAGAGTTAGATACTTCAAAGCTCTGATAAAAAAGTTTCAAAAAAAGGGGTGGTGGGTTAACGTCCACCACCCTTTCTTTACAGATAGGGGGTTAAACAATGGCAAAAAGAAAGAACCGGAAATTAACACAAACAAGAATAGAATACAACAAGCAACGTAAACGTATACAGAATTTTATTAGCCGAGCTAAAAAACAAGGGTATATTTTTGATGAAAACATCATTCCGCCTATCCCGAAAAGAGTTACAAAAGCTTCAGTCTCACGTCTGGCGAGGTTAACGTCAAAAGAGCTTTACAAAAAAGCCGTATATGTTTCACGTGAAACGGGTGAAATAGAAACACCAGAAGAGCACAAGAAACGAACTCGAAAAGAAGCTTCACAGAAAGCTAAAGCAACAAAAGCACGAAAGAAAGCACAGAAAGAAAAGAAACAAGATTATCCGCAGCCAGAAAAGCCAAAACGAGGGCATAAAAAGAAAACAAATACAGACAGGGGATTTTACACTAGAGCAGTTATAGAAACATTTCTTTATACACTTGAAACATGCCGAAACGGTAAGGCATACCCTTTACTACTACGCTGGTTTAATAAGTTAAGAGATGACAACGGAGATGAAGCTGTAGCAGAGATGCTTACTAAAGGTACGGAAAATGGTTATGAAGTGTCATGGTCAGTTGTCTACGACGTTGAAAAGGCTACTGATTTTACTCAAGGTATTATCCAATTTCTATCTGAACAAGGTGACTTTTATCAGGACGAAATGGATGAGTTTTGGAATGAACTATCCGCTATGGAAAATGCCATGTACGAAGATTCCAATTTTGAGAGGTATTAATGTCAGCCCGTAGACCCCGGTATTTTGTCGGGGATTTTGAAACTACAGTCTATAAGGGTCAGGAAAGCACAGAAGTCTGGGCTGCGGCAATGGTAGAGCTATACACCGAGGACGTTACTATTGACCACAGCATCGAAGACATGTTTGAGCGTATAAAATCACTCAAAACAAATGTTGTTATTTTCTTCCATAACCTTAAATTTGACGGGTCTTTTTGGTTAGACTTTTTACTTACGAAGCTAAAGTATAAGCAAGCCATTGAGGGTGATTTATCAGACACTGACAACATGAAGTGGAAAAAGGACAAGGATATGAAATCAGGGGAATTTAAGTATTCAATTTCAGACCGTGGTCAGTGGTACTCGATTAAAATTAAAACAGGCAGACAGCTAATTGAAATACGGGATTCACTTAAACTTCTACCATTTTCAGTAAAGCAAATTGGAAAAGATTTTTCCACCAAATACAAGAAGCTTGAAATGGAGTATGAAGGTTTTCGTTACGCAGGTTGTGAAATAACAGAAGAAGAACAAAAGTACATTGCTAACGATGTGTTAGTGGTAAAAGAACCACTTGAGTTTATGTTTAATGAGGGTCACGACAAGTTAACAATAGGCTCTTGCTGTTTTTCAGAATATAAAAAAATATGTAAGAAGTCACTAAAAAATCAACTAACATTTGAAGAAATGTTTCCTGATTTATACGATGTTAGTCTTGACAAACAAGTGCACAAGTATGTTACAGCTGGCGACTGGATAAGGAAGTCCTATAAAGGTGGTTGGTGTTACCTAGTCAAAGGTAAAGAAAATATTGAATTCGGAGACGGAGTTACGGCAGACGTCAATTCCTTATACCCCTCTATGATGCACTCAGAAAGTGGAAACAGATACCCAATAGGGCTCCCGTATTTTTGGAAAGGTAATTACATTCCAGATGATGCTTTGAAAGATAATCGTTATTATTTTGTGCGAATAAAAACCAGATTTTATTTAAAACCCGGTTATCTTCCATTTGTACAAATTAAAAACAGCCCATTATACAACGGTACAGAGTGCCTAGAATCAACAGACGTATATGATAGTGAAACAGGTGAATATTACACGCACTATACTGATAAAAACGGAAACGTGAAAGACACTAGGGTTGAATTAACGCTTACCATGACTGATTATATCTTGTTACTTGAACACTACGAACTTGTGGATTTTGAAATTCTGGACGGTTGCTGGTTTTACACTGATATAGGAATTTTTGACGAATACATTGATAAATACAAAGAAATAAAAATGAACAGCAAGGGTGCTATGCGTACACTTGCAAAGCTGTTCTTAAACAACTTATACGGTAAACTTGCAACCAGTACAGATAGCTCGTTTAAGCTGGCTTATGTAAAAGACAATGGTGTGGTTGGTTTCTATCCAATTCATCAGGAGAACAAGAAACCTGGCTATATTGCTTGTGGGTCTGCTATAACATCCTACGCAAGAAACTTTACAATTCGAGCAGCGCAAAAGAACTATCATGGTGTAGATAAACCCGGTTTCATATACGCAGACACTGATAGCATACATTGCAATTTAAAACCCGAAGATGTCATAGGAATTAAAGTTCACAATTCCGCTTTCTGTTGTTGGAAACTGGAAAGCAAATGGGATAAAGCTATTTTCGTTCGCCAGAAAACCTATATTGAACATGTTGTTGAGGAAGATTTAGAGAGTAAAGAAGGTAAATGGGGTGGAGAAAAGATTGAACCCTACTATAATATTAAATGCGCTGGATTGCCAGATAAGTGTAAAAACCTGCTCAACAAGTCTCTATCAGTTGTGAAAGGCCAAACTTATAACAAAGATGACTATAACGATGCTGAACGAGAATTTTTATTCCTACCTGACGGAACACCGAAAGAGCGAACAATTAAAGATTTTAAGATAGGGCTGGAAATACCCGGTAAAACAGTTCCGAAACGGATACTGGGTGGTATACTTCTACACGAAACAACATATAAAATGAGGTGATAATATGATACATGTTAAAAGGAATGAAATTTATATGTATAAAGAAAAGGGAACATGATTTAATGGGTTCGGTTCTTACTATCGTGAAAATGTCGAGTGATGTGTAAAAGAATATTTCGTAATAGAGAATGAAGGTGGTTTAACATGAAAATTGAATTATCGTTAGATGAAGCAAAGATATTATTAAATTGTATTTATGGTACTCAGTGCGTTGCTAACACTTACCCAGATATGCACATGAATAAACCAGAAGAACCAACAGTATTATCAGATGAGGAGGTACATAATAGTGTTGTAAAGATGTGTATGCAGAATAAAGTTAACTTGTATATCAATGAAGTATTAACCTACACAACAGACAAACCAAATTATGATATGATTGCAGAAGAGTTATACCCTTACGATGGTGAAATCGTTTCAATCATCAACAGTAAAAAGGACAATAACTGGTATATTAACACCTTGTAAATAACAAAAGACCCTGTAACAATCATACGATTGTTTTACAGGGTCTTTCTATATCTATAACCAACGAAGTTAAGCAAGCGTTTTGCAACAACGACAGTTTATAGGCTGGACATTTAACCAGTGCACTCCTATACAACTCAAGTTAACAAACGTTGGAAGATATCAATAACTTAATGCTGTCAATATAGCTTCTTTACATCTTAAATCTTTAAATCGAAAGCATCCACGCTCAAAAAGATATCTGAAATTTGCAATCATAAAGTCATTTCTTTTAAGCATCACATAGTTAATACTATGGTCATCGCAAGTAACAACAATTTTAGTGGGAAATGTCATATCCACCCTATCGTCACAATACAAGTAGCCGCTTTCTGTGTATTCCCTTACAGCAAAATTGCATCCCTTATATTTTAGCGTAGCTATATATCTGCTATTCCCCACAGGCTTTTCAATAAACGCCTTATTATCATTCAAGTATACAGCCTGACTACTATAAGCAACATACTCATTATTAGCGAAAGCCTGATTAAATTGGCTTTCAGTCTGAGCTTTGCTAGCACTCTCGTTAAAGCCTTGCTCTAATACAAAGCCATTTCCTTTAAGGAATTTAGTTGACTCTTTAAGCCTAGAGCTTATGCCCATGTTAACATAGTATGGATTGATAATACTTACAGGGTTTGAACACATGAATACAGGTACATATCTTGTCTGTTTTCCCTGTCCTCTTGCAATAGTAGTGTGTACGCTAATAAACTTCTTAACTTCATCGGTGCAATAGTGATTAGTTTCACTCTGAAATTCGTCAAACAAAAGTCGCTGTATATCAGAAAAGAAATGACTATACTTCTTTATGGTATCAGCACTATTTAAAGTTACAGCATATCCACAGGGTTCTCCGTTTAAAAATAGCTCATGAAAGATTCCATTTGCCCTTCTTTTACTTTCCATTTCATACCCCCGAAAGAACAATTCACCGATATCCTTGAAGAATTTTTCTGCAACATCATCCAGTTCATAATTATAGCGGTATATCAGACCGAATTTTTCCTTGTATTTGACAAACCGATTAACAAACAATCTGCTAAAATAAGTTGTTTTACCGCCGCTTCGGTTTGAAGTACACATATAAATTTCTGGCTGGTTACCGTTTAAATCTTTTAAGCTTAATAACTTTGTACCGTCATAAAACATCTATTTCACCCACTTATAAATAAAATGCTATTAATAAGTTACACTTATAAATAAATGCTATTAATAAGTTACACTTATAACCACTTATTAATTATTTTAATATATAACTTGACTTTTGTCAACCCTTATTTTATAATTAATATGTAAAAAGAAAGGGGGTCACAAGATGAATCAGCTTACTCCGATTTTAGTAGCTCTTGGATTCAACGCACTAGACTTGTGCACAGGATTTATTTCAGCTATTAAAAACAAGGAAATCCAGTCCTCTAAATTAAGGGACGGTCTCTTTAAAAAAGTTGGCTTCATGTTCTGTTATTTTCTGGCATGGATTATCGACAACTACGGCGCTATCGCTGGAATACACTTGGATTTGTTAATCCTTCCTATTATAGTATTCTATGCTTGCACAACAGAGTTGGTTTCTATTTTGGAGAATATTAGCAAAATCAATCCAGACCTTTTACCAGAAAAACTTATGTCACTGTTTCACATCAGCTCCATTACGAAAGAAGGTGTGTAAATGGCACATAGTTTTTCAACCGTTTGTTATGGGTCAACTGGCACAGATGTTGTAGTTCTCCAAACCGTGTTATCCATGCTACATTATGTAGGTGCAGACGGAAAGCCACTTACGATTGACGGCGATTGTCGCACAAATACCGTGCACGCTATCAATTCTTTTCAGGCGAGTATGAGAGCATATGGTTTTGAGTGTGGCACAAACGGTAAGAACGATTCAGCTTTTGGTCAAGCTTGCTGGAAACTTCTGGGGGTGACATGATATGCCAGATATTAATGCCGCTTATACATGGGCTGTTACATGCTGTAATTTACCTAACGTGGGATACTCTCAAACATACAGAAACCAGCAAACAGTTAACGGTATCACATACTATGATTGTAGTTCTTTTATCAACTACGCATTGTTAGCTGGAGGGTGGGCTACACCCGGTTACGCTCCTAATAGTAATGCCTTTACAACTTACACAATGGAGGGAGTTTTACAGGGTTTAGGCTTCATGCAAGTAGACCCCACAGGATTGATTTTACCGGGCGACATAGGTGTTTCAGATACGCATACAGAAATGTGCTATAAACAGGGAACAGGCAGTGCAGTATTTATGGGGGCACACACTGATAACGCCCCTCTGGCAAATCAGGTTTCAATAGGTTCTAGCGGTGGAAATGTAGATTATCACAGGACATTTCCGAGACTATGGAGATATGGTGAAGGTGCTTCTGGTGAAGTCGGTTACACATGGATAGTTGGCTCTGATTCAGAATATTTTGAAGATTACGGCGACAAGCAGAAAAACAATGCCGCTTGCATTTTCAGTTATTTTTATTTTAAAGGGTGGACTATTAACGCAATCGCTGGAATGTGTGGCAACATTATGGAAGAATCACGTTTCAATCCCGCCTTAGCAGAGCAACACGTACCATATCCTCGTGAAGCTCTTGGAACTGGTTTAGTGCAGTGGACACCGGTTAAAAGGGACGGCTCAGAGTTAAATCCCTTGCATCTTGTTTTTAACGCTTTAGGGTATAGCTGGGACGACTATAGTAACGGCACATATCAGTGCGATGCTATCAACGCAGAATTTGAACAGTCCACAGGAATACATGACTACGGTATAGAACCACAGTGGTATCCAAGCCTTGCACCAGCTCAGTACAGAATGAGTTGGAGCGACTACATTAAGAGCAAACAAGACCCGGGTTATTTAGCTAGTGTATGGGAAGCTTGTTACGAACGACCAGCAAGCGTGCATCCAGAAAGGCAGGAATATGCTAGAAAATGGTTTGAATATCTTTCAACCGTAGACCCGAAGTTTCCCGGACAAAACACAAGAGACCCAGCTAAAAAGATGCCGGTTTGGATGAAAATTAATTATCATTTATAAGGAGGTAGCAATATGCTGTTTGTTTATGGAACGTACGAACACGTTTCCGATTTTAGAGTGAAAATTGATTCAAGCGGTGTATATGTTTCACCCGAAGAAGATTATGAGAACGGAGGTAAATAATATGGCTGTACGCACAACTGATGAAATTCTGGAAAGCATTAAAACTCGAGTAGGTGATAGCACTGAGGATGCAGACCTTGAATTTCTGGAAGATGTTACAGATACACTTTCAGACCTTAAAAGCAAATCAGAGGGTCAGGAAGATTGGAAAGCAAAATACGAGGAAAACGATAAACAGTGGAGAGAAAAATACAGAGACAGATTTTTTGAGAAAAAAGAAGTGCAGGAAGAGAAAAAAGAAGAACCAGAAACACCAAAAACGTTTGAAGATTTATTTAAGTAAGGGAGGAAATAAGCAATGCCACGTAAAATTGCAGTAAATACGCTGAACGCTTCAACCATTGATATTCTCAATGTAATTCGTCAGAACGCAAGTTATGACTACCAGCAGAACGTACCGGTTGTAGCAACAGCAGAAGACGTTGTTAAAGTCGGAGATGTCCTTTATGGCACACCAGCTTTAGCAAACCAGTTTATCAACGCACTGGTGAACAGGATTGCGCTTGTAAGAGTACAGAGCGCAACATTTAACAACCCATATGAGATTCTTAAAAAGGGTTATATCGAGTTTGGTGAAACAGTCGAAGATATTTTCGTATCTATCGCTAAAGTTGTAGAGTTTGACCCTGAGAAAGCCAGTGCAAGAGAGTTCAAGAGAACGTTCCCGGATGTACGTTCCGCTTTCCATGTCATGAACTGGCGTGTTATGTACCCGGTTACAATTCAGGACGAGGATTTAAAACAGGCTTTCTTATCTATGGACGGAGTGCAGAATCTTATTGCTAAGATCGTAGATTCTGTTTACACCGCTGCAAATTATGACGAGTTCTTACTGTTTAAGTATCTTATCATCAAGGCTGTATCACATGGTCACATGTACCCGATGTCTGTAGGTGACGGTACAAAACTCACAGATGCCGCAAAGAAATTCAGAGGTACTTCAAATAAACTGCCTTTCATGAGTTCTGACTACAACGATTCCGGTGTTAAGACAACGACACCAAAAGACAGACAGGTTATTTTCATGGACGCAGACTTTAACGCAGAGTTTGATGTGGATGTTCTGGCTGGTGCGTTCAATATGGACAAAGCTGACTTCATGGGTAGACTTTTCCTTATTGACAACTGGGCTACATTTGATAATGCCAGATTTAATGAAATCCGTGAGAACTGTACAGGTATTGAAGAGGTGACAGCGGCTGAGCTTGCACTGATGGCAGATGTTAAGGCTATCATTTGTGATGAAAATTGGTTTCAGGTTTATGATAACAAGAATCAGTTTACAGAAAACTATGTAGCAACTGGTCTGTACTGGAATTATTTCTATCATCAGTGGAAAACCGTTTCAACAAGCCCGTTCGCCAATGCGGTTGTATTTGTAACAGATACTGCTACTATCGCAGAACCGGCAAGTATTACAGCAGAGATTGTAGACAAGTGTGTTTCTGAGGAAGCTATTACTCTTACGATTAAGGCTAGCGCAGACGACGCTACACTTGCGCCAAACAACGTATCATTTGTTCAGACCGAACAGCTTACAACTGATGGTATTGCTGTACACCCGTTTGGTGCACTGCTCATCCCTGCTACGAAAGCCGATGCAAATGTTAAACTTGTTGCAACAATCAATGGTGTAACTTATACAGGTGCTACTAACATCACAAGTGCTAGCGATGTTGGTGAAACCGTGGTTATGGATAAAGGTTGATTGAAAAAAGTTTAACAAGTTAACAAATATTCTATATGTTGTGCAATGGTGGGTTGGAGCGTCTGACCCACCTTACATAAAGGGGATGTTTTTATGAGTAAAAGCGTTTATTATCCAGCTGACACTTTTGATACTGATGGAAATGTATACCCCACTATTGGTGAAAAAATATTAATCATTTTGGATTAGAGTGGAAAAAAGCTACTATTACGGTAAACAGTGGTGTAATAACATCGATTGGAAATAATAGAGACCAAATAGGGTTCGATAAAGCTATTACTATTATAAATTTCAATGTCACTTTTAGAAAAAATCCAGATAATCAGTGGAATGTGTATAACCAATGCCCCCGAAACATATAGGACTTTTGATTGAGTTTCAGTATAGGGAGTTGAAATAATATGTATATTGAACCCGGGACAAGTATTAAGATTTTGAAGGACTGTCCCTTAGATACAACTTACGACCACACAATTTACTTTGCAGATAAACCCAGTCAGACGAATTATTTTGTTGGTTTGACAAAATATAATCTGACAAGCTATACATATCAGAGGGTTAAGAGAGGTGTGGCTAGGGTAGGGATTAAAGCTGATAATCTGTATGATTGCAACTATATGATGTTTCAGAATACTAACTACGGGAATAAATGGTTTTATGCATTTATTAAAAGTGTGGAGTATGTGAACAATGAAACGTCTGAAATTACATTTGAAATTGATGTTATGCAAACCTGGTTTTTTGACTACACGCCAGATTCCTGTTTTGTTGAGCGTGAGCATGCTGTTAGAGACGACGAAACAAACTTACAACCTGAGCCAGTTAATTTAGGTGAGCCTGTTACAAATGGTGGGTATAAGGCTGTTGTTGATTTATCTGATTTATGTGTGATGTTCAACGTTATTGATACTTCAAACTTAGGTCAGGGTAGATTTTATGACGGCGTTTATGGTGCGGGGGCTATTACAGCATTTTTACCAACAGATATTGCGGGGATTAATAATTTTTTAAACCAATATGCACAAAAGACTGATAATATTGTGGCTGTGTATACTTGCCCTAGGTGGATAATTCAAGACAGTGTTACAACTGGCGGAACTGTTCTAACGTCAGCCCAGATTTCAAAACACCTTGACGTTAACTTACCACTTCTTTCTACTATTGAAGATGTTGGCGGCTATATACCCGTTAACAAGAAATTATTCACTTACCCATATAACTATATTGCTGTGACCAACGCAGACGGAAATTCAATTTCATTAAGATATGAATATTTTAAGGAATATCGCCCTCAGTTACGAATCAATGGTTGTGTAACTCAGCCTGTTCAAATGATACTACGACCTAGAAATTACAAAGGAGCGGATGAGTGCTTCAGTGAGGGAATTTCTCTAGGAAGTTTCCCTCTTTGCAGTTGGGCAATCGACGGGTATCAGGCTTTTATTGCTCAAACAGCTATACCTACAGCAATAGGGGTGCTAGGTAATATGGTTGGTGGCGGTGTAGTTGCTGGACTTACCGGGGGTGTGGGTGGCGCTATGGCTATGGGTAACAGCGCTGGTAGTGCTATCAGTAACATTGGTGGTTTGCTATCACAGGGGTATAAAGCTGCTGTTGGTAATGACGTTAGTAGTGGAAACTTTAATAGCTCGAACGCAAATGTATCACAGCACACAAATATGTTTTACTGGTGTAGGATGAGTTGTAGTGCTAACTATGCCGAAGTTATTGATAATTTCTTTACCAGATATGGCTATGCCACTAATAGGTTGAAGCACCCAAACAGAAATAGTAGACCTCACTGGAATTATGTAAAAACACAGGGGTGTACTTTAACTGGTAGTGTCCCGTCTGATGATATGCGGAAGTTGTGTCAGATTTACGATAATGGTATAACTTTCTGGAAAAATGGAGATGAGATAGGTAACTATAGTTTAGATAACCGTCCATCATAGAAAGGTGTGATAAAATGGGAAGAAGAGTTAAAAATAATTTCTCATCAAGTTTAGCAAAAAACATGCTTTCAAGTAACATGTACCTGAGAAGATTATGCGAGTTATCTATGAGTATGTTTAAGTGGGATGGATTACCGAAAAGCGTTGATGTGAGATATCTTGAAATGGAGTTGTTTCTGACAGGTCAGGCATTATTTTTCAAGGATGATGTACTGGGGTATTTGGCACTGGGGTGTCTGGCTAATGGTAGTTTTGATGTCTATGGTGAGCCTAAAGCTCGTAGAGCATACAGTCGATATAGTGGTTACAATTCTGACTCTTTCAGTGATAAAGATAGTGTCATTATATGGAACAACTATATGAGAGTTCCTAGTGCTCAGGATGTAATGTTTTACGCACAGAGGTTGTGGGATTTAGACAGCACGATTGATATTAATGCTAGAGCACAGAAAACTCCTGTTCTTATACAGTGCGATGAGAAGCAGAGGTTGTCACTCTTAAATGTCTATAAGGAGTATGACGGTAATAGCCCTGTACTGTTTGGAGACAAGAACTTGGATATTAAGGGGTTCGGAGTTCTTAAAACAGATGCACCTTTTGTTGCTGATAAACTGTATGAGTTAAAGAACCAAATTTGGAACGAAGCGCTGACGTACTTAGGTATTAGCAATGCTAGTTATCAGAAGAGGGAAAGAATGATAACTGATGAGGTTACGAGAAGCCAGGGTGGTACTATTGCGAGTAGGTTTAGCAGACTGGCTATGAGAAAACAGGCGTGTGATAGGATTAATGATTTGTTTGGTCTGGACGTGAGCGTGAAATATAGAGAAGATTTCCAGATTCCTGATGTTGACGGCGAAGTTGATAGTGAAGGTGGTGCGGAAGATGAGTAAGTATACCACAGAGGTGAGGTTTATTTGTGAACAGAAAGCTGGACTTGAGGGTAGCGTTGGTGCTTCTGATGTGGATGAGGTTCTGAGTAAAAGTTGGAATAAAGTGGTAACATCTAACTTTACTATCTTTGATGAGGGTTATCGGGAAAAACTGGTTAGTAAGGTTTTGAAACATTACTATCTGAGGGAGATAGGTGCTGAGACAGCTGGTGTTTGGATGCTCTGGATGAATACTAAGTTTGAAGAAATTATGCCTTATTATAACCAGTTGTATGAAAGCGCGAAGTTGAAGTTTGAGCCGTTCTATGATGTGGATTATACGAGAAGTAGTCAGAGGGATGTTACGGAAACAGAGCATGGTAGTTATGAGAATAAGGGACAGACCCAGAGTGACGGGAGTAGTACGG
>OGZV01002914.1_pt1 | contig 12528 bp, 9 predicted proteins | sample 1576861 | NCBI WGS metagenome assembly OGZV01 (sample SAMEA3541501, study PRJEB24748) | human gut metagenome | biome: human gut; feature: human-associated habitat; material: faeces | place: China | collected 2012
TAGTAAAAAAATATGCAGCAATTTTTATCTACAATCATATTTCCATTCAGCTGGAGCATTTGGACTATACAGTGCTTACAGATGAGAAATGGTTTTGTTTTGCATTGGAACAGATTTTATCGAATGCATTAAAATACACAAAGCAGGGAAGTGTGAAGATTTCGGCGGAAGAATCTGCAAATGGTTTGAAAGTGTCTGTGAAGGACACAGGCATCGGCATTCGGAGTGAGGATCTGCCGAGGATTTTTGAAAAAGGCTTTACCGGATATAACGGCAGGATGGATAAGAAGGCGAGCGGTCTTGGACTTTATCTGTGCAAAGGTGTGTGTGAGAAGCTGGGACATGGGATTTCTGTGGCTTCGAAAGAGGGAGAGGGAACGACTGTGATGATTACTCTTCAGTGCGAAAAAGTGCAGCAGGGAGATCTTGTGAATATGTAGATCTTGAAAAGAGTAACATACTTTTCTTACAAAAATGTAAGATTATGACAAGGAAATGTAAGCCAAAGAAAGGGCACTACATTTCCTTTTTTGCTATGATAGTCTTACAAACAAGGAGGCAAAACCTCTGCTCCTGTAAAGACAGTCGCATTTGCTTCGCAAACAAGGAGGATTATATGTCAATCTTAGAAGTCAATCATATCAAAAAAGTATATAAAACACGTATGGGCGGGGACGAAGTCACCGCATTAAGAGATGTGCATTTCAGTGTGGAACCGGGAGAATTTGTGGCGATCATGGGAGAATCAGGAAGTGGTAAGACAACGCTTCTGAATATCCTTGCAAGCCTTGATACACCGACCGCCGGAAAAGTGCTGGTGGATGGAAAAGATTTCACCACATTAAAGGACAATGAGCGTGCGATTTTCAGAAGAAGCAATCTCGGATTCATCTTTCAGGATTTTAATCTCCTGGATAATTTTTCCATCGAAGATAATATCAAACTGCCGCTGGTGCTGGCAGGAGAGGATTACAAGAAAATGGATGCAAAAGTGGAAAAGGCTGCCGGGCAGCTTGGAATTGTGGGGCTTTTGAAGAAATATCCTTATGAGGTGTCCGGTGGGCAGAAACAGAGAACTGCGATCGCAAGGGCTTTGATCACAAATCCAAGGATCCTTTTGGCAGATGAACCGACCGGGGCATTAGATTCCAAGGCGGCGACCAACCTGTTAAAGCAGCTTCGTGAGATTAACCAGACAGGTCAGACGATTCTTATGGTAACACACAGCAATGTGGCGGCAAGCTATGCCGACCGTGTCATGTTCATTAAGGATGGTGAAGTATTCCATCAGATTTACCGCGGTGATATGACAAGAAGTGCACTGTTAGATAAGATCTGTGACGCAGTGACCGTTCTGATGAGAGGAGGAGAGGACAGTGAATCATAAGCTTCTGACAAAATTTGTGTTCAGTGGAATGCAGAAAAATAAAAAGACACTGATCCCATATCTGCTTGCAGGAACGATGACTGTCATGATTTATTATATTTTGCAGTCACTTGCACATTGTCCATACATTTATAAAGATGGAGTGGAAGCGTTTTATGGTGCACAGATTATCTCGATTTTACTGGAAATCAGCGGTCAGATCGTAGCAGTCTTTGCGGCAGTTTTTCTTTTTTATACAAATCAGTTTATGATAAGGGCGAGAAAAAAGGAGATGGGGCTTTATGGAGTTCTTGGAATGTCCAAAAAGAATATTACCTATATTTTAGCTGCGGAGAGCCTGATTCATGCTTTGACCAGCATTATTACAGGAATTATGATGGGAACTTTTCTGAACAAATTAATGCTTCTCATTCTCTATAAGATCATCAATCAGCCACCGGTAAACGGTCTGTTTTTCTCAGTGGAAGCACTGAAAAGTACATTGGTTTTATTTGTTATTCTTTTTGCAGTCAGTCTGATTTATAATGTGGCTTCCATCCGGGTTGGAAAACCGATTGCATTGCTGCAGAGTGACAGAACAGGGGAAAAAGAACCGAAAGTGAAAGTTCCTATATTTATTCTTGGAATCATAACACTGACTGCGGGATATAAGCTGGCACTGTCTGCTAAGTCAATCGGGGGTGCGGTCAACATATTATTTGTCAGTATTCTGCTTGTTGTGATCGCAACCTATTGTCTTTTTACAGCCGGAAGTATTTTTATCCTGAAGTGCATGAAAAAGAATCCGAAGTTTTACTATAAAACAAAGAATTTTATCAGTGTATCGAATCTGATGTTCCGGATGAAACATAATGCAGCAGGACTGGCGTCCATCTGTGTACTTTCTACAGGCGTGATCCTATTGCTGACCTGTGGCTTTTCACTGATGATGCTCATCGGGAAAAATATAGATGACAGATATCCGACAGATATTATAGTGACAGAAACTGTGTCAGAGGCAGGAAAAGGCATGGATGATTTTGCTGCTATGAATAAAGCGCTGCAGCAGGATGGGATTGTGACTACCGACCAGATTTATAGACAGTACCGGAATATCATGGTTACGGAAAAAGATGGAAAACAAAAGATTGCAGACCCGGATACATTCGACAGTGACATAGCCTCCGATATAGTTACGTATCTGTTGTCTGCTGCTGATTATAACGAATATGCCGATATGAATCTGACACTTAAGGATGATGAAATACTCATCTACAGTTCAGGAAAAGAATGGAAAAAAGGTGATAACCTGAATTTTATGGGAAAAGAGTATACAGTAGCAGGAGAGGCAGAGTATTCTGCAATCCGCTATATCATTGATTCGACCATGTCAATTTTCGAACGTGAAATTCTTGTCTTTCCGGATGATGAGCAGATCTGTGCACTGATGGCGGAAGCCGGACAGAGAGTGAATCCGGATGAGTATGAAGTTTTCATCGGATACCAGTTAGAAAAAGCTCTGACAGCAGAACAGATGGAAACGGTCAGAGTTTTGATGGAACTGAGTGGATTAAACCGTGAAGCAATTCGTTTTAAATCAGAGGAGATGAGCGCTTTTTATAGTATCTATGGTGGAATCTTTTTTGTAGGAATGTTTCTGGCAGCACTCTTTCTCATGGCAACGGTTATGATCATTTACTACAAACAGATGTCGGAAGGGTACGAAGACCAGAAGCGATTCCAGATCCTTTCCAATGTCGGTCTGACTGAAAAAGAAGCAAAAGAATCCATCCGGACACAGGTTATGTTATTATTTTACCTTCCGGTCGCAGCAGCGATTATGCATATGATCGTGGCAAGCAGCGTGGTCAGACTTTTTTTACGGATGATACTGATCGTGGATACCTTTACCTTTAACATGGCGATCGCAATCGTGAGCATGATCTTCCTTGTGATCTATACGATTGTATACAAGATCACTTCGAGAGAATACTACAAGATCGTGAATCGGAAAGAAGTCCGCCAGTAAGTCATTTGCCAGAGGAGATACTGTTACTTATATCTCCAGAATGACGGCCTGGTATCCTTCCAGAAGGATCTCATTTCCTTCCATCTTAAGCTGAGGCAGGTTATTCAACACAATATTTTTGATCTGTGACGGAAGTGTCAGTGTCTGCGGCTGTGTTTTGTAGTTGCCGATCACGAGCAGAGTCAGGTCGTCTGATTTTCGATAGTATGCCATGACGCGATCCAGATCTTCAAAGGCAGGAATCAGATCACCATATATAACCGTTTCGGAATACGTCGGATCTTTGCGTAATGCAAGCAGGCGTTTGTAATACTGGTAAACGGAATCCGGATCATTTTTCTGGTTTTCTAAGTTGATCCTTGTGTAATTGCTGTTTACATTCAGCCATGGGGTGCCGCTTGTAAAGCCTGCATTTGCAGAAGAATCCCATTGGAACGGAGTCCTTGCATTATCACGGCTGAACCGGTTTACTGCTTTTAAGGCAGCGTCCGGTGTCAGACCGGCATCTAAGGCTAGCTGGTATTCATCGAGTGTTGAAATATCATCGACTTCACTGATCGACCGGAATTCAACATTTTCCATACCAATCTCCTGTCCCTGATAGATAAACGGAAGACCACGGAGCATGATATTCATTGTGGCAAGCAGCTTTTTGGAGGCAGGAGTACATTCACCCTCCGGAATATAATGCGAAACGCCGCGTGGTTCGTCATGGTTTTCAATAATGTTAGAGATCATGCCAATGTCACCGACTCTTTTCTGGTTGGCGAAGCAGCAGCTGCGGTAATCATTCGGGGTGATCGGTGTGTAGTCATACCAGCCTTTCTCACTTCCGCCGAAGATCGTCTCATTGAAATCGAACATCGTTGAGAAGTATCCGTTGTCGCCGATAAAATCAGGAAGCTCCTCCGGTTTCTCATCGAAGACCTCACCTGCAGTAAAGGCACCGTGAGGAAGGAAGGTGCGGTCACGCATCTCTCCAAGAAATTCGCCGACGCCGACTGCGTGTTTTAGCATCTCGCCAGGGCTGCACATGCCATCTGCACGGTCTGAGGGATAATCGTGCCACGGAAGAGCTTTTTTGATGTTGATGATCGCATCAATACGGAAGCCGGCAAGCCCTTTATCGAGCCACCAGTTGATCATTTTATAAATTTCTTCACGCAGCTTTGGATTTTCCCAGTTCAGATCCGGCTGTTTTTTATGGAACATATGCAGGTAATACTTGTCAGGATGACCAGGGAGCGGTTCCCAGACACTGCCGCCGAAGTAGGAACGCCAGTTGCATGGCAGCTTTCCGTCAGGACAGCTTTCAATGTAAAAATATTTGCCATACTCACCATCCGGATCCTCACAGGCTTTTTTAAACCATTCATGTTCATCTGAACAGTGATTGACAACAAGATCCATCAGAATATACATATCACGTTTCTTTGCCTCGGAGATCAGACAGTCCATGTCATCCATTGTGCCGAAACGAGGGTCAATATTATAATAATCGGAAATATCATAGCCCTGATCTGCAAGTGGGGAGCAGTAGATCGGAGAGAGCCAGATAATGTCAATGCCGAGGTCTTTAAGATAATCAAGTTTACTTATAATGCCAGGAAGATCGCCGATGCCGTCTCCATTAGAATCACAGAAGCTTTTCGGATAGATCTGATAGGCTGTTTTTTTGTGCCACCATTTTCTTTGCATAGTAAAAGTCCTTTCATTTAAAGAGTGAGTATTTTTGGAAAATAGTTCTGCTTTATTTTGTCTGCGGAACTGTAAAGGGGTAAATCGGGTTGCTTTTTTGAATTCTTTCATAAAATGCCCGAGATTATTAAATCCGCTTTCCAGACAGATCTCCGTAACGGGAAGTTCTGTTGTGCACAGCAGCGTTGCCGCATGTTGGATCCGGAAGCTGTTAATGTAGGAAACAGGTGTTTTGCCAAGTGCTTTTTTGAAAAAACGGCAGAAGTATTGTTCGTTCATTGCGGCAAGTGCAGCTAATTCTCCAAGAGAGAGTGGCTGCTGATAGTTTTGGCGGATATAACTGATCACAGTTTTTAGAAGCTCCACGCGCGGGTTGCGTACCGGTTCGTTTGAGGTAAGCAAAGCGTGTTCTGCGAGAGTCCCGATAATATTCAAAAGCGAAGCTTTAAGCCGCAGCTGTGAAATAGGATTCTCAATTGTAAACTGATCCGAATGAAACCGGTTTTCGCGGAAGAAAATCGAGCGGATACGGAAGAATTCCTGCTGAACTTCCGAAAAGGCCGGATGATCAGGCCCAAGAAAAGACGGAAAGGAAAGTTTGTGTTCCGCTAATGGAAGCAGAAACTGTTCCTGCGTCGGATCAGGAGCAGCAAAAGTGAGCAGTTCCGGAGAGAAAACGACAGCCTGCTCCAGGTACTGGTCAGAATCAGAGGCAATTGCATGCAACTCACCGCTGTTAATAAAACAAAAGCAGGGACTTTTGAGATGAGTTATTGTCATATTGATATCAATCTGATAAGAGTCCTGTTCAAGATAAATGATTTCAATTGGTTCATGCCAGTGATGCTTGACTGTAAATGGAAGACCAGGTGGATTGGCTTCATGCGCTGCCTGGTAAAATGCACATGGAAAACTGAGATTTCCATGTTGTCTTTCTTCTTTTAAAGAAGAGGGAAACTGACCATGTTTTTCTATATTCATTTATGAAGAATGATGCGTGCCTTGTATGGCAGCTGCCTTTCGTATGTTTTTCCTTTTTCCACCATTTTACCTCCTGTTTTGTTATCTTCTACTATATCTTTTGCAAAAGAAAAAATCTACTGCAAATATGATAAAAAACTACGGCATTTTGACTTTTTGGATTTGTTACAGGCTTGATATAAAAAGAGAAAAGTATTCATTACATTTGCTCTATTGACAGCACAATGCAAGTCACAAAGTATTCTGCGACGTTGCAGGCAGACGTAACTTGCAGGGGATATGTTGGTATCCTGCTAAGCGCACAGGTCATGCTGTGAATCAAGGTGGCACCATTATTCAATAAAGAGCAATTCTGTAATATGGTAGAAAAAGCGAAACACCATATCCGCGAGGGAGACATTTTTCAGATCGTACTGTCAAACCGGCTGTCGACACCTTTTGAAGGAAGCCTGTTCAATACCTATCGTGTACTCCGCACGATCAATCCTTCACCGTACATGTTCTATTTTTCGGGAACTGACGTGGAGGTCGCAGGTGCATCCCGGGAGACACTGGTGAAATTGGAAAACGGTGTACTGCATACGTTTCCACTTGCCGGAACAAGACCGAGAGGAAAGACCGCAGAAGAAGAGATAGCACTGGAAAAAGAGCTGCTTGCAGACAAAAAGAATGGCAGACATTTCAGATGGTGCGATTGTCGGTTCAGCTATTATCAAGCTGATTGAAAAATATGGAGCAGATGCACCGAAGTATGTGGCAGAATATGTAAAATCCATGAAGGATGCCATAAGATTATAAAGAGATAGTATAGAAGAACCGGATATGATAGAATAAAGGCAGAAAAAAGTGGGAGACGTCAGATGAGAAAGAATATCCTATTTGGACTTATAATATTATCATTTGTTCTTGCAGGATGTAAGCAGGATGCAAAAGAAGAAAAAGAAGCATCAACAGAAGTAACAAAAGAACTGTCTGGCGGGCAGGAAGAAGTTACAGAGACAGCGACAGAAAGGCTTTCTGATATGGAAGGTGTATGGACAGATTATGCAGAGTATTTGGACAGCATATCAGGTGCTACTATGGACATCCAAAAGCAGATTGAGGTATTTGCACAAAACAGGGATAAGTGGGCAACTGATATTGATTTTGCTGATGAACAATATAAATTCACGCTGGCTGATCTGGATATGGACGGACAAGTGGAACTTTTGGTTTCACATTCTGGCGGCACAGGATTTTTTTCTTATACAAGTTTTTACAATGTAGATAAGGATGGAAAACTAAAAGAACTGAATACGACTTTTTCAGAATATGAATCCCAGCCGGATCTTATGGATCAGGTATCGGATGAAAGTGATGTGATGGTATATTCTAATATCATAAATGGAAAAGGATATTATAATTATATCGTGTACGATCTCATGAAGGAGTCACCGAGCAGTTATGTATACCGTGTCAGTTCGCTTGCAATCGTTGATGATGTTGTAACAGAAACAAAACTGGCAGTCGAATACGAAACATATGATGGTCCGGATTATGCAGCGACAGTCAGCTATAAGGACTATACCGGGGCAGAACTGACAGAGGAAGAGTATTATGCTTATGCGGCAGCCTATTATGATGCACAAAATGCAGCAGAACACCAGGCACATTTCCAATGGAAGGACGTCAGTGATATCGTAAATGCGAGTGACGAAGAGGCAATTCGAATGCTTACAGAAGTGTATAATGCATACAGTTTTAATTAAAAAAATATCAAGCAGCAGCACGGTTAAAAGAAACGATTAAAAAAAACTGTCATATATTAAAGTGTACCTGAATATAGCACGTTGCTTAACAGGGACAATAAAAAACAGGAAAGGAAAAATATATGGCACGTTTTACAAACCAGGCACAATTGCGTTATGGAAGATCCATTGCCAATTCAAATATAGCAGTCGGTGAGATTCTGGAAGTTTTATCCGCTGCAAAGGAGGCAGTGCGGAACACTTACAGACAAAATGATACGATCACCTATGTGATCAGTATTGTAAATGCGGGAACGTTAGCTTATACAGGACTTACCATTACAGACAATCTGGGAGCATATCCTTATAATACAACAACACTTGTTCCACTGGATTATATGGAAGGAACAGCGAAGTATTATATCAATGGTGTATTGCAGCCTGCACCGGCAGCAACAGCCGGACCGCCACTTGTAATAAATGGGATCACAGTACCGGCAGGCGGCAATGCAGTGATCGTATATGAAGCAGAAGTGAATCCGTATGCACCGCTTGCTGCAACCGGAAATATTGTAAATACAGCAACGATCACAGGCGGAGGCATTACGCCGATCGAGGTGACAGAGACAGTGGTAACAGATAATGAGCCGCTATTAAATATCACGAAATCGATCAGCCCGGTTCCGGTAACGGAAAATGGAACGCTGACCTATACGTTCCTCATTCAGAACACCGGAAATACTGCAGCGGATGCAGCCACAGCAGCAGAGATCATCGATACGTTTGATCCGATCCTTTCCAACATAGCGGTAAGCTATAATGGAACAGCACTTGCGGCCGGAACAGATTACACATACAACGAAGCAACCGGATTATTTGCAACAACAGCCGGAAGAATCACAGTACCTGCGGCAGCTTATACGCAGGATCCGGCTACCGGAAACTGGATCGTAACACCGGGAACAGGAACCTTAACCGTGACAGGAACAATCTGATCACAAAGAATATAAAGAGAGAAAATGGGTTGCCACATTTTGTGGCAGCCCATTTTCTCTTTTTTGCATGGAAATAAGAGCTGATTGGAGCATATATGAAAAATCAAATGATTTTCAATTGACATGAAGAAATACCATGATTATACTTTTGAATAATAATTTCAAGAAGGCAGACGAGATATGAGTGATATCATCTTCAATAAGCCCGACAGAACAAACACAAGGAGGATTGTCCATGGAATTAATAAGAGTACAGGATTCTGACTATCGAAAAACATATGAGCTTTATATGACTTTTCCGGAAAATGAAAACGGATATATGAATAGCGTATATGGCTATAACTATGAACAGTTTCTTGAATGGATCGAGAAAAAGAGAAACTGGTCATTAGGAAAGGAGCTGCCGGAAGGATTTGTTCCGGATACTACATACGTGCTTGTTGATGAAGATGTATATGTGGGAGTATTTAGTTTAAGACATTGTCTCAATGATTTTCTCAGAGAAGGATCTGGACATATAGGTTATTGCATATCAGAAAAATACAGAGGAAGAGGTTATGCAACTAAGGGATTGAAGCTGACGCTTGAGAAAGCCGGACAGAGGTCTATTCACGAAGTTTATATGTCTGTAAATAAGGATAATCCGGCAAGCCTTCGTGTTCAGATGAAAAACGGAGCATATATTCATCATGAAAATGAGACAAAATTTTTTACAAGGATAAATCTGATGGAAACAGATGAATGTTAGCAGAACACGAAAATATTCATAATACAAGTGATTAGGAGAGAGCAATGAATTTACAACAGATTTTTGACAATACGGATTTCGTGCATGCAAGCGGAACAAAAGAAGAGTTACAGGTTGCAGAATATTTGAAAATGCAGTGTGAAAAGGCAGGGGTTACAGCAAGACTGGAAGGATTCCGTGTCGCAATGGGCGAAATCGAAGATGCTCATTTATATGCAGACGGGGAAGAACTGACATGCAAAGCATTTACATGCTGCGGAAGCGGAAATGTAGAGGGAGAATTATACTATATGCCGGGAACGGATGCAGTTTCTATCGCAGGTGCGAAGGATAAGATCGTTCTCATGGATACGCAGGGCATTGGATTTTTTACCTATCAGGATCTGATGAAAGCAGGGGCAAAAGCCATTCTTTTCCAGTATGGCAATATGTATTATCCACAGACGGATATTGACCAGAGAGACCTCCGTGAGGCAGTTGTCGGCGAGGAGCGGAAGGTGTTCTGTGCAATGCTGCACTCCAGCGAGGCGGTAAAACTCGTGAAAAATGGTGCAAAGCAGATAAAATTAGAAATTAAGCAGAAAGAATATGACGGAGAATCACATAATGTGATCGCTGAGCTTCCGGGAAAAAGAGACGAATGGATCGTATTAAGTGCACACTATGATACAACATCACTTTCCCATGGTGCATATGACAATATGAGTGGCTGTGCAGGTCTTCTTGGAATCATGGAGCAGATGAAGGAAAAAGAATTAAATTACGGCCTGCGTTTCATGTTCTGTGGAAGCGAGGAGCGTGGTCTACTTGGTTCTAAAGCATATGTCAGAGATCACGAAGCTGAACTGGAAAAAATCGTATTGAACATCAATCTGGATATGATCGGTACTTACATGGGTAAATTTATCGCATGTGTTTCCGCAGAAGAGAAGCTTTCTCATTACATCAGCTATATGGCAGCGGAAGTTGGTTTTCCGGTCGCATCCAAAACAGGCGTTTATTCCAGTGATTCCACGCCGTTTGCAGACAAAGGCATCCCTGCAGTTTCATTTGCACGTATTGCAAGTGGAAATGTTGCACCGATCCATTGCCGCTATGATCTGAAAGAAGTGATGTCAATGGAACAGCTGCAGAGAGACATTGATTTTCTTGCAATATTTACGAACCGTTTTGCAAATGCAGCAGTCTGCCCGGTTGCAAGAGAGATACCGGAAGATATCAAAAAGCAGCTTGATGAATATCTGTTCCGCAAGAGAAAAGATTTATAAAAATATATCTGCAATAATAGTCAAGTTAATTTTTATGCAACCGGAGATTCCGTACGGTATTTAATGCAGGCTATGCCTTTTTACTTGGCTCTTTTTTTGAAATAAATCAACACCACAGCAAGGCATTCAATGCAATACGCTGCTCCAAAAATCACATGACGGACAGCAGCGGTTTGCCGGGCTTCCTGCAAATCATCTTCTGGGCAAATGATGATGGGGAGAATGGTTCCATCCTTGGGAATGTATCGAAGTGAAACTACTTTTTCGTTGCGGTCAATATCATTTGGATGGATGGTTTGCTTTTCGATAGGCTCTCTACTGAACTACAGCATACATTAAGCTATTGAAATTTGGCATCGCACTTGTGATGCCTTTTTCAATGATTTTCAGTCCGTTTCTCAGCAGCTCGTTCTCAAAAGTACTGAATGAAACCATCCTGCAAGATGTTCCCGCAACCATCATTTTTCCAGATTCATGTTCTCTTTCCTGAATCTCAAAAGCGTTGCTGATATCGCTTTGCATTTCATAATTTCCGTCTCCCATTGAACAAATAAGAGCAATTCCATCTGATTTCAAATGGCTACGAATGAATTGATAAAACCCGTTCCTGTCTTCATCTAAAACGAACATATGAACAACCGCAATTGAATAAATAAAATCAAACTTTTCATTCAAATCACTTGATAAACAATCCAAAACCATGAATTTTGATTCAAAATCAGGCATTTTTTTCTTACAATAGTCTATTGCTTCAGGCGATATATCGGTTGCCATAAGGTGAAAGCCATTTTCTAAAACGGTGGCGGAGTCTCTGCCTTCACCACACCCAATTTCCAGTAATGACTGCTCAGGATGAAGGTGATATCGATTAATAATATCCATAACGATTGGAGTATTTTTCATTTGCTCCCAACTGACACCCTTTTCATGAGCGGTTTTATATCGATCTTCATAGGCTTCGTAATATTTTCTGTTCTCTTTTTGCATGGATGCCCCCTCATTAAAATTTGTATCCCATCCAAGGCGAAGCTTATTCTTCACCGAATGGCTTTTTATAGTGATAGTTTATCATACTATTGCAGAATATGTGTAGGTTTTCGAATCGGATACAAAATGGAAGAAAAAACAGAAAAAGATGCATAGAAGAATTAGGTATGATAAAATAAGAGAAGAGGAGTCAGATGACGTTATAGATACCGAGAAACGATAAAAGGTGGGGCAGTCAGATGAAAAAGAACATCATATTCGGACTCATAATAGTATCATTTGTTCTTGCAGGCTGTAAGCAGGAAGCAAAGGATGCAAAAGAAGCATCAACGGAAGTGTTAAAAGAATTGTCCGGTGGGCAGGAAGCGGTTACAGAGACACCGGGACAGAACATGCAAAGCCTCAAGCAGAGAGTGATTGAGGATCAGACATTTGAGATTCAGCTGGATGACTGGGGAATGGTAACATTTACATCAGTTGCACCAGAAGATAATTCAAATAAGCCGGAATTCTTATTGATGAAAAACGATAAAATTATGTATGAGTTTCCGGAAATAACGGCAGCAATATCGGATTCATTTGGGCAGGTCAGTGGCGTCAAATTTTCAGATGTGAATATGGATGGGAAAAAGGATATTTTACTGCTGCTCCAATATAGTAATGACGGAGATTCATGGAATATGCCGGTTATATTTTTACAGGAAAATCCGGACAATATGATGTATCTGG
>OGZV01002918.1_pt1 | contig 12515 bp, 10 predicted proteins | sample 1576861 | NCBI WGS metagenome assembly OGZV01 (sample SAMEA3541501, study PRJEB24748) | human gut metagenome | biome: human gut; feature: human-associated habitat; material: faeces | place: China | collected 2012
TAGAGTTAACTTGTGAGTTATTTGTAAAGAATTCATACACAGGCCCCTGTTAATTCAGGGGTTTTTTGTTTCTATCGTCGGAAAAAGTGTCTTGTATAAATTGGTGATTTTTCACATAAAGTGTACCTTGTAATTGTGTAATGTTTATGGGATGTGAGTGCATGGAAAAGAACTACAGAGTTACAACATTTGTCATGGATAGTGGCGAGCGCTATTGCATGGTAGTGGATCATGCTTCTGGGCTTCCCATGTATTACCCCACTCTGTTTCTAACAACTCAAATCCGCAATAGAGAGGATGCTTTTTCAACGATGTTGGCGGCGGCTAGCAACCTGGTTATGTTGTTACGCTTTGTAGAGAGTCGCGACATTGACCTTCAGCAGCGGTTTTTGACTAAAGACTTCTTCAAGCCACATGAGCTGGATGATCTGCGAGATTTTGCTCAGTGCAAACAAAGAAAGGGGCCATTAACTGTGTCCTCTACCTCTTGGTTGGCAGATGCGATGACCGATATCGTTGATAACGGGACACAGCATTCCCGGCTAACAACGTTTGCCAACTATTTACACTGGTATGCGATGCATATCTTAAAGACGACAGAACTGGAAGTTGTCGAAAAGATCAATGCTATGGCGGCGCAGATAAAGACGCGCCGACCATCTAAAAAGCGCAGAAACCACGACTTACAAGACAGGTCATTGAGTGATGTTCAATTGGACGCGCTATTTGAAGTCATCCAGCCTAGATCAGAGTTAAACCCTTTCTCAATAGATGTGCAGCGCCGCAATCGGCTGATGATCTTGCTTCTGTTTTATCTTGGCATCCGAGGTGGTGAATTATTAAATATAAGAATACAGGACATAGATTTTAGCGCTAACAGGATCCGTATCGTTAGGAGAGCAGATGAACAAGCTGACTCTAGAACCAATGAGCCTAATGCTAAAACTAGAGAACGGCTCTTACCGTTGGCTGAATCCTTAGCTCAAGAACTGCATAGTTATATCATTCAAGATCGCCGGAAAGTCAGAAATGCGAAGAAAAATGACTATCTGTTTGTAACTTACAAGAGTGGACCAACTCTGGGAAATCCTATCTCCAAAGGGGGATATCACAAAATTTTTTCCGTAGTCAGGTCTATATCACCGCAATTGTATGCAGCGACAGGACATTCGCTCCGCCACACTTGGAATCGCAAGTTTTCAGAAAGAATGGATGCCATGAATGAGCAAGTCAGCGAGGAACGCCAAGAGCAACTTCGTTCGTACTTAATGGGCTGGAGAGATGGCTCGGGAACCGCAGCGACTTACAACAAGCGTTTCATTCGGCAAAAAGGTTTTGAGGCCGCTTTGGCATTACAAGCAGGTAACGGCACTAGCTTGCCAGAGGACTTCAAGGATGACCATGAATAACCTCTTACTTGGGTTAGTACCAGAACGAATCCGTGCCAGGGCCAATAGCTACTCTTTTCTGTTGTATGACACATCGTGGACATTGGATAGAAATATCACTATTAATCTTGCTGATATTCACCATTATTTGTCAGATGGGACGCTAGATGGCTGCCTGCGCACACTGGCGTTTTATGCATCCAATCGTTCTTCTTCTCATACAAAAAATATTCTTGAACGATTTCAGCACATGCTGCGTGAGACTGACGCGAGAGAAATTACTGATACGGTATTGATTAATTATCGGTCGATGCTGTCGCCTGCAACAGAATGGTATCTAGCAACCATCCGTGGCTTTCTTCGATCCTGGCACGAACTGGGCTATCCCGGCATCAGTAAGGAGGTGATCCGCTTGCTAGATGGCTGGACGCTAAAGGGTAATCGTAAGGGGGATGCGGTTAAACGCATGGATCCTCAAGAGGGGCCACTGACGGATAATGAGCTGACAGCGTTTAACGAGGGGGCTGTTCGGGCTTATGAAAAGAGCTTAATTACTATAGCTGAGCTGGCTATGGCACTTGGCACCAGTCATACAGGACGTCGTCCCATTCAGATCTCGCTGCTTCGTGTGGTCGATGTCCTTTGTGGTAAAAATGAAAAGGGAGAGCCCTTCTATGTGTTGAATGTGCCGCAAGCCAAGCTGCGCAGCAGCTCTTTCAGAATAAACTTCAAGCCATTTGCAATATCACTGGAACTATGGGCAATCCTGAGTGCTCAGGCAAGAAATGCGATTGCGCAGGTTGAAAATCGTTTGGGGTTTGAATTGCAGGAAGATGACCGGCAGCAAATCCCTCTTTTTCCTGATCTTGATGTGTTAGATGCCGTCCAATCTCCTTATGAATTCCGCCAACTGCTTGCTACCGACAAACTCCACATTCCCGCCGCAGAGATAACCGACACACTCCAATACATCGTAGAAAAGTCCGACATCCGGTCGGAACGTACCGGTGAGCTATTACATATCAATGCTCGTCGTTTTCGTTATACCACAGGCACACGAGCTGCCCGGGAAGGCTTTGGCGAGCTAGTGATTGCAGAACTGCTTGACCACGCGGACACCCAAAACGCAGGCGTTTACATCAAGAATATCCCCGAGCATGTGAAAAAGCTTGATGAGGCGGTTGGCTTCCAATTAGCACCATACGCTCAGGCTTTTGTCGGGGTACTTGTCGATTCAGAGAGAGACGCGCATCGAGGTAATGACCCTACCAGTCGTATTCGGACCGAGATGGGTCAGGGTGTTGGTACTTGTGGAGAACATGGCTTTTGTGGTGCCAATGTTCCTATTCCTTGCTACACCTGCATGCATTTTCAGCCTTGGCTGGACGGCCCACATGAAGATGTCTATCAACGACTGCTCAACGAACGTGAACGGGTGAAAGAGATAACTGGCGACATCCAGATTGCTGCCGTACTTGATCGCAGTATTATCGCGCTGGCAGATGTGATCATGCGTTGTGCAAAACGTCGTGAAGAGCTTAGTTAACAAGGAGCAATAACCAATGGCTGAGATTTTCCTGTTTAAGCCAAAGGCTACGCTGACAGCAGCAGAAAACCTTGAAGCATTCATATCCCAGTGCCGAGATCAATTGACTGTATTCGGCTCTGATCTCAATTGGGAAGATCCTGTTTGGCCAAACATAACTGTATTTGCCAAGTTGGGCATTATTACGAGAAAACCCATACTGGAAGAGACGCAAGACCCTGCTTTCATTGATTTTGCCAAAGCCTATTTCCGTTACCAGCATGGGCATAGCCTCTCTAGGGCAAAGAATGAAAGTAAAGCCCTCCGTGCGGTTGAGGCGGCTTTGCTTCAAGTAAACGGAAACGCAAATATTGATGGCCTGTCGATTTCTGTGCTGGATGAAGCAGCTGAATTGGCGAAGCATTACTACTCCGATGGCTCCGCATATCATTGTGGCCGTGAGATTGAGCGGCTGGCTAAGTTTGTAGCTGAAAACCAGCTTGTATCAAGTGCTGTACAAAATTGGGTTAATCCAATTAAACGTGCAGAGGATAAGAACAAAACGACCAGAGAGGCGAAGAAAAATAGGGAAGATAAACTTCCGAGTGATATTGCTCTTAATGCGTTGGCGGAAATTTTTGCCAACGACCCAATTCATGAGCGAGACATATTTACAACATCGGTTTTTGCCATGTTGATGTCGGCACCTTCACGTATTACTGAGGTGTTAGCACTGCCTGTGGATTGCGAGGTATTTGAAACGGATCGTGAAGGGATAGAACGATATGGTTGGCGTTTTTTTGCGGGGAAAGGCTATGAGGGTGATATCAAATGGATACCCACCGTGATGGTCGGTATAGCTAAGACAGCCGTAGCTAGAGCTAGAGTGCTCTCTGAAAATGCACGACAACTGGCCAAGTGGATCGAGAAACACCCGAATAAGTTTTACCGCCATGCTAACTGTCCCAGCGTAGCTGATGATGAGCCATTGACGATGAAGCAGGCTTGTATGGCGCTCGGTTTTGCACATCACTCTAAAAAGACGTGCAGGTCGTGTCTTGGTAATCGAGGTCTAGCTAAAGAGGATGGTGTACATACGCTAAATAGCCTGTGGCAGCACACAATGGCGCGTTTACCGGATGGCTTTCCGTGGTTTGATAAAGACAAGGGAATTAGGTACAGCAATGCCTTGTTTGTACTGAACGCAAATCAGTTCCACGGGAACAGAGGATGCATACCAGTTGAATTACATAAGCCAACCAATAATTTCTTCAACAGTGATCTGACGCCTCGTCTGTCCTTGAAAGGAAAACATGCCTGTATCTTTGATCGCCATGGTTACCATGCTGTAAACGGAGAGCCGGTGAAATTAACCTCGCACCAGGCTCGACACCTACTTAACACCATAGCTCAGCGTGGTGGGCTCTCAAACTTGGAAATTGCCAAGTGGTCTGGTCGGGCAGATATGAAACAGAATCGAGCTTACAACCACATGACTGAATATGAGTTGGTTGGCATGTCTGAACGCCTCGAACCGTCAAAAGGTCTATTTGGGCCTGCTGGAGATGTGGCTAAGCACCTTCCTGTGACTATTCAAGAGTTCAATACGTTAGATCATGCCGCAGTCCATGTGACGGAGTATGGCTACTGCGTGCATGATTACACCATGGGTCCTTGCGAGAAGTTCCGAGATTGCGTCAATTGTACTGAGCAGGTTTGTATCAAAGGCGAGGATACAGAAATATTGGATCGAATTAAGAAACGTTTGGTGAAGTCGGAACGAATGTTTTGTATTGCTGATGCAGCGGTAGAAAGCGGCGAGATGGGGGCTGATCGCTGGTATCAATACCACAAGAAAACTGTCACCCGGCTTCGTGAGTTAGTCGCTATTTTAGAGAATCCAGACATTGAAAATGGTGCCCAGATTAAGCTCCGGGGCAATGATTTCAGCCCGCTTCGCCGTGTTGTCGCAAAGACGTCTATTGTGACCATCGAGCAAAAAGGCAAAGAAAGTGAAGAAGCTGTGATGTTAGATGATTTGACAACTTTGTTAGGAGGTGGCCTTGGCTAAGCATCTGGATAATAGAGACATTAACGCCATCGTGAATCTAATTCGAGGATGGCAGGAACCAAAACTGTCCTGGTCAGCAATTTGTGAGGCGGCAGAACCATTGGTCGGAAAGTTGCCGTCAAGACAGTCCCTTAATGCACATGAGGCAATAGTGACTGCCTATCAAACAAAGAAAGAGGCGCTTAAAGGCCGTGGCCCCAAAAATCCGCGTCCAGCTAGTTTGAACATTGCAGCCGCTAGGATTGTGAATCTTGAAAGCGAAATCGAAGAGCTTAAGGAAGAGAACCGGAGGTACAAACAACAGTTTGTGATCTGGCAATACAATGCATACAAACATGGAATGACAGAACATCAACTTAATGCGCAGCTGACAAAGATTGACCGTGAGCGTTCTGATGGAGAAAAAAGATAACTGTTAAGTCCGGTGACGAGTTTTGTGTTTTGTATAGGTTAATTTTTTTAGCTTAAGTAGAGGATGAGATAATTAAGATAATAAAGAGATAAGAAACAAAATGGTAATATTGGGCTTTTAATAGGGAAGGATTTGTTCTTGGCTAGGGCTATACGCTACAAGGGATAGCTTGCTTAAATAACAAAGTTAGAATGAATATTTTATTTAAACATAGGCCCCTAACGTTGGAGCCTTTTAATAATCTATTAGCTTAAACTATAACAAGTCAATCAGTGAAAAGCAATGATGCTCTGTGCTCTTGAATGTTTATACCATGGTGTTTTCTTTGATTTCCGCACATAAAACAAGAACAAGCACAAGGTGTACGGTAAATTTTCCCTACAATTTTAGGTGCCTTAGCTATCGTACTTCTATATTTATTTCGCTGGGATTTTAAACGAAATAGGTGATGGCGACGCCAGGCCCGACTTCTAACCATTTAGATTTACTCCAATTTTCTAGCGCGGCGTCATACCGCGCCCTTATCAGTCTTTGGAGAGTGATATCAAACTGATTATTTACTAATGCCTCTAAATTTTTCAATGATATTAATCACTATCAAACAAAATTGATTATGCTTACATTATACATCTAACATTAATTTTTGTCATTGCAAATAAAGAATGAAGATTAGAATTATTACAGGAATATATATAATCTTGACTAATGGAGCAATTAAATTCATCACGGAGTCAATGCTCTCAGCGAAGATATTAGTGCTCCTCATGTCAAATAGATCAACTTCTGAGTTTTCTATTGCATTAAACCAGCTGCGTAATATATTATTCTTTTCAGAAAAGAAAGTACTATGCCCACCTTTAAAAAAACGATTTACTAACTTCTCGTGATAGCCATTGAATCCTATTCTACCTGCATTACCGAGTCCAAAACAAAACATATTGCTAAATATAAGGGCTTTATCGTCATAGGCACAATCATTAATCAGTTTCAGCGTTTGCGTTTTATCTATAAAAGCAGAAATGTCGTAATCTTGTTTTAAAACGCTGCCACATAGAATTATATTGTTAATTGCTGGAGGGAACAAGAAATTAGCATTGTTCAAAGCTGTTATCGTCATGTATGTTCCAAAACTATGTGAAATGAAATTAAGTTCAGCAGTCGGGTGTTCTTGGCATGTTTTTATTACAAAATCCACATAGGCATCCAATATTTTTTTTCGAGTCTGCGGCAGAAGTATTTTAAAAGCTGAATAGTGAGGATATCTGAAAGGAATAATATCTTTGGCTGTATCTTTAAATATTTCGGTTACTTGTGATTGCCATTTCCCACTAGTCATAATCCCATGAGTCAATATGATGATTTTATCATGACCAGCTCTCTCTGCTACACTTGTAGTGTGTTTAAGTATCCATTTTAGTTTTTGCGATAGGACATCCTTCCAGATGTCGATATTATAATCATAAATGTTAAAATCAAATTTTTGGAACTTAGGTCTTTCATTGTCTGACAAATCTGAAAATTGTGTTAATCCAATGACATGGCTGGGCGTTAAAAAATATGGACTCGTCAAGTTGTATAAAATCTTGGAGCCACCATCTGGGATTGGATGGCCTGATTTTCGTAACGGCAAACTCAAATCAAGTAAGAGAATGTCATATTTTGTTTCCCTTAAGAGAGTAAGTGCATCATTAACATTATCAACAGTTTTAATACTTAATGACATGACACCTTCTTTGATTAAGAAGGTTATTATGTCCTGTGCTTTATTATCATCATCTTCAACAATGAGAATATTCATTTCAGTTCCATGTTTAAAATAAAGTTATCTAATTTTGACTTCCAGGAGTCTGATTGGAAATCAAATAAAACCGAGCCCTTTATAATATCTGGATAAAGTCCATTTATTTCATCAAATATATCATCGATTGAAGTTAGTTGATTGTGCCTTCCAAAAACTTCAAATTGAGTAACTAGTATGACGGGCGAGTAAAGTTTTCTATAGGCCATAGAAGAAATTATTTCCTTACCAGCTAAAGGCCTGTTTCTGCTTTCACTAACTGTAGCGGACTTGTCATTTGAATCAAAAGTAGGCATGGTCATATCTAAGAGGATTAATGAGAAGACATTCTCAAATATTTGCTTTCTAGTTGAATTAAATGAATAGCTCTGGCTTATATCCGCATCAGGGAATTTATTTTTTATATATGCACTAAGGATGTCTTGTTTATAAATATTATCATCAGCAATAAGAATTTTCAATTATTTTTCCTTAATTGGTTCAATGTCTTCGATAATAATTAAAACTTCAAATTTCTTATTCGAATATACAACGGTAACTTTATTTTCAACTTTTAGATGATGTGTAATTATTTTTTTTACTTTATAGATACCACTGCCATTATCTTTAGTTGAATTATCAATCCGATTTTCAGCAAGATCTTCATTTATTTGTACGATTTTCTTGCATTGTTCTTCTTGTAAATCAAAATCTAAGGTGTTTGTAAAACTCAGTTGTAATGAATTATTATGTTCATTAATATTGTAAGTGATGTGATAATTATCACGAGGATTTGAATGTTTTAGTGCATTATCTATAATTAAGGTTAAAATCATAACTGTGTCGGTAAAATATTGACCGAGAAAATTAGATGTAGAGTTGTTATATCCACTTAAATTGAATTTCAACCAGGGGTAGTATTGACTGGCAGCAGATTCTGCTTTTTTAAGTGCAACGTTTAAATCGAAATTTGTTTTAGTTTGTTTAGCCCAGTCAAACCACGTTCTTAATTGGATAAATGATTCTTTCAACTCATCTTTTGATTTTGAGACCGCGCGCTGAATTGCAATGACATCTAATCCATCACTCTCAAGTTTATCCTTGAGATTTTTTATTTCTTCAAACATGTCCTTTTCAATTGAATCAACGAACTCTCCTCTTGCAATAGCCATTTTCTCATTCGTCTGCTTGTCAAGATAAAGGAATACATCATCAATTAACGTTTCTGCAGATAGAGAGTCGATTCTACTTGCTACAGATGCTTGATAGTCAGGTTCAAGCGAAAACTCGAATAGTTTAGAGTTGTAACCAAACTCACCTGTATCTATATGAACTTTATTTTTTGCTTGGTTGATTATTGCGTTTGCCTTTTTATTAAACTCTACCAAAGCATTATCTATGCCATCAAGGATTGAATCCTTAAAATATCCAAAGTCTGTACGCCAAACTGGGTTGGGTGAGAATTTATTTTCATCATGTTTTTTAGCTGAGATATTGTTACGTTTAAGAGGCGCCCAAAGTAAATTAACAAATCCGCCATGTCTTATTCCCATGTTCAATGACTGATCGAGGCCATATAGCTTATCCAAAGTATAAGCATTTGTAATTTTATATAATAATGCCATTACGCCATTGAAAAATTCGTTATCAGAACTATAAAATAATGCATCAGATTCTTCATCTGCATCCTGTATTTGATATGATAAATCACGTTCTTCATATTTTTTCAATATATCTAAATCATTTTTCACTTCGTCATTAATTTTGTTTCTTATACTGGTTTTGTCTATGTATATTCTGCCGGCGCCAGCCTCATGGGAACATAAGTTAATAACAATTTTATTCAGAAGAGATCGTGCTTCCTCAAAAATGAAGTTGCGTTTTTCAATATTATAAGAGGCTAAATTAGACAACAAAATTCTATTTATGGATACTCTAAATAAGAGTACTTCACTATCAGTGTTGAAAAATGTACTCATGCCATCAAGCACTTCTAAATTTAATATTCTCTCTAATAAAAAAGTGTTTATATTTGGATTTTTAAATTTAATTTCATGATGTTCAAAAATGCCAAGATTATTAAAGTAATTCTCGCAAATATCTGATAAGGGTTGGGTGTAATCGTTAGAAATATATTGGTTGTAATAGTGTAAGATTATAGCGGAGTTCAATAGTTTATTATTGTCAGTGGTGAAGGTAAGATTTTTTATAATGTCGTTAACTATAATTTTTATTGGTAAAGTTTTAGGGTTTGTCTCCTTTAATAATTCCGTGGCCATAATTTCATTAGCCTTATCAGTATTGCCTAGTTTGTAATAGCACTGTATTATTTTAGAGCGTGCATATGATTCATCACGCGAATTTAGCATTTTATAGTATTTTAGTGCTTGCTCATATTCTGTTAAGTGATATAGGTGATCAGCCGTATATTTGTTTTTTCGCCACTCCGGTATTGACTCGTTATTGATGATATCTTTGCTGAGTTCATCAAGGTCCATTATGTTATTGTTAAGTGAACATAAGTCTACAAAGCTGTATTTTTTATGAGTGTTACTATCACCTTCACCGTTATAACTTGCCAGAACACAGTTCAGGATAAATGACCAGTTATAATCATTGAGTACTTGACTTATTTTCATCAACTGGGCTAAGGAGTTCTCAGTGTCATTATCTAATGTAATATTAATTATTAAATTGATAACCTCACCCAAGACATTATTAAAGGAACAGTATTTCCCAAGTTGTATTAATGATTTCGCGTAAGGAATATAAATAACAGATAAGTTAGGTTCTTCAACCAGTGTACGCTCACATAAATTTACTACTTCTTCATATGACTCCTCAAGGTAAAGCATTATGATTTTTTGGTATAAAACCTGACCCTCATTTATTCTGTTACCATTAAAGTTACGCATGTTACTTACTAAGTTTTTTAGCTCTTTATCATCGATGATTAAATTTAATTGTTCTAAGGTAGATTCTGATTCATCGGACAGTAAATTACTATTTTTCAAATATAGAACAAATCTCAGATAAGAAATATATTGGTCTATTATTCTTATGTCATAATCATTTTTATATATGTTAATTATTGATTCATAGTTGGCTGAAGGGTCGAATAAATGCCTGTAGCAAATTGTATCGATTGCATGAAAAACGCCATCCAACCTCACTTCCTCAATCATTTTTCCAATTGAAAAAACGTACCTTTCAGCCGAGATATTCCTGTTGCATCTTACCACCTCATATCCTATGCGAGATTTAGAATATGAATGTTCGAGTAATTGCATTTCTTTAGAAATACGATTGAATTCTGCCAAATCTTTTTTGAAATAGACTAGTATCATTTTGTTTGTTAAACTCCAAAAAGTTTTTCCAAACTTATGTTCTATTTCATCTAATAGTTTTGCTGCTTCACTAAATGATGAATTCATCAGTGATTTAACGAATTTATTTCTCATTACTAGAAATTCATTAATTTCATTCGAGAAATATGATAATGTGGTTGTTACCCAATTTATAACATCCGTGCTTGTTTCTTTTTCAATGGTGTGTACCTGACTGATTTTAAATATATTTTCGTCATTGGATATATATCTTGCGCGCATTAACTTATCGGCATCTTCAATGCTTAAGAAGTTTTTGTAGGCATGTATTGCTGCTGTAGTAGAAGTCTGTCTTAGTAGTGATAACTCATTAAATATAATTGATGTTTTTTCTTCATTTGTTTTATTTTGCTTCATTATTTTTTCAAATTTTCTTTTTTGGCTTTCCATCTTGCTTCTCACAGAGGTAAATCTTTTGTTCGTTTTCATTATGATTCCTTTTGTAATAGGATCTACTAATTTGGAGATAAATCATAAGGAATATATTTGCATTTAGTCTAGCCGGAAATTTAGTGATTTTATGAAATATATAACTGTTAGGATGATCAGCAGCGTATTGTTTTAGTGCAAAATTTTAAGACTTTTTTTGATTTTACTATCGATAGGTTAATCAATTTAAGACTAGGGTATGCTACCGCCCTCACTTATAGGTGTTGCCTAAGTGATTGAGTATGTCGCTGTTACTGACTATAACTCAGAGTTGAACGCATAAGAAATGAAAAGTTAGTCACTGGCGCGGATTTCTTTATTTCGCAGGGGGGGGGATGTTTTTTTGAGCAGTTCTTTAGATGGTTTCAATAAGTGAAAAAGTATTCAGCGTGCGGTTTCCAAGAGGTTTCAACGCAATCTTCGAATGACTAGGCTCGGGGTTAACAGGCACTTCACAGTCCATCAGACTAGGCTGTGTCCCTTAATTTCATACCTGTTGATAAAAGAGCCGGATACAGCCCAGTGTCACCATCGCCAGATAATTTCTCGCCGTTTTGTCATAACGTGTTACTACGCGGTGGTATTCTTTCAGGCGGCCAAAACATCGTTCAACAGCATTGCGCTTGCGGTAAATAACACGATCGAGCTGTGAACGACCATCCGACGCCATTTTTCATTTGATTTTCGAGGAATAACTGCCTTTATACCTTTATTTTTCAGTTCATAACGTAATGCATGCCCTGAATATGCCTTGTCAGCCAGTACCGCATGACCACGGCGCTTCATACTACCGGTCTGGCGCTGAATGCCAATGTTATCCAGAAGACGTTGTGCGAACTGACTCTCGTGGGCTTGTCCGGGGCTCAGCACGATGTTAACGGGAGGCCACTTCCGTCTGTAACCAGATGGATTTTGGTGCCAAACCGCCGCGAGAGCGACCCCGGCTATTATCTCCGGTGATATCGGGATGTTTTTTGCGCTCTAGAGCCGTTGCTGACCAGTCAACGAGTCCATGAGCGTCAATAGATGAGAGTAACTTATTGAAAATAATGCTAATCACTCCCGATTTTGACCATCGATTAAAGCGGTTGTAAACGGTTTCCCATGGGCCGTATCGTTCAGGCAAATCGCGGCATGGCGCTCCTGAGCACAGTATCCAGAACATGCCGTTGATGATCATGCGATGTTCTGCCCATGGCCGTCCTGCACGTGGTGAATCCGGTTGCGCAGGCAATAAGGGCTGAATGGGAGTCCATGCATCATCGGGTAGAACGTAGCGAGCCATAGTTCAACATATTCTGGAAACAGATAGTTACTATAACTCAGATGATTAAGGGACACAGCCTAACCTATCCACTTAGTAGTCGCTGATAACAATGTAATGTTTCACAGAGTATGTTATAAAAAACTTTACATATAACATTACGCTTTGTAGGTTTTGTCGAAAAGATTTTGATAATTTTCTCTACTATATAAGCATTTATCGTTTCCATGAAATTATTAATGGTATATCAGGTAAACCTAACC
>OGZV01002920.1_pt1 | contig 12515 bp, 9 predicted proteins | sample 1576861 | NCBI WGS metagenome assembly OGZV01 (sample SAMEA3541501, study PRJEB24748) | human gut metagenome | biome: human gut; feature: human-associated habitat; material: faeces | place: China | collected 2012
CGATAAACAATGTCATAAGTGTTGCGTATAACAGGCCGAATGCGACTACAACCGCCATTCCTTTCTGCATTGCATTTCCGGCATCCTGTGAAAATACCATAACGCTCATAGAAAGTATTGTTGTGAGTGCGGTCATGAGGATTGGTCGCATCCTTGTTTTTCCTGTTTCGATCAGTGCTTCTTTTTTTGCCATGCCGCCCATCCGCAGCTGATTGACGTAGTCTACAAATACAATACCATTATTTACAACGGTTCCCATCAGGATCATGAAGCCCATTAATGCCATCGATGAAATGGACAAATGGAAAATTCCAAGACCGATCATTCCGCCTGTAAATGCCAGTGGTACGGTAAATATAACAATAAACGGAGATAAGAGGCTCTGGAACTGTGCTACCATGATAAGGTAGATGAGCAAAAAGCCGAGTGCTAATGCTTTTCCCATCTGTTTTAACATTTCTGTGGTCTGTGTTGCATCTCCTGCAAGTTCTACTTCGTAACCATCTGGTGCTTTATATTTATCAATCTTTTCTTGAAGTTTTCTTGATAACAAGGTGGAATTGGCATTCTCTTCCAATTCTGCTGTTACCGTCAGATACGGCTTTTGATTTTCTCTGGTGATACTTTCCATGCTGTATCCATCGTCTTCTGATGCAAATTCAGACAGTTTATATGTATGTTTTTCATCTTCGCCATCACTATTTTTTTCTGTGGTTTCGATTTTCATATCTAAAATATTTTCATAGGTGAGTTTGTCTGTCTCATTAATCAGATTTACTTCCACATCTTTATCATCCATATTTAAGGTAATCGCATTTTTTTCGGTCGTTGTATGTTTTGCGATTTCCTGATAAATCTGTGCTATCGTAAGACCATGTTCTGCTGCTTTATTTCGATTAATTTTTAAATGTAACATCTTATCGGCAGTTTCGATACCATTTGTTGCTGTTTTTACTCCAGGGATGTTTTTCATCATCTTTACAACATCTTCGCTGATCTTAATTAATTTCTGCTGATTTTCTCCGTATACATTGACAGAAAGTCCTCCGCCGCTAAGAGTGGACATATCACCTATTGCAGAGGAAGATACCGTAAGTTTTTTACATCGTACATTCTTTGTCTTATTCTCGATATCTTTTCGGATTTTACGGAATTCCTTGGTTGTTTTAATATTTTCTTCTGTAATAATATTAAAAGTAAATGTTGTATAATTATCTGTTGCTCCGGTTTCCATCATACTTGAAGTTACACTGGCATTGCCATCAAGACCTGCCACCTTCTTAATTCCGTCTATTCCTGTCAGTATTCCCATTACTTCATCGGCTGTCTGGTATGCCTTTTCTTTCTTGATCGTATCTTCTAATGTCATGCTGACTGCAATCTGGTTACTGTCCATATCATCCATCATAACAATTCCTGTCCGCATACTCTGCATCACACAAATGATGAGCAATACAATAGAGATAAGCAGCGGAATGATTTTAAATCGCAGTGCAAGTTCTAAAATGTTTCCATAAATGTCCTTTATTTTCTCAAACCATGGCTGTTTTATCTCTTTTGCTTTTCGAAGAATTACCGAACCCATTGTCGGGACAACGGTAAGAGCCACAAGCAGTGAGGCAATCAGTGCATACGATATCGTAAATGCAAATGGAATCAATAACTGACTTACCATACCGGATGTGTAAACCATCGGGAGAAATACACAGATTGTTGTAAGTGTGGAAGCTAAGATTGGCCCCGCTACCTGTGCTGTTCCCCGAACTGCTGCCTTTGGCGCTGGCATGCCTTCATTGCTGAATCGATATACATTTTCCATAACTACAATAGAGTTGTCTACAAGCATACCGATACCAAGACAAAGTCCGGCCAGAGACATAACATTAATATTGATTCCGGTAAAGTACATGATAATAATCGCAAATAATACACTAAACGGAATACTAAATGCAACAATGATTGTCGGACGTATATCTTTTAAGAAGAGAGCAAGGACGATGATCGCAAGTACCGCACCTAATAAAATACTATTCAATACACTCTTTATAATGATATTGATATACTCTCCCTGATTCATTATGATCGCAAAAGAAAGACCTTTATATTTCTGCTCCAGTTTTTTAAATGCATTCTGAATTCCTTTGGATACGGTACTTGTATTCGATGTACTTCCTTTAAATACAGATAACAGAATCGCATTCTCTCCATTTACTTTTGAATAAGCTTCTCCCTGATTATCTACAACGGTTACATCTGCAACGTCTTTCACCCGAATCTTTCCTACTCCGTCAATCTTCGTAAGTACAAGATTATTCAGCTGCTTTTCATTTGTAAAATTATCTCCGACTTCTACAAGCCACTGATGATCACTCTTGTCTTCGATATATCCTGCCGGCATTGAAAAATTCTGTGCTGAAATCATTGTTGATAAAGTATCGAGACTCAGCAATGCATCAATGTTTGCGTTCTCTCTGGCAGCCTTTCTGGAATCTTCCAGCTTATCCTCTGCATCATCTAATTCCTTCTGCGCTGACTCTATCTGTGTTTTTCCGGCTGCAATCTGTGCCTGACCAGCACCAAATCCGGCTGCTGCAGAATAGCCGCCTGCAATTAATTTTGACTGCTGCTTATCAAGCCCTTTCATCTGCTCTTTTAACTTATCAATAATCGTCTTTTGTACTTTAATCTTTATTTTTAAATTAGAAAGTTCTGTATCAATCTGCGGAAGACGAACTTCCACTACCTTATACATTTGCTTCAAAGAATCTATCGTCAGTTTAGAAAACTGTTCACCATACCCCATCTGCTCCATCCAGGAGACAAACGCTTCAAACTGCTTTGGATGATTCACTGCCTCTTTCACCGATTCCGGAATTGTAATTCCCATCTGTTTTGCTGCTTCACCCATTGTCACATTCAAATTTTTGAATGTATTGTTCAAAGTATGGTATGTCTTCTCAAGACCTGCTTCTTTATATGCCTTTTTTTCTGCTTTTAATGCGCTCTGGCTCGCCTTCAGACTATTAAGTTCTGCTTCGTATGCTGCTTTCTGTGATAATGCCTCAGCAAGCTTTGTCTGCGCCTCAGCAAGCTTCTGATTCGTTTCTTGCTGCTTGCCGCTTAACGTCTTTTCCTGCTTTTTTAACTGTTCTTTACTCTTTTTTAGAGAAGCTCTTGCATCTTCAATCTTCTCACTTGCCTCAAGAAGCTTGTCATTCGTCTGTCCGAGAATCTTATCATTCATCTGGTTAATCTTCTTCTCATTCAGACGAATCTCTACATGATCTTCAATAAGACCGTTAGCCGACACACTTGCTACACCATCCTGACGTTCTAAATATGGCTTGATTGTCTTTTCTGCAAAATTAGACAGCTCTTTAATATCCTTCCCTTCGTAACTGACACTGGCATACATTGTCGCCATCATATCCGCACTTATCTCCATGATATTCGGTGTTCCACATCCCTCCGGCAGACTCAGCGAATTCAATGCCTTAGATACACGAACAAGCGCCGCTTCCATGTTGGCATCTTCCGCAAATTCAAGCATCAGCATCCCATAATTATTGGCAGAAGTACTTGTCAGTTTCTCTACGCCATTAATCGTACCAAGCGTACTCTCCATCGGCTTAATAACATCATTCTCCACCTTTTCCGGAGAAGCTCCTACTTCTGTTGTAATCACCGCCATATATGGCAGTTCTAACTCCGGCAGAAGATCTGTCTGCATCTCACTAAGACTGACAAAACCAACAACCAAAACAACGATTACCGTCACCAGAACAAAATACGGTTTCTTTACAAAAAATTTCGTCATATCCTTTCCTCAAACTTTCCTTTTACTCTTTTTTACTCTTTCTTATTCATTCTTACTCTTTTATTCCCTAAAAACATCTACTCTCTGTAACTGTTCCCTGCCATCAGAGCTGTTTCATCAAAATTAAACAGTATTGTATAAATTGTATCATGAACTCCTGATTTTTTTCAATAGAGGAAAGAGCGGAAATCCTCTTGCATTAAATCATTATTCTGCTATCATAGGATTACGAGAGTAGCTAACATCATGATACTATTCTTAAATTTCAGGAGGTTTAAAAGACATTATGATACAGGATATTTACCCACATAAATTAGATAACCATTTTGATATTGATGCAAAGCCGGATAATGATAGCATCGTTTTATATTTCACTAAGGAAGGGATTCTTCATAAACTCTCTTCTTATAAAGATTACGAAAATTATCTCTTTTTCCCGACCGTTCAGGATTTTATAACAAAAGACGGTACATTTCCTTTTGAAAAAGATGCCCTTACTTATCTTTTTTCTGTCGATGATGCTCATTACTTTTTATTAGAACAGGAACCTGCACAACTTCCAAAAGGCTTTACCTTTACCCCGATCCGTAATCTTCGCAAAAAAAATGTCCACCCAAAGCACTGTATTTTTGCGGGTATCACAGGCTTTCAGCTTCGTAACTGGTATAAAAATAATCGTTTTTGCGGATGCTGCGGAAATAAAACTGTCCACTCTACTACAGAACGAGCTTTAATATGTCCTTCTTGCGGACATGTTATTTATCCTCGAATCGTGCCTGCTGTTATCGTCGGCATATGTAATGATGATAAAATTCTTGTCACAAAGTATCGTACAGGTTTTGCCCACTACGCACTTGTTGCTGGCTTCACTGAAATTGGAGAAACTTTGGAAGAGACTGTACAAAGAGAAGTACTTGAAGAAACCGGACTGCGGGTAAAAAACATCCGTTATTATAAATCGCAACCATGGGGAATCGTTGATGATATCCTTGCCGGTTTCTATTGTGATGTGGATGGAGACACTGATATTCATATGGATGAATCTGAATTAAAACTGGCAGAATGGAAGACCAGAGAAGAGCTTGAACTCCAGCCGGATGATTTTAGTCTTACAAATGAAATGATGCTTATGTTTAAAAATGGAAGAATGTAAAAGGGTATATACAAAAAGAAGGATGCTGTATGATAGACTTCCTTCTTTTTATTATAAATTATTCATTATTTCAATCCACTGCTGCCATTAATTTACTTACCTTAATTTATTAAAACAACAGTTGAAGTCCCATTGCAATGATCCACATATATGCACATGTCTTTGGAATCATCAGTAATCCAACTTTTGGTTTTGTTTTGCTAAATAATGTTACAGGAAGGTAACAGCCAAAGGAAATAATAATTGCTGCGACCATTCTTGTCATATGGTATCCATTTGCATTTCCGGATATCGCATACAGAATAATGACTCCTATACCAGTAACAGCAAAAACAGCATTCCTGATAATCGATAACTTGAGATTTCCATCCTCTGTACACCAGTTATTCTGTGGAAGAATACAGACAGCAATTCTAATGATCGCAGAAATCCATACCATTGCTTTTACTGCAGCAGGTATATTAAAATCCGGGAAAGTATACTTCCAAACATACATTAAAATAATATAAAATACAGTCATTGTGATTGAGGATATCTGTAATCCAATCCCAAGCTGTTTCTTTATTCTGTCATTCGTTCCACGTGCAGCTCTTATGATTCTAGGTACTAAATGAAATGCATCTCCACCGCAAAGAGTTAATGTTAATATTCCATAAAGAATAAATAATGTATTTCCTTTTGCATAAGTAAAAAATAAAATTGCTGCTACTAAATCAAATATCAAATATCCGGCATCAAATATTGCTTCCATAATATCCGGCATTTTGGGCTGGTATTTTTCTTCTCTCATTCTTACTGCTCCTTTTTCATTAATTGGTTATAATAAAATTTATTTTTCATTCTCTCCCTCCGCATATTTTTTTAAGTATGCATCTGCATTAGCACAAATCTTATTAAATACCGCCATGCACATATACTTTTCTTCTTCGGTTAATCCATCTAAAGCATTTTTAGCGAATTCTTTCTGTGCTTTCATTCCATCTTTGATAATGGACTCTGCCTTATTTAATGTAACAATCTCAATATGCTTTTTATTCCTGGTACTCTGAATTCTTTCAATCAAGCCTTTATTCTCTAATGCTTTCAGAGAAGTAGATACGTGAGATTTCGTTGATTTACGAATCTTTACGATATCTGCTGCCGTATTATGCTTCGGATTATTATGTAAAAACATAAGTATATCATATTCCATTTGCGTCAGCTGATACCTGTCACATACTTTTCTCGTAAATAGTTCATAACAGCTGGTGATTGTTTTATGCTGATCCCAAAAAAACATATTTCTACTCCTTGTTATATCGCCTTATTAACGTTCTATTTAGAACGATTATGATTATATAGTTCTGCTTCCTTTTTGTCAAGCTTTGATTTTTTTACGCAAATGGCTGTCGGGCTATTGTTCCGAGATAAAATAAAAATAAAACAGAGAGAGACTCCATATATAAATCTGCACTATTTGAAGAACGAGGAGAGATTGCATCCAAGGGAAGAAGACAATCTCTTGTCTTACTGACCTGGACACAATCCGACGAAGTACTTCAACGAGTGTGGATTTATATATGGAGTCTCTCTGTGTTTTTCAATAGTCTAAAGTTGGAACAATAGCGCGACATCCCCTCGCAATCTATTCTTTATTAACAATTAATGGCAGCTGTGGCTTCCACATCCATGCTCGCCACAGGTATGTCCTTCTCCATGTTCATGATCATGATGACTGCACTTTACATCAGGGTTGTAATCTAACGTTCCGTTCACAAAAGCTTCCACAGCCTCATCTGCATCACCGGAAACGCCTCCATAAAGCTTAATTCCTGCCGCTAATAAAGCCATCTGCGCTCCTCCTCCGATTCCACCACAAATCAGAACATCCGCTTTTAATGCATTCAGAACACCGGCTAATGCGCCATGTCCGCTTCCATTCGTATCTACAACTTCAGAATGGATTACTTTTCCATCCTGTACATCATAAACTTTAAATTCCGCTGTATGTCCAAAATGCTGAAAAATCTGTCCGTTCTCATATGTTACTGCTACTCTCATTATACCTTCTCCTTTTTCTGTTGCATACTTTTGATAAAATTCTTGTTTGTAGCATCCACCCAGACCACATTTACTACTTTTACCATCGCAGATCTGGAAATCTCCTCCTTCAATTCGAAGAGGATGTCCATCTATGATTGCATCTGCCACTTTCTTTCTGGCGATCTCATAGATTCTCTGAACAGTCGTTCTTGCAATCTGCATAAAGCCTGCACACTGTTCCTGGCTGTATCCTTCTTTATCTATAAGACGAATCGTTTCATATTCATCTACTGTCAGAAGAATCACCTCTTTTTCATCTTCCTCCCCTCTTCCTCCATTTTCATTGGATGGTCGAAATTCCAATATATCTGGAAAATGGCAGACTTTTCTGCACTTTATCGGTCTTGGCATAGGATACTCCTTTCACAATCTTTTCTCTATACTACAACCATTATGAGCATATGTCAACAACTTAATTGACATATGCTCATTTTGCTCGTCTTATAAAATCAGAAGCATTGTCCTGTAAATTGTTTTTAAAACAGTCATTTAAATAAATAATATGCGATACCGCTATAATCACGCTACGAAGCATCTTTTTTTCAAATGAACTATCTCCTGTTTCCTTTTTTGGTTCTTCTTTATCTTCAAATATAGCTACAAGCGTCTTTTCTAATTCTGAACAAAAATAATCATAAGCAACCGGTAACGTATAGGTTGCTTTTTGTAAAACGAAAAGGGATGCTATATTATCCATGGAAAGAACCTGCTTTATAATCACAATATAAATCGCATATGCTATTTGATCCGCATAGTACTGTTTTTTTACCGGCCGGTCAATATATCCCTTCTTTACATAATTACTTAACATGGATGGTGTAATCGAAATTTCTATTGGTGCTAAACATTCATTAATGTACTTTACTGTCTGCTCAAGATAAAGTCCTACATTGGGAATTTCTTTATATCTTGGCATTCTATAGTCTCTGGCTGAAAATTTCATAATACATTCCTTCTTTCTGACTTTGCCTCTAACTTGATGTCACGAATTACTCCGTAGCTAACGCTACTCCCGTAATTTGTTATTATATACCAGCTATAAAAAAACCGCAATAAAGTTATTTAATACCTTGACAAACACATGTGTATGGTTTACTATACTTTTTGATAAGTTTTTTAAAAACCGATATAAGAGTATTTAAAACTATTAACGGAGGTTACATATGAAAATGAAAATTGTTGCAGATTCATCTGCAAATCTTTTAGCTTTACCTGATATAGATTTCGGAATTGTTCCGCTTCATGTAATCGTAGGGGAGAACGATTACGTAGATGATGATAAGATTGATCTTACAGCTATGCAGGAGGATCTTTCTTCTTATAAAGGGAAGACATCGACATCAAGTCCAAGTCCTCACGAATGGGAGAATGCGTTTGGCGATGCTGATGTTGTCTTTTGTATCACCATTACAAGTACTCTGTCCGGTACATATAACAGTGCTGTTATCGCTAAGGACATTTATGAACAGAATCATGCCGGCAGGAAAGTATATGTTTTAGATTCTTTATCTACAGGACCAGAAATCGCACTTTTTATTGAAAAAATAGCAGAACTCATAAAAGCTGGTTTTGCTCCGGATGATATTTATAAAGCCCTTCTCGAATATAAAGATAAAACACATCTGTATTTTTCTCTGGCATCTTTAAACAATTTTGCAAAGAACGGACGAATAAGTCCGGTAATTGCAGCCGGAATCGGTTTATTAGGAGTCAGAGTCGTTGGAAAGGCGAGTGATGAAGGAACTTTATTACCGCTTGATAAATGCAGAGGAGAAAAAAGAGCATTAAAAAAACTGATCGATCATCTTAAAGAGTGTGGTTATACAGATGGAAAAATCATCATTGCTCACAACAATAACGAAGCTGGTGCTTTAGAATTAAAAAAATTGATTGAAAATACATTTGGAATTTTTAATGGGAAGATTCAAAAAACAAGAGCCCTTTGCAGTTATTATGCAGAGCCTGGCTCCCTTCTCATCGGTTTTGAAGCATAGGAAAACAAGTCTGTATGAATATATAGAAGGGGCTATTGGGAAATAGATAGTTCCAAACAGGGGAAGATTTGATTCATGTGAGTCAAATCTTCCCCTAAAATTTTTCCTAATGCAGTGCTTTGTTTGGGCAAACTTTCAGGCATTTGCCGCAATGGATGCATTTATTTTCATCTTTTGTATAGTAATTATGGCTCTATCTGGTTTTATATGTGTTCCACTGTTCAAGGTCCACAGACTATACTGAATGGTGTTATCAATTTGTTATCATGATTGTGTATCAATCGAAGATTCTCGTAATATCCTGATATCGGTTAATCACACGATAAATCTCTACATCCTCTTTTCTTACTTTATAGATAATCACATAATCTTCCCATATTGCATATTTATAATCTGTCCGAAAGCTGACTCGTTTTGAAAGGTCCGAACCCATTCCCGGAAACATTTGAAGATTTTCAAATTTACCGTAAATTTCCTTTATGGTCTTTGCGGCATATTCTTCGTTATCCTCAGCAATATAATCCCGAATATTCTTAAGATCCTTTGCAACAATAGGATTAATCCGCAGTTTTAACATCTTATTCCCCCACAAGTGCTTTCAGTTCGTCCAAATCCAGCCAACCTTCGCCATCTTTTACTGCTTCTTCGGCTTCCTGCAACTTCAGCAGAAGCTTTTTCTCTGCACGATCACGCTCGTAATCTTCAATATCCATAACTACAAAACGTCCTCTGCCATTCTTAGTCAGATATACCGGTTCTCCTTTATGACAGTTTTTCAGGACTTAAACTTAATGGTGCCTGTCACCTGTTTCTTGAAATATAAAGCCCTTCAAACAAAGCTTTGTCTGTTCCAATCTCAAAAAAGCTCTTAAGCATACTCATATTTAAAGTTTTTCCAAATCGGCGTGGTCTGGTGAAAAGGTTCACCTCACTCCAATTGGCCAGAAGATGCTCAATGAGTTTTGTCTTATTTACATAATAAAACTGATTTTCTCGAATCTTCTTGAAATCATCAAAACCAACTGGTAGTTTTTTCAAGTTTTCCATACCTATGCTCTCCCTTTCTACTTTACCATGTTTCTCACATAAAAATAGTTTCATGATTTCATTGCTATATTATAACAATGATACCATGAAACTACTTTTGTCTCAAGCAGATCTATTCTCACCTTTGACAGTTGATTTAACTATTTTATTCAACTATAGAGAGAACTGGCTCCCCGCCTTTGCATAATCTAAAATTTTAATCATACCGGTTTTCATGTATACGCCCTTCAAATCGACCGCAGGTGTTCCATCATCATTATATTTTGTATATTTCTTTAAATGAAGACGCTCCAGCATCTCCCCTAGATGTGCTTCATAATATAATTTCGAAATCTTCATTGCTAACGAAGCAGCTGAAGAAAACAAGAAAAAAGAACGGAAGAATGATAACAAATATCTTTACGAAATCGACATTTCTTCTGTTCTGAAAACAGCAAGAAAGTTCTTTATTCGCAGGGACTCCGATAAACCTATTGATATCATTAAGTTGATGTTGAAATGCGTCCATGCTGTAAAAGAAAAATTCCGACAATTTGACCGTTCCCTCCGTGGAATCAGTGCGATTCATTTCGGATATCGATAGCCTTAGGCTCTACCACTGAAGATTGTCATTTTTGACAGATGAACAGCATCTGTCTTATCAGCATGCCCTTTTTTCTGAATCTGTATTTCCAAGCACCAAAACATCCTCTTGCACATGTTTCAATGCAAATTCGAACAAAACCTCGAACAGCTGGCTTAATGGCATTGCCTTCGATCATTCACTCTCAGAACTAAATATTCAAGAACATTTTTATATGAACCATAATATTTTGTGCAATGTCAACTAATTGCGGTGTTGTCATAATTACAGTACACACTTCAGAAAGTTTAGTCAAAACGTTTGAAAATTTTGCTTTTCTTTCTATTATGTTTCCATTTTTTAATTCCGCTAGGCTTACTTCCAGTTCATCTAATTTTTCTTTAATTTGAAAAGTCTCTTTCGTATTTTCTATACTTTTTCCATAGGATAACTCGTACTCAAGATTAGTTATCATATTTTCTAATTCTATAGATTGAGTATCTAAAATATTATCATAAGAACCTTCCTTAAGCTTTTCCAATATACCTTTTATCTGATTTGAGATTTCTATTACTCTCTTGTCATATTTTTCTCCTTCCATATTAATCTGCAGTGCATTCTGTGGTTTCTCATTATACTGATTCTGTCCAATAAAATTAATTGTTCTTGCCATATCATTTCTATCCTTTTCATTATTATTGTTATACAAAAATAGAATCCGTTTTATTGCTTCTATTTTTGTATTAGATTTTGTGTCCATTAAAATCTTCTTTAACTCACCGCTTTCATTAACATGCTTTAAAAATATTTGAGTCAATGAAATTAGTAATGGTACATCTTCAAATTTTTCCTCATCCAATTCAAAATAAATTTTTACCAGCTTACTTTCCATATATCCTAAATTATATTGAACTCTTTCCAATCCCCTTAATATTCCTCCTTGTACAACTGCCGGTAGTAACTGAAAATCATCTAAAATTGCCCTGATGTGATCTCTATTTTTACATACATACTGTTCATCCTTAAACATACAAGTATAATACCATGCTTGACTCTTAATCTGTAAATTTACAGCATTATATGGCTTAATATCTATTTTCCGTAAATTTATCCTTTCAAATGTAGAAAATGCCCAAAGAGCATATCGATTTAACTGCTCTTCATGCAACAGTTCATTCATTATTTTTTGATTTACCACCTTTACATACTGCTTTTTCTTTGTTTCTTTATAAACACAAGCATACATTTTTGTTAACCACATCTTAGCTAGAAAATCCTCTTTATTAACAATCTTCTTTATATCCCGTTGAGTTATATTCATGCCGTGAATAGAAAAAATCGTTGTACACAATCGATATTCCAATTTGTTTATTTTATGCTCAGCATATTGTTTATACAAGTTATTTAATTCTTCTTGCTCTAATATCATAGAAGCAATCGACATAATCCATGTAATATTTTCATTGTCATTTTCTGTACCGTCTTTCAAATTCTCAATACATCTAGAAATCAAATTAGGTGTATTCTTATATGCAATTAAATGATATGCCCATTTACGAATTTTATAATCTGAATCTTGTACAATCTTATACATTATTGCACACAAATCCTTAGTACATTTACTATTTAACAGCTTATTTTCCTCTAATTGGGTTATTAGACTTTGAATAGACATTTTTACAACATTATTATTATCATCTAATAGTCCGTTACGAATAATGTAATAATCAGCATTACTTATATAATAATTCTTGCTCATTCAAAACCTCCTAACCTCCCTAATCTCGCAACACAATTATATAAACAAAAAACGCATTCTTAGTATCAATTGTCAAAAAGATCAAACTATGATTTTGACTA
>OGZV01002921.1_pt1 | contig 12509 bp, 9 predicted proteins | sample 1576861 | NCBI WGS metagenome assembly OGZV01 (sample SAMEA3541501, study PRJEB24748) | human gut metagenome | biome: human gut; feature: human-associated habitat; material: faeces | place: China | collected 2012
AAAGTTCAAAGGTGGACAAGATATATTGTGCCCCTGGAAATGCCGGCATAGGACAGATTGCAGAATGTGTAAACATAGGGGCAATGGAATTTGATAAATTAGTAGAATTTGCAAAAAACAACGAAATAGATTTAACAGTTGTTGGTATGGACGATCCTTTAGTTGGAGGAATTGTTGATAAGTTTGAAGAAGCAGGACTTAGAGTGTTTGGTCCAAGAGAAAATGCAGCTATATTAGAAGGTTCAAAAGCATTTTCAAAGGACTTAATGAAGAAATACAATATTCCTACAGCAGCTTATGAAAATTTTGATACACCGGAAGAAGCAATGAAGTATCTTGAAACTTCAAAATATCCTATTGTTTTAAAAGCTGACGGATTAGCTCTTGGAAAAGGTGTTTTAATTTGTAATACAAAAGAAGAAGCAATGGATGGCGTTAAGGAATTAATGTTAGACAAAAAATTCGGTAATGCAGGTAACACAATTGTTATTGAAGAATTTATGACAGGTCGTGAAGTTTCAGTTCTTTCTTTTGTTGATGGAAAAACAATTAAGATTATGACATCAGCTCAGGACCATAAGAGAGCAAAAGATGGCGACCAGGGACTTAACACAGGCGGTATGGGAACATTTTCACCAAGTCCATTCTATACAGAAGAAGTTGACGAGTTTTGTAAGAAATATGTTTACCAGGCTACAGTTGATGCCATGGCGTCAGAAGGAAGAGAATTCAAGGGAATTATTTTCTTTGGCTTAATGCTCACAGAAGATGGACCAAAAGTATTAGAATACAATGCAAGATTTGGTGATCCTGAAGCACAGGTAGTTCTTCCAAGAATGAAGAATGACATTATTGATGTATTTGAAGCTTGTATTGATGGAACATTAGATCAGATTGATTTACAGTTTGAAGATAACGCAGCAGTTTGTGTTGTACTTGCAAGTGATGGTTACCCTGTTTCTTACGAAAAAGGATTTGAAATCAAAGGTCTTGAGAAGTTGGAAAACAAGGAAGGTTATTATGTTTTCCATGCAGGAACAAAATTAGATAATGGAAAAATAGTAACTAATGGTGGTCGAGTTCTTGGTGTTACAGCAAAAGGTAAAGACTTAAAAGAGGCAAGAGCAAACGCTTACGAAGCAACAAAACTTATTGATTTTGAAAATAAATATATGCGTAATGATATTGGTAAAGCAATTGATGAAGCATAATAATTAAAAAGCTTGTATAAAATACAGGAGAAGAAAGGAAATAAGAATGAAGAAGTTAAAAAGCCTGCTAATTATGATAGCGGCAATGTCTGCTATGATGGTTACAATGATTTTTACAGTTAGCGCTGATGAAACAACTGACTTGTCAGATTTAAAAGTTTATGCAATTGACAATTCAGGAAATCAGACAGAGGTGCCTTTAGATTTTAATTCAACTACATACGAATATAACTTAACAGTTAAGTCAACAGTAAAGTCAATTAAGATTGAGGCAACTGCAAAGGACAGCACATCACAGTGGTCAGTAGAAAAAGATGGTATCAATACTATAATGGATACCGGTGATAACTTAACAATAGTTGATGTTACATCATCAACAGGAGCTGTTCAGAAATATACTTTGAACACAAAGAAGTTAACAGAAGAAGAAGATGCAACATATAAAGAACCAAGTAGTAAAAAAAAGAAAACTTCAAAGAAGACGGCAACTGATTCTACAGTAAAGGTTGGAAAGAATACATTTACTATTTCTGAATCATTTAAAAAGTCAGAAATTCCTGAAGGATTTTCAAAGAGTACAGCAAAGTATAATGGAAACAGCTATACTTGCATTAAGGGAGACGTTAAGGAATTAACAGCTTTTTATTTAAAGGGTGATGAAACATCAGGTTTTTATATTTACGATAAGAGCCAGAAAAAGTTCTACCCAATGAGCAATATTAAAATAAAGAGCAGAATGTACACAATTGTTCAGCCTAAGAAGGTAGATGGAATTGTAAAAGCTTATGACAAAAAGAAAGTTACAATTATTGATCAGGAAGTTAAAGCATGGGTACTTGATGAAGATGAAGGAATGTATCTTGTGTATGCAATGAACTGGAATGGCGATACTAATTTATACAGCTACGATGATAACGAAAAATGTTTCCAGAGATATTTAACATCATCAGACGCAAACCAGCAGTCAGAAGCAGCGGCTAAGGCATATAATAATTTACAGAAACAGTACAACCAGTTAGTTGATAAGTACAATGTTTTAATTAAAATTTTATGCGGATTAGCAGTAGTAATCGTTATTTTAATTTTTGTATCTATTAATTTAGGCATAAGCAAAAAAGAAAAGAAAATTAAAAAGACATATTCAGAGGATGAATTAAAAGATCCAAAGAAAGAAAAGAAAGCCCAGAAGAAGGCTGAAAAGAAAGCTAAAAAAGAAAACAAAAAGAAAAAATACGAAGAAGACGAAGATGATATTGATTCAGGAGTATCAATTGAAGAAGAGGAAGCAGAAGCAAAGAAAGTTGCTGAACCTTCAAAGGAAGAAGTAAAAGAAGCTCCTGAAAAAGTTGAAGAATTAAAGGAAGTTGACATTGATTCAGATGAACTTGTTGATATCGAAAAAGCTTTAGAAGCAGAGATAGCAAACGAAGTAGCGAAGGAAATTGATGAACCTGTAGAGGAACTTCCAAATGATAATACAATTACTACTGATGCAGAACAGATTAATGATAGCGCAGAAAACAGTGCTGAAGAGGTAAATGAATCAGAAGAAATCGATGCATACGATGATTCAGAAATTGATTTTGAGGACGATGACGATGATGATGATTTCGAATTTATCGATTTAGATTAACGTAAGATTAAAGGGCAATTCTTTCATGAGAATTGCCCTTTATTTAAAAAATTGTAAAATAATGTACACATTTTTAGAGTATATTAAAATCCTAGACTAATATGGAGGGATGCATATGGAAAGTAGCAGATTTACCAGACAGACAATTGAAGCAATCGGATATGCAAAAGATGTGGCAATTGACTTGGGAATGGATTACATTGGAACAGAGCATATTTTGGCAGGTATTGCAAAAGTTACAGATGGAGTGGCTGCCAATATTTTATATAATTACAACTTAATGTACAAGGATATTATTAACGCAATCGAAGACGATATGGGAATAAAATCAAGGGTACGTTCAAAAACCAGAGCAAAAAATATAATGCCTTCAAACAGAGCACACGTATTACTTGGCAGAGCTGCTGAGGAAGCTGCAAGTCAGGGGATTCCACAAATAGGAACAGAGCATATTCTTTTGGCAATATTAGCTGATCCTGATTGTGAAGCACATTGCATATTAGCAAGCTTTGGCATTAATTTAAAAAAAGTTTGTGTGGATATACTTAATTTGACAAATAGAGATGCAAACGAAGTTAAAAACTACATTAAGCCTGCAAAGAGGGGCAGAAGTGCAGCTCAGGCAAGCCCCATACCTACTTTGGAAAAGTACGGTAGGGATTTAACAGCCGAGGCAAAGGCGAACAAACTTGATCCTGTAGTTGGACGTGAAAATGAAATAGGAAGAATTATCCAGATATTAAGCCGAAGAACAAAGAACAACCCATGCTTAATTGGTGAACCTGGCGTTGGTAAGACTGCAATTGTTGAGGCCATTGCATGGCGTATTTGTGAAGGAACAGTTCCCAAAACAATGGCTGGCAAAAGAATTTTCAGCCTTGATTTATCAGGAGCAGTAGCCGGTTCCAAATACAGAGGTGAGTTTGAAGAAAGATTAAAAAACATAATTGATGAAGTACAAAATTCAGGAAACATAATTTTATTTATAGATGAAATTCATACAATAGTAGGTGCCGGTGGAGCAGAAGGCTCAATGGATGCGTCAAATATTTTGAAACCTTCATTAACTAAGGGCAATTTGCAGGTTATTGGGGCAACTACAATTTCTGAATTTAGAAAATATTTCGAAAAAGATGCAGCTTTAGAGAGAAGGTTTCAGCCGGTAACAGTTGAGGAACCAACTGAAGAACAGGCTGTGGAAATACTAAAAGGTCTAAAATCTGCTTATGAAGATTTTCATAACGTTACAATCTCAGATGAGGCAATTAGGGCAGCGGTAAAATTATCATCAAGATATATTAACGACAGAAATTTACCTGATAAGGCAATAGATTTAATTGATGAAGCATGTTCAAAAATGCGAATTAGGGAAGTGCCAAGACCAAAGTCTGTAAAAGATAAGGAAATTGATGTTGCAGAACTTAACTTAGAACTTGAAATGTGTGTAAGACATGCTGATTTTAAGAGTGCAACAGAAATAAAGAAGCAGCTGGATAAGGCTCAGAACAAGTTAAACAAGGCAATTGCAAAATGGGAAGGCACAGAAGAAGAGTTTCGCCCTATTATAACAGAAAACTCAATTGAGGAAGTTGTTGCAATGTGGACAGGTATACCTGTAACAAGACTTGAGAAAAATGAGCATAAGAGACTTCTTGATTTGGAAAAAGTTTTACACAAGAGAATGATAGGGCAGGAAGAAGCCGTAAGTGCAGTTGCTAAGGCTGTAAGAAGAGGTAGAGTAGGACTTAAAAATCCTAACAGACCTATTGGTTCATTCCTTTTCCTAGGGCCTACAGGTGTTGGAAAAACTGAATTGTCTAAAACTTTGGCAGAGGCAGTTTTTGGAACAGAAGACTCAATTATCAGAGTTGATATGTCTGAATACATGGAGAAACATAGTGTGTCAAAATTAATTGGCTCACCACCGGGATATGTTGGATTTGAAGATGGCGGTCAGTTAAGCGATAAGGTTAGACAGAACCCATATTCTGTAGTGCTTTTTGATGAAATAGAAAAGGCACATCCGGATGTATTTAATGTACTTTTACAGGTATTAGATGATGGCCATATTACAGATTCTAAAGGAAGAAAAGTAAGTTTTAAGAATACAATTATCATAATGACAAGTAATGCCGGTGCCAATAGAATAGTAGATCCTAAGCATTTAGGCTTCAGTCAGGGTGATACAGAAAAAGCCGACTACGAAAAGATGAAGGCAAATGTTATGGAAGAAGTTAAGCTAATGTTCAGACCTGAATTCTTAAACAGAATTGATGACATTATTGTATTCCATACATTAAGTGAAAGCGAAGTAAAGAGTATTGTATCATTAATGCTTAAAAATCTTGCAAAGCAGGTTAAAGAACAGATGGATATAGCTTTATCTTTCACGTCATCTCTTAAAACTTATCTTGCAAAAGAAAGTTACGACAAGAAGTTTGGCGCAAGACCACTTAGAAGAATGATTCAGAATAAAGTTGAGGATATGCTTGCTGAGGAGGTACTTGCCGAAAAAGTGAAGGCAGGAGATAAAGTAACTGTTGGCTATAAGAGCAATAAGGTTACATTCAAAGTAAAAGAGGAGCCTAAGGAAGAATCTAAGAAAGAGTCAGAGAAAAAATAGAGGGACTAAAATCCCCTAATTGAATAAAAAAAATCAAGACTATTACACTAGAAAGCTAATGAAAAAATATGGTAAGTGTGATAGAATGATTTTAAGATAAATCGCATCGGCGAATAATTACAGGAGGAAGAAATGGCAATCATTAAGGAATTAATAAAGAAAGAAAGCAATGGAACAATTAGCTTTGGAAATTACGAATTAGATGCAAAGAAGAAGGTGTCAGATTTTGAAGTTTCAGGAGACATGTATAAGGTTAAAACATGGAATGAAATTACAAAATTAGAAAGAAACGGAACATTCGTATATGAATCACTTCCAGGAACAGCAGTAAACGTATTTAAGGAAACTGCTGATGAAGTAAGTTTCTTCGTAGATGGAATGGGACAGACTCAGATTACTTTAGAATTAGAAGCAAACAAGGAATACAAAGTATTTGTTAATGATAAAGATCTTGGAGTTTCAAAGACAGATATTGGTGGAAAGCTTACATTTGATGTAGACTTACAGAAAGGTGTAATGACAACAGTTAAGGTCGTTGCAGCGTAATTAAATATATGATTAAGTAAAGGTCCGTAAGGGCCTTTCTTAATATTCAAAAATAGAATAAGGGGAAGTAAATGGCAAAAGCAGATAAGACAGTATTTTTTTGTAAAGAGTGCGGATATGAATCAGCAAAATGGCTAGGTCAGTGTCCGGGATGTAAAGAGGTGGGGACTTTTGTGGAAGAGCCTAAAGGTCCTAAAAATAAAATAATAAGAAGAAATACAACCAACTCAATGCCTGTAACAATCAATGAAGTGAAGGCAGATGATGAAGAAAGAATAAGCACAGGTTTTAGTGAATTAGACAGGGTTCTCGGAGGTGGTGTTGTGCCGGGAGGTTTAATTTTAGTTGGTGGTGATCCTGGTATTGGAAAATCAACATTGCTTCTTCAGGTTTGTAGAAACATGTCAGCTTCAGGAAAGAAAATATTATATATTTCAGGAGAAGAATCTTTAAAGCAAATTAAGCTTCGAGCAAACAGAATGGGAGAGTTCAGCAATAATTTAAGTTTGTTATCAGAAACAAGTCTTGATAATATTGAAGCTGTTGTTACGGAAACAAAGCCTGATGCTGTAGTAATCGACTCTATTCAGACAATTTATAGGGAAGATATTAGTTCAGCACCGGGAAGTGTTAGTCAGGTAAGAGAATCCACTAACACATTAATGCAAATGGCAAAAGGAATGACCATTCCGATTTTTATTGTTGGTCATGTTACAAAAGAAGGTGTAGTGGCTGGACCTAGAGTTTTAGAGCACATGGTGGATACGGTTTTGTATTTTGAAGGAGACAGACATGCTGCGTACCGTATTTTACGAGGCGTGAAAAACAGATTCGGCTCAACCAATGAAATTGGTGTTTTTGAAATGAGAGAGGAAGGACTAAGACAGGTTTTAAATCCATCTGAATTTATGCTTGAGGGACGCCCTACTGACGCGTCAGGCTCAGTGGTTGCGTGTTTAATGGAAGGAACAAGACCTATTTTGGTTGAAGTGCAGGCATTGATTAATCATACAGCTTTCGGTATGCCAAGAAGAACAGCAGTTGGAACGGATTATAACAGAGTTAATTTGCTTATGGCAGTTATTGAAAAGAGAATGGGTATACAAATGGGCGACTACGATGCCTATGTTAATGTGGCTGGCGGTATGAAAGTAAATGAGCCGGCAATGGATTTAGCATTGGTAATGGCACTAATTAGTAGTTACAAAAACAGGGCAATAGATCCGGCAACATTAGTGTTTGGAGAAGTAGGTCTTTCGGGAGAAGTTCGTGCAGTATCAAATGTACAACAGAGAGTTATGGAAGCTAAAAAATTGGGCTTCAAACGCTGTATACTTCCGGCAGTATCAGTGAAATCCTTAAAAGATGTTGAAGGAATTGAATTAGTAGGTGTAAAAAACATTAAAGAAGCTGGAGAAAATATTTGACATATTAGGTGCGTTATGGTATAAATATACTTGTGCTTAAACGCAATAGGGGCATAGTTCATCGGTAGAATAAGAGTCTCCAAAACTCCAGAGCTGGGTTCGATTCCTAGTGCCCCTGCTATTTATAAAGATATTATTTAGAGTTTCCTTTAAATAATATCTTTTTTTTTGTAGCAAAAGCCTGACAAGCGATATCGTGCTTGCACGAAATATCATTTGTCAGGCGTAAGAGCATCGAAAAGCTATGCTTTGAGATATCTGCTGGCTGCAATCGAGTAGGAGCCAGCCTACTCGATTACAATATTGCTTTAAAGAGAAATTAAGAAGTTGGGAGGATTTTAACGGAATAATTAATCGTATTTAGTTAAAAAAAGAAAGTCCAATAGTAAAATACTGTATTTAATAGAAGAGTGGGTATATAATAAACGAAAAAAGTTAGTATATTAGCAGGAGAAGAAAATGGATATATTTGATATTGTTGGTCCAATAATGGTGGGACCTTCAAGTTCCCATACAGCAGGAGCTGTAAGAATAGGCTATATAGCAGGAAAATTATTGGAAGAACCTATAAAGAAAGCGGAAATATTGTTGTATGGTTCTTTTTTAGCAACAGGAGAAGGGCATGGAACAAAAAAAGCAATAGTAGCAGGATTGTTGGGAATGAAGCCTGATGATTATAATATTTCAAAAAGTTTTGAAATAGCAAATGACAAAAATATACAAATAGAATTTGGAGAGGCAAAGCTTACAGAAGCACATCCAAATTCTGCGTTAATTAAATTAGAAAGTATGACAGGTACAAAACTGGAAATTTTAGGTGAATCCATAGGAGGTTCAAGAATTAATATTGCTCAAATTGATGGAATTGAAACTAATTTTTCAGGTGAATGCCCTACGCTTATTGTTCATAATATGGATCAGCCGGGACACGTATCCGAAGTAACATCAATGCTTGCTCACAAATGTGTAAACATTGCAACAATGCAATTGTATAGAGCTTCAAAAGGAGGAAGCGCAGTTATGGTTGTAGAATGTGATCAGAAAATTCCAAAAGAGGGAATAGAATGGTTGAAAAATGTTGAAGGGATATTAAAGGTAACTTATTTTGCAGGAGCCTGATTATAACAATTTATATTACAGGAAATAGAATATAAGAAAAATAATTATAACAAAAGTTATTACCAGGAAATCAATTATAAGAAAATGGAGTTAAATATGTATACTTACAACACATTTAAAGAGTTAAAAGAATTAGTGAATGAAGAGCATAAAGAAATATGGGAAATCATTCAAATGTCAGATATGGAAGAGAATGAAAGAACAAGGGAGAAATCTTTTGAAAAAATGAAATGCATGTACCAGGCTATGAAGGAAGCTGACAAAAACTACGAGGGTACACTTAAATCTGCAAGTAAGAGAGCAGGTGGTGATGGCGAAAAACTTCATAAATACAATAATGAAAATAAAAATTTATGTGGACATTTTGTAGGACTGGTTATGGAAAAGGCAATTAAAATGGGCGAATCAAATGCCTGTATGAGAAGGATTGTTGCTGCACCTACAGCTGGAGCATGTGGTGTGTTGCCTGCTGTTTTAATAAGCTATCAGGAAGAATTTAAGGTAGATGATAATAAAATGGTAAAGGCAATGTATGTTGCAGCAGGAATTGGAAAAATTATTGCAACCAATGCATTTATTGCCGGTGCAGCAGGAGGATGTCAGGCGGAAATTGGTTCTGCAAGCGCAATGGCAGCAGGAACTCTTGCTTTTTTACAAGGTGGGAATATTGAAAAAATAGGAAATGCAATAGCGTTCGCATTGAAAAATATGCTTGGACTTACATGTGATCCGGTAGCAGGCTTAGTAGAAGTACCATGCATAAAAAGGAATTCTCACGGAGCTGTTAATGCAGTTGCATCTGCACAGCTTGCAATGGCTAATATAGAAAGTACAATAGAAGTAGATGACGTAATAGACAGTATGCGAAGAATAGGAATTAGTATGTCACCATGCCTAAAGGAAACAAGTACAGGTGGACTGGCAGTAACAGAATCTGCACAGAGGTATATGAAATAAAAAATGCGGAATAATAAATAAATTGCAATTTATAAATTGCTTATTAGTTGTGAATTAACACAATTGATGAGCAATTTTTTCAGGGCTTTCTATTTTGCCATTTTCTTCCCATTTAATAAATGTATTTAAAATGGCACCGGCAAAATAGTAGGCTTTGTATAATGAAATTCCGTATTTAGGAACTACTATATTTTCCATATATTCATTAGTGGCGTTGATTAATAGAGAATATAATCCGGCGTTACATAGTGCAACAAAAAAATTAGAATATTTGTCGAAATATATTAGAGCATTTAATATATTTTCGTAGTTTGGAAATGTACTTGAAGTACTTGTATCATAAATATCTATATACCCGGAAATAATTTCGTTAAGGTAATCATTAAGAACTTCGTCTTTTGTGTGATAATATTTATAAAATGTCATTCTTGAAACGCCTGCTTTTACAGCTAAATCTAAAATCTTTATTTTACTATATGATTTTTCTTTCATAAGGGCAACCATTGCCTCGCCTATACACATTCGTGTGAATTTATTTCGTTTTGTGTAATTACTAATAGATAATTTATTCATGATAATTCCTTTCAAAAGTTTACATTTTTGACATTTATGTAAATTGTAGCATAACAAAGATAATAGTACAATAGTATGTAGTAATGAATACTACATCACATATTTTTTGTAGAAAAGATAATATTGCTGTCGAGAGGAGACTAATATGAAATATGCAATAATCGTGGATTCAAGTTGCGATTTGGTAATAGAAAATAAAACTGAAAATAATATATACATGGATAGAGTTCCACTTAGATTAAGAGTAGGGGAGAAGGAATATGTAGACGATTTTAATTTGGATATTAAATCTTTTATGGAAGACATGAAATCATATCATGGAACAAGTGGGTCTGCAGCACCAAGTCCTGAGGAATGGTATAATGCTTTTAGGCAGGCAGATGAAGTGTTTGCGGTTACTATTTCAGGTGAGTTGTCAGGCAGTTATAGTAGTGCGTCAGTTGGAAAACACATGGCATTAGAAGATGAGCCTGAAAAGAAAATCCACATATTCGATTCGAAGTCAGCAGGAGCCGGCTTAACACTTATTGTAAGAAAGATTCAGGAACTGATCGCAAAAGAAAAATCTTTTGAAGAAATAGTTGAAGCAGTTGAAGAGTATAAAACAAAAATTAAAACATTCTTTATTTTGGAATCAATCGACAATCTTGTAAAAAATGGTCGTGTAAGTGCCTTAAGTGGCAAACTTGCAGGAATGCTTGGCATTAAGATTTTAGGTCAGGGTTCAAGTGAAGGAAAAATCGAGTTATTAAGAAAAATTAGAGGAAAAGATGCTATTTACAAAAAGACTGTTCAGGATATGCTTGCCAATGGATATAAGGGTGGCAATCTTGTTATAAGTCAGTGCTTTAACAAAGAAAAAGTTCAGTTCTTGTTAGACAATTTACGTGAACACACAGAAGTTGGCAAGGTAGAAACAATGCCAACAAGTGGGTTATGTAGTTTTTATGCTGAAATGGGTGGCATAATTTTAGCCTATGAAATATAAGAGTTTTATAGAATTGAGATAGTGCAAAATAAGAATTTTAGAAGATTGGAATAATAGAATATTATAATAAAAAGTACCGACCCTTATTAGGTATGGATATGCTGATTTCAATACATGTTCATATAACTAAGGATCGGTACTTTTATGTAAATTATTTCTTCTGTAATAAAAACAGGCGATTCATGCCTTCCTGCCAAGGATATGGAAATTCCAGATATCTTATAATTTCATAGTGCTTCTCAAAACTTTGTTTCCAGGAGGCAGTGTCTAATTCTCTATAGCGAAGAATACCGTTTTCTTCAAAAAGATTATCTTTAATTTGAGTAAATCCCCACTGCTTCATATCTGTCTTTTCGTAAAATGGATTTAATTTTACAAACATAAGTCCCTTTGGGGCGAGAAGTTTTGTAAGACCTTTAAAAGTCTTTAAGGCAATATCTTTTGGCATAACATCTAGAACGTTTGACAGTATGATTCCGTCAAAAGGTTTACCGTTATAATTATCAAAATATGAAATATCTCCCATCTCAAAATTAAGGTTAGTGTATTTGTTTACGGTTGCAAATTCTTTGGCAAAATTAATGCCTGTTTCAGATAAATCAATACCAAGACCTGAATCCATGTTTCCGAACTCATAGCATTGGAAAATAACATCTCCTGTACCACAACCAAAGTCTAATATATTTTTGCATTTGCTTGCAAAAATATCGAGACATATATCAAACATTGGTTCAACAGAAAGAGATTTACCTTTTAAATCTACAATTTGGCATTTGGAATAAACATCGTTCCACATGTTAATAGACCTGTCGTAATCACGTTCTATTTTTTCGTCAATGTTCTTTTTAGGTTCAGCTTGTTCATATTCATTATTCATCACAAATACCTCTTTTCTAACATTTTCATATATTATTGTAGCATTTGTTTTCTCTTTATGAAATAGGAAGTTATCTGCAAAAAATAATGTATAAAGAAGGGATACTATGCAAAATTTAGTTTTTAATGTAGATAGAACATCTTAACAACTATTGAGTTTGTTTTCAATCCTATTTTTTTTAGGCCACTTAGAGAATACTAAGTAAGTGAATAAATGTGACAACAATGTTACGATTAATACCATCAATAAATTACTCTGTATATCAATCTTCGCATAAGAAGTTATTATGACAACAAGTGTTAAAAGTCCACTGTTTACCTCTAACATTTTTTTAAGATAGTCAAATTTTAACGTAGTTACAATTTGTTTTTCAGTTCCTAAATGCATAAAATTATAGAAATTTGGGAGGCCTTCCAGTAGTTTTGAAATAAATACTGGAAAATACAATTTAATAATATCTAGATAAACTTTTTGATTTCCATTAAAAATATAATTAGTCATGACTAAAAAAGATGTGCAGATAATAATAGATAATACATTAAAGCCCAAAATAGT
>OGZV01002923.1_pt1 | contig 12497 bp, 10 predicted proteins | sample 1576861 | NCBI WGS metagenome assembly OGZV01 (sample SAMEA3541501, study PRJEB24748) | human gut metagenome | biome: human gut; feature: human-associated habitat; material: faeces | place: China | collected 2012
GCGTGGTGCTGGCTACCAGCGGCCCGGGTGCCACCAATCTGGTCACCGGCATTGCCACGGCCTATATGGACTCGGTGCCCATGGTAGCCTTTACCGGCAACGTGACCACGGACGGGATCGGGAGGGACAGCTTTCAGGAAGCCTACATTGAGGGCATCACAATGCCCATCACCAAGCACAATTTCACGGTGCGCCGGGTGGAAGAGCTGGCCGATACCATGCGCTCTGCCTTCCGTATTGCACAGAGCGGGCGCAAAGGCCCGGTGCTGGTGGATATCCCCAAGGACGTGACGGCAGCGGTATGCGAGTTCACCCCCAAAAAGCCGGAGCCGATCCGCACCGTGACCACCTTCAACGCGGAGCAGGTCAAGTGGGCAGCGGATCTTATCAATGCGGCCCAGCGACCGCTGGTCTACTTTGGCGGCGGCGTGCGCAGCGCAGCCTCCTGCCAGCCGCTGCGTGATCTGCTGCACAAGGCAGAGATCCCGGCCACCTACACCCTGATGGCCGCAGGCGTTGTGCCCTACGGCGACCCGATGAACATTGGCATGGTGGGTATGCACGGCTGTTACACCTCCAATCGTGCCGTGGCCGACTGCGACGTGCTGATTGCAGTGGGTACCCGCTTCTCGGACCGTGTGGCCCTGAACCCCAAGACCTTTGCAAAGAACGCCACCATCATCCAGATCGACATCGACCCCAGTGAGCTGGGCAAGAATGTGGAGGTTGATCTTTCCATCGTGGGCGATGCCGCTTACGTGCTGAACGCCATGCTGCCGCAGATCGAGGAAAAGAAGCATCCCGACTGGATGAAGATGATCCATGAGTGGCAGGCACAGGATTACCACCCGGTGTCCGACCCCACCCGCCTGATGCCCCATCAGGTGATCGGCGAGGTGTGCAACCAGTGCGGCCCCGAAGCCGTGTATGTGACCGATGTGGGCCAGCACCAGATGTGGGCGGCACAGTACCTGCGCCACGCCAAGAGCCGCGGCTTTATCACCAGCGGCGGTCTGGGCACCATGGGCTTTGGCTACGGTGCCGCCATTGGCGCACAGATGGCTCTGGGCCGCGACCAGCGGGTGGTCATGTTTACCGGCGACGGCTCCTTCCACATGAACCTGAACGAGGCCTGCACCGCCGTGAGCTATGAGCTGCCCATCATCACCGTGATCTTCAACAATTCGGTGCTGGGCATGGTGCGCCAGTGGCAGACCATCTTCTACGAAAAGCGCTACAGCCAGACCGATCCCCACCGCAAGACGGACTTCGTCAAGCTGGCAGACGGCTTTGGCCTGAAGGGCTACCGCTGCACTAACCTGCCGGAGTTTCAGGCTGCTTTTGCCGATGCAATGAAGCAGAAAGGCCCTACTTGGATCGAGTGCATCATCGATAAGGACGAAAAGGTGCTGCCCATGATCCCCGGCGGCGGCGACATCAACGATATCATCATGGAATAAGGAGGGCACAGCAATATGGAATCCAACAAGCGCAGGGTCATCAGCCTGCTGGTGGACAACCAGAGCGGTGTTCTGGCCCGTGTGTCCAACCTGTTCTGCCGCCGCGGCTTCAACATCGACAGCCTGACCGTTTCCGCCACCAACGATCCCACCGTCAGCCGCATCACGGTCGCGGTGTCCGGCACCGAAAAGGAGCTGAACCAGCTCATTCTCCAGACCGAGCGGCTGGAAGTCACCCGCCAGGTCTTCGTGCTCAACCACGAGAACGCGCTGGAGCGGGAGCTGCTGCTGCTCAAGGTCGCCGCCGATGTCCACAACCGCGCGGAGCTGCGGGAGGTGGGCAGCATCTACAAGGCCAAGATCATCGACCTGTCCCCGGACAGCATGGTCTTTGAACTGATCGGCAAGCCCGAAAAGATCGACGCCTTCCTGAAGATGTTCGCGGATTACACCATCCTCGAACTGTGCCGTACCGGCGTCACCGCGCTGGAACGCGGCGGGATGCACCAGCACATGCAGAAACCCCCGCAGGAAGTGCGCGATGCGCAGCTGCCCCTGCCGGGAACGAAGTGCCACTAACCTCTCCGTCTCGCCTTCGCATGAACGAAGAGGTTGTACGAAGACAGACCCACAAATCAAGCTGTTTGATTGAAACTCAATTTTATAGAAAAGCAAAAGGAGAACAACTACCATGGCCATCAAGAAATATTACGATTCCGACTGCAACCTCGGTGTGCTGGACGGCAAGACCGTCGCCGTCATCGGTTTCGGCAGCCAGGGCCACGCCCATTCCGAGAACCTGGCCGAGAGCGGCGTCAACGTCGTCGTCGGCCTGCGCAAAGGCTCTGCACACTGGGAGAAGGCTTCTGAGTTCGCCGCCACCCACGACAACTTCAAGGTCATGGAAGTCGAAGAGGCTGCCAAGGCGGGCGACGTCGTCATGATGCTGGTGCCCGATGAGCTGTGCGCCGACATCTACAACAAGCAGGTCGCACCCTACATGACCGAGGGCAAGGCTCTGGCCTTTGCACACGGCTTCAACATCCACTTCAAGACCATCACCGCTCCCAAGAACGTGGACGTCATCATGATCGCTCCCAAGGGCCCCGGCCACATCGTGCGCCGCCTGTACACCGAGGGCGAGGGCTGCCCCTCTCTGATCTGCGTGGAGCAGGACTACACCGGTAAGGCCAAGGACATCGCTCTGGCCTACGCTTCCGGCATCGGCGCAGGCCGTGCAGGCATCCTGCAGACCACCTTCAAGGAGGAGACCGAGACCGACCTGTTCGGCGAGCAGGCCGTGCTGTGCGGCGGCGTTTCCGAGCTGATCCACGCCGGTTTCGACACCCTGGTGGAGGCTGGTTACGAGCCTGAGATGGCTTACTTTGAGACCTGCCACGAGATGAAGCTGATCGTGGACCTGATCAACGAGGGCGGCTTCTCCAAGATGCGTTACTCCATCTCCAACACCGCTGAGTACGGCGACTACCGCACCGGCAAGCGCCTGATCACCGCCGAGACCCGCAAGGAGATGAAGAAGGTCCTGACCGAGATCCAGGACGGCACCTTCGCTTCCGAGTTCCTGACCGAGATGAACCCCAACGGCGGCCGCAAGGTCCACTTCCTGGCAAAGCGCCGCATGGAAGCCGAGCTGCCCATCGAGAAGGTCGGCGCAGAGCTGCGCAGCATGATGAGCTGGCTGAAGAAGTAATCAACTCCCCCAGTCGCCTGCGGCGACAGCCCCCTCAAAGAGGGAGCCTTTTGCCTGATCGCAGCGTGAAGCCTCCCTCCGTGAGGGAGGTGGCATCGCGCAAGCGATGACGGAAGGAGTTCAGCCAAAAGCTGCTTTTAAAACTAAGAAAGGCTCCCTCCTTTGGGAGGGGGTCTTTTGTTATAAGGAAAAGAGGAACAAACCATGAGAAGTGACAATGTGACCAAAGGCTCGGAGCGCGCGCCCAACCGAAGCCTGTTTTACGCTCTGGGCTACACCCCGGAAGAGCTGGACCGCCCCCTCATCGGTGTGGTGAGCGCCTACAGTGAGATCGTCCCCGGCCACATGAATCTGGATAAGATCGCCGACGCCGTCAAGGCAGGCGTCCAGATGGCAGGCGGCACCCCCATCCTCATCCCGGCCATCGGCGTCTGCGACGGCATCGCCATGGGCCATGTGGGCATGAAGTACAGCCTCGCCTCCCGCGAGCTCATCTGCGACAGCGTGGAGACCATGCTGATGGCTCATCAGCTGGACGGTCTGGTGCTGGTGCCGAACTGCGATAAGATCGTTCCCGGCATGGTCATGGCCGCTGTCCGCATGGATGTGCCTGCCGTGGTCTGCTCCGGCGGCCCCATGCTGGCCGGTACCTACGGCGGCGAGGAAGTCAGCCTTTCCAAGATGTTCGAGGCTGTGGGCGCTTATAAGGCCGGTATGATCACCGACGAGCAGCTGGAAGACTGCACCTGCAACTGCTGCCCCAGCTGCGGCAGCTGCTCCGGCATGTACACCGCCAACAGCATGAACTGCCTGTGCGAGGCCATCGGCATCGCACTGCCCGGCAACGGCACCATTCCCGCTGTGTACTCCAAGCGCCTGCAGCTGGCCAAGCACGCCGGTATGGCCATCATGGACATGGTGAAGAAGGGCATCACCGCCCGCCAGATCATCAACGAGCGCTCCATCCGCAATGCGCTGACCTGCGATATGGCGCTGGGCTGCTCCACCAACACCGTCCTCCACCTGCTGGCCATCGCCTACGAGGCCGGTGTGCCCATCGACCTGAAGCTCTTCAATGAGATCAGCGCCAAGACCCCGAACCTCTGCCATCTGGCCCCCGCAGGCCCCACCCACATGCCCGACCTCTACGCCGCCGGCGGCATCCCCGCCGTGCAGGCAGAGCTGGCCAAGAAGGGCCTGCTGGACCTGGATGTCCCCACCGTCACCGGCAAGACCCTCGGCGAGAACATCAAGGGCGCTCACATCCTGAACGACAAGGCCATCCGTCCCATCGATGATCCCTATTCTCAGACCGGCGGCCTGCAGATCTTGTGGGGCAACATCGCCCCCGATGGCTGCGTCGTCAAGCGCAGCGCCGTGGCCCCCGAGATGCAGGAGCACTCCGGCCCGGCCCGCGTCTTCAACAGCGAGGAAACGGCCATCGCCGCCATCTATGCGGGCAAGATCGTCCCGGGCGACGTGGTGGTCATCCGGTACGAAGGCCCCAAGGGCGGCCCCGGTATGCGTGAGATGCTCAACCCCACCTCCGCTCTGGCCGGCATGAAGCTGGACAAGACCGTGGCCCTCATCACCGACGGCCGCTTCTCCGGCGCAAGCCGCGGCGCAGCCATCGGCCATGTCAGCCCGGAGGCTGCTTCCGGCGGCCCCATCGGCCTGATCGAGGAGGGAGATACCATCAACATTGATATCCCCAATGCCTCCATCACGCTGGAGGTCAGCGACGAAGTCCTGGCCCAGCGCAAGGCAAAGTATATTGCACCCGAACCCAACATCAAGACAGGCTGGCTCAGCCGCTATGCACGCATGGTCACCAGTGCAAATCTGGGCGCCGTGCTGAAGTAATTTGATGATCTAAGCAAAAACAGAGGGACGACCCCGCGTCGTTCCTCTGTTTTTTGTTTCCTGAAGGCTATCTGTAAAAAAATCGGCAAAGCCCGCAGGCTCTGCCGATCTGTGATCCGAATTATTCTCCGTGGCCGAACAGCACCGCACGGAAGGTTGCAAAGATGATCTTCCAGTCCACCAGGAAGCTGCGTTCCTTGACATACTTCACATCCAGTGCCATCCATTCGTCAAAGCTCAGCTGGTTGCGGTGCGGTGCAATCTGCCAGTAGCAGGAAAGGCCGGGTGTCACGTACAGCCGCTGCCATTCATAGGGCGTGTACTGGGCTACCTCGCGGGGCAGCGCCGGGCGCGGGCCCACAATGCTCATATCGCCCTTGAGGATGTTCACCAGCTGAGGCAGCTCGTCGATGCTGGTTTTGCGGATGAAATGGCCCACCCGGGTGATGCGGGGGTCGTCCTTCATCTTGAACACCGGGCCGTCCATCTCGTTGTCCTGCAGCAGATCGTTGAGCTTGCTCTCAGCGTTCGGGCACATGGAACGGAACTTGTACAGCCGGAACAGCTTGCCGTTGCGGCCCACCCGCAGCTGGCTGAACACCGGGCTTGCACCCGGGCTGTCGATCCAGACTGCAATGCAGGTGAGGAGCATCAGCGGGGAAAGTGCAATCAGCGCCAGCAGAGAAAAGAAGATATCCTGTGCACGGCGCACACACCAGTAGGCGCGGTGCTCGTGAAGATTCGTCTTACGATCGATCGTAATCGGCTTGCGGATGCCAAGCTCTGCGCCGGGTTCCTCCATCCAACCGGTCTGCAGCCAGTATTCCGCTTCTGGCGCAGTGGTTACAGTTGTCATACTTAGATTCACTCCATTGATCCTATAACATGAAAACAGGAGAGCCCCAAACTCTCCCACACAGTTATTGCACCTATTGCACAATAAAACTGCAAACTTCTGTACAATTTTACCATGTGTACAGGCGGATTGCAAGAGAGTTGAACCATTTTTTGTCTGGTATATCAGAAAAAACCGGATCACAGAGGTGGAAAACGATGAACAGACAGACCGGTGCGCCAGAGCCTTACCCGAACAGGCTCTTTGTGTTGTGCATATAGACCGACAGCACAAGCCCCACGCAGATATACAGCATCAGCACCGAGCTGCCGCCCGCAGAATAGAAGGGCAGGGTGACGCCGATGACCGGCAGCACCCGCAGGTTCATGCCCACATTCACTGCGATCTGCGCCATCAGAGCACCGCCGATGCCGGTGCAGATATAGCTGCCCAGCAGGTCCTCGCTGCGCGCACCGGTGGCAAAGGTCTTGATCACCAGTGCCAGCAGTGCCCCCAGCACGATGCACAGGCCCACAAAGCCAATGGCATTGCCCAGCCAGCTGAGAATAAAGTCGTTGTGGGCATTGGGCACGCTGTAGTACCGGCCGCTGAACAGGCCGTTGCCGAAGATGCCGCCGGAGCCGATGGCGATCTCGCCGCGCTGCTGCTGGTAGATGATGTTTTTCCAGGTGGCTTCGTTGGGTGCCCAGCCGGTGGAATTCTCCGGGTCGATAACGGCCAGAATGCGGTACCACTGGTAGCCCTTGCCGATCTTATCGCTGAAAAAGGCAAACGCCGCCGCCACGGCCACAGCTGCTGCCGAAATGGCACCGATGATATACTTCCAGCTCAGGCCCGCTGCAAACATCATGCAGCAGCCGATGATGGCGTAGATGATGGCGGTGCCGTCGTCGCCCTGAATGTGGATGATAAGGATGGGCACGGCCAGATGCAGCAGAAGCTTTACCAGCTCCTTTGGCTCGTTGATGCGGCTGCGCACATTGTTCAGATGCATGGCAAAGGTAAGGATAAAGCTGATCTTTGCCAGCTCCGTGGGCTGGAAGGTAAAGCCGCCCAGCTTGTACCAGGAGTAGTTGTCGGTGTCACCGGCGTTGAAGCCGATGGTCAGCGGGCCGATGGCCACATTGCGGATGAACAGTGTGGGCAGCACCAGACCCCATGTCAGGGCTACATGCACTGGCCACACCTTGACAAGGCTGCGGTAGTCGATGCAGGAGAGCAGCAGCGCGATCACGATGCCAAGCCCGGCTGCTGCCGCCTGCACCAGCGCGCGGCGGTAATCGCCGATGCCGGTAATGGCACCAGTGATCTCGTCCGTGGCAAAGCCGTTGCCCTGCTTTGCGGCCCAGGAGGCAAGAGCCACCACCGCCATGGTGCTGCTGAAGATGCACAGCAGCAGATAGATCTTATCCGTTCGTTTAAAATATTGTCGAATGCTTTCCAAGAAAGCACCACCTTTCGTTCCCAGATGCACACCGGGTTTTGCCGCTGCAGCGGGCAATATCAACCCAGTTTATCCTATTATACACAGCCTGCACACCGTTTGCAATCCACCGGGTGTGACAGCTTTGCAAAATCCGCACGAATGCTTGACAAAGCAGACCGCACCATCTACAATGAAGGTGCAGCAGAAAGCTCCTTTGCAGAGCGTCTGCCGCGCAAAGAAAATGGCAGGAAGATGCCTGCTGGAAAAGGGCGGCGTGCCGCATTGGGCGGCAGATATGCCCGGAGGAAATGGGAATGGAACACGATATGCTCCGCCGTTTTGGGTGTGCACTGTGCGCTCTGGCTTTCGCGCTCACAGCGCTGCCCACAGCGGCTTTTGCACAGCAGCCGGAAGAACAGGCGGCTGTGCAGCAGAGCCTTTCGGCCACAGATGTGCGCGAGATGCAGCAGGCAGATGCTGCTGTGACCGCACTGACCGGAGGCAGCGACTATGCACAGATGACCGAGGACGAGCGCACAGAGGCTGCTTTGCAGCAGCTGGATGCGCTGACCGCACAGGGCCTTGTAAAGCAGGGGTCTGTCTACACCGATGCCGAAAACGGTATGGTCAGCTTTACCTACAGCTGCGGCGCGCTGGGCGGCATCTTGCTTACCGACCCGGAGGAGGAGAACACCGCAGCCCTGCCGGAGCTGGACGAGAGCCAGCTGCAGGAGCTGGCAGAGAACAAGCGGGTGGGCACGGCGGCGATCTATTATGCGTTTGACAACACGATCAACAGCACTCGCTACCCGTATTATGCCTACATGCAGACCTATTGGGATTCGGTGGGCCTGCAGACGAATCTGGATACCACCGTTACTGTATCCGACCTGCGCAGGATGGGCCGTTACGACCTGTGCATCCTGAGCACCCACGGCGCGTACTACACCTATGAATACGGCTGGCTGTTCAAAAAGACCACCACGGAACCGCTGATCCTGCTGACCGAGAGATCGGATTTCTGGAGCGATTTGCGCTATGGCTTTGACCTGCTGGCCCACCGCGTGGTCAAGGTGAACGGTATGTATGCCGTCAACGGCGATTTCTTCCGCAGTGCCTACCGCGGTAATGGCATCGTGCTCAGCGAGACCTGCGAGTTCTACGGCAAGAACGGCCATGTGGACACCTCTATGGCAGACGGCCTGCTGGCAGGCGGTGCCAAGGCGGTGATGGGCTATGTGAACAATGTCTACTCGGTGTATTCCCGCAGTATGCTGTGGGCCGCTGTAAACCGGATGATCGAGGGCGAAACGCTGGAACAGGCCGTGGACTATGCCAAGAGCATCTACGGCACCGATGATATCATCTGGTACAACGAGCAGGGCGGCAGACGGTCCCATGCGGCGGCATCCTATGCGATGCTCAGCGGAGACCGAAGCGCTGCACTGCCCAACCCCTACACGGCAGCGGATGTGGATGCGGCGGCGTAAGCAACACACGGCATTGCACTTTTGCACAAAGTATATTATACTAAGGGACGGCAGAGCATTCTGCCGTCCCTTTTGCTTTATAAAATGAGGTAAGCTTCATGTCAGAATATATCACCCACTCCCGCGCCGAGACGGTGGCGCTGGGTGCCCGTATGGCCGCAGTGCTGGCACCGGGTTCGCTGGTTGCGTTCACCGGCGGGCTGGGCGCGGGCAAGACCGCTTTTACCGAGGGCCTTGCCGAGGGCCTTGGCTGCACCGACCCGGTGTCCAGCCCAACCTTTGCCATTGTGAACTACTACCGCGGCTCAAAGCCGCTGGCGCACTTTGACCTGTACCGTATTTCCACTGAGAACGACCTGTGTGCTGCAGGCTTTTACGATTATTTGGATCAGGGGGCCATTGTAGCAGTAGAGTGGAGCGAGAACTTTGCAGACCTGCTGGCACTGGAAAACCCCATCCGGGTGGATATCCAGCGCGTGGACGAAAATACCCGCAGGATCACCATTGAGGGGGTAACGCTATGAACATCTTAGCTGTGGATACAGCGGGCAAAACGGCTGGTGTGGCTCTTTTGCAGGATGACCGCCTGCTGTACGAGGTGTATCTGGACGCAGGCATGACCCACAGCGAAACGCTGATGCCCATGATCGACACCTGCCTGAAGATGTGCGGCATGACCTGTGCAGATATTGACTTGTACGGTGTCAACGCAGGCCCCGGCAGTTTTACCGGGCTGCGCATCGGTCTGGCGGCGGTCAAGGGTCTGGCCTTCCCGCGGGAAACGCTGTGCGCACCGGTCTCCACGCTGGAAGCACTGGCCGCAGCCCACACGGGCGAGGGCACCGTGCTGTGCGCACTGGATGCCCGCCGTGCGCAGGTATACAGTGCCGCGTTCGACCTTGCCACCCACAGCCGCCTGCTGGAAGACGATGCCCGGGCGGTGGCAGATCTGGCCGATTTTGTAGAAAATTGCAAAAAGCCCCTGTTTTTTGTTGGTGATGGCGCATCTCTGTGCTATAATAAATACGGCAGTGTGCCGGGCGTGCTGCAGGCACCTGCGGCCCTGCGCGGCGGGCGTGCTGCTGCAGTGGCCCTTGTGGCAAAGCAGATGGCCGAAGCCGGAAAGGCTGTGCTGCCGGAGGCTCTGCTGCCGGACTACCACCGCCTGAGTCAGGCCGAGCGGGAGCGCGCAGAGCGCCTTGCAGCAGAAGCTGCAGCCAATGCCGCCCAAAACAAGGAGCAGGCATAAAACCCTGCGTGACTGAGAGAAAGGAACATTTCCATGGCAAAACCCATTGCACTGGCCGCTGACCACGGCGGATTTGAATTGAAAGAAGCTGTCAAGGCGCATCTGAAGGAGCTGGGGCTGGAATACATCGATTTTGGCACCCATAGCACCGACAGCGTGGATTACCCTGATATGGCCGTGCCCGCCTGCGATGCAGTTGTGAGCGGCGAGTGCAGCAAGGCACTGCTGTTCTGCGGCACCGGCGTGGGCATCAGCATGGCAGCAAACAAGATCAAGGGCATTCGTGCCTGCTGCTGCTCTGACAGCTTCAGCTGCGAGTATACCCGCCGCCACAACGACGCCAACGCCCTGTGTATGGGCGGCCGCGTGGTCGGCCCCGGCCTTGCCTGCCAGCTGGTGGATCTCTTCCTGAACACCGAGTTTGAAGGCGGCCGCCATCAGCGCCGCATCGACAAGCTGACCGCATTGGAGAACCGCTGATTCTAAGGAAAAATATTTTTTGGATTTCGCGTTTGTCGCGGCCCCGACGCTTGTCAGGGCAAAGCCCTTCCATCTGCTATCGCAGATCGCTCGCCTGCTTGAAAGACCCACTGGGGCTTTCATTGCTGCGCAACCGCAGGGCCGTTCCAAACGCATTTTCACGAAAAAGGCCATAAGGGAAGATAAATCTTTTCGTTACGACCCTTCCTGTGAAAAAGAGCATTCAAAAAATCCGCAGATTTTTTGAATGCTCAAAATATAAAAATAAAATTTCCACTGACAATGGCGAAGCGTATGCGGAGCTGTTTTAAATCGTAATCTTGGACCCGATAGAGTTATCTATTTAAAATAAGGAGCGTGTTTTTATGACCCCGATGATCGTTGAGCATCCGCTGCTGCAGCACAAGCTGAGCATTCTGCGCAACAAGCAGACCGGCACCAAGGAGTTCCGTGACCTTGTTGGCGAGATCGCGACCCTGCTGTGCTACGAAGCGACCCGTGACCTGCCTCTGGAAGAGGTGGAGATCGAAACACCCATCACCATGGCAAAGACCAAGGTGCTGGCTGGCCGCAAGCTGGCTCTGGTGCCCATCCTGCGCGCAGGCATGGGTATGCTGGACGGTATGCTGACCCTGCTGCCCGCCGCAAAGGTGGGCTTCATCGGCCTGTACCGCGACGAGGAGACCCTGCAGCCCGTGGAGTACTTCTGCAAGCTGCCGCAGGACATTGCAGAGCGTGATGTTCTGGTTCTGGACCCGATGCTGGCCACCGGCGGCAGCGCCATTGATGCCATCACCCAGATCAAGAAGCATGGCGCAAAGCGCATCAAGTTCATCGGCCTGATCGCCGCTCCCGAAGGCATCAAGGCCCTGCACGAGGCACACCCCGATGTGGATATCTACCTCGGCGCAGAGGATGACCACCTGAACGAGAACGGCTATATCGTTCCCGGTCTGGGCGATGCCGGCGACCGTATCTACGGCACCAAGTAAAAAACTGTATCACGGAAGGGCAGCTGGGAACAGCTGCTCTTTTTTGTGCAGACGAAAAGGGGAACGACGGCTGTCGTTCCCCTTTGTGCGTTATGGAAAAAAACTCAGATCTCGGCCAGAATGGCATCGCCCATGGCGGTGCAGCCAAGGCAGGTACAGCCCTCGCTCATGTTGTCGGCGGTGCGCAGGCCCTTGTCCAGCACTTTGTTCACGGCGGTCTCAATGGCATCGGCCTCCTCGGCCATGCCGAAGGAGTAGCGCAGCATCATGGCGGCAGACAGGATGCAGGCGGTGGGGTTCACGATGTCTTTGCCCGCAATATCTGGGGCCGAGCCGTGGATGGGCTCATACAGGCCGCGGGTGCCGTCGCCCAGAGAGGAGGACGGGATCATGCCGATGGAGCCGGTGATCATGGAAGCCTCGTCCGACAGGATGTCGCCGAACATGTTCTCGGTAACGATCACGTCGAACTGGGCGGGGTTCTTGACGATCTGCATGGCGCAGTTGTCCACGAACATCTCGCTGTATTCCACATCCGGGTATTCGGCCTGCAGGCGGTGCATCACGCTTCTCCACAGGCGGCTGGTGTCCAAAACGTTTGCCTTGTCCACGCAGCACAGCTTTTTGCGGCGCTTGCGTGCGGTCTCGAAGCCGATGCGGCCGATGCGCTCGATCTCGTGCTCCGAGTAGGGCATGGAGTCGATGGCCTGCTTCTCACCATTCTCAAGGGTGTGGGTCTCGTGGTTGCCGAAGTATACGCCGCCGATCAGCTCACGCACGATGATGAAATCGATGCCCTGTGCCACGATCTCGGGCTTCAGGGGGCTGGCAGGAGCCAGCTGGGGCCAGATCTTGGCCGGGCGGTTGTTGGAGTACAGGCCCATGCCTGCACGCAGGCGCAGCAGACCCTTCTCCGGGCGCTGCTCACCGGGCAGGCCCTCCCACTTGGGGCCGCCCACGGCACCCAGCA
>OGZV01002928.1_pt1 | contig 12470 bp, 7 predicted proteins | sample 1576861 | NCBI WGS metagenome assembly OGZV01 (sample SAMEA3541501, study PRJEB24748) | human gut metagenome | biome: human gut; feature: human-associated habitat; material: faeces | place: China | collected 2012
GGCCTTGCCATGGGCACAACAGTCAGCATTGCACAGGCAATCGGTGCAAATAAAAAGGATGATGCCGCTGCCGCCACCGGAAACACGGTCACTTTATTTTTGATCTTATCTGTCTGCCTGACTGGCGCACTGTTATGCGTAATCCGTCCGATTACCATGATCATGTCCGTACCAGAAGAAGCCGTTTCTGGCACTATCGCTTACCTTACAATCTGCTTTATCGGCATTCCTTTTATCACAGCATACAACATTATCAGTTCCATTTTCCGCGGAATGGGTGACTCAAAAAGTCCAATGTATTTCATCGCTGTTGCCTGTGTGGCAAACATCATTCTTGACTACATTTTCATTGGACTATGCCACTTTGGTCCAGCTGGCGCGGCACTCGGTACAACTGTCTCTCAGGCTATCAGCGTTATCGTTTCTCTTTTTGTAATTGTAAAACGCAAAACTGGAATCTCATTAAAGCCATCCGATTTTTGCCCGAAGCGCAATATTTGCGGCACAATCTTAAAGATCGGAATCCCAATCGCCTGCCAGGATGGTTTGATTCAGATTGCATTTATTATTATTACCATCATTGCAAACAAGCGTGGTCTGACCGATTCCGCCGCCGTCGGCATTGTTGAGAAGGTAATCAGCTTCTTGTTTTTGGTGCCATCCTCGATGCTCTCTACTGTCTCTGCACTTGGTGCTCAAAACATCGGTGCCGGAAAGCCAGAGCGTGCCAAACTTACACTTCGCTATGCAATCTTTATCACGGCTGGGTTTGGTCTGATTGTGGCTATTATCATCCAATTTATCGCAGAGCCAGTGGTTGGTCTGTTCACTACCGATAATGGTGTAATTCTCGCAGGAGGTCAATATCTTCGCGGCTACATATGGGACTGCATGTTTGCCGGTATTCACTTTAGCTTCAGCGGTTATTTCTGTGCATGCCAGAAGTCGATTCTTTCCTTCATTCACAATATTATCGCCATCTCACTGGTACGTGTTCCTGGTGTATACCTGACGTCAAAGCTGTTCTCGAATACACTATTTCCTATGGGACTCGCAACTGCAACTGGTTCTCTGTTGTCTGTAATCATCTGCGTTATTGCATTTTTGATTCTTACAAGGAAAGAAAAACACATTGCATAACATACAAACAACGATGCAGCAAAATAAAAAATTTAAAGATAAAAAAAATGAGAAAAACGAACAGAGCCATCGAAGACTGCGACATCCTCGATGGCTCTAAATAGTTGCAAAAATTTTATTTTCTATTTTTTAATTTTCTGCTGCATCCTTGATGCTTGCACTTGATTTTTTATTTGCCATTTTCTGATCTGCATAAACATCAAAGAAGCGTTTTGTCTCTTTTACGACAACACCGCTTAATGCAAAAAGTGCAATCATATTCGGAAGTGCCATAAGACCATTGAAAATATCTGCAATCGTCCATACAGCTGCTACTGTCATATATGGTCCAATAAATACAGCCAGAATGTACAGCCAGCGATAAATTTTAATCTTCTTTTCATCTTTTCCTGTCAGATATTCAAGGCAGCGCTCGCCATAATAATCCCATCCAAGAATCGTTGTGAACGCAAAGAATACAAGACAGATCATCAAAACTGCTGCGCAGAACTGATTGGAAAATGGAAGGCCATTCTGGAATGCATAAGTTGTTACCTGAACACCCTCAAGTCCTTCTACCTGCCATGCACCTGTGATGACTACTGACAGTCCAGTAAGTGTACAGATCACAATCGTATCAATAAAGGTTCCTGTCATGCTGACAAGTCCCTGACGGACTGGTTCCTTTGTCTGTGCTGCAGCTGCCGCAATCGGTGCACTTCCAAGACCTGCCTCGTTTGAGAAAATTCCTCTTGCAACACCATTTTGCATTGCAACGAGCATACTTCCAACAACACCGCCTGTCACAGCCTTTGGATTAAATGCGGCCTGAACGATCGTAACAATTGCCTGCGGTACTTCCTTAATGTTAAACAAAACAAGTGCCAACGCAAAAATAAAATAAATAATCGCCATAAATGGAACAACAACCTGTGCTACAGCAGAAATTCTTCGAAGCCCTCCGATGATAACAAAAGCAACGAAAATAGTTAAAATAATTCCGGCAATGACTACTGTCCAGGAATATTCTCGTCCAAATAACTGTACTGTCCAGGCATTGTTTTCATCAAAGAAATTATTTACCGCACTGGTAATACCATTGATCTGTGAGAAGGTACCAATACCTAAAAGACCTACCATAACACCGAAAACAGCAAAGATTTTCGCAAGCCATTTCCAGTTTTCACCCATACCTTTTTCTATGTAATAAAATGGTCCGCCGACAATATGTCCATCGTCTGCAACCGTTCTGTATTTGATGGCGAGAAGACATTCGGAGTACTTTGTAGCTGTACCAACAGTGGCAGCAACGATCATCCAGAAAAGTGCACCCGGTCCGCCGGCAACGATAGCCGTAGCAACACCAACGATGTTTCCGGTTCCGATCGTAGCGGAAAGAGCGGTACATAATGCTCCGAAACTGGAAATTTCTCCATGTTCTCCGTCCGTTTCATTAGAGAACATATACTTAAAAGCGAGGATAAGTTTACGAACCTGAATACCTTTCAAACGGATTGTCAGAAAGATACCGGTTGCCAGAATCATGACGATTAACGGGACACCCCATACTAAATCGTCAATCTTTGTTAAGATTGTGTTGATTGTTCCAAACATATTACTTGTTTTGACAGACTATGCCTGATTGCATGAAAGGCATAATTCTATCTTTCCTTTCTTAATAGATTTTTCTGTGTGAAATACAATATGAATAACCATATTACAATTGATTCTCCTGAAAAATCATCTCGGAAAAGGGGAAACTGCCTTTGCAAAGTAAGAATCTACAGTTTTCTAAAGACACAAAAAGGACTGATACCCATCATCAGCCCTCAAAAGAGTTAAACATGCATTTATAGTGCCCTGTCCTTTTGCCTGAGAGATTAGCAGATATACTGCCGTACACCTTCGGCGCTTTACATCGCGGTAAAGACTCTCCAGAGAGTAATGCTGTATTGTTATATAGCAAACAATACTAAAGTATCATAAAATAAAAAGTATTTCAATATGTTTTTTTAAAAATGCAAGAATATGCAGGGAAAATTGCAAAATAATAAAGTTGTTCTAATCGAGTGATGCAAGAGTAGAACTTGAGATAAAAGAATATTGTTGTTATAATAATGTTATTATAATGTAGAAAGTGAAAATTAAAGGAGACATTTGACAGATGGAAGGACAGTTAAAAAAGAAGCTGATAAAGTATTTATTAGAAGATAAAGTCTGTAATCTTGTGACAGAAATTTTTTCAACAGAAAGAGAGAGTGTTCCGGCACCTAATACAGAAGTTTTTTTGCGAAGAAGTATTATAGAGCCGGCAGAACCTGGATTTTCTTATCAGCCGCTTCTTTTAAAAGAGGAGAATACACTGAGATTTTTTGAGCCGATTGCGAAAGAAGAACGTCTGATCATTCTTGGAGGTGGTCACATTTCCAAGTATCTATGTGAGTTTGCCGCAAAAACAGGATTTGCTGTCTGGGTGATCGATGAGAGGCAGGAATTTGCCAACAAGGAACGTTTTCCAGATGCAAAGAATGTAATTTGTGGTGAGTTTAAGACTGTGCTTCCGGAATTACATATTAATAAAAATGATTATGTGGCAATTGTTACGAGAGGGCATAGTTGTGACGGGGACTGTCTTTATTATATTTTAACGCACGAAATGCCGGGATATCTTGGCATGATTGGTTCCAAAAGAAGAGTAAGTGCCCAGTTTACGATGTTTAAGGGCATGGGGATTTCAGAAGAAAAAATCGCCCAGGTTCACAATCCGATCGGGCTGCCGATTAAAGGGGTAACGCCGCCAGAAATTGCAGTATCGATTCTTGCAGAGCTTATTTTGACAAAAAGAACGAAAAAGACAGATGGAAAAGTGCAGACGGAATTAGATTATGAAGTGCTTTCAGAGTGGCTTTCACAAAGTCGTCCGTGTGCAATGGCAACAATATTAAAAGCACAGGGATCTTCGCCGAGAAAAGAAGGGGCAAAGATGCTGATTTTTGAAGATAAGTCTATTTTGGGAAGTGTTGGAGGTGGTCTGGCAGAAAGTAAGGTTATTGAAAAAGGATGTGAAATCATCGGAAGCGGAAAAGCTTTTCTATTTCATTTTGTCATGGATGCAGATGTAGCAGCCAGAGTTGGAATGGCATGTGGCGGTACATTTGACATATTGATTGAAGATGTTAAGTTTTGACCCCAACATTATAGCATATAAATATAAAAGAGGAAAAAAGAATGAAATTAATGAAAACACAGGATGCAGTAGGTCAGGTATTGTGTCATGATATTACACAGATTATAAAAGGAGTTACAAAAGACGCTGTTTTTCGGAAAGGACATGTGATTACGGAGGAGGATATTCCCGTATTACTCAGTGTTGGAAAGGATAACGTATATATTTGGGAAAAAGGCGAGAAGAAACTGCATGAGAATGAAGCAGCAGAAATTTTAAGAGAGATGTGTCAGGGAGAGTATATGCATCCGACACCAGTAAAAGAGGGAAAGATTGAGCTGGTGGCAGATATAGATGGACTGCTGAAAGTAAACAGTGATAAAATCAAAAAAGTAAATAGTATGGGTGAGATGATGATTGCTTCCCGTCATGGAAATTTTGCGGTAAAAAAGGGAGACAAGCTTGCCGGAACAAGAATTATTCCGCTCGTGATTGAAAAAGAAAAGATGGAAAGTGCAAAGGCTGTCTGTGAAGGTCAGACCATTCTTTCATTAAAACCGTTTGTCCATAAAAAAGTTGGAATTGTTACTACCGGAAATGAAGTATATTATCACAGAATTGAAGATACATTTACCCCTGTAATTAAAGAAAAACTGGCAGAATATGATACGGAAGTGATCGGCCAGGTAGTCTGTAATGATGATCATGAGAAGATTACAAAAGCAATCCTTTCTTTCATTGAAAAAGGAGCGGATCTGGTTCTTTGTACAGGTGGCATGAGTGTGGATCCTGATGATAAAACACCGCTTGCCATTAAAAATACCGGTGCCAAAATTGTTTCTTACGGAGCACCGGTACTGCCGGGGGCTATGTTTTTATTAAGTTATTATAATGAAGATATTCCGATTGTCGGCCTGCCGGGTTGTGTTATGTATGCAAAAAGAACGATTTTTGATCTGGCGCTTCCTCGAATGATGGCAGATGATAAAATAACAGCAGAAGAACTGGCAGAATTAGGAGAAGGAGGACTGTGCTTAAACTGTTCCGTCTGCACGTTCCCGAATTGCGGTTTTGGAAAATAAAAAAGAAATACGAAAAAATAAAAACAAAAATAGAAGAAAAATATAAGAAAGAAAACAGAAGGGAAAAAACATGGAGTATACGCATTTTGATCAAAATGGAAATGCAGTTATGGTAGATGTGAGCGATAAGATTGAAACAAAGAGAACCGCCGTTGCCAGAGGCTCGATCCGTATGAGCAGAGAATGTTACGAAAAAATAAAAAATCAGGATATGAAAAAAGGAGATGTTTTGGGAGTTGCCCGTATTGCCGGAATTATGGGGGCAAAGAAAACATCCGAATTGATTCCGTTATGTCATATTTTAAATCTTACTTCAATAACAGTGGATTTTATTATGCAGGAAGAAAGCTGCAGCGTGACGGCAGTATGTAAGGCAAAAACTACAGGGAAAACCGGAGTAGAAATGGAAGCACTGACCGGAGTGCAGATTGCGCTTCTTACCATTTATGATATGTGTAAAGCTGTAGATAAAACGATGGAAATTTATGGTGTTTGTCTGTGCAGTAAATCGGGTGGTAAAAGTGGAGATGTCGTATACCGGCTGCCCGAAGGAGAATAGCAATGCGTTATCAGATTGAAAATGGAACAGTTTCCCTTGGAGGAAAGACAGTTCTTGATCATATTGATTTTTCTGTAAAAGGTCGGGAAAAAATAGCGGTCGTTGGGCGAAATGGAGCAGGGAAAACGACACTTTTGCGTCTCATCAGTGGGGAATTATCTCTTGACAGAGATGATAAAAACTTTGGAAAAGGAATAAAGACCGATAGAGAACTTTCGATTGGGTTTTTGCATCAGCAAAGTTTTCAGGATGTAGAAAAAACGGTAGAGCAGGAAATCATATCTCTTATTAATGAAGAGGATATTTTTTCGAGAGAGCGGTATTATTTTGAAAAAGAATATGACCGGATATTTACTGGATTTGGATTTCAAAAAGAAGATAAAAAGAAAAAGATCAAACAGTTTTCTGGTGGGGAACAGACAAAGTTGGCACTTATCAAACTTTTATTATCAAAACCGGATATTTTGCTGTTGGATGAACCGACAAATCATCTGGATATTGCATCTGTAGAATGGCTGGAAGAGTATCTGACTTCCTATGAGAAGGCAGTCATTATGGTTTCACATGATCGTTTTTTTGTTGATCGCACAACAGAAATTATTTATGAACTTGCCGATGGAAAGCTGACACGCTATGTTGGAAATTATACAGAATATAAAAGACAAAAAGAAAAGCAGCGGGAAGTGCAGCAAAAAAAATACGATGCACAGCAAAAAGAAATTGCGAGACTAAATGAACTGATTGAAAAGTTTAAACATAAGCCGAAAAAGGCATCCATGGCCCGCGCAAAGAAAAAAGTATTGGAACGGATGCAGCGGGTGGAAAGACCTGATAAAGAAGAGGCATATGTTTTTAAAGAAAAGTTAGAACCGATTACATTGGGAGCTAAAAATGTATTAGAAACAGAGCATTTAAAAATTGGATATACAATAGAACATCCGATTAAAGAACTCACTTTGCGAATACGACGAGGACAAAAAATCGCTGTTCTTGGAGCGAATGGAGCGGGAAAGAGTACATTTTTCAAAACAGTTATTGGAGAACTGCCTCCAATTTCAGGAAAATACGTGATTGGGAATGGAATTATGACAGGATATTTTGACCAGCATTCAGGAGAAATATCTTCGGAAAAAAGAGTAGAAGAATATTTTGGAGAATGTTTTCCTAAGTTGACAGAAAAAGAAAAACGTCAGGTTTTGGGAAAGTATTTATTTCGTTCACAAAAAGCAAATATGAAAATATCTGATTTATCCGGAGGGGAAAAAAGCAGGTTAGTATTAGCTGAAATTCTTGAAAGCCGTCCAAACTTTCTGGTGCTGGATGAACCGACAAATCATATGGACCTGCCGGCAAAAGAAACGATGGAATCTGCATTTGCAGCGTATACCGGTACGATGCTCTTTATTTCCCATGACAGATATTTTGTCAGTAAAGTTGCGGATGCCCTTTTATTATTTGAAGATGGCGGAGTAAAGTATTATCCGTTTGGCTATGAACATTACCTTCATATGTTAAAGAAAAAAGGAGAGGGAACCCAGACGTGGGCGGAGGTAGTAGAAGCAGAAAATACAGCGTTAGTAGAAGGACTTTTCGCTGTGCCATCAAAAGAAAGGCATCAGACTGCAAGATTTAGTATAGAACAATCCTATACAGACTGGCAGCTGGCTCTTGCAAAAGAAGAGCTGGAAAAGTATGAGATACAGCTTGAAAAACAGCAGGAAGAAATAGAATCAGCAGAGCAGACCGTTACTTTTGAAGAGTATCAATCGGGTAATTGGAAAATAAAAAAAGAAGAATTGCAAAAACAGTTTGAAAAAATAGCAGAAGAATACCAGGAACAATGTCTGATCTGGTATGAAAAATGGCAGGAATATGAAGAAGCTTTTCTTGACTATGTTTAAAAGAAGGAAAAGGGAAAAGAAAAAAGGGAAAAAGAAAAAGTGAGTTTTACATAAAAAAGCTATATATCCTCTGTACGCTTTTGAAGCACAGGGGATATATAGCTTTTTTATTTTTTAAAAATTTTTATTTTAGCAATCAGTATTTAACTTTTTTTGTGCTGTTGCTAACATCAGTTTGATTCGATTGATCTGGTTTACTTCACTTGCTCCAGGATCGTAATCAATTGCTACAATGTTAGATTCTGGATATTTACGGCGAAGTTCCTTGATAACGCCTTTACCAACAACGTGGTTTGGCAGACAGGCAAAAGGCTGGGTACAGACAATATTTGGTGCGCCTTGTTTGATAAGTTCAACCATTTCCCCGGTTAAGAACCATCCTTCTCCGGTCTGATTACCGAGCGATACAATAGGTTTTGCGTATTCGGCAAGCTCTTTAATATGAGGTGGTGCAGTGAAACGGTCGCTTCGCTCTAATTCTTTTCGAAGGAAGCCTCGATAAGCCTCCAGTGCAGAAATCGCCATGTTACATAACTTAGCAGCCTTAGCAGACTTTCCAAGATACTCTGCCTTAAAATTGCTGTTATAGAAAGAGTAGAACATAAAGTCTAATAAATCAGGCATTACTGCTTCCGCTCCTTCTTCCTCTAAAAGTTCTACCAGATGATTGTTTGCATCCGGAAGGAATTTTACAAGGATTTCTCCAACGATACCAACACGAGGTTTCTTTTCATCGGTAATTGGCAGTTTATCAAAGTCATGGATGATTCCACGAATATTTTTCTTGAATTCACCGTAACGTGCCTTTTCAAGAGATTTAATACAACGCTTCTTCCACACTTCGTGTAAGTGGTTCGCAGAACCTTTTACCTTCTCATATGGGCGGACGCGGTAAAGAACACGCATAAATAAATCTCCGTAGATAACACCCTGGAGTGCGCGAACTAAGAGCGCAGGCGTAAACTTAAATCCTGCATTCTTTTCAATTCCCTGTACACTTAAACTGATAACTGGAATCTGACCGTACCCATTCTTTTCTAATGCACGACGGATGAAGCCGATATAGTTCGTTGCCCGGCAGCCGCCTCCTGTCTGAGAGATAATAACCGCCGTTTTGTTGAGGTCATACTTACCGGAAGTTAAGGCAGTCATGATTTGGCCGACTACGATAAGAGATGGATAGCAGGCATCGTTATTTACATATTTTAAGCCGGTATCTACAGCCTGTTTTCCCATTTCCGGCAGAATTTCTACATGGTATCCGCAGTGGCGGAAGGCAGGAGCAAGCAGGTCAAAATGAATTGGAGACATCTGTGGGATCAGAATCGTGTAATCCTTCTTCATTTCTTTTGTAAACTCTACTTTTGTAATATTTGCCGGAACCGGATGTGGCTCGATGTGCTTACGATTTCTGATCTTTACCGCGGCAATCAGAGAACGGATACGGATTCTGGCAGCGCCTAAATTGTTAACCTCATCGATCTTAAGGACAGTGTAAATACGTCCGGAATTGGTCATAATATCATTTACCTGATCTGTTGTTACAGCATCAAGACCACAACCGAAAGAGTTAAGCTGAATAACTTCAAGCTGTTTATTCTTCTTTGCATAGTTTGCAGCGGCATACAGACGGGAATGATACATCCACTGGTCAGATACGATTAACGGACGTTCTACATGACCTAAATGGCAGATAGAATCTTCACTTAATACGGCGATGCCGAAAGAGTTGATCAGTTCTGGAATACCATGATTAATTTCTGGGTCGATATGGTATGGACGGCCACAGAGGACGATACCCATTTTACCGGTTTCAGCAAGGTAAGCAAGAGTTTCTTCTCCCTTTGCCTGTACATCTTTTCTTACTTGAGAAGCTTCTTTATATGCTTCTTCAACGGCATGGTTAATTTCTTCTTTTGTCACATCAAAATGTTTTGATAATTCATCGTACAAACGTACTTTTAAAGCTTCTTCGTTATCAAGTGCCAGGAATGGATTCATAAAGAGAACATCCGGGTCACGAAGTTCTTCCATGTTATTTTTAATGTTTTCTGCATAAGAAGTTACAATAGGGCAGTTATAGTGATTGTTAGAACCCTGCATTTGATTCTCTTCATAAGGAACACAAGGATAAAAAATAGTGTGGATTCCCTTTTGCAGTAACCACATAACATGACCATGCGCGATCTTGGCAGGGTAACATTCAGACTCACTAGGAATGGATTCAATACCAAGCTCGTAAATCTTTCTGGATGACTTTGGAGAAAGCATAACCCGGAAAGAAAGATTTGTAAAAAATGTATGCCAGAATGGATAATTCTCATACATGTTCAATACTCTTGGAATACCGATCACACCACGCTTTGCCTCGTCTGGTTTTAAAGATTTATATCCGAAAATACGTTTATATTTGTATTCATAAAGGTTTGGTACATGTTCGTGATTTTTCTCAAGACCAAGACCACGTTCACAACGGTTACCGGAAATGAATTGACGGTCGTTGTTAAACTTATTAATAGTAAGAATACAGTGGTTGTTACATCCCTGGCAGCGGCTCATGGAAGTAGTGTATTCAAGATGGATGATCTCATCAATAGAGAGCATCTTTGTATCACCCGTTTCATCTTCTCGCTCTCTTGCGATTAAAGCAGCACCAAAAGCGCCCATGATACCGGCAATATCCGGACGAACAGCATGACAGCCGGATATACGCTCAAAACTGCGAAGAACCGCATCATTATAGAACGTACCACCCTGTACAACGATTTTTTTACCAAGCTGTTTTGGATCAGTAAGCTTAATTACTTTTAATAAAGCGTTACGGATAACAGAATAAGCAAGACCGGCAGAAATATCACCAACACTTGCCCCTTCTTTCTGTGCCTGCTTTACTTTGGAATTCATGAACACAGTACAGCGTGAACCTAAGTCAATTGGAGACGGAGCAAACAAAGCAACCTTGGCAAAATCAGCAACAGAATAATTTAAGGACTTCGCAAAAGTTTCAATGAAAGAACCACATCCGGAAGAGCAGGCCTCATTTAAGAGAACATTATCTACAGCGTGATTGCGGATCTTAATACATTTCATATCCTGACCGCCGATATCTAAGATACAGTCTACATCTGGTTCAAAGAAAGCAGCGGCATAATAGTGTGCCATCGTTTCTACTTCTCCATGATCAAGCTGTAATGCGGCTTTGATCAATGCCTCACCGTAACCGGTAGAACAGGAACCGGAAATCTTAGCAGAAGGAGGAAGAAGTTCTTTTAATTCCTTCATCGCACGAATCGTTGTGTTTAATGGACTTCCGTTGTTATTATCATAGAAACGGTATAAAAGAGAACCGTCCTCTCCGACTAAAGCAAGTTTTGTTGTTGTGGAACCGGCATCAATACCGAGATAGCATTTGCCGCTGTATGTAGCTAAATCTGCTTTTTTAACTTTGAACTGATTATGCTCTTTAATAAATGCATCATATTCCTGTTCATCTTTAAAAAGAGGCTCCATACGTTCAACTTCTACAGCAAGCTTTATGTCAGATTCGAATTCTTTTAAAAGCTCATCCATTGTAAAAAAGCATTCTTCCTTTGCATTAAGAGCAGCGCCCTTTGCAGCAAAAAGATGAGAATATGGTGGGTCTATAATATGTTCTTCATCTAGATTCAAAGTACGGATAAAAGCATTCTTTAATTCCGGCATAAAATGAAGAGGTCCGCCGAGAAATGCAACGTAACCTTTGATCGGCTTACCACAGGCAAGACCACTGATCGTCTGGTTTACTACTGCCTGGAAAATAGAAGCAGCAAGATTCTCTTTTGTAGCTCCTTCATTAATTAAAGGCTGAATATCAGACTTTGCGAAAACACCACAGCGGGCAGCAATCGGATAAAGCGTATCGTAATTACGGGCATATTCATTAAGACCGGTAGCATCTGTCTGTAAAAGACTGGCCATCTGGTCAATAAAAGAGCCGGTACCACCGGCACATACACCATTCATACGCTGTTCAATTCCGTTATTAAAATAAATAATCTTGGCATCTTCACCGCCAAGTTCAATTGCAACATCTGTTTTTGGCTCATAGTCCTGCAATGCATTTGCCACACAGACTACTTCCTGACAAAATGGAATATGTAAATACTCTGAAATAGACATTCCACCAGAACCGGTTACCGTCGGATGAATTGTCAGATTCCCAAGTTTCGCTCTGGCTTCAGATAATAAAGTTTGTAATGTTCCTTTAATATTTGCAAAATGTCGTTTGTAATCTGAAAAAAGGATAGTATGGCTCTCATCAATGACGGTTACCTTAACTGTAGTAGAACCAATATCAATTCCTAATGCGTGTTTCATGATTAATCAATCATCTCCTTTAGTAAAATGTGTATTAATAATAATGTGTATTAATAATAAGGTAAGTAATTTTCCAAATATCCAAACTATTATAAACGAGTTGGACGTAAAATACAACAAATTTTGAAAAAAGATTCCGAGTGTACCTATTTGGGTATGGCGGGAACATCTTTTGTAACAGCATCATATTTTATAATTGAGGAAGTAAAAAGGAAGAGCATTTATGAGCGAAAAAGTGTATGTAAACATATGTGACAAGAGAAAATGTCCCGGTCCGGTATATGCGG
>OGZV01002930.1_pt1 | contig 12466 bp, 9 predicted proteins | sample 1576861 | NCBI WGS metagenome assembly OGZV01 (sample SAMEA3541501, study PRJEB24748) | human gut metagenome | biome: human gut; feature: human-associated habitat; material: faeces | place: China | collected 2012
ATGGTGCCGTCGTCAGCCACCTCCAGCTCGTTGCAGAACAGCGCCGGCCAGCCCAGCTTCGCCATGAGGGGCTGGGCGAACTGGGTGAACGTGTCGCTGATGATGACGGCCTGGGTCGTGGCGCGCAGCTCGTCGAGGAAGTCCCTCGCCCCCGGCAAGGGGTCGATGCGCGCGATGGTCTCCTGGATCTCCTTGAGGCCCAGGCCATGCTGGCGCAGGATGTCCAGACGGAAGTCCATGAGCTTGCCGTAGTCGGGCTCGTCGCGAGTCGTGCGCGTCAGCTCCGGAATGCCGCTCTCCTCGGCGAACGCGATCCAGATCTCGGGCACCAGCACGCCTTCCAGGTCCAGGCAGGTAATGTACATCGTGTCGTCTCCCTTCGGCCGCGCACGCGGCATCTCGCAACAGGCTTGCAGCAACGCCATGCCATCATACCCGCAACCGCCGCGCAGCGCATCCCGCAACGCTTTGTTTCTTTACGGCGGGGCCGACGCCGTGGTTCAATGGTTGCGCAAGCCAACGACGAAAGGACCCCATGGCCATCGGAGACGTGCTCGTCCGCATCCGCAAGGAGCGCAACCTTACTCAGGAAGACCTAGCGCGCAAGCTTTACGTCACCCGCCAGGCCGTATCGCGCTGGGAGAACGGGGAGACCACGCCTGGCATCGACATGTGCAAGCTCATCGCCGCCACCTGCGATGTGCCCGTCGCCCTGCTTTTGGAGATGCCCGACGGCGCCTACTGCCAAAGCTGCGGCATGCCGTTCTACCAGGAGAAGGATCATGGCACCGAGGCGGACGGCTCTCTGTCGGCCGACTACTGCTCGTGGTGCTATGCGAACGGCGCGTTTCTGGAAGACGAGACGCTCGAGGAGCTGATCGACGCAGCCGCACAGGGACTTTCCAAGCGCAACGCGTACATCCGCCGTAATCGTGCGGCAAACGCCATGCCGAACGGCCAGATCTACGCCGCATTCGTCGAGGAATATCCCGATGTCCGTCCCGAGGACATTCCGCAGCAGGTATGGGAGTGGGCGCAGCAGGAAGGCTCGCTCGTGTCCGCGTACCGCAAGTGGGAGATTGCCGAACTGAGAGACGAACTGGCAGCGCTCGAGATGAACCAGAAGAACCGCCGTGCGGCGGTCGGTCCGGCGCAGTCGGACGGGGAACCCACGGGGGCAGACCCGGTTACGCTCGCTTTGCTCGGCAAGTAACATTCTCATTACTTCACGATTTAACATTTATATAGGAGGTAAATTTTTATGGCTATCAATCTCGCAAGCAAGTATTCCGACCAGATTGCGGAGGTATTCACCCGTGCGTCCTTCATCAAGGGCAAGACCGCCGAGACGTATGACCTGACTGGCGTAAAAACGCTCAAGGTTTACACCCCGATCACGGTGGAGGAGGTCGATTACGACCGTGACGGCGGTCTGAAGCGCTACGGCGATGTGACCGAAATGCAGGATGTGGTACAGGAGCTGACCATGACGCAGGACAAGGCGTTTACCCTGACCATCGACAAGGGCAACAACCTCGATCAGAATCTGGTCAAGAACGCCGCCGACATGCTGCGCCTGCAGCTGAATGAGAAGTCCACGCCGGCGGCGGACAAGTACGCATTCAAGCGCTTCGTCACCATGGCGGGCAGCATTGTGGAAAGTGCAAAGCCGACCAAGGCGAATATCATCAGCAAGATTGCGGATGCGTCGCAGGCACTTGACGATGCACTTGTGCCGGACGACAACCGCTATCTGTATCTGACGAGCGAAATGTACAAGCTGGTGTGCACCTCGGACGAGTTTGCCGGTGTGGACGTGCTGGCGCGTCAGTCCATCGCTAAGGGCGTGTGCGGCGAGGTATTCGGCATGAATGTCGTCCGTGTTCCCAAGAGCTATCTGCCGGAGGACGTGTACTTTCTCGTCGCACACAAGGATGCCGTGCTCATGCCGTACAAGATTGCGGATGCCAAGGTGCATGAGGACCCGGTCGGCGTGTCCGGTGCACTGATCGAGGGCCGTCACTACTACGACGCATATGTGCTCGGCGCAAAGTGCGGCGGCGTGTATGCACTGGTCGATGAGGACTGCCGCTCGAGCGCACCGACCATCAGCCAGGGCAAGATTACTGCGTTCGGCAAGGTGCGTTACACCCTGGACGGCTCGGATCCGCGCTACTCGGATTCTGCGAAGGATTACGTTGCCGGCACTGTGCTGACGCCGGAGACCGGCTGCAAGATCCGCGCATACTGCGTGCAGTCCGGCGCGTATCCGTCCGAGGTAGCGGAAGGCTAAATTCAAATAGCAGATAAGAGTTAGGAGTGAGGAGGTAGGAGGTAGGAGGTTTTCTTCGTTTACTCCCCACTCCTGCCTTCTAACTCCTCACTGTATCCAATGAACCCATCACAAAGGAGGTAACCCTATGACCGGAACCGAATGCTTTCGTGCAGCGCTGAATATTTTATCCGAAACACCGGACAGCGGTGTGTATTACGAGCAGTTTGCGCTCGGTGCGCTCAACCAGCTGTTAGCGAACAGCCTGCGCGAGATGAACGCAGAACGTGCGTCTGACGGCAAAGACGTGCTGCTTGTGCCGCCGCGCATGACGGCGCTGACCGAGGAGCTGCCCGCCGGCGACTGGCTGGCGCGCGAATGTTTTCCGTACGGACTGGCGGCGCTGCTTGTCGCAGATGACGACAAGGCCAAGTTTAACTGGGCGGCAACCGAGTACAGCGAACGCCTGCTGAGTCACTGTCCCGCGCAGTTTACCGCCGTGCAGGAGATGATTTAATGCGAAGCTATGAATTTCCCTATCCGGAGGCCGAGCAGCAGACCGTGGTCAGCCGGTTCGGCGGCATCGACTGCCGCACGCATCCGACCAAGGTTTCCCTCTCCCGCTCGCCGGATATGCAGAACATGATCTGCGACCAGAACGATTTTCTGGTAAAGCGCACCGGATGGCGCACACAGGCGCAGTTTAACGCACCCATCTACGGGTTATTCGCCATGCCGGATGGTGTGGGCTGTGCCGTACATGCGGGTGCAAAGCTGTATTTTCGGGCGCCGGACGGCACGCAGACCGCGCTGTGCAGCGACATGAACGAGGCGTTTTCCCAGTCGTTTACGATGAAGGGTGTACTCTACCTGATGGACGGCAAAACCTATCGTGCGGTGCGCAAAAGCAGCAAAAATACGGCCTGGGAAGCCGTTTCCGTATCCGGCACCGCCTATGTGCCGACCACGACCATCTCTGCGGCGCCGACCGGCGGCGGCACCAGCTACGAGGCGGTAAATCTCTTGACACCCAAGCGCATCAACACCTTTATCGGGGACGGCACGGCGACCCAGTTCAAGGTGGACGCGACCGACCTCGACGCAACAGCTGTCACGGCTGAGGTGAACGGCTCGGCGGTTACCGTTTCGGCGGTCAACCGCTCGACCGGTCTGGTGACACTGGCCGCTGCTCCGGCAAATGGAAACGGACTGGCGAATGTGTCCATCGCGTTTGCCAAAACCGTCAGCGGGCATGCGGACAAGATCAACAAATGCCGCTTTGCCGGTCTGTACGGCGGCAAAAACGACACGCGCGTGTTCCTCTCCGGCAACCCGGACGAGCCGGACTGCGACTGGCAGAGCGGCCTATACGACCCGACCTACTTTCCGGACACCGGCTACACTCGCATGGGCACGGACGCATCTGCGATCGTCGGCTATCTCAAGCAGTACGAAAGTCAGGTCGTGGTCAAGTCCGGCGGCGCACAAGAGGCGACCAGCTATCTGCGCACCTACATGATGGCGGATGACGGTTCCGCGCTGTATCCGCTCAAGCAGGGTGCGCAAGGTGAAGGCGCGATTTCGAGCCGCTGCTTCGCCGTGCTGAATGACCTGCCGCTGTATCTCTCGGCGCGCGGTGTGCAGGGCGTGTACGGCACCGCCGTTGCCGAGCAGCGGACGATCCGCTTGGTATCCGATGCCATTGTGCCGAAATTATCGCAGGAGACCGACCTCCAAAGCGCCTGTGCGGTGGTATTCGAGGGCAAATATTATCTGGCAGTGAACGGACACATTTATGTCGCGGACGGCTCTCTGACCGAGGAAAACGGCGATCCGGCGTGGTTTTTCCGGGTGAACGTGCCTGCACAGTGTCTGGCGGTGCTGAACGGTCATCTGTGGTTCGGCACGGCAGACGGCCGACTGTGCCGTTTTGCCAACAGCGAGGAGGAGCACGCCTATCTTGATGACACGGCAGCGATTGCCGCGTACTGGCGCACGCCTACCCTTCCCTTATCCGACTGGAGCCGCTTCAAGACCGTGCGGGATGTGATTCCGACGCTCATGCCGCATTCCCGCTCGGGCGCAACCGTGCAGTACGAGAACGAAAACGGTGTCCAGCTTGCGCTTTCCCGCAATATGGACCTGTTTTCCTTCCGCACACTGGATTTTTCGCGGTTCTCCTTCCGGTGCATTCCGGGTGCGGTGACGTACCGTACCCGCTGGAAGCAGCACCGCAGTCCGCTGTTTGCCGTGCGCATCGGCAACGACCGGCCGGATGAGCCGTTTGGTCTGCTCGCGCTCACCATCCGCTGGACACAGGGTCAGACCGTAATTTAGAAAGGAGGATTCCCCTTTGGCAATCATCAAATCAACTTCCACACGCCGAACATCAACGATAAAGTCAACCACATCCAAGTCCACTTCGACTAAGACGGCGGCAAGCAAATCGACGTCGAGCAAGTCCTCCGGCACGCTCAATTCCAATGGCTACCGCGACAATTTTGACTACTCGGCGGCGATCGCCGGCACGACTGATTCAGCGAAACGCCAGCAGCTGCTGAGCGAACGCCAGAACAAGATTGACTCGCTCGGTCTCGGCGGCAAGGTTGCGTCCAACGACGCGGTTTCGACATGGAACGGCAGTTACCGTCCGTACTCGGTTTCAAGCACAACAACCGGTGCAAACCGCGTCAGCAGCCTGTATGACGCGGCGGAAAATGCCCGTTTCAAGCGATTTGAAACCGCCCGCAGCCGCATTGCAAAGCAGCTGGAGAGCAATCTCGCGTCCATTGAGAACGACTACGCCGCCGGTATGCGTCAGACCGATATCAATGCCCGACAATCCGCAGTGAATAACGAGGAAAAGCTGGCGGCGCTCGGACTTAACATGAGCGCACGAGGGCAGGTAACCACCAGCGGTATGGCAGAGACCAGCCGTATCGCGGTGGACAACCGGTACCGCAGCGACCTGAATGCGCTCGGCCAGGCGCGTCTGTCCGCGCGTGCGGCAGCGCAGAATGCCGCCGATGAACAGACCGCAGCCGCCGAGAGCAGCTACTATACCGCATCGGAAAATGCAGCGCTCCAGCAGGCACAGGCGGCGCTGAGCCAGTTTAACGCCGACCGCGATTACGGCTTGTCCGTAGCCGGTCTGACCGGCTTCCTGAACGGCACGCCGACGCTGAACTGGCGCAATTATCAGCTGAATGTCAGCAGTGCGGCGGCGAATGCACAGACCCGTGCCTACGAGCAGGCGCTTGAGCGCTGGAAAACCAGCGGCTACGTACGGCAGGGTGACGCGGCGATCCTCGGTGTGCCTGCCGGAACGCCGACCGCCGATGTCAGCTATAAGAACGCAGCACTTGCGCTGCAGCGATGGAAGAACGGCTACGGCGGTTGATTTTCTCAAGTCGCGTCTATCCGAAAAAACAAATCACCTCTGCACACAAGGTGCAGAGGTGATTTATGATAAAGAAATGAAAATGTGAGCAATTTTATCCAAAACAGCCAGATTCCCCGTTTCAGCACAGAGAATTCGCTATGTTACTGCAGTTATGATAGCACAGGTTTGTCCGTCCGTCAACCCAAGCGCAAGAATTTACTATATATTCGCAAGAAATTTCTATATAAAAAAAGCTCAATCATTTTTCTTGTGGGATTGGAGTGAAGCAGGGTGTGCGTAGCAGCGTCCGTACCGGTATGCTTTTCGCAGCAATCAGCACGGGAGGCTCCGCCATGCAATATTGCCCATGCTACTTTCAATTTCTCCGCTGGCAGGATCGAGGGAAGCAACAACAAAATCAAGACTCTACGGTGCAAGGGCTGCGGCTATCCGGATGACGATTACTTCTTCCTGAAGCTGTTCGATGTCAGCCGGAAACCCTGCATCAGAAATCCTTCATCCCACAGCTTTTATGATTAAGCCATAAAAAACCGCACGCAAAAGCGTGCGGTTTTCTCATATTGCAGTAACGGTAAGGACGGAGACTTACTTGTTCTTCAGGTTGAAGAAAGCCTTCTTGCCCAGGAACTGTGCAACATCCTCGCCCAGCTCTTCCTCGATGCGGAGCAGCTGATTGTACTTTGCAACGCGGTCGGTACGAGACGGAGCACCGGTCTTAATCTGGCCAGCGTTCAGTGCAACAGCGATGTCAGCAATGGTAGCATCCTCGGTCTCGCCGGAACGGTGGGATACAACTGCAGTGTAGCCGGCGCGGTTAGCCATCTGGATAGCATCCAGGGTCTCGGTCAGGGAGCCGATCTGGTTAACCTTGATCAGGATGGAGTTAGCAACGCCAAGCTCGATGCCCTTGGACAGACGAGCGGTGTTGGTTACGAACAGGTCGTCGCCAACCAACTGGATCTTGTCGCCCAGAGTCTTGGTCAGCATAGCCCAGCCTTCCCAATCTTCCTCTGCCATGCCGTCCTCGAGGGAGATGATCGGGTACTTCTCAGCGAAGTTCTTCCACATCTTAACCAGCTGCTGCTGGGTCAGCTTCTTGCCGGACTTCGGCTGGATATAGCACTTCTCCTCGTCGTTCCACCACTCGGAGGAAGCAGCGTCGATCGCGATCATGAAGTCCTCGCCCGGCTTGTAACCAGCTTCTTCGATTGCCTGAACGATAACCTTCAGAGCGTCCTCGTCCTTCTTCAGGTTCGGAGCATAGCCGCCCTCATCGCCTACACCTGCTGCCGGAGTGCCGTTCTCCTTCAGGGTGGTCTTCAGCTGATGGAATACCTCTGCACAGCGGCGCAGAGCCTCGCGGAAGGACGGAGCGGAAACCGGCATGATCATGAATTCCTGAATCTCAACGTTGTTGGTAGCGTGTGCGCCGCCGTTGAGGATGTTCATCATCGGCATCGGCAGGGTCTTAGCGTTGCAGCCGCCGATGTAGTTGTACATCGGCAGGCTCAGAGCCTCTGCAGCAGCCTTGGCAACAGCCAGAGATACGCCGAGGATAGCGTTTGCGCCGAACTTGGTCTTGTTCGGGGTGCCGTCAGCCTCGATCATAGCCTTGTCGATTGCCTGCTGGTCGAGAGCGTTCATGCCGATAACAACCTCAGCGATCTCGCCGTTTACAGCGTCAACAGCCTTGAGTACGCCCTTGCCGTTGTAGCGGGACTTGTCGCCGTCGCGCAGCTCGCAAGCCTCGAAGATACCGGTGGAAGCACCGGACGGAACAGCAGCGCGGCCCATGTATGCGCCGGTGTCGCCCTCAACGTAAACCTCAACCTCAACGGTCGGGTTGCCGCGGGAGTCCATAACTTCGCGGCCGATTACATCAACAATTTCAATGTAGCCCTTCATAATTCTTTCTCCTTCTTATTATAAAATAAAATGGTTGGCTAACGAAACAGCAAAAATCACATTTTTGCTGCGCCGCGCGCACGCGGCGATAAAATTCCCCATAAAAGTCCAGCTCTGCCGGACTTTTATACCACTGCTTCGGGACACGTGTCCCGAACCGTCTTTGCCGTGCAAAGATGAGGGGGATATCCGAAAAAGTTTCCTTGGGAACTTTTTCGGTATCTAAGGGGGACAGCGTCCCTCTTAGAGGCTCACTTTACGAGCAGCGAGTGACCCGTCATCTCCTCCGGCTGCTTGAGACCCATCATATCCAGCATGGTGGGAGCCAGATCAGCCAGTACGCCGCCTTCTGCCAGCTTGCCCTCGTGACCGACCATTACGAGCGGCACCGGGTTAGTGGAGTGTGCGGTGAACGGAGTAACACCATCGGCATCGAGCATCTGATCGACGTTGCCGTGGTCGGCAGTGATCAGGCACTGGCCGCCCATCTTGAGGATGGCATCAACGACCTTGCCTACGCCGTCGTCGGTCGCTTCGATCGCCTTGACGGCTGCCTCGAATACGCCGGTATGGCCGACCATGTCGCAGTTTGCGAAGTTCAGGATGATAACGTCGTACTTGCCGGACAGGATGCGCTTGACGCACTCCTCGGTGACAGCGGGCTCGCTCATCTCCGGCTGAAGGTCATAGGTCGCGACCTTGGGGGACGGGATAAGCGCGCGGTCCTCGCCCGCATATTCCTTCTCTACGCCGCCGTTGAAGAAGAACGTAACGTGTGCGTACTTCTCGGTCTCGGCAATGCGGAGCTGGGTCATACCCAGATCGGAGATATATTCACCGAACGTGTTCTTCAGGCTCTGCGGCTTGAAGGCGATTTCCACGCCCGGAATAGTAGCATCGTACTGCGTCATGCAGACGTAGTGAATCTTAGGCTGTACGCGCTCAAAGCCGGTGAATTCCGGATCAACGAATGCACGGGTGATCTCACGCGCACGGTCGGGACGGAAGTTTGCGAAGATGATCGCGTCGTCGTCCTTGACGGTCGCGCCCTCGGTTACGATAACCGGAACAACGAACTCGTCGGTGACGCCATTGGCATAGGACTTCTCCATTGCCTCGTGCGCCGTCGCTGCGTGCTCGCCCTCGCCGAGTGCGATGGCGTTGTATGCCTTCTCTACGCGATCCCAGCGGTTGTCGCGGTCCATTGCGTAGTAGCGGCCGGATACGGTTGCGATGCAGCCGACCTCGACAGCGTCGATCTTGGCCTGCAGGCGGTCGATATACTCGATGCCGGACTGCGGCGGCGTGTCGCGGCCGTCCATGAAGCAGTGGAAGCAAACCTTGCGCAGACCATTGCGGCGTGCCAGCTCGAGCAGCGCAAACATGTGGTCAATATGGGAATGCACACCGCCGTCAGACAGCAGACCGAAAATGTGCAGGGTGGAATCAAACCACTTGCACTGGTTGATCGCGCTCATCAGAGCCGGATTCTCGAAGAAATCGCCGTCCTGGATGGCCTTGGTGATGCGGGTCAGCTCCTGATATACAATACGGCCTGCACCGATGTTGGTGTGGCCAACCTCGGAGTTGCCCATCTGGCCGTCCGGCAGACCAACGTCCAGACCGGATGCACCGATATAGGTGAGCGGGTTCTCTGCGAAAATCTTATCAAGATTCGGCTTTTTAGCAGCCTCGATGGCGTTGCCCTTGGTCTCCTCGCGGTGACCGAAGCCGTCCATGATAATCAGAGCGGTCGGCTTCTTCGGGCCCTCTGCCTTCTTGGCAGCAGCGGTGGCTGCCTTGGGCTTGCGGCCGCGCTTTGCTGCCGGCTTTTTCTCCTCGGCAGTCTTAGCAGCCGTCTTGCGAGTACGCTTTGCCGCCGGCTTTTTTGCAGGAGCCGGATCTGCCAGAACATTAACCGGTGCGGAAGTCTTGATCTCGACTACCTCTACCTCCGGCATGCCCGGCATAGTGGTTTTTTTCATACTGATAAAACTCCTTTACAGAAGCGAACGATAAGAGAATAAAAGGGGACACGATATGCACCATGTCCCCCTCCGCAAAACGGTGAGGGAGCGTTTCCCTTTCCCGTATCCTTATCTTACTGGTTAGCTGCTTCTACGATGGTAGCGAAGTCAGCGCTCTTCAGGGAGGCACCGCCGATCAGGCCGCCGTCAACGTCCGGCTGAGCCAGCAGCTCGGAAGCGTTCTTCGCGTTCATAGAGCCGCCGTACTGGATGGTGATGCCGCGTGCAGCGCGTGCGCCGTACTTCTCGCGCAGGCAGTCACGGATAGCGGAGCAAACCTCGTTAGCCTGCTCTGCGGTAGCGGTCTTGCCGGTACCGATTGCCCAGATCGGCTCGTAAGCGATGACAACCTTCTTAATGTCCTCAACAGCTACGTTCTGCAGAGCGATCTTGATCTGCTTGCGGATAACTTCCATGGTAACGTCCTGCTCGCGCTCGGTCAGAGACTCGCCTACGCACAGGATCGGGCGCAGACCGTTCTCGAGAGCGACCTGAACCTTCTTGCCGCAAGCCTCGTCGGTCTCGTTGAAGTACTGACGGCGCTCGGAGTGGCCGATGATAACGTACTTAACGCCCAGCTCCTTGAGCATGTCAGCGGAGATCTCGCCGGTGAAAGCGCCGGACTTCTCGAAGTGCATGTTCTCAGCGCCGATTGCAATCTTGGAGCCCTTAGCAGCCTTTACAGCAGCCTGAATATCGGTAAACGGTACGCAAAGAACCATCTCGCACCACTTGGTCTTGGACAGGAGCGGCTTCATCTCTTCGATCAGAGCCTTAGCCTCTGCCGGAGTCTTGTTCATCTTCCAGTTGCCGGCGATAATGGTCTTACGATATCTGCGATTCATGTTGGTTTTACCCCTTTCAAACATTCGGACGGACTTTTCCGTCTTAAATCTTTATGTATTTATACGGAGCGCTCAACAGAACGCGCTCCGATATAAAGCGTTCCTAATGGACTTACTTGTCCTGCAGGCATGCGATGCCCGGCAGCTCCAGACCCTCGAGGAACTCCAGAGAAGCGCCGCCGCCGGTAGAGATGTGGGTCATCTTGTCAGCAAAGCCCAGCTTCTCAACAGCAGCTGCGGAGTCGCCGCCGCCGATGATGGAAACAGCCTTGCTCTCAGCGATTGCCTTGGCAACAGCCTTGGTGCCGACTGCGAAGGTGTCAAACTCGAATACGCCCATCGGACCGTTCCAAACAACGGTGCCTGCGTCCTTGACAGCCTCGGAGAACAGCTCTACGGTCTTCGGGCCAATGTCCATGCCCATCATGTCAGCCGGGATCTTGCCAGCCTCGTATACGACCGGAGCAGCGTCCGCGCCGAAGTGATCTGCACAAACGGTATCAACCGGCAGGAGCAGCTTAACGCCCTTGTCAGCAGCCTTCTTGAGCAGGCCGAGTGCCAGCTCGATCTTGTCTTCCTCACAGAGAGAGGTGCCGATCTCGCCGCCCTTTGCCTTGGAGAAGGTGTAGGCCATGCCGCCGCCGATGATGATGGTGTCGCACTTGTCGATCAGGTTCTCGATAACGCCGATCTTATCGGAAACCTTAGCGCCGCCCAGGATTGCAACGAACGGACGAGCCGGGTCGCTCAGAGCCTTGCCCATGATGGAGATTTCCTTCTTGATCAGGAAGCCGCATACAGCCGGCAGGTAATCTGCGATGCCTGCGGTGGAAGCGTGTGCACGGTGTGCGGTGCCGAATGCGTCGTTGACGTAAATGTCAGCCATGTCAGCCATAGCCTTTGCCAGCGCAGCGTCGTTCTTGGTCTCGCCCTTTTCAAAGCGAACATTCTCAAGCAGAACGACCTCGCCCGGCTTAACCTCAGCGGCCAGCTTCTTAGCGTCCTCGCCTACAACGTCCTTTGCCAGCTTGACTTCCTTGCCAAGCAGCTCGCTCAGGCGCTTAGCGACCGGAGCCAGCGAATACTTCATGTTTACTTCGCCCTTCGGACGGCCGAGGTGCGAGCACAGGATTACAGCAGCGTTGTGATCCAGCAGGTAGTTGATGGTCTCCAGCGAAGCACGAATGCGCTTGTCGTCGGTGATGTTGCCGTTCTCATCCTGCGGTACGTTAAAATCGCAGCGGGCAATTACCTTCTTGCCGGATACGTCGATATCCTCAACGCTCTTCTTGTTATACTGCATAAATATCCCTCTCCTTTAAGATGTATTATAAAGTTACGATAAGGAACAAAAGCACGAACTTATTACTTAAATAATTCCGTTTCCAATACAGAATTATACTCGTAATTCGTGCCATTCGCAAGCAAAATTGTGAAAATCATCACATTCCAACTCGCTTTTAGAGGATTTTTGCGTTTTTCGCCAAAAAGTTGCGAAATATTAAACAACATTCACAATTTTTGCATCAATCCCGCGGCGTTCCATAATACGCTACAGCCATCGCCAGCGGACCAGTATTTGTCAGAACCGAGGGACCGATCGCTACGCGTTCCACATCGCGGAATCCAATTTCGGTACGCAGACGCTTTTCCATTTCATCCAGACGCTCGGCGGGTACGTCGCCGTAGAGCAGGATAGCCGTCTGCTTATCCGGCTGCACCACACGGGCGGAGACTTTTTTGCTCATTCCGGCAACGAGTGCCTTCTCACCGCGCACCTTGTCACACACCTTTACCGCACCGTCATACACATGGCTGATGGGCTTGAGACCGAGCGCCTCACCCACGAAGGCCGCGCCGCCCGAAATACGGCCGGACTTCTTGAGGAACTTGAGGCTGTACACACCGAGGTAGGCTTCCACGCGGTTAAGACGGCTTTTTACCACGCTGACGATCGCGTCAAAGCTCTCGCCCTGCTCGCGCATCTCGGCCGCCTTGACGACAATGTGTCCAT
>OGZV01002942.1_pt1 | contig 12410 bp, 12 predicted proteins | sample 1576861 | NCBI WGS metagenome assembly OGZV01 (sample SAMEA3541501, study PRJEB24748) | human gut metagenome | biome: human gut; feature: human-associated habitat; material: faeces | place: China | collected 2012
TCAAAGCTCTCGCCCTGCTCGCGCATCTCGGCCGCCTTGACGACAATGTGTCCATAGATGTAGGTATAGGTGCGCGAGTCGAACACCTCGATGACCATCGCGCCCTCGCCGTGCTCCTCCTCGAACATTCCCTTCGCAAGGCAGGCCGCCTGATAGGTACCCGAGCCGCCGCCGTTGATGAGCACTGCCAGCAGATGCGTGCAGCCGCGCTCAAATGCACGGTTGTAGGACTCGAGGAATACGGTCGGCGTAGTCATGGCCGTGCCGGGAATCTCGCTGCTGGTCTCGAGCAGCCTGCAGTACTCTTCGGACGTAATGTCATAGTATTCGCGGAAGCTGCGTCCCTCATGCGTCAGCATAATCGGAACGATCTCAATGCCGTGCGCCTCTACCAGATCGTGCGGAATATCCGATGAGGAATCGGTCAAAATATGAATCTTTTCCATTCTTTACTCCTTTATGCCTGTGGGAACGGTCCCGCAAGTCTCAGATTTTCAAAGCCGGTCTGCCGCAGCGCCTCAAACACGATAACAGCGACCGAATTAGACAGATTAAGGCTGCGCGCGCCCTCTCTCATAGGAATGCGAACGCAGCGTTCCGGGTGCTCGATGAGCAGCGCTTCCGGCAGACCGCGGGTCTCTTTGCCGAACATCAGGTAGTCGCCGTCGCGGTATTCCACCTCATGATAGGCATGCGGCGCCTTTGTTGTCGCATAGAAGTAACGGCCATCCGGATTTTTCTCAAAAAATTCATCCAGATTTTTATACATACGCACATCGAGCAGATGCCAGTAGTCCAGACCGGCACGCTTCATGCGCTTATCATCGATAGCAAAGCCGAGCGGCTCGACCAGATGCAGCACACAGCCTGTCGCCGCACAGGTGCGGGCAATGTTGCCGGTGTTCTGCGGAATCTCCGGCTCGACCAAAACAATGTTGAGCATACTTTCGCCTCATTTACGAACTAAACTTCTTCTATTTTATGCGATAACACCGTATTTTTCAAGGTATATTCCCATTTTTCCGCAAAAAAGTTTCCTCTGAACACAAGATTCAGAGGAAATTTTCATGCACTATACTAATTTTTGATGATTTTGGACGAACGGCACATATCTTCAATTACTCAATATCCGCATAGACGCCATAGATATAGCCTTCCGCTGCGGCCTGCTCATCGGTCAGCACTTCGCCGGTAAGGCTCGGACCGGATGTATCGTCCTTGTATTCCACGCCCAGCTTGCCGGTGTGCAGCGTCATCGAGCGGGTCTGCTCCGAGCCGTCAGTAAAGGTGATGGTGACGGTCAGCTTTGCGCCCTCAAAGCCGTCCACAGCCTTGTGCCACGAATCCTGCAGATCATCGTCCGTGGTTTCCGGCTTGCTGGGCAGCCACAGACCGTAGCTGGCGTCCGGGTCGTACGCGTCGGTGAAGCCGTTGTCCAGCTTCCAGCACAGGTCGGCGTACATCTGCTCTGCGCCCTCAGCGCCGTTTCCCCAGACCATCACGGTGTCGGCACCGTCGAGTTCGGGGTTCGTGCCCTGATACATCGAGCGCACCCACTCGTCGCGGTCGGCCGATGTATCCTTGACGGTTTTCGTGCGGTACAGTGCGCCGTTGTCGATGGTCGCGGATATGGTTTTGATATTCTCGCCGGTCACCTTGAACAGACAGCCGGAGTAGAAACCCTTTTCCGGATCGTCTGCGCCGCTGCCGGTGTCGAACACGATCTTGCTGTCCTTCGGCTGCCGCAGCTCGCCGGTATCGGCAGCATAGGCTGCAAAGCCGAATGTGTGATTGATGGCGTCCGCTACGGCTGCACTGCCGGTCTGCGCGGTGCCATTATGCGTGCGATAAACCGCCGTACCGCCCAGCACAATACCGAACGCGCAGGCTGCCGCCAGAAGGCGCTTTGCCATTCCCCACGGATGGCGCGGCACCGCATGCAGCGGTTCGTTCGTCAGCTGACGCGCTTCACGAGCTGCTGCCAGCGTGCGCTCCTTCAGCTCCTGCGGAGCCTTGATGTCCTTCAGTTCGTTCCAGTTGTTCTTCATCGTAAGATCCCTCCAAATCCAGCTTTAATTGCTTTCTTGCGCGATGCAGCCGCGTGCGTACCGTTGCCGGACGGCAGCCGACCATTTCCGCGATCTCCTCTGTGCGGTAGCCCTCCACATAGTGCAGCCACACCGCGATTCGCTGATCGTCCGGCAGTGCGTGTACCGCCTGCCACAGCTCACTGCTGCTTTCCGGTTCCGGAGCGGCAGCATCCGCGGCAGCTTCCATCGGTGCGGTGCGCTTAAACCACGCCGAGCGGCGAAGATCGGCGCATCGGCTGAGCGTTACGCGCAGCAGCCATGCTTTCAGATGCTCGGTGTCGCGGAAATCGGTGTCGTCCCGCAGCAGCCGGAGAAAGACTTCCTGATAGACGTCCTCTGCGTCTGCGCGGCTGTTCAGTCTGCACAAAGCTAAGCGATAGACCGCGTCGCCGCAGGTGACCATCGCCTGCTGCAGAAATGTGTCCGACCTGAGTTTTGTCTGCATTGCTCTCTCCTCCTTTCACCACCAACACGTTTTGCAGCGGCAAATCGTTCCCGCTTCCGCCGGATTTTTTGAGATTTCGGCTTATTTTCCCTTCGCTTTGTGTTTACCTACAATTTACAGAGGTTATTCTTGTGATATATGCACAAAAACTTTCGCATTTTCTCTGGAACATTAAACAAAAAAATCTATTGCATTTTTATCTAAAACGACTATAATAATAATTGTTCTAAGGAACACAACAAATTGACAATAACCAACAACCACATTGGTTTTTATATTTCATTTGCTCTCTTTTTTTCTTTTTTCTTTCTTTACTCTTTACCTGCTCTTTGAGGGAAAATCGCCGTCTGATTCATCAGGCGGCTTTTTTCCGCCTTGCGGCAAAAAAGCTGCGGTTTAACCGCAGCTTTTTTAGTTTGTTCCGACAGTATGCGTTACAGTGCTGCCTGTGGTATCATACGGATACAGGGTATTCAGAGCCGCCGCAAGCGCCGGACTCTCCAGCGTATACCATCTGTCCTTGCCATGTAGTTCTGTTTTCAGCAGCAGCAACTCTTCCGAATCATTCCTGCACAGAAAGAGCATATAATCTGCTTCCGCGCTGTCTATTTGCACTGCAACGACGCACGGAATTCTGGTATTCGTGCCGTACGGTGTCCATCTGCCCGGAAAGCGCCGCTTGCCCTTACTGTCTGCAAGCAGCTGCACGATCGTCTCCCGATTTTCCGCAGAAAGTGCAATTTCTTCGGACGGGAACGCATAGTTATAAATCGTTTTGCTCGTCACCGGCGTATAGCTGTACGCCTTCCACGAAAACGAATCATCGACTGCACAGCCGATCTTCCGTGGTGCAAAGAATATGCCATAGATCCCAACCGCACAAAGCAGAAGGAGCAGCGCCGCTGTCACTGCACATTTGACCGATTTCTTCATATTGTCTCCCTCCCGATTCTCTATCCTTATTCTTGTACCTTGATGATACCGAACGATCCCTTGATTGTCAACCAAATTGTTCCCTGAGATACAGAAAGGCGGTACCGCTATGCAGCGATACCGCCTTTTCTTATTTCTCTTTGAAAAATTCTCTGGTCTGCTGCACATTTTCCTCGATGGCGGTCTTGAGCGCCTCCACCGATTCAAACTGCATTTCCGGACGCAGGAACTTATGCAGCTCCACATGGATCATCTTGCCATACAGATCGCCCGCAAAGTCGAGCAGATGCGGCTCGATGGTCGGTGCACCGCCGTCCAAAAATGTCGGCTTTACACCGATATTGGTCGCTGCGATATAACTCTGTCCGTCCACCAGAACGCGGGTTGCGTACACGCCGTACGGCGGCAGCGCCATTTCGGTCGGCAGACGCAGATTGACCGTCGGCACCTGCAGCACGCTTGTGCCGACACGCCGTCCGTGCTCCACAATACCGGAAACCGTATACGGATGACCGAGAAACTTAGCCGCACCTTCCATATCGCCCTGCGAAATCAGCTGACGAATATAGGTGGAGGACACCACAATGCCGTCAATCTTGACATCCTCGATGCAGTCATAGCCGATGCCGGCCTTTTCGCACTCGATAGCCATGCCCTCTGCGTTGCCCTGCCCCTTATAGCCGAAACGGTTATTGCGCCCCGAGATGATCCAGCCCGCGTTAAAGCGGCCGATGAGCAGCTTGTGGATAAAGTCGCGCCAGTCCATGTGCTGCATTTCATGGTCAAAGTGGCCGAAAATAACCTCGTCCACACCGCCGAGCTTTTTGATCTCCTCGGTGCGATATGCATTTGCGGTCAGCAGCGGCACCTGACGGCCCATAACGACCGAATCCGGATGCACATCAAACGTAAAAACCGCACTCGTGCCGCCGATTTGCTTGGCCCGCTCGACCGCACGCTGCATGAGCGCCCGATGCCCCAGATGCACGCCGTCAAAGTAGCCGAGCGCGATGGCACGCGGCTTTGTAACTTCTATCATAAGGGAATCCCCCTGAAAAAAATTGATAATTGAAAATTGAGAATGAATGCGGCGCTTTGCGCTTATTAAATCATCGCGCAAGGCGCGATACCTTCATTATCCATTTTCCATTTTCAATTCTCCATTTCTGTTTGTATGCAAAAACTTATCGGAAGTTTTTGTATACAAACAGACCTAAACCGCCCTTATCCAGCTCTCTCACCTGACCGAGCATAAGGAACCTGTCCTGATGGTACACACGGCAGATGGTATCTGCGGTCTCCGGCAGACTGTCGGTCTGGCGCGGAAACACAACTGCACCTCTCGCAATGCGCTCTGCGCCCTCGTCGGTGAGCGAAACGGCGGGTCTATCGGTAAACAGGCTGTCGGTCGGCAGCAGAAGCTGCTGCATGGTACCCTCTGCCATCGCCTGCTCACACTCGGCAAAGGTATGGCACTGCGCCAGCTCATACGCGCCCGAACGGGTGCGCTCCAGACTGTGCAGCACGGCCAGCGTGCCCAGCTTTTCGCCAAGGTCATTGACCAGTGTGCGGACATAGGTGCCCTTGCTGACCTTGCACCGCAGCGTGCCCTTCTGGGCATTCTCGTCGAAGTCGAGCAGGTCCATTTCGTGCACAATGATATCGCGCGCCGGACGCTCCACCTCCCTGCCCTTGCGGGCCAGATCGTACAGCTTCTGGCCGTTCACCTTGACCGCCGAATACATGGGCGGTACCTGCTGCTGCGGGCCGGCAAAGCGCCGTACCATCTGCTTTACTGCGTATTCCGCGGCGTATCGTTCGCTGGTCTGGAGCATTTCGCCGGTGACATCCTGCGTATCTGTGCAGTAGCCGAGCGTAAACCCGGCAACGTATTCCTTATCCTGCGCTGCGGCAAAATCTGCCGCCTTGGTCGCACCGCCGACAAACACCGGCAGAACACCGGTCGCCATCGGGTCGAGTGTGCCGCCGTGACCGATCCTGCGCGTGTGCAGAATACCGCGCAGCTTGGCAACCACATCGTGCGAGGTAAAGCCCTGCGGCTTGTTCATCAGCAGGATGCCGTTCAGGTCACTTTGCTGCATGAAACTGCTCCTCTGCCGCCTTCAGCATAGCAGCCTTGGCTTCCGCCATGCCGCAGGTGAAGCTTGCACCTGCCGCACGGACATGACCGCCGCCGCCGACCTTCTTGCAGATAGCAGCCGCGTCCATCTCCTTGGTGGTGCGGACGGAAACGCGAACCGTACTGTCCGGCTTCTCGGTCAGCGTGATGCCGATCTGTACGCCCTCAATCTGGCGCGTGAGCGATGCAATCGAGTCCAGATCGTCCATATCCGCGCCTGCATGGTCGATATCCCTGCGCCAGAGCACGGCAACCGCGATCGCGCCGTTCTCGTGGAACTCCATCGTATCAAATACAATGCGCTCCATCTCAAACCGCGGACGCGATTTGGTCTCAAACAGCACGCGGTTGATCTCACCGCCGTCGATACCGGCAGTCAGGCAGGCCGCCGCTACCGCATGCGAATGCGCGGTCGTATTCGAGAACTTAAAGCAGCCCGTATCGGTCGAAACACCGATATAAATGCTCTCTGCAATGTCGGCCGTGAACTTAACACCGAGCGCCGTCAGCACATCGTACAGCACCTCGGCACAGCCGCCTGCATCCGGCCGGATGAGGTTTTTTTTGCCGAAGCCGTCGTTTGAGCCGTGATGGTCAATGACCAAATCGACCTTGCCCTTGTACGGCTCGGCCGTGTCCGGAAACAGCTTCTCCTCAGCGATATCGGTCGAAACCACATACGCCGGAACGAAATCCTCCGGCGGATAATACGGCACGATCAGCGGCGCATAACGCCTGGTGATCTCCGGATTTTCCAGAATATATGCGCGCTTGCCAATCTGCTGCAGACCGCGGCAGAGCGCACCGGCACAGCCTGCCGTGTCGCCGTCCGGTCTGCGGTGAGTCAGGATGAGAATGTCGTCCGCTGCCTGCAGCGCAGCAGCAGCGCCAGCAACGTCAACGATCATTCTGCGTCCTCCTCGCCCAGCTTGCCTTCATTTTTCAGTTCGTGCAGCACCTCGGAGATGTGTGCACCGTGGGTGATGGACTGATCCAGCTCAAATACCAGCTCCGGCGCGTAGCGCAGCTGTACCTTGTGGCCAACCTCGCGGCGCAGCCAGCCTGCAGCGGACTTCAGGCCCTTCATCACGTCCTTGGTCTGCTGCTCACTGCCGAGTACGGAAATATAGCACTTCGCATAACGCAGATCGTTGGTAACATCGCAGTGTACCACGGAAACCATAGCCTCCTGCACACGCGGGTCCTTGACAGAGCGCATCGCCTCTGCCAGAGCCTTCATCACTTCTTCGGAAATACGATCAATTCGAGTAGACATAACTTTCCTCCTTTGAGGATTGATTAAAATCTGCTTGTACAGAAAATGCGATACGCATTTTCACACGCACCGCAGTGCGTGATTCAATCCCCCATAAAAGTCCAGCTCCGCCGGACTTTTATACCACTGCTTCTGGACGCGTGTCCAGAACCGCCTTTGCCATGCAAAGGCGAGGGGGATATCCGCCAAAGTTTCCTCGGGAACTTTGGCGGTATCTAAGGGGGACAGCGTCCCCCTTAGAAGAAGCGCTTTACTGCTTCACTTCTTCCATAACAAAGCACTCAATGATATCGCCTTCCTTGATATCATTGTAGTTCTCGATGCTCATGCCGCACTCATAAGAGGTTGCAACTTCCTTCACATCGTCCTTGAAGCGCTTGAGGGTATTCAGGTGGCCCTCGTGGAATACGATGCCGTCACGGACTACGCGAACCTCAGCGTTACGCTGAATCTTGCCGTCCTGTACATAGCAGCCTGCAACCGCGCCTGCGCCGGTGATCTTGAACACCTGACGAACCTCTGCGTGGCCGAGAACAACTTCCTTGAACTTCGGCTCGAGCATGCCCTTCATGGCCTGCTCCATCTCCTCGATAGCATCATAAATAACGCGGTACATACGCATATCAACGCCCTGCTGTGCAGCGGAGTCGGTAGCGGTGCGGTCCGGACGAACGTTAAAGCCAACAATGATCGCGCCGGAAGCAGCAGCCAGCATAACGTCGGACTCGTTGATGGCGCCAACGGCACCGTGGATAACGCGCACGCGAACCTCTTCGTTGGTCAGCTTCTCGAGAGAGGAACGAACCGCCTCGACAGAGCCCTGAACGTCTGCCTTGACGATGATATTCAGCTCCTTCATCTCGCCCTGCTGGATGGAATCGAACAGGTTATCGAGCGTTACCTTGTGGAACAGCTTGTTGCGCTCTTCCTTCTCCTTGTCCTTGCGCTGCTCAACCAGCTCACGAGCCATCTTCTCGTCGTCTACAGCGTCAAAGATGTCGCCTGCACCCGGAACCTCAGCCAGACCGATAATCTCGACCGGAACAGACGGGCCTGCGGACTCAATCTTCTTGCCGTCGTCGTTGGTCATTGCGCGAACGCGGCCGACAGAGGTACCCGCGATAACAGTATCGCCTGCATGCAGGGTGCCGTTCTGTACCAGAAGGGTTGCAACCGGACCACGGCCCTTATCCAGCTTTGCCTCGATGACGGTACCGTGCGCCTTGCGGTTCGGGTTTGCCTTGAGGTCAGCCATCTCTGCGGTCAGCAGAACCATTTCGAGCAGGTTGTCGATGCCCTGACCGAACTTCGCGGAGATATTGCAGACGATGGTGTCGCCGCCCCACTCCTCCGGTACGAGTTCGTACTCGGTCAGCTGCTGGAGCACGCGGTCCGGGTTTGCCGCCGGCTTGTCGATCTTGTTGACCGCAACGATGATCGGAACGCCTGCCGCCTTGGCATGGTTGATCGCCTCGATGGTCTGCGGCATGATGCCGTCGTCGGCTGCTACGACCAGAATGGCAATATCGGTGACCTGAGCGCCGCGTGCACGCATGGAGGTGAACGCTGCATGGCCCGGGGTGTCGAGGAAGGTGATCGGCTTGTCGTTGATCGTGACGCGGTATGCGCCGATGTGCTGCGTAATGCCGCCGGCCTCGCCTGCGGTGACCTTGGTCTTGCGGATCGCGTCGAGCAGAGAGGTCTTGCCGTGGTCAACGTGACCCATAACAACAACGACCGGATCGCGCGGCTGCAGCTCCTCTTCCTTGTCCTCGTGCTCGTCGAACAGCTGCTCCTCGATGGTAACGTGTACTTCCTTCTCCACCTTGCAGCCCATTTCCTCTGCAACGATGGCTGCGGTATCGTAGTCGATCACCTCAGAGATGGACGCCATAACACCCAGCTTGATGAGACCCTTGATAACATCCGCTGCGGTGCGCTTCATACGAGAAGCCAGTTCACCGACGGAAATCTCCTCCGGAATCATTACCTTAACCGGAATCTTCTTAAGTGCTGCCATCTGCTGCTGACGCTGCAGGCGGCGCATCTTCTCCTGCTCCTCCTGACGGCGCTTGTTGCCGAACGGCTTGGAGCGCTGGTCGGACTTCTTGGTCAGCTTCTGCTTCTTGCTTCCCTTGGACTCCATTCGCTCGGCCTTTGCGTCAACCAGCTTATCTACATGATCATCATATTTTGCAAGGTTTACGTCGCCGGTGCCGCGGGTATCAATGCGGTGAACCTGCTTTACCTTGCTCTGTGTCGGCTGCTGCTGCACGATAGGCTCCTCTCTCTTGGACTCGGTCTGCTGTTTGGTTTCCGCCTTGGACTGCTCCGGCTTCTTGCGGGATGCACCCTGTGCGTTCAGCGTACCTTCCATGTCGCTTACTTGATTATGCTGGGTGAGATACTCGAAAATGACCGACAGGTCGGTATCGTCAAGCACCTGCATGTGATTCTTCGGTGCAGAGCGATACTTCGTCAGAATTTCAGTGATCTCCTTGGTGGATACGCCGAAGTCCTTTGCGACCTCGTGTACCCGATATTTATTGTCTAATGCCATGGGCAATAACCTCCTTACACACTTCGTTCAAAACCGCGGTTTTGAACGAGAGAGGACGTACCGAACAATGTTCGGATACGTCCAAAGCTGCGAAAAGTTCCTCCTGTGTCCAAACTTTTCTCCGCTCTGGTATCAAATGCACGGGCAAAGCTCGCACATTTGATGCAAAGCTATGCTTTGCTATTGGAATGCGCGCTGCGGCGCGGGAAATTACGTTTTATTGCGGAAGCTGCGCTTGCCGCTGTTGAAGCTCGGCTTGCCGGCACCGCTTTTACGGTACGGGCGGCGTTCGCCGTCCTTGCGGAACGGACGCTTCTCACCATCGTTCTTACAATACGGACGGTATTCGCCTTCCTTGCGGAACGGGCGCTTCTCTCCGTCGTTCTTGCGATACGGACGGTCGCCTTCCTTACGGTACGGGCGCTTCTCGCCATCGTTCTTGCGATACGGACGGTCGCCTTCCTTGCGGAACGGGCGCTTCTCACCATCGTTCTTACGATACGGATGGTATTCACCGTCCTTGCGGAACGGGCGCTTCTCGCCGGCCGGCTTGCGGTAGGTGCGCTTGGGCTTCTCCTCTGCCGATTTTTCGGTCTTGACCGGCGCTTCCTCGGTCTTTTCCGCCTTATCCTTATGCTTTTTGACGCCCCTGCGGGACTGGATCTTTGCGTTTTTTTCGCTAAGCTGCTGCGCCACTTCGGTGTATGCAGGATCCTGCTCCGCCAGCTTGTTTACAGCTGCCGCCGCCATACCGATGTCCGCTACCGCGCACATCGCGCAGCCTGCCTTGCCGATCGCGCTGCCGAGTTCCAGCTTGCCGTGCGGCAGCGTCACGCACGGAACATTGGCCTTATCGGCGTAAAATGCGGCCTTTTTCGCTGCATTTGCGCCTGCGTCACCCGCAATGAATACACAGCGGGTCTTGTGGTCAAAGCACGCCTCGCGCACCAGCTCGTCGCCGTAGGCCAGCTTGCCGGCACGGCGTGCCAGACCGAGCATTCTCAGAACCGGATCAGTTGCCATTTGCACCCTCCTGTTCCATCTGCTGCTCGAGCTGATCATAGACCGACTCGGGCACCTCTACACTGAGCGCGCGCTCGATCGCACGGCTCTTGCGGGCCTTTTTCAGACATTCCGGCTTGCCGCACAGATATGCGCCGCGGCCGGGTGCCTTGCCCTTGAAATCCAGCGAAAGCTCGCCCTCCGGCGAACGCACCACGCGGATCAGCTCCCGTTTCGGGAACATTTCACGGCAGCCGAGGCACTGCCGCATGGGAATCTTCTTCTGTACCATATTCTGCCGCACCTCCGCTTGCTTATTCGCCCTGAGACTCAGGAGCGATATCGATCTTGCAGCCGGTCAGCTTGGCAGCCAGACGCGCGTTCTGGCCTTCCTTGCCGATAGCAAGCGACAGCTGATCGTCCGGAACGATGACACGGCAGGACTTGTTGTCCGCCTGCATGGTGGCATTGATAACATCAGCCGGAGCGAGTGCCGCAGAAACGAACTGCGCCATATCCTCGTTCCACTTGATGATATCGATCTTCTCGCCGTTCAGCTCGCCGGTGATGTTGGCAACACGCGCACCGCGGGTACCAACGCATGCACCGATCGGATCGACGTTCTCATCGTGAGAAACAACAGCGATCTTGGTGCGGTTGCCTGCCTCACGCGCGATGGACTTGACCTCGACGATACCGGAGTGGATCTCCGGCACCTCCAGCTCAAACAGACGCTTAACCAGACCCGGGTGGGTGCGGGAAACAACGACCTGCGGGCCGCGGGTGCCGCGGCGAACCTCGATGAGGTAAACCTTCAGGCGCTGACCCTCAGTCAGGACCTCACCGCGCACCTGCTCGGAAGCGGCCAGAACAGCCTCGCTCTTCTCGCCGCCGGAAACAACATCCAGATAAGCGGTGCCGGAGCGCGGGTCGATGCGGGCAACCACGCCGTTCAGGATCTCGTGCTCCTTGCTCTCGAACTCGGAGATAACCATGCCGCGCTCTGCCTCACGGATGCCCTGAATGATAACCTGCTTTGCAGTCTGGGCAGCAATGCGGCCGAAGGACTTGGTCGGGATGTCGATATCAATGATATCGCCTACCATCGGGTTATTCTTGTACTCGGCAGCCTCCTCGAGAGTGATCTCCTCGTACGGCTCGTACAGGTCCTCCGCCTTGACAACCGTCTTGCGGACAAACATGTGAATGGTCTTCTTGTCGCGGTCCGGCTCAACGTAAACATTGTCGGTCATGCCGTCGTTATCGCGCTTGTAGGCGGTGATCAGCGCCTGACCTACACGGTCGAGCATATAGTCTACCGGAATGCCTTTTTCCTTTTCCAGCTGTTCCAGCGCGTCAAAAAATTCTGCGTTAACCATTTTTTCCAACTCAGCTCCTTCTTATATCTCTACCGCCAGTCGAACTGCGGCAATGTCTTTGGGTTCATATACAGTGGTCTCGCCGTTCACTTCCAGCGTTACAGCGCCGTTGTCATAGCCGGCGAGTGTGCCCTCGATCTGCTTCATACCGTTCATCGGCTTGTAGAAGCCGACTTCGACGGTCTGACCCATGAACGCCTGGAAATGCTCCGGGCGCTTGAGGCGGCGCGACATACCGGCCGAGGAAACGCACAGCGTGTAGGACGGCATATCGTCAAATTCCTTTTCATCCAGCATGGGATCGAGTGCGCGCGAAACCTGCTCGCACTGGTCAATGTTGACGCCCTCCGGTCGATCCACGGTGACGGTCAGCATGTACTGTCCGCCCTCTTTTTCAAACTCCACATCCCACAGGGAAACACCAGCCTGTTCACACAAAGGCTTTACCAGTTCCTCTACGCGGGCTACGATCTGCTTTGCCTGCAAAGCCGTCCCTCCTTACTGAAAAATTTTCTCCGAGCAAAGCGTAAGGAGTGGCACTTGGCCACTCCTTACGGTTACTTATCATCTTACATTGATAGTATA
>OGZV01002955.1_pt1 | contig 12366 bp, 9 predicted proteins | sample 1576861 | NCBI WGS metagenome assembly OGZV01 (sample SAMEA3541501, study PRJEB24748) | human gut metagenome | biome: human gut; feature: human-associated habitat; material: faeces | place: China | collected 2012
CCTCGGTGCCGTTGTCCTGCACACGGGTGATCTTGCCGTTGGTAGTTGTTACGCGCACACTGACCTGATACGGTCCGCCGGACACACCGCCGTCCCTCACTTTTCCGAGATAGACGCGCGTGCCGGAGGTCAAATCGGGGATATTTACGAACTTCACGACTGCCTCGGAGACCGCAGAGAAGAGGCCGTCCTTTTCGGCAACGGCTTTTACGGTAACGTTGTGGTCGGTGTTCCCGGTCGGTTTGACGGTCAGGGTCGAGCCGTCAAGCGTTCTGGCAGCGCTCCCGGCTACGCGCGGGTCAGAGCCGTCTGTGGTGTAGTACACCGTGCAGGAGTCCCCGGCAGAAACCGTAAGTTCCGCTGGAGAGGTCGCTGCATACAGAAGCTGAGTCCGCGCGTCCGCCGCTTTCAGGGCCGGCGCGGAGGGAGCCTGCTCGCCTTCCTAGTCGTTGGAGAGGGCTTTCTTGATGGCGTTGATAATAGCGTTAGAGGATACGGTAGCACCGGAAACAGCGTCAACATTAGGATCAATTTCAGATGCTTTTCTATTCAGCAAACTGGTGAACAGACCGGTAACTTTTTTGTTTCCTACGGTAGCTTTGTTCCAGTAGGTAGCATTGCCGCCCGCATCCGTGGTATCGTTAAAGATTTCAATGATAGTGCCGCCTTGCAGCTTGATATCAAACGAGAAGTCATAGCTCTCTTTAATCTGTTCGTCATCATCATCTTCCGGCTTAATCGTGCCGGTGATGGTCTTGGTTTCCGTAGTCGGCTTGTCAGGTTTGGTCGGCTGCTTGCGTGCATCCTCTACGTCCTTAATCAGTCCCGGAACTTCATCAATCAGTTCTTTCGCTTCTTCTGTGTTTGCGTCAGACTTTGCGAGCAGCTCAACGATTTCGTTATAATGTTTTTTCAGTTCCGCTTCTTTTGGAGTCAGGTTATTCTGGTCTGCCGCGGCATCGAGCAGTTTCTTAGCCTGATCGCGCAGGCTTTCCAGCTGCTCTTTCTGCGCCTCCGTCATCGGCTCGACCTTCTTGGGCAGGTTGTCGGCGGTGACGTTTACCTCGTAGGTGGTATCTCTGTAACCGAGTGCGTAAACCGTAATCGTCCACTTGCCGGTGCCGTCCGTGTCCTTGGGGAGCTTCGCGCGGAGCGAGTCGGTCAGACCGAGCTGAATGCCCATGATCCTGTGCATCCAGTTGTCAGCTGCAAATTTCGTACCGTAGGTGGCGAGCGGGGTGGTATTTTTTTCATCAGTGCCGTAATACTTCCAGACAACGGTCTGCATATGACCGCCGAGGTCGCCATAATTGTTATTCAGGTCAACACGCAGCATTTCGCCGAAGTTGCCGGAGTATTCCTTGGCTGCCGCAGTGATTGCCTTGTCTGCGGTTTTGAGTGCCTCGCCCTTGATGCCGGAGCCTTCGCCCGTCTGGCGTGCACCGAAGGTATAGCCGTTGGAACCCAAGGTGACTTCCTTAAGGCCGTTGGTGTCCTTGTCTACTGCGGCAACTGCCGTGTAGGCGTTCAGATTGAATTCGCTGTAACCGCCCTGAAGCGTTTCGCCGTTCTTGGTAACGGTGTACTGCTTGCAGAAGTCTGCAAAATCAGAGGAACTTACCTTAACCGGAACGTACTTGATGCCGGTAATATTGTAGGAGGTAATGCCAATCTCTTTCTTGTTGTAGGTCTTGCCGTCTGCATCGACAAAGTTGTCGCCGTCCGTCCACGCAACCGGGTAATAATCCTTGTCATTGTCCTTGGTGTGGATAACAACGCTCTGCTGGAAGCTGCCGCGATGCAGACCGTGGTTGGTCGTTGCGCGGGAAACCGCATCGAACGCGCCCTTATCGTATTCGTTGTGGCCGTCACGTGCATCGGACCCAGCATCCCACTCGCTGCCCTTGTTCAGGTAAACGCCCTCGCTCTGCCAGTATTCGTCATACGGAACAGCGGCGTAAGCGTAAGTATAGGTCGGCGTGTAGCTGAACGTAAGGTCGGGGTAGCCGGCTGCGGAAACGGTAAGCGTTTTCTCCTTGCCGTCCGCGAACAGCGCTTCGTTGTTCGACTTGGCATCCTCGTCAATCGCGCCGTCCTTCTTGATAATCGTCACCGCGTCCTTGTCGGTTGCGGCGTATTTCTTGTCGCCAACCTTGACCGAGGTGATATTTTTCAGAAAGTTCGTAAAGTCAGCATCTTCCGCGCTGTCTGCCTTTTTCAGGGCAACAGAGCTTGCGTCATACTTCGCAGCGGCCTTGCTCGTGGAAACGGTGAAGCTTGCCGTTACGTCTGCATACTTGCCCTTCGCGTCGGAAACCGTTACCGTGTAGGAACCCGGCAGAGCGGAACCGAATTTGATTTTGCCGTCCGCATAGCTCATGCCATCGGGAACCTTGACGTTCTGTGCGAAATCCTCGGGGAAACCGGAGAGGGTAAGCGTAGTTTCCTTTGCGTCTGCATCGAACTTTGCAACTTCGGCCTTTGCGTCCTTTGCGATGTGCGGAACATACAGCTTTTCCGCCAGCTTGAGCTTGATTACGCCGTCGTCGGTGTAGTAGGTGACTGCGCTGATGGTCTTGCCTACGAGGGCGGAGTCAGACTCGAAGCCAAGCTCGGTTGCGCGCCAGATTTCGGTTACGTGGTGCAGGCCGTAGGTATTGCCGTCCGTGTCGGTCAGGACAACGGCGTAAACCTTCTGGCCCTTCGTGATTTTGTCGCTTTCGACCTTCATTTCGTAGTCGGCGTGATGGCCGGAGGTCTTGAATTTGGCAATGGTTGCGGTATCCTCGGACGCCGCGCCGGTCGCCTTGCCGAACGACCACTTGCCGTCGGTCAGAGTCGCTTCCTTGTAGTAAGACGGGGTGGAGCTCAGAGCGTAGTAGGAGTAGCTTGCGCTTTCAAACAGCGCCTCCTTGCCGGTATAGGTGGAGGTTTCATCTTTGCCTTTTTTGTTTACCGTGATGCTTACGGAGTCGCTGTCTGTTACCTTCTTGAGGCCGGAAAGGTCGCTCGTCTTTACGCGAACCGGATAGGTAACGCCGGTAATATCCGAGCCGTCGGGATTGACATGATACGAACCGCCTGCCAGAGTACCGATGCGGGTCTTATTCTTGGTCGCCGACGAAACCGCGTCAACGGCTGCGGCGTTCTCGTTGAGCTCGGCCTTATAGAACTCGCCATACGGGATATTCATCAGCACATAGCTGTAATCGCTGCGGGACGAGCTGCTGCCGCCGGAGGACGAGCCGCCGCTCGAAGAAGCTGTGCCGACGGTTTCGGTCTTGCCGGAGTCTACGGCCTTGTCGCCGGCCTTGACGCCGGAAACGCCGCTGCCGGCTGTTACCTTGGTACCCTTGCTAGTGACGGTAACATTGTTCGCGTTGGCCTGTACGTTCGTTACCTTGCCGTCGCCCGTTACCTTGGAGCCTGCCGCAGATACGGTGACAGTGCCGACGGATGCGTTCTTTTCGACGGTCAGGGTAGCCTTATCGGTAACAGCAACATTGCTTACCGAGCCGGACAGGGACAGATCGGACTTCGCGGTCACAGTGCCGACGCTGCCGCCCGATACCGAGATCGCCGCCGCGCCGTTCGGGCTGCTGACCAGCACGCCCTTGCCGGCCTTGCTGTCCTTGATGCTGACCGCGTCCGCACCGCCGCGGATGACGATGCGGCCGGTAACTTTGACGTTATCCAGCGACACCTTGTCCGCGCTGTCCGCGATGATGAGGTCGCCGTTGATGGTCATGCCGGAGAGCGACGCGCCACTCTCGCGGACGATCATGTTGCCCTCGACTGTCTTGCCGGAGACGCCCTCTGCGCCGACATAGGATGCCGCCATGCCGGTGATGACCTTGGCGAATTCCGCGCGAGTGATGTTGTTCTTCAGGTTCAGCATTCCGTTCGCGCCGTTGACATATCCGCCTGCGACCAGCGCCGCAACGCTCTCGGACGCCCACGAGGATACCGTGCCGCCGTCAACAAAGTCCTTCAGCGTAGCGCTGCCGCCGCCCTCGAGCGCAAAGGCGCGCGCCAGAACGGTAAACGCCTCCTCGCGGGTGATCGGTGCATCCGGGTTCAGCAGGCCATTCGCGCCCTGGAACGCGCCCATCTTGACTGCCTTGCCCATATCGCTGTAATACCATGCGCTCGGCAGTACATCTCTGTAGTCGTCCAAAGACGCCGTCTTAGCCGCGCCGAAGGCACGGGAGACGATCGCCGCCATCTGTGCGCGGGTCAGCAGTCCCTTCGCGTCGATCATACCGTTCGAGCCGTTCAGCAGGCCATCGTCGATCGCCTGCTCGAGCGACTTCGCGGACCAGTCGTTCGGGAAATCCTTGTACTGGCTCAGGTCGGCAGCAAAGGCATTGCTCGGCAGGAGCATCGCGCCTGCCAGCACCATTGCAATGGTGTTTTTACACTTCACTTTTCGATTCCTCCTTTTGTTAGACAAAGCTAACCATCACGTCGAAAAATAACATTTTTCCTCGCGCGTTTTTGCAACCCGAGAAAAAACGCTATGGTTAGCTTTTGCTAACATTATAAACTGACCTTAGTCTATACCAGCGCTTTTTATTTGTCAACCGCACTTTTTCGCGAGATGAACCACGGTTTATCAAGATTTCGCAGCTTGACAAGTCTTTTTTGCCGTGATATGCTATTTTATAGTAAGCAAACGCTAACTTTCGGAGGATATTTGTTGATGAAGAAAAAAATCAAGGCGCTGCTGCTGCTCGGGCTTGTTTTTCTGGGCGGCTGCGGACAGGCTTCCGCCCCCTCGGTCTCGTCCGCTGGCACAGACTCCCAGTCGATCGACCTGTTCGCGATGGACACGGCCATGACGCTGACCGCCTACGGAGACCATGCCGGAGAGGCGCTGGAGGCGGCGAAGAGCGAGATCGAACGTCTGGACGCGCTGTTCTCGATCAGCAGTGAGAGCGGCGACATTTACGCGCTCAACCACGACCACACCGTCGCGCTGCACGAGGACACCCGCGCGCTGCTTTCCCGTGCGCTCGAGGTCTCGGCCTCGACTGGCGGCATTTTCGACTGCACCATTGAGCCGGTCATGCAGGCGTGGGGCTTCACGACGCAGCAGTACCGCGTGCCCGACCCAGCGGAGCTGTCCACCCTGCTCGCGCACGTCGATTACACGCAGGTGCAACTCGACGGCAGCACTGCGGCCATTCCGGATGATGTGCAGGTCGACCTTGGCGGTATCGCAAAGGGCTACACATCCGACCGGATGATGCAGATATTCAGCGAAAACGGCGTCATGAGCGGCATCATCTCGCTCGGCGGCAACGTGCAGGCGCTCGGCCTCAAGTCAGACGGCAGCCGCTGGCGCGTCGCGGTGCAAGACCCAGAGAACAGCGAGGAAAACTTCGCCGTCATTGAGATCGAGGACGAGGCCGTCATCACCTCGGGCGGCTATCAGCGTTATTTTGAGGAGGACGGCGCGACCTATCACCACATCATCGATCCACGCACCGGCTATCCGGCCGACAGCGGCATCATCTCCTCGACCATCATCAGCCATGACGGCACGCTCGCGGACGGTCTCTCAACCTCGCTGTTCATCATGGGTGTGGATGATGCGCTTGATTACTGGCGGGCTCATAAGGAGGAATTCGATGCGATTTTGATGGATAAGGATGGTACGGTGTACGTCACCGAGGGCATCGCAGACCGCTGCTCGCTGCTTGAGGACCGCAAAATGCAGGTTGTTCACTAAATCGCAATTATAATATTAGCCAAGGCTTGTCTCATGTACCGGGATAAGCCTTTCGCTATTATTATTATATATCATGTTATTCCTGTGAAATTATAATTTGATTACGCTCTCAACAATGGAATAAAGGCAGTTCAGATGAAATTTCTAAATTTCAGTTTTGAACGAAAATTCTATGTTCAGGAGTGAAAATTATGACAAACAAACAGGAAAAGATGATATGCAATAGCTTTGGTATCGCAAAGCTGAAAGCGTTTCAGAAGAATGTAATTACAGACTTACTCAATGGTAAAGATGTACTTGGCTTAGCTCGAACCTCAGAAGGCAAGTCGATCTGCTTTCTCTCGATGATTGCTATGTACCCAAACGATCTGCTGATTGGCATTCTCCCGACGGTTGCATTGATGCGGGACTTAGTGCAGCGCTGCGAGGACAGCGAAATCCGAGCGGGCTGCCTGTACAGCGGCAATGCGGAGAATACCAATATTATTGAAAGATTGAAGCATGGTAAACTCCAGGCGTTCTTTGTTGCACCGGAACGTTTGAATGATCCGCATCTGTGGAAGGCAATTCAGAAGAACAAGGTGCACACGGTCGTTGTGGATGAGGTGCATTGTCTGACGGAATGGGGCAGCGAATTCCGTCCAATGTATCGCAATATTGGTAAATTTATTAAGGATTTACCCTCATCCCCTGTTGTTGCTGCGTTCAGTGCAACCGTTATGCAGGAGGATATTCCATATATCACGAAAAGTCTGCGTATGAAAAATCCGACGGTACATATCGGCAAGCTCAAGCGTTCTAACCTTTCTCTGAGGAAAGTGTTCGTGAAAACGGAGGCAATTCGTTATGAGAAAGCCAAAAAAGCGATTCTAAAATATGCTAACAAGGGCAAAATCGTTATCTACTGCACCCGTGTCTGTGATGTGGAAGAGATGCGCGATTACTTAATTGAAGATTGTGATATCGAGGCTGACGAGATTGCCATCTGCCACAGCAAATTATCCAACCGAGCGAAGCAGGAGCAGCGCTTTCGTTCCGGCAAGGCGCACATCATGATTGCAACTTCTGCGTTCGGTATGGGCGTGAATATCCCGGATATTCGTTTGATTATCGTCTCTCAGCTTCCGTTCAGCGCAGCGTCGTTCTACCAGATGGCAGGCAGAGCCGGGCGCGACAGAAAACGTGCAAAGGCGCTGCTGCTCTGGAATGACGCTGATTTTCAGATGAACCTTGACATCATCTCCAATACGGATGAGCGCGCGATTGATGCCGTAAATGAGCTGTATGCAATCTGCGAGTCGTCGGACGATTTGCACGATGCAGTCATCGAGTGCTTTGCGAAGGAGGGTGAATAATCATGGTCTCTCGCTATGGCATCCACACGATCGAATTATTTCACAGAGTGTCTAAGAAGGACTTCAACAAGGTGTTTCATAGTCTGAAAAGTTTGAATTCCGGCAATTTTTATCCGGACACGACATATCATTCAGACAAGGGCATGACGAAGTATATCTGCACCTCTTACTGCAATCAGGGCGTGGTGCTTTATCTGTACCAGCAGGTGCGCAGCAAGAACAAAACGAAGAAAAATCACGCCCCTTTTATACATTTTCGTCTCAATCCGCACACTTTGCTGCACGGAGAGTATGTGCCAAAGAAAGTATTCCAAGCGAAAGAGAATCAGCTGAAATCGCTTGATAAGGAAATGACCAAGCTGCTGCATAAAATCGGTCTGAACTGCGATTTTGAGCAGCTGACGCTTTCACGCATTGACTGCTGTCTGGACTACTTTCCCGATTCGCAGGACTGGGTTGACGAGGCGCTGCGCGTCGTTCGCCGTAGTCCATATATGAAGAAATACGAGCTGTGTACATTCGATAAAACTTTCTCCAATCATAAGAAAAAGAATGCACATTCGTGGCGGATTTGCTGCAAAACGACCACGTTGACGGTCTATGACAAAACATTTCAGCTGATGGAGGAGGACTTGCTGGAGCAGTATGATGCGCCGATGCTCAGGTTCGAGGTGTCCCGCTCGGGAGCGAAGTTCAAACGTGGCCTGTCCGATGAGGTCAAGGGCAGCAACAAGGAAATCCTGAAAACCGTGATGAATGAGTCAGAGGAAACCATTCACTCATATATGAAAAAGCTGCATGCAAATCTGCCGTTTGTGCGGTATTCGGACTGCATGGCAAAGGTTGAGACCGTGAAACATGCTTCAACTCGCAAAAATATGCGTCTGCTTGTCAAAAAGCTGTCCGACTGCAAAAGTTATGCACAGGCTGTGAAAAACAGCGAGCTGTCCGAGAGTCAGCTGCGCACCGTGCGCAAGCAGTTTGAAAAACTCGGCATTCAGCCGATTACATTGAAGGATAAATCAGAGATCGAAGAATTGAAATTTGTTCTATAAATCACGAAACCCATGCCTTTTCAATAGAATTGGCATGGGTTTTGATTATCATTTTTGAAATGAAATCACTAACATAGCTATAAGATGGCATGAATTGCGGTGAACTGTGATCTGTGCTGTCAAATCTTATATGTAAAAGGATAATTTTTATGAAGTATCTGGATTATCGCGGGATGAAGGAGTATTACACCATCGCCGAGGTCTGCCGACTGTTCGAAATCAGCAAGCAGGAGCTCAAACACTACGCGGACAAGTACAGCATTCAGCCGCAGGAGGATCAGTACGGCAACTGGGGATTCCGCAAGGTTCTGGTGCGAAAGCTGCACAATTTCATCTACAAGGAGCAGTATAATCAGCCTCGCACTTTGCCGCAGTCCGATTCGAGGAAGGACCCGTGGGCATGAGGAACGACGAAATTCTGACCGTCAAGGAAACGGCTGCCCTGCTCAAAACAACGCGCCAGCAGGTCCGCAAGATGATCGCCAACGAAGAACTCCCGGCCGTAAAGGTCGGCCGGGAGTGGAGAGTGCTCAAAGCGGGGATTATGGAGTTTTTTGAGCAGAATATCTGAGTTGCTATCTTAATGAATATGAAACGATGGAATGCCAGTTAGCATACCTGATACAGACGCTTGAACGTGATAATGGCTTGTTCTCGAGAGTAATTGCCTTTAGGAGTAAAGACACCACTTGAGGTACCGTTCATAACACGTGCATTTCCGGTCTGGCATGCAGTGATGAACTGCACGCCTTCTTTTGCCCAATTCGATACATGTGACATATCGTTAAAGGTGATACTGGTGCTGTTGGGCACGATTAGTCCAAGTACCTTAGCTGTTTTCATCAGCATAGTAGCAGCCTGTTCTCGGGTGATTCGATTATTAGGACCGAATTTACCGTTTCCATAACCATTGACAATACCTAGTGCATTGATAACAGCAACATCGGCATCATCACAATCGGAAAATGCGTTATAATTTACGGATACATTCTGTTCCTGTGTTAGAGCCAAAATATTTTTTCCGGTTTTTTGTTCCAGCATATTTACGGCCAGATGACAGAATTCCTGTCGTGTGATGGACTGCTGATATTTATCTGCCAAGTTATCAGGAACAAGCTGTAAATTGAGGGCTTCGTTTACTTCGGCCTGTGCCCAGGTGGAAGGCTTGCCGTAAATGCGTTCAGGCAGCTTAATATTTTCTACATTATCTATCAGTTCATCGCCGTCCCATCTGAGTACGGTGCCATCGCTTTTCAAGGCGCTGCAGCGTAAATATTCAGCTGATATGGAAACTACATGATCAGCGATTTTACGAGGCAGATTGCCTCCTTCTACTTCGTGTCCGTTGACGGCACCCCATCTGTAAACATCGCCGTTGTTCGTTAACGCTAGAGCAAAATCTTTACCGGCACAGACAGATTTCACATTTGACATGATCTGAACAGGAGTGACGGAGCTGTTGTAAGTTCCGTTGCCTAACTGACCAAGGTTATTATCACCCCAGCTCCATAAGGTGTAGTCATCCTTGACTGCAACAAAGAAGGTGTCGCCGCCAGAGGCTGCAATAACATGATCCATTACCTTGGTCGGTGTACTGCCATAGCAAACGCCATCGGGAGCTTCGCCATAATTTTTGTTTCCATTTCCCCATATCCATAATGAACCATCGGTTTTAATTGCCATAGAACTAATGGAACACGCGACGGCATCTTGAACATCGGTCATTAAAAGCGTTGGTGTTTGGGTATTGTATAGATTTGAGAGCTGGTTGCTGCTGTTATCTCCCCAACCCCAAAGGGTATTATCTGTTTTCACTGCCAGCATATGTACTGTACCACAGCTGACAGATACGATATCTGATAGGATTTTCTGGGGATATGCAGTAGAATCGCTGCGTCCAAGCTGATAATATTCATTATTGCCCCAGGTTAAAAGTGAACCATCCTTAAGAATAACAGCATAAGCCGCCATATAACTTGGTTCATCAGTCGTTGCGATTGACATAGCTCCCGAGATATCATCTACAGTATCAAACGGAGAAATGTAGTTTGGAATCCGAACGGTGTCATCCTGATTGATATACATCAGGCATCCAGCCATCGTGCGAGTCTGTCGGTTGGCAAAAGCACAATCTGCTGCCTGCGCAGTGGCCAACATACTGCATGCAGCTAATGTTCCGCATAAAAGTCGTTTCATTTTATGAAGCCTCCTAAGATGACAGTTATTCATATCGGGCGATAATCTGTTCGGGCGTTAATGCCTCGGACAGATCTCTTGTATCAACCAGCGTTGCGACATTAGAAAAAGTACGTTCCCACCAGAACATGTCCGTAGTCAATGTGCTGCCATCAATGGTGCATGTCAGATGTTTTCCGTTCAAAGATTGCTCACCTGGATCGTCGTAAGAGTAATTGGGAAAATCTGTTCGCGCAATACCGGTTACCTGGATTGCAGCTCCATAATCATCGGCCCAACTGGTTTGAAAATTGCTGTCATCACAATTCACACCAGTAGAAAATACAAAGTATTTGTTATATTCAGTACGTAAAATATCGACGTTGGTAATTTGACCATCCGTAATGGTGACGGAAAAGAGTCCAGGATGTTCATCAGCGTCTGAATAGGCATTTAGCCGTTCGGCGGAATACAAACGCCATTCGTTTTTACCTTCCGGCATTGTCGTATTATCATCGAAGCACATTCCGTAATAAGACCAACCAACGTAGTCACGATACATCATTTCTTCATCTGTGGATTCTCCATCAAACGTATCAGGAACATATTGCAGAATATATAAGGTATTGGTGGCTTGGGTATCTAATCCATCTGCGGGACCAACAGCGTCAGCATAGCGGTAAAATGCCATCGGTACATCTTGAGGTATATAGGTATAATCTTTATATTCAGATGGTATATCATTAGTATTCAGATAGTATTCTTCTAATTTGAATTTATCTGCGGATGCGTCTACTGGAAATTCCAGTGGATTGTTAATCAGATTGATTTCAGACATCATTTCCGCAACGCGAGGTTTGCCTGCCGGTTTTGAGGTATAGTTGTCAAGTGTGCAGTCTTCCATGATCCAACCGCCCTGCGAATAGAGTTTATACACTGCACTGCCGCTGCCAGTATACTTGTGGATGCCATTAGAAGCGGTAAAATCAAACCAAACGCTATCGTAGCCTGTATCTTCCTTGGTATTACGTTTTTCGATTGTTAATGTGTTGATTTCATATGGTAAACACTGATTGGTGTCATCGGCACTTTTGTAACTTTGGAGCCATTGAGTAGAAATATCGTACTTGTCGGAGAGTAAATCTTCCATAATTGTATTTTCGTCAGGCGGTTTTGGGCTTCCGCAGGCTGACAGAGATAAGATGATTGTACCAAGCATGATGCCGCAAAGAACCTTCTTCATAAATGTCCCTCATTTCGTGATATTTGTGTGGCGCGATGCTATCTATAGACATTATTATACAATACCTATAGCCATTTGCGCAATACTAATTGTCAAGATAGTCTAATATCAAAGGGCAGGTGACGATGATGTATTGCGAAGTCAATGTAGGCGAGCGAATTCGATATTTCCGAAATTTACGCGGCTGGAGCCAGGAAACACTGGCCTTGCAGGCAGAGATCAACCCGGCTTTTCTCGGGCATCTGGAGCGCGGACTCAAAAGTCCGACGATAAAAACACTGGAAAAGATCGTGCGGGCGCTCGACATTTCACTGGCGGAGCTGTTCGCCGATCCGCAGCCGGTGGATAACGCGAAAGATGCCGTCATCGCACAGGTGTGTGACCAGATCCGTGACCTCCCACTTGAAAGCATCGAGCGTATCAATGTCATCGTACGGAATGTTCTGGCGATTGAGAAGTAATTTACAGGTATATTATAGCAAATGAGGTGGACAACGATTGTCCACCTTTGATTTTATATAAAAAGATAGAGGAGTCTGCATGCCGCAGACTCCTCTGTGAAAAAGAATAGAGAGATAGATAGTGTCAAAAATTACTTAGCAGCCAGACGGCGAGCCTTAGCTTCCATGCGCTCACGGGTAACGTCGAGCAGTACAGCGCCGATGATAACGAGGCCGAGAACCAGGTTCTGAACTGCGGACGAAACGGACAGCAGCGAGAAGCCGTTACGCAGAACTGCGATGATCAGAGCGCCGAGCATGGTACCAACCATGGTGCCCTTGCCGCCCATGAAGGATGCGCCGC
>OGZV01002956.1_pt1 | contig 12362 bp, 11 predicted proteins | sample 1576861 | NCBI WGS metagenome assembly OGZV01 (sample SAMEA3541501, study PRJEB24748) | human gut metagenome | biome: human gut; feature: human-associated habitat; material: faeces | place: China | collected 2012
GCCGATGATTTGCCAAACCTCATCTATAAAAATCTGCTTGCGGCGGGTCAAATCCTCTTTCGCCTTATCCCACATATAGTCCAGCCCGATGTACATACCCACCGTCAGCAGGTCGCCGGACAACTCGCTGATGTCGATGAGGACATAGCTGTTGTCGAGGTTCACGTTTGTCTGGCGGTTGAAGCTAGATGCCGAGCCGTGTACAAGGCGGTTTAGAATATTGGCGATGCGCCGCGTTTCCGGAGTGGAAGACAAGACCGCGTGCAGGTCACCCAAAATCGGCATTTCGCGGTACTGGCCGGGGTGCGCAGGGTCATCCAGACTGGCATTGCTGTAGGTGATGCCCTTATTGCGGTAGGTGGTAACGATAGCTTCATCCAAAAGCTGACGTTCCTCGTTGCTCAAATCCGGAATCAGCAGTGAGAAGAAGATGTGCAGTTTCTGGATTTTGGCGGCTAGTTCCGACTGCTCCGGCATGGGACCATCCAGCAGTTCGCTGCTGGTGTGGTCGATTTTGCGGATCTCCATGACGTTGATGCAGTCTGGGCTGCCCGGTACGATGCGGATGATGGTGCCGTTCAGTGCCTTGGCCTGCCGGTAAAACTCATGTCCTTTCAACGGAGCGATAATGTAAACGGGTGTTCCCGCCAGCCGCATACGCCGGGCGATCAGCTGCATAGTGAACGTCTTGCCCGCGCCGGAGGTGCCGAGAATCGCCATATTTGCGTTTTTGTAGATATGGGTGTTGAAGTTGTCGAGGCTGACGAGGGAGTTATTGTACTTATTCACGCCCAGCAGTACACCGTTGGTGTCGCACAGTTCAAAGCTGACGAACGGATAAAAGCTGGCCGCGGTTGAGGTAAGGATATTGCGGCGGTATTTTTTGAACAGCGCCGCATCCGGGGCGCACAGCGGCAGGGAAGAGAGAAAAGCTGCTTCCTGCCGGAAACTGCACAGCTGCAAATTCATATCCTGCGAGACCATGAGCTTGCGTATCTCCCCGATGCGCCACTCCAAATCCTTGACGCTGGCGGCTGTGACCGTTACGAGGATGGCGGCGTAGTAGAAATCCTCGTTGTTGGCAAGACCGTCTTTCAGGTAGTAGCCGGAACGAATGGCGTTGGAGAGGTCATCGAAATCCGAGTTTGTGTCGCTGGTGTCCTTGATTTTGCTGCGGTTGATGCGGATCTGCTGCCCGATTTTCTGCATCATGCGTTCTTTGGGCTGTCGTTCCAGAAACAGATCCACATCAATGCCTTCGCCGGCATTCACCAGCAATGCCATCCACCCGGCCGTGACCTGTGCGCGGTAGCCGTCTGCGGGAATCATCAGGTAGGCATGGTAGGTGCCGTCCATGTAGAGATAACGTCCATGCTTCAAATCCAGCGAGGGCGGGATCATAAAGGCGGCGGGAGGTATCTTATCCAGCGCTGTGGTATCGTTCTGGGCCAAATAGCTGGCAAGCACATCTTGGATTCGCTCCTGCAACGGCACCTGTACCGCTGTTCGCCTATTTAATAAGGTATAGAAAACGTCCGTGAGAAACTCGTCCTCGTTCTCGTGTCCCACGATGGCGTTGCCGCACTGCGCTAGATAGGTGCGGAAGTTGCGGGCGGTGGTTTCGAGCGTGGAGACGATTTCGGCATAGGAGATATTCCGCTCGTTCGTGGGGGCTTCGTACTGGAAAATCACGAAGAAGCGACGGCTAACAGCATCGCGGGAACCGAGCCGCTTGACAAAGCGGATATAGCTCATGTGGCGCTTACGCACCGCTGCGTCCGGTTCGTTGGCGGCATCCCGCCGCAGCTTGTCCAGATAGGCATTGACATCGGCCTTGCGGGAGAATGACTTGAATTGCAGCCGCACTGGGCTGACTTTCAAAAGGCTGGCGAACGAGTAGATGACGCTGCGCTGCTCCCGTGGGGAGCGCAGCAGGAAGTTGATGGGCTCGATCTCCAGAATCTTGATGTGGCGCTCATCTGTGGTGTGCAGGATGCCGTTCTCGATTTTCTCGATGGGGAGCAAGTCGTAGAGCGTCTGCCGTTTTACCAGCTTTCCGTGGCGATCCGCCTTACGTTGCAAGACCTGCGCGTTGTGGGGCAGGGTATCGGAATCATCATAGTAGACAACACGGTATCGCTTACTGATGAGCCGTAGATGTCGGTGTCGGTTGGCTTCGAGATTGCCCTGCTGTGTAGGTGGGACGATACGGCGGCGCTTCATAAAGCGGAACCAATGTGCCACAAACTGCGTCAGGCTGTCACCGCCAAAACCGACTACACCAAACACGGCCAGCGGCACCGACACCGCAATGACGATCATCAAGCGGATGTTGAATGCCAACGGCAGATAGAACAGCGGCACCGCACTGCCCACAGCAAGCACAGCCGCCTCCACCGCATTGCGCAGCTTGACCGTGCCGCCAAGAATCGTACCAGTGTCCACAAAATTCTGCGGGATAAGGTAAACATCCCGCTCTTCGCGTGAAATTTCGACCACCTCCAAACAAAAAAAGCGCCCTCGAAAAAAGGCGCTCTTGCGTTTCTGTTCAATTTTGACGATACTATTATAGCAGAGTCATATTGCAGCAAAAAAGACTTTTGCTGTGCGGATGTTGTGCTGATTTACTGCATTTCGGCAGATAAATTTTCAAATATGAGCTTGTGGCATCAATGTAGCTACATAGATTGACAATCGAATGCCGTGAACGTATAATAAGGATAAGAAGAAAACCACGGAACGAAGGGAGTTTTTTTATGGAAAACATTGTTTCGGCAGCTAAAACGGATGTGTTCCGCGTTCGCATCAACCCGGAAATTAAGCAGGAACTGGAATCTGTGTATGCAAAGAACGGTCTTACCCTGACCGATGCCATCAACGTGTTTTTCCAGCAGTCGCTGAACGCTGGCGGCTTTCCCTTTGCCGTAACAGAGGACAACGCGGAGATCATCAAGGCAAAGGCGCTCTCCCGGCTGACAAAGCAGTTGCAGGAAGCGCAGGATGATCCGGTTTCTTACTCCGAGGATGAAGTATACAAGATGTTCGGAGTAGAGAAATGAGGGTAATCTATAAAAGAACCGCCGTTAAGGATATGGAAGCAACCCGTGACTACATCGCCGGGCGGCTGAAGAACCCGAAAGCTGCCAAAAAGCTGATGACCGCGCTGCTGAAAGCTATATCTTTGCTGGTAGATAACCCGTATATGGGTGCAGCACTGGCAGAAAAGTTTGAAATCACCACGGATGTGCGCTACTTTGTGGTGTCAAAGCAGTTGATTTTCTACCATGTGGACGAGGAACACAGCACAATAGAGATACTTCGGGTATTGGACGGCCGGACAGATTATTTGTCAGTACTGTTCGGATAAATAAAAAATAGGAGGGCCGCTCCTGCGTATGGCAGAAGCAGCCCTCTTTGTTTTAGTGCAGATACCCTTTTGGGTTGACGTAGACCCCGTCGATAATGACGCAGATATGCAGATGATTTCTGGTCACATCGCCGGTAGCACCGACTTTGGCAATGGTGTCGTATTTGTTCACCGTATCGCCAACCTGAGCCAAAAGCTGGCTGCAATGGGCATAAAGGGTGCAGTACCCGCCGCCGTGGTTGATGACCAGATAATTTCCATAACTGACGTGATACCCTGATTTAATGACCGTGCCGCCCTCCACTGCCAGAATTGGTGTGCCATAGGGATAGGCAATGTCCAAGCCATTGTGGTTGGTGGTATCCTTGCCGGGAATGCCGACATCCTCGCGTTTGCCGAAGAAAGAAGTAATGTGCTGTTCCCAGTTCGGGTCATTGAATGGATTGCCGAACCCGCCGCTCGGAGCAGGGGAGGGATCATCAATAAGTGCATCGTTGATTTGCCCCAAAATCGTAATACCCTCATGTTCTTCTATTTCGTGGAGATAGACAGTCAGGTTATGCGCATAGGCATCGGCACAGCTTTTCTGCTTGTCGTCAAGCTGCCAGACCGTGTCGGCAAAGTAGTCATCGCCCACATAGGAGAGTGTGAAAACGGTGTAAGTGTGATCCTCTTGAACGGTTATGGTTTGCCCACGCACCTCTTTCTGCACAGGTTCGGTGCGAACTTCCTCGGAAGTAGTGTAGGTATAATATTCTGTCCGGTGCGCTTGTACCTGTGCGGAAAGGTCAGCCAGGCTGATTTTGGTATAGTCGTCCTCTCCTTGGTAAGCGGAGTACATAGAAATGAGTTGAAAGGCATTGTAAGAAACATGACCGCCCACGGAATCATCAATGTCGCTGTAGGTGAGGCTTGCACGCTCGGATTCTATTTCGGCAAGGGTATCCTCGTATGCAACCTGCAAAATATCCGATACGGCATTGCGAAGCTGCATCACGTTGGCAGCAACTTCCAAATCATCATTGACCGCAGTGCTGGGCTGTGTCAGCGTACCGAAAATCGCACCGGGCAGCATGAGCAGAACCAGAACCGGCAGCAGCAAGACTGCAATGGCAACGACCAGTATTTCCTTGCAATACTGCACCGCAGCTTCAGTAGCAGCCCCGGCGGGACCGCCCTGCACTCCCGCTTGCGCGATTTTGGCAAGTTTGGGCGCATTGTGAAGTGCCGTTGAGGCGGCCTGCTGAGAATTTTGGGTATCGTTTTCCATCATTTAGTGTCTCCGTGCGGGGGCTTTTGGCATGGCGGCCACTTTACGCTCATCATACTGCATACGCCCGCGTTCGTCCTGAACGGTAGGCGTTTTTTCTACGCGGGTTGTGGCGTAGACCTTATACCACTTTTCGCCGTCGCGGGAAGTCTGTTCTGTGAAGTGGCCCTCCGGCTTCTCATACTGACGGGCGTTGTACATGGCAAACTGAATCTGCCCGCGGCCAGGGATGATCTCGCGCCCCTGAATCTTGCCGCCGCCGATTTCTACATCTGTGACGCTGTTGCCCATCTGCCCCAGCAGCACACGGTTCATAGCGGCCTGTTGGATAGAGGACGAAGTGGGAATGGAGGTCTGTTCTGTAACAGCAGGACTGCCACCGGCGCGCATGGCAATTTCACTGTCCCTTGTAGGGGAAACGTCAACCGTGCTATCGCCCTCCAGCGCCAGCGGTGTGGCGGGGATAGGTGCATCCAGCACGGCATCGTTTTCTGCCGTTGCCATTGCGGTGGGGATATTTTCGCCAGTGGCAGGAACGGGCATAGCCTCAGCATCGCTGGTACCGGCAAAATAGCACAGCCTCGGTAAAGACGGCGGCTTCGCCAGCAAGGTCATCGGGTCTATTGCCACCGGTCAGACCAGCGGCAGCATCACAGGCGACAGCGCCGTGGAAGCACTCAATGGCTATGATTACTTCCTATTAGGAACACTGTAAATACAAGGCTTTTCGGAGCCTACAAACCAGAAAAAATAATATTTGATCTATCACATTACGCAAAAAGCCGTCCGGCATGAAAAACGGGCGGCTTTTTTGCGTGGATAGACGGAAAGGAGGCACAAAAATAACTACAAAATTTTAGCGTTCAAATTTGTGCAACTTTAACGAAAAGGAGGATCGTAAATGGCCGATGAAAAATTGAATACTGGCCCTGCGGAGAATATTTCCCCGGAGGCCGCCGAGCCTATCACCACACCCGAACAGGCCGCAGCGTCTGAGCCCCAGCAGGAACAGACCGGGCCTGCCATACCTGAGTCCGGCGATGTGGTTGTGTCCTTTGACAAAATCAATGAGCTTATGGCGGAAAAGAGGCAGAACGCCCGCGCCGAAGTCGAAAAGGCGGAAACCCCCGAAACGCCAGAGGCAGCAGCCCCCGGAGAAACACCGCAGCCCGCCAATACGGAGGAGCCGAAAAAGCCGCGCCGTGGCCGTCCGCCGAAAGCGGAAAAGGCCGCGACTGAAAATCAGAAAGCGGAGAAATCGGCTGGGGCCCGCAAGGGCCGCCCACCCAAGGCGGATAAGGCGGCCCCTGACAAGCCCAAGCCGTCCAAACGAGACAAAGTGTCCCGAAGTGACGGAAAGGCCCCGGATGCCAAGGAGCCCGTAAAGCCCACACAGGATACGGCACCGAAGGAAGCTGCTGTGGAACAGACGGCTCCCGCGCCGACCACATCTCCCCGCCCGGTTGAGGAAGGCAAGCTGGTTTATCTGAAACTTTCCGAGGTTCATCCGTTTCACACATTCCGTCCGCACCCCTTTAAGGTACGGGACGATGCGAAGATGCAGGAAATCGTTGCTTCTATCCGCGTAAACGGTGTAATGGTTCCCGGTCTTGCCCGCCCGGAGAAAGACGGAAACGGCTATGAAATTGTAGCGGGCCATCGCCGTACCCACGGCAGTGAGCTGGCTGGACTGGAGGAAATGCCCTTTATCGTCCGTGAAATGACCGACCACGAAGCGGTACAGGCCATGAAGGACAGCAACAAGCAGCGTGACGGGATGCTCCCCAGCGAATTGGCCGCGCTGCTGGAACTCGAGGTTGAGGACATCAAGCATCAGGGCGGGCGGCTGAAAGGTGTTGCGGAAGGCGATGTCGGAAAACGCTCGGTTGAGATTGTGGGCGAGGCGCATGAAATGAACTATAAAAAGGTCATGCGCTACTTGCGGCTCAACTCCCTTGTGCCGGAGCTTCTGGATAAGGTAGACGATAAAAAGATGGGCTTCATGCCTGCCGTGGAGCTTTCCTACATCAAACCGAAAAATCAGAGGCTTATTGCTGTTTCCATTGACGGGGAGCAGGCTTCGCCCTCGCTGGCCCAGGCTAAACGGCTCCGGGAGCTGGATAAGGAAGGCAAGCTCAACGGCGATGTCATTGACGGTATCTTATCAGAACAGAAAAAGGAGGATCGAGGCGTGATTATTTCTACTGCGGAACTGGAAAAGTATTTTGGCAAGGAGGTCACTCCCGCCAAAATGAAAGAACAGATTATGTCCCTGCTGGATGACTGGAAAGAAAAACAGCCGCCGGAGCTGGCAAAAGCCCCGAAAAAGCAGGAACTTGACAAGTAACAACTTCGAGACACTTTGTCCCGAGGGCCCCGCCCTCGCGCAGAGGCTCTGGTGGTATATATCCCCCGTCGCCGCCTGTTTTTTAGTACAGCCGGGAGTGGGCCGTCAAGGGTGCAGCGCACCGCCGTTTTCGGCGGCTCGCCCTTGACGGTCTGCCCCGGCTGTGCTATTTCCCCGGCAAGCGGCGGGGGTATATCCTCCAGAGCCGCCCCCTTTCCCAAGACTGGGAAAGGGCGTGGGGTTTGGGTTGAACTTTCTTATTAAAATATCGGAGGTATGAACGATGAAACGACCCCTTGCTTATATCACCGCTGCATGGCTCGGCGGCGATAGCGAAAACGCAGAACTGGCGGCGCAGTATTGCCGCACCGTGTATGAGGCAGGCTTTTCTCCTATTTGTCCGCCTTTGTACTTGCCCCTGTTTCTCAATGATGCTGTTCCCGAGGAGCATAAAAGCGGCATCGACATGAGCCGTGACCTGCTCCGCCGTTCTCATGTGCTGGTTGTTTGCGGGCACAGTATGACCGAAGCCATGAAAAATGATATTGCCGTGGCCCAGCGGCTGGGAATTACGGCAACAACCCTTGAGGGCATCCTGACCGTCAAGGGACAGGGCCGCCGCTGATGGCGACCCTGTTTGAAGCCTACGTTACCAACGCCGGAAAGTACAGCGAGGGCCAGCTTGTGGGTGAAACACTGAAATTTCCCACAACCGCCCAGGAGGTGGAGGCTCTCTTGAAACGGATCGGCGTGGATGGCGTCCGCTATCAGGAAATTTTTATTACCTCTTTCGATGGGGATGTGCTGGGGCTCTATGACCATTTGAGCGAGTATGAAAATCTGGACGAGCTTAATCATCTGGCCTGCCTGCTTTCCGAGCTTACCTCATCGGAGCTGGAAACACTGGAGGCCGTCCTCGACAGCGGCGATCACTGTTCTTCGGTGCGGGACATCATCAATCTGACACAAAATCTGGACTGTTACGGCTTTTACCCCGGCGTATCCGATGAGGAAACGCTGGGGCGTATTTATGTGGACGATCTGGAAATGTTGGATGTGCCGGATCAGGTAAAACCGTATTTCGATTATGAGGCGTATGGCCGGGATGCCTGCATCCACGAAAACGGCCATTTTGCCCCGGGCGGCTATGTTGTCAAAGAAAGCGATCATTTCGTGGAAGTGTATCACGGCTTGCAGGATATTCCCAAGGAGCATAAGGTATTCTCTTTCCCGAAGCTCTCTATCCGGGAGCAAATGGCCGCTTATCAGGAAATCATAGACGGTTCTTCTTTGGAGGGCTACCGTCAAATGCAGAAAAAAGACCGTGGGGATCGGTGATGGCACTTCGAGACAAATTGTCCCAAGGAAGGAGGCGGTGTAACTGATTGATGAAGATATTTCCCGGCGCACGATAGCCATATCCGTAAAAACAACCAAGCTGACGGCGCGGGGACTGGCGTATGTGCTGGGCATGGTGGGCCGGAAGATCCGCAAGGCATACCGTGGGCGGCAAGTACCGCATGGAAAACAAAGTGTGCGAAAGCTCATGGCCCACGGCACAGCCACAAACAGCATTGAGCTTTCCGGGGATGCCAAGTCCTTTGACCGCGTAGCCCGGAAATGGAATGTGGACTATGCGTTCTATAAAACCGGGCCGGACAAATACCTGCTGTTTTTCAAGGCTGGACAGGCAGACGCAATGACCGCCTGCTTTTCTGAGTATTCCCGGAAAGTGTTAAGCAAAGCAAAATCGAACCGTGTTCCCATCCGGGAACAACTGCAACAGGCGGCAGATCAGCTTTCCAAAGAAAAGCCGAAGCAGAAAGAACGTGCAAAGGAGGTGGCCCATGAGGACAGATAAGATCAGAAAATATCTCATTCCGAACATTCCCTATCTGTTCATCCTGTGGGCGTTCCTCAAGCTGGGAACGGCCTACCGGCTGGCAGCGGGTAACGATTTTGCACATAAGCTCATCGGACTGGGCCAGATGATTGGCCCGGCCTTTGCTGACTTTGCACCCGGTCTTGCCCCGCTGGATTGGCTTATCGGTATTGTAGGAGCCGTTGGTTTCCGGCTGCTGATCTATTTCAAAAGCAAGAACGCTAAGAAGTTTCGGCGGGATGCAGAATACGGAAGCGCCCGGTGGGGAACGGAAAAAGACATCAAACCGTTTGTTGATCCGAAGTTTGAAAACAACGTGATTTTGACCGGGACAGAGTTTCTCACGATGAACACCCGTCCGAAAATCCCCGCAAATGCCCGAAACCTGAATTGCTGCATTATCGGCTCGTCCGGCTCCGGCAAAACCCGCTTCTGGCTCACGCCCCAGCTTTTACAGGCTCATTCCTCTTATGTGGTGGTCGATCCCAAAGGCGGTGTGCTGGGACAGGTCGGGGGTTTCCTGCAAAAACGCGGGTACAAAATCAAGGTATTCAACAGCATAGATTTTTCAAAATCCATGCACTATAACCCGCTGGCGTATATCCGCAACGAGGCCGATATTCTGAAATTCGTGGATGCCCTGATTTCCAACACCAAGGGCGAAGGCAAGGAAGGCGATCCATTCTGGACAAAATCGGAAACGCTTTTGTACTGCGCCCTGATTGCCTACATCATTTTCGAGGGGCCTGCCGAGGATCGGAACATGAATACCCTTGTGGATATGATTTCCGGCATGGAGGTCAAGGAGGATGACGAGGACTTTATGAACGCGGTGGACTATATGTTTGCCGGGCTTGAAAAGCGCAAGCCGGATTGCTTCGCGGTCAAACAGTATAAAAAGTACAAATTGGCCAGCGGCAAGACGGCAAAAAGCATTTTAATTTCCTGCGGTGCGCGGCTGGCTCCCTTTGACATCCCGCAGCTTCGTGAAGTCATGGCCTATGACGAATTGGAGCTTGACCGCATCGGAGATCGGAAAACGGCGGTATTCTTCATCATTTCCGATACCACGCAGACCTACAACTTTTTAGTGGCGCTTGCTTTTTCGCAGATGTTCAACCTCCTGTGTGAACGGGCGGACAATGTTCACGGTGGCCGCCTGCCGCACCATGTACGGGTGCTGTGGGACGAGGCAGCCAACACGGGACAGGTGCCCCAGCTCGAAAAGCTGGTCGCGGTTATCCGCTCCCGCGAGGTGAGTCTTTGCCTGCTGTATCAACAGTTGGCACAGTGCAAGGCCATTTACGATAAGCACGCCGAGACAATCCTCGGCAACATGGACAGCGTGGTGTTCCTTGGTGGTCGCGAAGCCAGCACCATCAAGGAAATATCCGAGAACTGGCTGGGAAAAGCCACAATCAGTATGCAGACCGACAGCCGCTCCCGTGGTCAGTCGGAAAGCTACAGTCAAAATACCCAGCGGCTGGGCCGGGAACTGATGACCCCAGCCGAACTTGCAACCATGCCGGGAGATAAATGTATTTTGCAGCTTCGGGGCCTGCCCCCGTTCTTCTCTCCCAAGTATGATCTGAAACGGCATCCGAACTACCGTTATACAGCGGAGGCCGATAAACAGAAAAACGCTTTTGACCTCGACAGGCTCATTAACCGCCGCAGGCGGCCCGGGCTGAACGAGGCGTGTACGATGTATGAGGTGGCTGTGCCGGACGATGCACTCACGGAAGAGGACGAGGACATCCTCAACTATGATGACATCGACGATCCAGACGCCTTTGCATAAACGCTTCGAGACAAAGTGTCCCGAAGTTTGTAACCTGCCGCCTGTATGGGCGGCTTTTTTGTTACCGGGAAAATCCCGGAGAAATGGAGGCTTATATGGCATTTTTCTCATCTGCAATCGACACTTTACAGACCCTCGTTATTGCTCTCGGTGCTGGCCTTGGCGTGTGGGGCGTGGTTAATCTGCTGGAGGGCTACGGCTCGGATAACCCGGGCTCCAATGCTCATGGTTAATAAAGAAGCACAACAAAAACAGGACAAGGACAGCAGCCCCGCCGCTATTCCAAAGCAAGGGGAAATAGAAAACCAGATAGAGAGAATCTAAAGAGAATTTTGATAATTTTGTGCTTTATTATCTTTTGTAGATGGAGTACAATGTAGCTGGATAAATTCAGAAATCAGAAAAAGGAGTAACAACAATGAAACACATAAAGAAAAGTGGAATTGTAATGGTATTGATATTAGTAACAGCATTGTGTATTGGCTGCGGTAGCAAAGTAAATGAAGAAAAAAGCAACCCAAGTACGGAAAATCATTCATCTCAAGTTGAAGAAGAAACTCAAGCCACAGAGAATCAGCATACAAAGGATATGCTTGATACAGAAAATAATAAGGCTGAAAGTATTCAAGATGAGATTGCAAAAGTTGAAGATAAATCTCGTGAATATGAAAATGCTGATTGGGGCAGCATGGGACAGCAGGAAATGAATCAGCTCACTGCACAGTGGTATCAGCTTTGGGATGATGAACTTAATTCTTTGTGGAGTAGATTAAGTGATGAATTAGATACCGAAACAAAAGCAGAAGTGCTTGATGAACAACGGGCATGGATTGATAGAAAAGAGAAAAATGTAAAAGGTGCAGGCATGGCTGCTTTTGGAGGAAGCCTTCAACCTCAATTAGAAAATGATACTGCCAAAGACATGACACGAGCAAGGACTTACATACTTGCCGGTTATTTGGCAGATGTCAGAAACGAAAACTTTATTATTTCGTCTGAAATTCAAGAAAGTATTGACATGGCAGATCCAAGCCTAAATGAGATTTTTGAAAAATTTGAAGGACAATGGATATTTGATAAAGAGCGTGGAGCATGTGTTGGTGTTGAAAAAACAGAAACATGTGCCTATGGTGTTGAGGGGAGTAATTGGACAGTTTGGGTAACTGGCGGTGATATTATTTCTGACCTTGATGTATATGGCTATACAGAGAATAACATCATATTCAAAGTTACACATGATGACTACGATGCTTATTATGAACTTTTATTTAACATGGATAATTTGCTTAGTTTTGCATATGGAACATCTTTAGGTGCGATGGATGATATTATAGTGTGTGATTAAAATGAATACTTGTAGAACCGAACAATAACGAAATACCCGCCGCCCATCACAGCGGGCACACAAGCAGTAAGTCTGAAAAGATTTGCTGCTTTTTTTGCGTCCATTTTTGGCAAACCGCCCCATTCGCTTGTAGTAGGGAGTGACCGGGGAAGTTTGCTTTAAAAAGTTTCGCCGGATTTAGCAGAACAGCACTTGCCTACCGTAGTAGTAATGAAAAAATCCAAAGGAGTGTTTGGCATTTTCCGTTTCCGTCCGTAGAGGGGAGCAAAAGCGGGTAGGACACGCCGCCGCAATCGCTATATTGACGGAAACAAGCCAAGCCGCCCCTTGTGGATTGCCGCAAAGTCAGC
>OGZV01002961.1_pt1 | contig 12324 bp, 9 predicted proteins | sample 1576861 | NCBI WGS metagenome assembly OGZV01 (sample SAMEA3541501, study PRJEB24748) | human gut metagenome | biome: human gut; feature: human-associated habitat; material: faeces | place: China | collected 2012
TAGTATATCAGATGAACATGTCTTTTGTGTTGCACTTCATTTTACAATAGGGCAACTTTTTTAGTTTTCTACCTAACTTCAGTCATGATGAAAAGGAGAAAATATTGGATACTATTGCATCTGAAAACCTTAAGGAAGGTAAGAAGGACTTTGCAGGTTACTATCAAATTCCATACCAAACCTTGATAGATCAAGAGTTGGTTTATATGACTATTTTTATTGATGGTAATGCATCAGTCAAAGAACAAGATATGAAAGATGTGGCTAAAAAGTTAGATGCTAGTGATCTTCCGAATGGTAAATATAATTTCTTTTATTCTAATACCAAGGATGGGGATCATGATTCAATCGATTACAATTTTAAAGTTAAAGATGGGAAAGTCGTTTTTTATGAGGATGAGAATCTAGTACTTGAAGATGAAGATTAAAGATGAGGAGATGAAGAAAAGTTATAAATTCTATTTACTTGTTATTTTTAAGAATCCTCCTACTCACGAGCCTTTTAAAAAGTAGCTAGGAGAGGTTATTTCAGAGTATCGTGAATAGGTACTTAACATCAGAGGTTTTCGTGAGACAATAAAAGCTGATTGAAATAATCTTTCTTGAATAGAACACAAAAAAGACATATTTCTGACTAAAACAGATTCATGCCTTTTTTTAGGTGTTATGATTTAATCATCTATTTTCCTTGATTATAAGCTAAAAGATTTTATGAAATCATATAATCAGTTTGCATTTTTTGATATAATAATTCTTAAAACTTAGGAGGTAACAGATGATACACAAACATGAAATCCCAATTTTAGAGTTTGATGACAATCCTCAGGCTGTGATTATGCCGACCCATGAGGATTTAGGTTTGGACTTGCCGCCTAGGTGTGTTTACGGCTTTTTAGAGGAAGAAGTCGATCGCTATGCGACTTCTGTTGGCGCTGAAAAAGTTGGTGAATTTGTCTCTGCAACCAAAACCTATCCTGTTTATGTCATGACTTACAACGGGGAGGAGATTTGCTTAGCTCAAGCTCCAGTTGGATCAGCTGCAGCTGCACAATTTCTTGATTGGCTAATTGGTTATGGCGTAAAGCAAATCATATCAACTGGAACTTGTGGCGTCTTGGTAGACATGCCAGAGAATGTTTTTTTGATTCCGACGAGAGCTTTGCGAGATGAAGGTGCAAGTTACCACTATGTTGCGCCATCTCGCTATATAGACATGAATGAAAAAGCTCTTGTAGCCATTGAGAAAACTTTAAAGCAAAAGAAAATCCCCTATGAAGAGGTCATGACCTGGTCGACAGATGGCTTTTATAGGGAGACATCGGACAAGATTTCCTATCGTATTGAAGAGGGCTGTAGTGTTGTAGAGATGGAATGTGCCGCACTAGCAGCAGTTGCTCAATTTCGTGGAGCTATTTGGGGCTTACTTCTCTTTACGGCAGATTCCCTTGCAGATATAGACAATTACGATCAACGAGATTGGGGTTCAGAGGCTTTTGATAAGGCTTTAGAGCTTTGTCTGGATATCATTGTCCAGATGTAATCCTAATTCAATAGAAAAAGAGCATGACTATATAATCGTGCTCTTTTTAGATTTAAATTATTATTTCAAAATATCACAAAGTTCTTGGGTGGTATCAGCTATAAAATCAGGATTTTCTGCCAAAAGGGTTTCGTTTTTCCCAAATCCCCAGGTCACCGCTATTGTTTTGATGCCAACCGTTTTTCCACCAATCAAGTCGAACTTGGTATCACCAACAATGACCGACTGGTCTTTAGGTGCTTGATTTTCAGTAATGGCACGCTGCAAGACATCAGCCTTATGAAAGGCACTAGGAGTAGATCCATAAATGCCATCAAAATATTCAGTAATTCCAAGGTGTTGGCACATCTCCAGAGCGATAGGTTCATTTTTTGAAGTTGTAATAAAGATTCTCTTGCTAGAAGCTTGACTAAGTTGTTGAAGGATTTCTTTTATGCCATCATAGAGGTGAGCCTCCAATTGTCCTTTAGTCTCATAATAGTCACGATAAATTTTGACAGCTTGGTCAGCACCTTCTTCGCTAATCTCTTCTTTAAAGGTTACCTCGAGAGGTGGTCCCATAAAGGTGCGAATTTTCTTGTCACTAGGAACAGGGAGGCCTAGTCTTTCAAAGGTTTGAACAAAACCATTGTGGATTCCCTCAGAACTATCAACGAGAGTACCATCAAGGTCGAAAAAAATGTGTGTGAGTGTCATAAAATTCTCCAATATAGTGTCGTTGGTTTATTATAACATGATAAAAACGGTTTAAGTGGTTAGGTCTATTTATCATTCTAAAGTTGACATAACTTTTTTATGTGTAACGGTACGTTCTTGCTTATTTCCAAGCGCTTTGATACGAGCTTCCAGAAGAATAGGACGACCTTGAACACTTCGCGTATAAATGAGGTTATATTTTCCTACACTTTTTTGGATGTGTCGGAGGAAAGACTCTGCATCTGCCTTACGCTTTTCAAACATACTTGGAACGGCAAAAAATTCGGTTTGATCTTTCACCTTGTGACAAGACTTTAAGATATAGCGTTGATTTTCGATAGGAGCGAAAAACTCAGTCAAAGCCTGAGCAAAGATTTCTTTCTCCCTCATGCTAGCATCCTTGAGATAGATAGCGTTATAAATCGCCTGTTTACTATCTTTTACCACTCTAGGAGCAGACTCTTCAGTCTCAATCTGACCTGAATCAAGAAGGGCTTGGTGGATAGCTTTACCAAATGTTTCCAACCGTTTATAAGGACTCCTGTAGATAAAATATCTTCCCCAGAAGACAGCCAGTAGAAGAAGGGCAAGTAGAAGTATCGGTAGACTATGAACAAACGGCTTTCCAACAATAAAGTATCTTGTCACGTCAATGATAAAATAAGTGGCAGCAAAGGCTTGGAAAATAAGAAATGCCTTCATCCAATCATTAAGGTATGCTAACGGTAGAAATTGTTTGTCAACTTCAACCTCATTAGCAACTTCCATTTCTTCGTTAAGCGGTAGAGCTTCTTGCCAACGGTCTTTAAGCTCCTGACGTTTTTGAGAAAGTGTAATGGTTTTTTGGTTAAGCTTTTCTAGTCCCTTTCGGCTAAAAGTCAATTGCTTAAGATCAAGTCGGTCAATACCAGATTCGATAGTGAGCTCTGTATAATGCAGACCTAGAAACTGTGTCATACGCCTATCTAACAAGTCTAGGTCAGGACTAAGTCCATACAATTGTAGCTCTAATGTCTCGTCATATTTTTCTTCGGCATTTTGAATCTCAATCCATTTCTTTGGTGATAAATTAATAGAAACCAAATGCCAGATATTACTTGTTTTATTAGGATTGTCAGACCAAACACGGATGGCACGACCTCGCATCTGATTGCTTAGCATGAAACTTCCAACAAAACTAGCTAAAATAAGTGAGTTAACACAAGGTGCATCCCAACCTTCGCCCAATAAAGACTTTGTCCCAATAATCACTTGGATATACCCATCTTGGAAAAGCTGGGTAAGGGCAGTCACTAGGTCATGATGAGAACCAGAAACATTGACCTTGAGATAATCATTCTTATTCAACTTACCAATAGTATCATAAGATAAACGATCCTTCGGAATTAGTGCTTCCAAAGATTCTTTTGCCGAAGTCGGGAGAATCACAAGACTTCCAGTTAAGATAGCCATAGGGACAGACCAAGACTGTTTAATTATTTCTCTACGAATAGATTCAAAGTAAGAGAGAACGCCTAGTTGGGCAAACTCTGCATTGTTATCACCTAGATGAATTTGAAAATCCTTACGTATAAAGTCTGTCAAAACAAGTTGCCGGAGATTATCACCTAGTGCCTGATATTCTGCCTTAAAAATATCTCTAACGGCATTGAGTTTTCCCAATGATTGATTGAGCAGAACATCTTGCTTCTTATTCCGGATAAGTTTAACTTGATTTCTTTCGATAAGACCGTTTGCTTTCAAATCACTTTTCAATTGGTTAAAGGCTTCCTCAGTAAATCCAAACCAATTTGGAACCTGAAAAATAATGCCATTAAGCAAGGTTTCAAACCACTCAAGCGTAAAAGTTGGCAAGGCTTTTGCAGCGAGAAGTTCTTGAAAACGTTGAGGAAAAGGTAATTCTTTAGACCGTAAAAAAATCAGAATAGCAGAAAGATATTTAGGATTAGCCAATAGGTCATCATCGCTAATTTGGTCACTTAGTGCCGGACTAGACTGAATGGTGTTTGAGAAGTTTATATCTGCCGATAGTTTAGTGAGAAAGTTAAGTTTCTGCTTTTCAAACTGATCTAATTGTGTTCGTTCTTCCTTAGTTGGAAAGGCGAAGTAAACATAGTCCTGGTGAGGGCAAAGGGTTCCTTCCTTAACCAGTTCAGGAACTGTAATTTCTTCATCAATCTCACCACACATGCTGATGTAACGCTCCCAAAGAGCGGGTTCTCCCTCGTATGGAGGGGTTGCTGTCAAGGAAATCATCTTAATTTTAGGAAAGGATTTACGAAAAATCTCTAAACTCTTCCACCATTCATTTCTTAAATGATGGCACTCATCCAAACAAAGAGTCCCTAAATCTAGGTCCCCAAAAGTTTTTCGGATATCGAAATCTTGAAAATTAAAATGCTCTTGTTGAGCTGTATCATCTGTGTCTTCGATAAGACCATCACCAATAACTTGGTTCATGGCACTATGTAATGCCTGATAAGTTGCAACTGTAATCATTTTAGGTCTCTTTAAGTCTTGTGAAATGAGTTGTTCTGCTTGGTTAGCATCACTTAAAAAAGCTTGTTTGATCCAGTCCACCCATTGTTGGCGGATAGTAACTGTCGGAACTAGAATTAAAGTTGGATTACCAAATCGCCGTATGAATTCAATTCCTAAGGTCGTTTTTCCAGAGCCAGGAGCAGCGACCAAGTGAATCTTTCCATCATCCATAAAACTTTCGGATTTATCAAGAACACGTTGTTGATACTGTCGCCATTGTCCTTTAAATGAAAGCTGATCTAACATAATTTCCCTCCAATGTTATCTATCATTATAACACAGTTCAGATAACTAAAAGGTTGTTATTAGGGCTGAACAATCCTAATGAAGGATTGTTTTAACTATTAAAACAAAAGAATCAAAAATATAGGCTTGAACGAATCAGTAAGTGATTGACATTAAAGAAGTTTTAAGATAACTTTAAAGTAACGATTTAATCCGATCTTATCGAGGAGTTGCCATGAAAAAAATAAATCTTCTTTATTTATTAGCTATTCTGGCCATCATTTCTGGTCTTTTACTGTATTACTTGCCAGACATGACGTCTAGACATAATGCAGAATCAAATAAAACAAGTCAAACTTTTAAGGAGAAAACGATTGTCCATGATTTTGGTACGACAGAGTTGAAAAAAGCTCCTAAACGTATCGTTATCCTCGACAACCTCTATGGCGAAATCTTAGATCCTCTGGATATTACTCCAGTAGGAGCGACAACTGGTCAAGCTGATAGTCAAGAATTTTCAACCCTCTTTAAGAAACAATACAAGGATGCCAAAGTGGTTTCAGTTGGTTGGCAGGGTAATCCAGATTTGGATAAGATTGCTGAGTTAAAACCTGATTTAATCCTTATGACAGGCGAGCAGGAAGACCTCTACGAGGAGCTGTCTGAAATTGCACCGACTGTTGGCTACCAAATCAACACCGATGAAAATTGGGACTATCATGAAACCTCTCTTAAGGTGGCAGAAATCTTTGATAAACGTGATGAGATGAAGAAGGACCTCGATAGATTGGATGCTAGGGAGGCCGTTTTCGCGGAGAATGTTAAAGCCAAGTTTGGTAACCAGAAACTGATGTATCTGCGCGTGACTGACAATGACATCCGTTATTATGCTTACGGGCGTTTTGGTTATCTCTATGATACTTATCATTTCAATCGAGCGGAAACCTTCAATCCAGATGATATGTTCCAAGTTATCGATCCAGATAAACTAAAAGACATTAATCCGGACCTCCTGATTGTTCAAACAGATTCTCAAGAACTCCTAGATAATAAACTTAAAAATACCCCTGTCTGGACTAGCCTTAAGGCTGTTCAAAATAACAAGGTTATCTATGCCGATTACTCAACCTACATGCTGGGCTTTGGAATTGTTTCCCAAGAAGCTATTATGAAACAAATCTCTGATGAATGGGGATTAAATTAAACTAAAAACGACCGTCATGGTCGTTTTTTTATGTTCAAAAAAGTTTAACTGACAAACAAGCGTTTAATATGTTTTCTTAAGGCAAAATAGAGCTGAATAGTCATGGGAATCCAAATCAAGGGCTCACATAGGATAACGCCAAGGTAGCCCACAGAGGGAATAACCAAAAGAACAAAGAGAATTTTCCCAAAAAGTTCAATGAAACTAGAGGTTAAAGGTGTCAGTTTCTTACCTAGACCTTGTAGGCTATTTCTAAAGATGAAGAGCATTCCTAAAATAGGATAAAAGAGAGAACTGATACGAAGGTAGCGACTGGCATTATCAATAATCACAGTATTATCTGAACCAGAGATAAGACCAGCCAGGAAGGGGATTGCTATGTAGAGAAGGACACAAGCAATGACAGACCAAGCAATAGAAACAAGACAAGATTGCTTTAACCCAGCTACTATGCGCTTAAACTGTTTGGCACCGAAGTTCTGAGAGGTGAAAGTAGTCACCCCGGCAGCAAGTGAAGTCAAAGGGAGAACAGCAAAGGACATAATCCGTCTTGCCGCCACTTGAGCGCTAATGATGAGAGGACCAAAGCCGTTAATGGCATACTGTAAGGTTACAGTCCCAATAGAAACAATGGAATTCATAAGTCCCATGGCCATTCCTTGTCCAAAAAGATCCAAATAAAGACTTGAATCAAGAACAAAGTCTGACTTTCTTGGTAGAAGGAAGGTCACTTTTTTCTTAATATAGTAAAGACAGAGAATTGCCGAAAGTCCTTGAGAAATAATCGTTGCCAAGCCTGCTGATTGAACACCAAGATGGAGTTGTGTAATAAAGAAAAGGTCTAAAACGATATTGACTATAGCTGAAAAAATCAGAAAATAGAGGGCTGTCAGACTATCACCAACTGCTCTGAGGAGACCAGCACACAGATTATAACCCAAAGTTACCCCAACACAGGAGACAATCATAGAAATATACTGGTAGGATTGCTCGATGATAGAAGCAGGAGTTCCTAAAAATTTTAGCAAAGGATAGAGCCCAAAATGTCCTAGAATCATAACCAAGGCACTTAAGCCCAGACCGATGACAACTGTGGCCGCGACAGACTGACGAAGTTTCCTAAAATTTTGGGCACCATAATAACGTGCGATAACAACGCCCATACCATTTCCAACCCCTAAGGCAAATCCGATAACTAAATCAAAAATAGCAGAAGAAGCTCCTACAGCAGCCAAGGCATCTGGACCTAGAAAGCGTCCCACAATCATGACATCCGCAGTATTATAGAGTTGCTGGAAAATATTGGATATCAGAATTGGTAGGGCAAAGATTAAAAGAGACCGCAAAATAGGGCCTCGTAAAAGATCAACTGACGAATTTTTCATAGACTTATTATAACAAGATTGTAATTGTGAAACAATGATAAAAAGCCATCCTAGGATGACTTTCGCCTATTTTTTAGATAGCGGCTGAGTATTTGTGTCATATGGTTGTAGCCCGCCGCAATCATTGGAATTTGTAAGTAAATATAGGGTAGGGTGTACTGGCTCTTAGTCTCAGATATGAGGTGAAAGAGGATGCCACCAAAGAGATAGAGAAAGGCATAAAGTCCCAACGTTGCCCCGTCCCCCATTCGTTTATAAGTGAAAGCGTAGTAGAACACACCACCAAGATATAGGACTAGGAGATAGCCTTGCATATAGGTTACGAAAAAGAGATGCAAGGTCCCGTCGTGATAGATGGAAGTCGCAAACCTATTCCACAAAGGCTGAAACTTGTCTTTACTTGGCCCATTCCAGATGGACTGGAAGCTTCCCTCTGTCCAAGAACTGATAAACTTGGTACTGAAGAACCAACTGGCCTCATCTGGATGTGCTAGGAGATATTGAACACGCTTATCAAAAAGGTGATTGGCACTTTTTTCAATCTTTTCGATATTGCCCTTTTTCTTGGCGTAAATGTCACGGACATAGCCGGTATACCATCCTGGCATGCGTTTAGAATCAGGCTTGTCCTGTAAGCCCATGGCCAGCCAAGCAATCTGAGGTGTTCCAGGAATTTTTTGATGGGTGGTAATCTCATAGTAACTGGTCGTCGCCTTATGCAAGCTCATAGGAAAGGCAAAGAAAGCCAAAACCAAAAGCAAATAGCGGTAACGTTTCTCTCTAAGAATTAGTAGTATTAGAATACCAGATAGAGCAATAATGAGAATGATGTTGTTGCTCCTTACCCAGTAGGCCAAAGATAGCATGACCACCGAAATAATCGCATTCCTAGCCTTACCACGTCTTAAGTAACGTAGAAAGAAGAGAATAGCAAAACTAGAAAAGAACAAGCCATACATAAGCCCATAGGCAAACATAATGTTAAAGACTAGAGGTAAGAAACCGAAGCTCATGATGACAGCCGTACGACTAACTAAAGGCCTCGTAAACAGTTCATCCGTGATTTTCCAAGTAGCATAGTTCATACCAATGACCATGCCAAGATTCAATACATAGAAAACTGAGATGACTGGTAAAGGAATCAGATAGAGAACCAAGCGTTCAAAACTAAGCAATCCCAACTGATGAGGATAGCGGAAGAAGTAGGCTCCTGGTTTTATTAGGGAGAAGTCACCAGCATTAAACTGAACCGCCCCCTTAAAGACAGTACCTGCATCGTCTCGACCAGCAAAACTAGTCAGAAAAATCAACAGTAGGCCAAAACTCACAAAGCAAACGGAAAAAAAGATGAAAATCTGCTTTGTTGTCAGTTCCTTTAAGATTTTAGGCCAGAGAAGCGTCAAAAGCAGGATGACCCCACCTGAAACATAAACGTACCAAGGAACGCTACTAATCTCTGCCCACTCAAAGTACCCCGTCATCATGGTCGTGCGAATGAACAAAGCAGTTACAAATAATAGTCCAAAGACTAAGAGCCCCACATAGCGCCCTAACCATTCTAAAACAGAACTCGTATATGACATAAGAGCCTTCATACTGAAAGTCTCCTTTAATATAGGTAATTACCCTTATAGTTTAGCACAGTCGTCGGAAAAATGTAATGAAAACAAGAAGAAAATCCCATTCATCAACGAAAGAAATTGATCTAATGAAGACATAGAAAACCTCTCTCGTTTCTAAAACAGGAGAGGTTGATTTTGTAAAGCAGACTATTTCATCCGCATACTATCAATTTTTTCTTCAGTCGGTGTGACACGTAAGGTCTTTTGTCCCGTATAAGTTACAAATCCAGGCTTACCAGCCGTTGGTTTGTTGAGTTTCTTAACATCAATCATATCGACTTGAACCAAGTTTGACAGACGTGCCTTAGAGTAGTAGGCTGCCAATTCAGCTGCATCTGTTTTGACCTCATCAGTAGGGTTAAGATTGTCCTTGATAACCACGTGACTCCCTGGAATATCCTTGGCGTGGAACCATAGCTCACCCTTTTTAGCCATCTTGAAGGTCAACTCCTCATTTTGCAGGTTGTTACGACCAACCATGATAATGGTCTTACCATCAGAAGCTAGATACTGTTCAGGTTTCTTACGTTTGTGGCGCTTGTCAGTTGAACGACGCTTCATAAAGCCAGCCTGAACAAGCTCCTCACGAATATCCTCGATTTCATCCATGTTGGCTTGAGAAAGACTGAACTCGACACTCTCCAAATAGTCAATGGTTTGCTTGGTTTCCTCAATCAAACCAGTTAAGTGCTTAACAGCTTCCTTGAGTTTCTGGTATTTCTTGAAGTAACGCTGAGCATTTTGGTTAGGCGTTAGAGCCACATTTAGAGGAATCGTAATCTTTTCACCAGTGTAGTAGTTGTCTAGCTCGACACTATCCTTGTCATTTGGTACCATGCTAAGATAGGTGGTCAAAAGTTCCCCTTTTTGACGGAACTCCTCAGCATTTTCGGTCGCCGCAAGCTCTTTTTCCTGTTTAACAAGCTTTTTCTTGTTTTTTTCCAGTTCATTTTGCACGCGGTGAATCAAATCACTAGCCTGTTGAGCCACACGGTCACGCGCCGCCTTGTCCAAGTAGTAGTAGTCTAAAAGGGCTGACAAGGTTTCAAACTCAGGTTGGTCCTGACTATCAGAGAATCTTATAGCTGAAAATGCCTTAGCCGTTAAGTTTGGCTCTACTTCACGATTGAAGAAGGCACGGAAATTCTTGAGCTTATCAGTCTCAAGTAAGGCTGATAATTCATTGGCCGTGTCACGCCCCAAACCTTGGAAAAGTTTTTGAAGGTTTCTAGCTGACAAATCCTCAGTCTGTAGGATCTCAAAGAGTTTTTCGTCTGGAATGTCGAAAGGATTCTTGGCGTCCGTCTTAGGAGGAGCAATATAGGTAGACCCAGGCAGAATAGTACGGTAACTATTTTGTGAGAAACCAACATGCTTGATAGACTCAATGATTTTGCTCTCGTTCTTGTCAATCAGGATAATGTTGGAGTGTTTCCCCATGATTTCCATAACAAGAGTAACCTTAACGCTATCACCGATTTCATTTTTATTAGAGACGGAAATCTCAAGGACACGGTCGTTTTCCAGTTGCTGGATATCCTCGATAACCGATCCCTGAAGGTATTTCCGCATAATCATGGTATAGGTGTTTGGATTCTGTGGATTTGGCAAGTCAGCCTTGGTCGTTTGAATACGTCCAAAAACAGGGTGAGCTGAAAGCAGAAGCTTGTAATTCTGACGATTGTTACGAATGGTCAAGACCAACTCACGCTCAAAAGGCTGATTAACCTTCTGAATACGTCCGTAGAGAACCTGCTCACGCAACTCAGCCGTCATATGATGAAGAAAAAAGCCGTCAAAAGACATGATGTACTTCCTTTCTTGTTAGTGATAATAATTGTTTTATTTAAAAAATAAAATTTTCTGTGAAACTTTCCTTAGGTGTTGGCGGACGTCAGCGAACTTTTACAAAGTTCCATGACTAATAAAGATACAAAGGGCGTCTGCGGATAAAGTCAAAATAGGAAGTTTGACGCAGAATCTTTCGATTCTAGGAGAACTTATCTTTTTGACAGAATCCGTAGCCCGTGTTCAATTAGTTTTGAACCTAAAGTTTCAAAACTCCCGAGTACTTGAATCAATACTGTTTCAAGTACTTTTCTCACAGCGGAAAGTTCCATTATAAACTTAAATAACTCTATTAATTTGTGTACTTTTCTTTAGATTTTCTTCACAAATTCTGATTTGAGTTTCATTGCACCGAAGCCATCAATCTTACAATCGATGTTGTGGTCTCCTTCCACGATACGGATGTTTTTCACGCGCGTTCCTTGTTTCAAATCCTTTGGTGCACCCTTCACTTTCAAATCTTTGATCAGGGTCACTGTATCGCCATCAGCCAATTTGTTTCCGTTGGCATCAATCGCTACGACACCCTCTTCTTCTTCGACCTCAGCTGGGTTCCATTCATACGCACACTCTGGGCATACCAAGAGCGCTCCATCTTCATAGACGTATTCAGAGTTACATTTTGGACAGTTTGGTAAGTTATTCATTTTTATCTCCTTATTCAAATTAACTTTCATAGTATACCATGAAAGCGAAAATTTGACAAATTCTGCTCGACTGTAGCATTTTCATAAAAAAAGGAGGCGACTTGGCCTCCCTACATAGATGATATTTCTCAATCTTCCTGCAATTCTTGAATATCTCGAATCACGCGCACGCCTGCTTGATTCTTCTCGCGCAGTTCAGCATCAGAGTATGGGAAGGTATTGATCAAGATACTCTCCATCCCGATACTTTGGGCAACAGCGACATCTGTCGTAAAGTCATTCCCCACCATGACCGTTTTCTCAGGGTTCAACTGGTGTTCTTTCATCACTTCCAAGAGAAACTCTGGCTGAGGTTTACGAATACCTGCGTCAGACGACAAGTAAATGGCATGGAAAAGCTCTCTCAAACCAACCAAATCAATCTCCGGATTGGTAAAATCTGCTTGGGCATTGGATAAGAGAAAGATTCGGCAACCTGCAGCTTTCATATCCTCTAATACTTCTTTCGTATGAGGATAAAGCTCCAACCGCTTGCGAGAAAGGACACGGAAAGTCCGTGCAATCAAACGTCCCCACTCTTTGAGGTGGGCAACACTGTTTCCACTAGGAAGACTTT
>OGZV01002965.1_pt1 | contig 12309 bp, 13 predicted proteins | sample 1576861 | NCBI WGS metagenome assembly OGZV01 (sample SAMEA3541501, study PRJEB24748) | human gut metagenome | biome: human gut; feature: human-associated habitat; material: faeces | place: China | collected 2012
AAGTTCCGTTCCATGTTACAGCCGGAAGTTTCATCTTGGCTTTCTCTTTTTCTTCTTTGGTTTTGGCTTTTCTTACTGCATCAACTTTCCCGGTTACATGATAATAGCTGCCGGTCTTGATTATATCCAGCACCTTGTCTATATCATATTCTTCAGGGTGATTGATGTCTGTAATCCTGCCGAAAAGTGATATTTTTTTTCGGATATGGGATACTATCTTTAATACAGCTACCTTTTTACCTTCTATCCGGTTGGTTCTGTCCTCACAAGTCAGATAATTGGATATATCGGAAGCACTGGGATTACCGATGATTTCCAGTCTTGTATAGATACCTTGAAGCAATTCCTTGACCTCCGCTTTCATATATTCCTTTCCAACACTCAACACTTTTATTAATTCCTCCGCTATTCTATCTTTCGGAAGTCTATCAAAAGGAGTAGGTTCAATGGCTTGTTTGATATAGCCCTCTCTCCAATGCAATGCTTCCAAACCTTCTTTTCCGAGAGCATCATAATAGGTCTTGAATTTTTTCTCTATAAAGGTACATCCGTCCAACAGATCGGGAAGAGTTTCATGGAGTTCACAATACATTTTTGCTTTTCTGGAGAATTGACCGTCCTTGTTCCACTCGCTGAATAATTTCTGTATCTCAGGATTGTCACTGTCTGTTGCTCTGATAACATTTACACCGGAACTTAAAGCCCTGTACATGGAAAAGTCACTCCGATAAATCCGGTCTGAAACTTCCCATGCTCTCCGTTCCGCTATTTCAAGGATTTCATTTTTGCCTATTCTTATGTTATTATCCTTATCCTTCACGATACAGCAATAATGATCCTTATGCCCTTGTTGCCTGATTGTATTCTCCATTACCTCCAACTGCTCGTTCTTATTGGGGACAGCTTCATAATTTTCGATTTGTCGGTTGGTCCTGTCGTTCTTCTCCCTGATTGATTTCTCCAGATCCTCTTTCGTTACCTTTGCTTCCCGTGTATTGTAATATAAGGTGGCTGAGTTACGGAAAGGGTTCTCTTCCAGTCTTTGTCTTCCTATGATTTGTTGAAGATCCACAGAGACATCTATCGTCATGCTGCTTACTTTGGGATTGGCAAATATATAAGAATAGGCATTGGTGGAATAGAAATCGGCTCCCACATAGACGGTCGAGGTGCAGAAGGTGAACATCTTATGTGGCTCTCCCTTGCCCGGAATCTCTTCTATCCTGAACTTCATTCCGGTTTGTCTTGATAATTCATCGAGTTTCTTTATATTGTCACTCTTGGAAGAACAGATGATAGTGGTCTCTTCCGGTTTCAATCCGGACTTCTTGATAATCTTCTTAATCTCGGAAACAGAGTTGATATAGAAAACGGCTTCCTTCGCTATAAACTCTTCACCGTTTACCGTCGTACTCCTGCCATTTCCTGAACGATATTTCTCTATCAGTCCCACACATAGCTCCAATACTGTTTTTTTGGACTTTATTACCTCCACATCGGGTAATTTTGTCATACTCTCCGGCCAAAGTAATTCATAGACCGGCAGAAACTTGAACTGTTCCGTCATATCCAGATAGGATTCAAGAAAAGGAGTGGCTGAAAGATAGATTACTTGGGTGAACTTCTGTAGTACTTCCGACAATTCATACTCTGTCGTAGGCTTGAAATGGCAGTCGTAGAAGATAACCTGGAACTCATCAACCACAACGATCCACCCATTCAGATTCTCCCCTAAGCCAGCCAATACTTCCATGATTTTCCCAAGCGAGTCATAGGTAGTCAGAATCTTCTTCCCTCCGGATTTGATGTATTCCTGAAGTTCGGAGTTAAAAGCCAGTATCTCTTTTTCACTGCCTGTCTTACTTTCAAAATACTTCTTTTTGTCTCCCTGGAAACGGTAAAGGTGAAGGTTCCCGGAAGGATGCTGGGAATACTTGTTATACAGCAGATGTTTCCTTGGACCGGCCAGGATTACTTTTTTGTCGGAACGGATATACATTTCAGTGGCACCACAACCACAAATCCGTTTATTGAGGATGAAAGGCTGGTCATCGGGTAGTAAATTCTCTAGTTCATCCCAATCCGATAAATACTTGATACCGGACGGAACATCTAATTTTATTTTCTTCATTATTCTATAGGTTTTGATTAGTGGGTTGGTCAGAGACAGAAGCCTATATGAAGTATGAATATAGTACATAACCCCGAAGGGATGGAATAATTTATCTACATAAATGCTTACTCTTTAAGCTTTTGTACATCTTTTGTACACTTTTTTATTCCACTTCACCATCCCTTCCTTCGGAAGAGTTATGTATTACATTCCACTACGTTCCATACTCTTGTCTCCGACCAACCCTGATTATTCATTTATTGATTGTCAGGTAACTTGAAATTGGGATTATTCCAGTTTAGTTCTTTGGTCAGCTTATCTATATCCTCCTTCTTCCTTTTCATATACTCTTGATATTCAGGACTGCTTTCTTCCACCCATTTAAGATTTAAGGCATGAAAATCCTTGTAATCCATGTTCTTATGAAGTACCCTTGGCCTTTTCATTGTAGATTTATCCCCATCTACATATTCTGCCGCAGCCATCAGATCATCAACATCCGCAGTCTTATCTTCATAGTTTCCCCACTTATTCTTTCGCCTATAGGAAACATAGGGATGCTCTATTGCCTTCATCGAATCTGTGTCGCTGTCTCCGATTTCTTTCACAATAGGTAATGCTTTTTTCTTATCAAGTATTGTTCCATCAACTTTCACTTCCAAACCGTTATCTAATTTACGTTTGGTGGCTGTTGGTTTATACTTCCTGACCTGTTTCCATTCAAGATTATTGGCTTGACAGTTTCCCAAGTTTCCGTCCTTATGGATTAGAACATATTTCTTTCCGTCTTTAGGCATGGGGTTATAAGCATCGGCAACTAATTCATCCAACGGAACATTCTTAGGCTTGACATTCAGAAATTTGGAGCCATCCGCATTGGCATGAATCTGTAGAAATCGGTTCCAGTCAGTTGTATTATACTCTTTATAAACACGAGTGCCGGCCCAATTTACTCGAATACCGTATTTCTTACTAATTCTCAATATTACATTACTTACTACTATATCAAGTGGTATCTTTTTATTACTCTTTGCCATTTCTCTTATTGGTTTTAATGGTTAATAAAATGTTTCTCTCTTCACTCAGGTATTTTACTAAAGAGTTATACGCTTCGCATCTTCTACGCTTTCTTGGAATTACAGCAAGAAGTTCACCCAATGTAACTTCAATGCCAAGACCGGAAATGAAATGTTCCTCACCGATATACTTTACCAGTGCTTCGACGTCATCTTTGAATTTTTCCGGAGTTATACTTACTTTTTGGACGATAACATCAGGAGCAGTATTTTCCTGACGACCCAATGAAGATTCTGAACCTTCAATGGATATATTTTTTATTTTTAAAATCATTTTCAGGAGTAAGGATTAGAGGGTTACGGAATAGCGTTTTAGCGGTTTGGAGCGGACTATGGCTCTCAAATGTCCTAACCCTGATTATTTGTGGGGAAGCCCTGCTATTTGTATATTTAGGCTTCCCCACTGTTGATTATTAAGGTCTTATCTTTCTTGGAGTCGGATAAGCGTGGTATTCTTTTCCGTCCAGAAGACACCCGTTCTCCTTGGCACTACGTTTCACTCCGTCAGCACTCCAGGTACCCCATTGTTTGAAAAAGAAAGCTGTAGCTGTGGAAGCGTCACATTGGAATTTAATATTCAGAACCCAGTCCTTTTCCACTTTTCTGGCTCTGTTTCCCGATTCACCACCAACGATAACCCATTCAATATCAGACAGGTCAAGTGTTCCCAAATCTTCCAATAGAGGTTCACAACTGAGGAACCGTACCGGAGCATCCAGTTCCTTCAGGTAATCAATACGGTCTTTTACCTTCTGATTCTCGACAGTAACACCAAGCCATACATTTTCGGGAATGGCATGAACCGAAAAATATTCATACATCCGTTCGGCCCGTTTGGTCAGAATCTGGAATGTATGCTGTGGACATTTGGTGATAACTTCCATTACTCTGTCAATGAAATCAAACGGAATATCCTTATGGAATAAATCTCCCATACTTACCACAAACACAAGCTTGTTCCCTTTCCATCCAAATGGCTCGTTTAAACATTCAGGATGAATAGTCGGGATAAATCCATTCTGATATTTGGCCTGTCCCATAGCTTTCAGACGTTCAGCCATCATTCTTGCGTAACAATTCTTACATCCGTCACTGATCGGATCACAACCCGCTGTAACGTTCCATGTGGTTGCAGTCCATGAAATTTTGCTGTTATTACTCATTGTTTCTTATTGTTTTTAAATTGTTAATATTACTATTCCTTTAATTTTAAGCATTCTATATCCTATGTCGGAGATATCTTTAGGCATAGGAGGGCCTGTAATGAAAAGAATATAGCTTTTCACCATACTGAATTCTGATTAAATTATTGCTTGTTTTTTGAATCCACAGACCGTTTCCGATTTCATAACCTCTCTTTGGAAACCATGATGAAAAGGGTCTAGTGGAAAGTGGATGTCTTCCGTTCCTATCAGTCCGTTGATTCCACCAGGTTACCGGAAATATCATACAGTTCGATACTGTGCCCCAGTTCCTTCTCGATATGTTGCTTCAGTCTTTCGGGGTTGATAATCGGTGAATCTGAATGAAACCTGATATTCTCCCTGCATCCCCTGAAAGCGTTTGCAGCAATGCTACCGACACAAAGCGGAATATGAATATCCGTCAGTGATTCACATCCTTCGAATGCTGACTCACCGATATCCGGATCCATGGGGAGGGTAACCTCCTTCAGGTTTATACATCCCTTGAACAGGTTTGCCGGTACTGTACCCGCATCATCAGGAAGTATCACCCTTTCAACATGCCGGTCCATATAAAAAGCACCGGGAAACAAGTCCTTCCCACTTATTGACAAGTCAATCTCTGTTTTCTTGCAATACATCCAATTCGGGAATGTATTTCTGTTTTCTTTTAAATGTTTCATAATCATTTTTTTATCTTGCTTGGAATTATTGTCAATGGGAGGGAGAATCTGGTATTCTCCCTCTGTTGGTTGAAAATCACCATCCTGTGTTCCAAAGACGATTATCAAGTTCTTTTTTCATGTCATCCGTCAATTCTTCTCCTTGATATTTGATTTGATCTGTAAATCTGTTAAATACGTAGAATTTACAGTATTTATATCCGAAAGCTAATCCTCCGGAAAACAACCATCTCACTTCTCCGGAGCATTTTGAAATATAACCGGTACAAGAGAGAATACTAAAGAAGAGGTCCTCTCCGTATTTGGTAGAATCCGAAAAACATTTAAGAAACGGTCTGGTAAAGAATGCAAGTTGGAGTTCATCGGCGTTATCCGGATGAATCAATCCTATAGTCATATCATCACCGCCATCTTCAAGAACAAATTCTTTTGTCAGGGAAACAATTATTCCCATTTCCACCCTATACTTATAGATATAGACTGTATAGCCGTCTCCCCAGTCGAAAGCATAGAAATCGTCACAATGTGAATCCATATCTGAATGGTCAGTATCAGAATGCTCCTGGTACAAAAGAGTATTTTTCTTAATCACCTGATCTATTGTACCCATAATATAATCCCAATTACTGACAAATTCTTCCACTACTTCACCCAGGCAACTATATTCTTTCCGGCCGGGGATAGGTAAACTATCAGCTTCGAAAATATTATTACTATTTAAATCCGAAGACGATTTGTTGTTTTCAAAGTATAATCTCAACATGATATTCTTTTTTTTATGTTATTTACTGCTATCCTTTTGTTTCCAAGCCCTTTACATTCTACACCAAGGATATTTTTAAGCATAGAAAGGGCTGTAATGGGAATTTTTAGTCTTTCCATTATACTAAATTTTAATTAAAATTAAACTATAGGAAAGCAGGCAGGGCCCGTGCTTGCTTTATATTAGAATTTTACATATTTGCCGGGAATAGTTTCAATGTTTATTTCCTCATCCTTGAGAGCAGATTGTAACAGAGCATACCAGAGGTTCAGATCATTGCCAATAACGACCAGCTTCTTTTCCAGGTCGTTATCCAGTGCAGTTACGAGATCACCGTTCCCATCCACTACAGACACCCCACGTACCAGATAATCATTGACCGTAGTAACATGAATTATAACATCTCCAACAGGACACATCAACTGGCATTGTAACTTGTTGATGATTCCGGTATCAAGTTTTGGTTTTTGAGGGAGACAGATACTGTATCCATCTTCCCTAAGTTTCTTCAAGTTATTCATTTTCTGAATATTTCTTATAGAATCCCCATCACCTCTCACATGATGGGGATAGATTACTTCATCCGTTCATTATACAGAGCGTCCAACGCATTTCTCACATTCTGCGCCCTGTCAGCACCTTTGATTTTCTCAACCTTGTCAGCATCCGAACGTGTGAGTCTTGAAGCGAATTCTATGATTTTTTTTGCAGCTTCAGGACCTGACATATAATCCAGTTCATCCAGTTTACCAATCACCCATTCCGGAAAAAATTTGCATCCGAGAATTGATTCGGCAAAAGTCCTGGCAAAAGCATCATAAATGGATTTACCACGTTCAAATTTGGAAGAGTCGCTGATTTCCTTGTAGGTTGTTTCAGCTTTCTCATCCGTACCGGCTGCCTTTATCAGCTTTGTTCTTGAAGGTACCCCCAGTTTGTTTAATTTGACCCATTCCCATGTCGCTGTATCCCCAAGTTTTTCCAACTTGGACTGGACCCAGAGAAGCATTTCATTTTTTGCAGCCTCCTCATTGGACATTATCAGACTGGTCAGAAAATCCGAACCACCCCACGGTCTTGTTACGACATTGGACTGTCTGAGAAGCTCTAATATGGGAACTGTATTTACGATGGGAAGATAATAATAGCATTCTTTTTTCTCCTCACTATTCTTCAGGCTGGAATTTATTTGCTGTACCGCCACATGCCTGTGCTCTCCGTCAATAACAATCAGTATCCTGTCCAGATTTGGAGTATCCCAGGTTATGGTCTTTCCGTCAAACCGGATAATCTCAAGACCTGCCTCCAGACAATCCCTTGCTGTTACAACCAGACAGGGGGATATGACCCCGTAAGACTTTATGGATGCTATTTTTTTCTTCAAAGCCGCCTGGTTCCTCGCTCTGTTGATTTTCAGTTTGCCAAAAGAATATCCCCGGTTTATCAGAAAGGACAGTGCGACAATATCTCCGATGGTAAGACGGTTCTTTTCTTTTGACTTCGTTTTCTTTGCATGTCCGTCTTTCGCTTCCCCATATACCTGTGGATCCCGTGTCGGTTCATTTGTATTTTCCTTGTCGGTTTCCATTCCGGTCTCTCCTTTATTAGGTGAAGTTGTATCGTTCCCGTTCACTTGTACAGGTGTTCCCTTGTCAGCTTCTGAACTAGGTTGTTGTGTATCACTAGCAGATACACTTGCCTGTAAATCCTTATCCTCTACAGTGGATTCTTTCACATTTGACCCTTGCAGATCCAGTGTGGAAACTGCTTCATCGATTAAATGCTTTTCCATTTTTTATTTTTAAATTTATGTTCTTCGACAATGACGGTCTGAAACTCATACGACAACTCCTTCACTAGATCCATACGATCTAATGCGAGGGCTGCTCTTATTTTAAGAAGGAGTTTTTGCTTCTTCTCCATCAGTCGCAGCATTTCTACGTTGTCTATACTTTGTTTCATACTTCATTGTTTTTTGAACGCTGCAAAGGTATTTTTTTTAAGGATATATTGGTTGTAATGCGCTGATTATAATGTGGTTATAATTAGTGGCTGAAAATTATAATCTGGCTATATGGATTATAATACACAACCAGTGGTAATAAAACTTGTTATATTGGTTTAAAAAGGAAAAGAATAATATATAGGGAAAGTAGGATATATTCTTTTTTTAAAGCATAAAAAAGCCACTCCTTTATTTAGGAATGGCTTGGCTGATTGAAGATATAAATTTTTAGTTCTTCTTGATATTCGGATAGAATCCTAGAATATCTTTTTCGAACGTTGAATCTACATTGTCTGCATATGATGACGTTTGTTGGTCAAAATTTGGGAGGCTACTGGTGAAAAAGATTTTAATTTTGGACCATTTTGTTGTTTGAGGATAGAAATATCTGATAATATATGCCATCTCATTCACTCCTTTTTTCCATTCAATTTTTTCTACCAGATTTTCAGGAGGACAAATACCAGTCAGACGAAATGCGAAAGTGGCTTTCGTTTCAGGAGTATTTTCGATATAACCTTCTTTTGCCAGCCAGTTGATAAATTCCATAAATTTTGTTTCTCCTCCAGCTTTGACACATTCTTTCAGTTTACAGAAATAAGCATTCTGGTCAGGAACGGGTTGTTGGTTGAAATAATCCTTATCCAGAAAAAAGTCTTCGTTGTTGTTCTCGTCATCGGTTTCTGAGGCTTTATCAGAGGTGATTTCTTGGGGAAGTCCGGAACAGGTTTCCAGAATCTCAATAGAATTTATTTCTTTGGGAGTTTCAGAATCGGTTTCAGATAATTCTTTGGAAAGGATTTCTAGAATACTGGGGGCATCAGGATCATTGATGTATTCTGCCATTTCTTTTTGGTATATGGAGTAAATCTTATCATATACTTTTTTATAATATGGGTTACGTTTGATTCTTTTTATAAGTTTATCAAGAATCTTTTTTTCATACATAGTATATTCCTTCATAAGCATGAAATGAAAAAAAAGGATGTACTTGGTCACTGAATAGATGTCTTTTGTTGAAATCTTTATTTTGGAGTTGTCGCTTTTTATTGATTGGCTTAATATTCTTATAAATTTATCGGAGTTTCCATTTTTAATATGCTCATTTATAATCTTTTCAGATTCAAAAAAAAACATTTCTTGATTTTTCCTTTTTTCAGATATTTTGTCCAGTCTTTTCAGAGTTTGAAGCCTGAAACCATAAATGTCACAGAACTCTTTTATTTTCTGTAAATTGTAGTTCCCATTCAATAGTATTTTTATAAAATTTTCCTTGTCGCTTATGTATAATAGATGGATAAGGTATTCACTGCTTGGTAGATCCGGTGATATTTCTCTAAGTAATTTTTGTGTATTGGATTTGGGTGTTTGCCTAAGTATGTTGTATATATCCTCCATTGTGGAGTCACATTTTAAGCTGTCTGGCAAATTCTCTTTGAGGACATTGAAACTATAGTTGAAATTTTTATATTCAATGATAGTTTCGAGTGTATTATTAAGTGGTGCTAGAATATCTCTAATAAATTCCATACATTTGAGGTTGTATTTTAATATGGCATAATCCTGTCTAAAAATTTTTTCTACTAAAATTAGAAGATACCACGTCAATTTCAACATTATATACTCCTTCCTTGAACAATAAAGTGCTGAGGATACTTTTTTAAGTTTCTTGCAATAAGCTTCAGTTTCAGAATTCATCAATAGGTCTTGTTTTTCGCAGTTTTTCATAGTCTTATCATTAAAAAATTATTCAATCTCTTTTGATTTTCCTCTTTTTCTAGTTATCCGTTCTATATAAACCATTGGTACACAGTTCATCATATCTTCATCCCAATATGCTTTCTTGTGGAGGGTATTAACGTAGAACGTATCCTTGAGGGTAAAAATAATGCCATCCAGTCCCTGCTCTTTGAATTGTTCTATCTTTTTTTCCTTGTCAGTATCATGGATAGTCTTGATCGTCACCTTTTTCCAAAAGGATGTTGCCTTACCTTCCCACGGTTCGATATAAATATCCGTAATGTATCTGTGGGTGATTTTTCTCATGGTTTCTATATCTGTTCCATTTTTCAAGGTTTCATAGGACTGATTGAGAGAATCAATCATATCATCAAAGGTAATGTCCGCTTGAATCTGTTTCTCTATGTTTAATATTGCAGCTTCATACTTTCTTATATTATTTTGCTCCGTTTTTATTATATCATTTTGCTTTTTGGCCAGTTCTTCATATTTCTCTTTTGTGAAGCGGCCATGTACAAAATAATTCTCGTCAAGGTCGGAACGTCTCTGCATGGTTGATTCCAATATCCCACGTGAATAGGCTATTTTCTGATTGTAGATGCGTATTTCCTCTTCGTATGTTTCTTTTGCATCGTTGCGTTTACAGATCATATCCTCATGTAATGCTTGGAGAGTCACGTACCATGCCAATGATTCTATTACATTCACATTAATATCAGGTGAATGAAGTAACCCCTTTTCTACTGCATTATGTTTTACTCTACATGAATATGTTGCATCCATAAGATTAACTGAATAGGAAGCACCGCAAGAACAGCGGATTAAAGGTGTTAATAGGTGAGGAGTTTTTGCTTTGGAACGAGTCCTATTTTCTTCTCTTTTCTCACGGCATTTCTCCCATGTTTTCTCATCTATAATCTGGGGATAGATATTGTTACTAGTTCTTATGCCACGATAAATCGGATTCTTTAGTAAACCATATATCTCTGCTTTCACGTTGGTTATAGACAGATTCTTAAAATAGCCTCTAGACTTTAGTTCTTTTCCTAATTCAGTTAAACTGTATTCACCGGAAATATACATATCAAATACGAGGCGAACTAACTTGGAGCCTTCTTCATCAATTTGCCAGTAACCATCTTCGGAAACTTTATACCCAAGTGTTATTTTGCCGCCCATATATTTTCCCTTGTTGAAACCTTCTTTTTTAGCTCTGGAAAAACGGGCAATCTTATTTCTCATTTCAGATTCTGCAAGTTGGGCGTATAAGGTGAAGATCGTTTCGGCACCTTCATCAATAGTCCTGTCATCTTTGAGTAGTCTAATTCTAGGCTCTTTTATGATTAGCTGAATTCCCTTGGTAGTAAGATATTCAAGGATACTGAATAATATTTTTTTTCTTCTGGCTATACGTGAGATTTCCCAAGCGAATACACAGTCATATTCATCTGTTTCAAGCAGCTCTTTCATACGGTTAAGACCAAATCTTTCCTCCTCATCCAATTTTATAGCACTTTCTTTAGTAGCTATTGAAGAAATGTCTTTATCTTTATACCCATAGAAATGAGCCAGATCATATAGCTCCTTTTCCTGTTCTTCATAGGATTGAGATTCTGTAGAAACTCTGACTAGTAATATACATTTCATAGTGAAAGAATACATTATTGGTTACGGATACAAATATAGAAAATTTTTTATCCACCACCAAATCGTATATTTATGTTACTTGCGAAATTGTATGATGGGGACTACGGAAAGGCCGGATGGCAATCAGTGAACTGTCTTTTCCTAATTTTCCTGCTACTGAATGTATTTTAGTCGTTTCCAGACTTTCACCCAATGAAAGGGGAGGGAGAATGCTTGGCATACACTTTGCCATCATGGACTTCCCACTTCCGGGTGAACCGATCATAATCAGGTTGTGTCCTCCGGACGCGGCTACTTCCAATGCGCGTTTTACACTTTCTTGTCCTTTCACATCAGCAAAATCGTATGGAAAGCTACTTTGGTGTTCATAGAATTCCTCCCGTGTATTGACGATGCTAGGCTCCAGATTGCGTTCATTATTGAAAAATTCGATGACCTCTTTGATATTTTCTACGCCATATACTTTCAGGTTGTTTACTACAGCAGCTTCCCGCGCATTTTGTTTGGGAAGTATGAAGCCTTCAAAACCTTGCTCGCGGGCACTGATAGCTATGGAGAGGGCTCCTTTGACTGGTTGAAGGCTTCCATCCAGGCTAAGTTCTCCGATAATAAGATAACGTGAAAGTTTTTCTTCCGATACGATTTGGGTAGCGGCCAATATTCCGATTGCTAGCGGAAGGTCGTATGCAGACCCCTCCTTGCGTATGTCGGCAGGGGCCATATTCACTACAATTTGACAAGTGGGGAATTTATATCCGTTTACCTGTAAGGCGGAAATAATACGTTCATGACTTTCTTTCACGGCCGAGTCCGGCAGACCGACAAGGAAGAATTTTATACCTCGTGAACTATTTACTTCAATAGTTACAATGGTAGCGTCGATACCTTGAACGGCTGCTCCATAGACTTTTACCAGCATTCTTTTATTTTTTATTTTGTCTCTTTCGAGCACGTTCTGCCTCTTTGGCGGCTTTTTCTTTCTCTTTATCTTGTTCTGTCAGCTGTCTCACTTTGTCTATCAGTTCTTTGCCCCGTATATCTTGTGTGATGACCCGCTTGTCAGGACCTATCAGTATATTGGCAGGAATCCGGGTTATG
>OGZV01002969.1_pt1 | contig 12300 bp, 7 predicted proteins | sample 1576861 | NCBI WGS metagenome assembly OGZV01 (sample SAMEA3541501, study PRJEB24748) | human gut metagenome | biome: human gut; feature: human-associated habitat; material: faeces | place: China | collected 2012
TCACGTCATAAAATCTCGGGATCAGCTGGATCAATGTGCTCTTTCCGGAACCGGTCGATCCGACAAACGCCACCGTCTCCCGGGGATTTACATGGAAAGACACACCCTGCAGCACCCATTCCCCGGGAATATAGGAAAACCACACATTGCGAAACTCGATTTCGCCGTGCACCTCTTCCAGCTCTATAGCATCGGGCGCATCTACCAGCTTCGGCTCCAGATCCATGATCGAGAACACCTTTTCCGCAGACGCCAAAGCCGACTGCAGCCAGTTAAACTGCTCCGCCAGGTTCTGAATCGGGGTGAAAAATTTCGAAATATACATATAAAAGGTGACGATCGTTCCACCCGTGATGATCTGTCCTAAAAATGCCACGCCGTTTAAATGTCCCATGCCGCCCAGATAAAACAGGCACAGAATGGAACAGATGTAAAGCATATACACCAACGGACGAAATACACTGAACACGAAAATCTGACTCAGGTTTGCCTTTGCCTGGGTCTGGCTTTTCTCACGAAATTCCGCCATCTTTTCCTCTTCGCGCCCGAAAATCTGCGTAACCTTGATGCCGGAAAGGTTTTCCGAAAGATAAGTATTGATATCCGTCGTCGCATCCTTTACCCTGCGGTATGCCCGGCGGGAAAACTTCCGGAAGATCACTGTAAAGATCACGATGAAGGGAACAAAGCACAGCACCATCAGCGTCAGCTCATAGTTTAAACAGATCATTGCAATTAATATGCCTATAATAACAAAGGCATTCTTTGTCAGACTGACCAGCAGGTTTGTGAACATCATCGAAATCGCGTTGGTATCGTTGGTCACACGGGTCACCAGCTTGCCCACCGGAATCTCATTGAGCTGCTCATGGGAAAGAGATTCGATATGGGTAAACAGATCCTCACGCAGATCGGACACAATCCGCTGTCCAACCCGTTGCAAAATCACTGCCTGCAGATAGGTACTTCCCATTGAAAACAGCAGCACCACCACATAACCGCCTACCCGGGCATACAGGGCAGGCAGAGCAAAATCGCCTGCAACCAGCTCTTCGATATTACCGATGATCAGCGGCGAAATAATGTCATAGGCGATGGAAAACATCATCAGGAACAATACCAGTACAAACTGCTTCCAGTACGGCTTTGCGTAGACTACCAGACGGTGCATAATTTCGCCGTCCTTCATCGTGCGTTCAAATCCCATCCGGGACTTTTTGTCCTTTACCAGCACATAAGCGGCGATCAGAAGCGCCGTGATCGTACCGATGACCGCGCCGGTCAAAAGCAACGGATTTACTTCAATCACGGCTGGCACCTCCTTCGCACTTTTCCACAGACTCCGACGCATGCTCTGGGGCATCAACGGAATCCGCTATGTCAGACGTCCCTACCGCATCGGACGAATCTGCCGTTTCATCCTCCAGACGCTGTAAATCTACCATCCGCCGATACTCGGGACAGCTGTGATACAGCGCATCATGCGTACCGACCGCTTCTACTCTGCCGTCCTCCAGAAATACGATCTTATCCATCCCCTCCACTGTCGAGATGCGATGTGCGATCAACAGGGTGGTCTTGCCTGCACGGGTGGTCTTTAAGTTATCGAGAATAATTTTTTCAGTACGGGTATCCACTGCAGAAACCGAATCATCCAAAATCAGGATCGGCGCATTTTTTAACAGCGCACGGGCAATGGAAATCCGCTGCTTCTGACCGCCGGAAACAGTCACACCCCGTTCTCCCAGGATGGTTTCATAGCCTTCCTTGAAATCTACAATATTGTCCCGCACATCTGCCATGGAAGCAGCGCCATCGATCTGATCGGGCGTAGCATCCTCTACGCCAAAGCCGATATTGTGTGCAATGGTATCTGAAAACAGGAAATTATCCTGGGGCACATAGGCACAGGCATTGCGTACGGAATGAATGGAAACGCTGTTCACATCCTGACCGTCCACAAACAGCGTTCCGTCCGGCACATTATAGGTACGAAGCAGCAGATCTACTACCGTAGTCTTACCTGCGCCGGTTTTGCCTACAATACCGACACTCTCACCGGCAGCTACCTGAAAGCTGACGTCCTGCAGTACATTATAATCGCCGTCCGGATAGCGGAACGTCAGATGCCGGAATTCAATACTGCCTTTTGGATTTTCAAGATTCCCTACACCATCCCGGTCCGTCACATCTACAGGGGCATCCATCAGCTCCGTAATACGATTCAGAGAAGCCTTACCGCGGGAAGTCTTTTCAATCAGCATCGAAATCGCCATGATCGGCCAGACGATGGATTCAAAGTAGCCGATGTATTCCACCAGCTGTCCGGCGTTAAATTTTCCACCAAACACCAGCCAGCCGCCATAGCCTAAAATGACACAGATGACAGATTCCACAAACAGCGTCACCAGCACCTCCAGCAGGGTTGCGATCTTTGTATAGGTAACGTTGATCTCTTCATTTTCACGGTTTAGCTTACGGAATGCTGTCAGCTCCTTAAATTCCTTGACAAATGCCTTGATCACCGCGATGCCGGAAAAGTTCTCCTGTGCAAAATCCGAAAGATCAGAGAAAGCCTTCTGCCGTTCCTCCCAGCGTTTTGTCATCGTCGTACCCATAATAGTGCCGATGCCAAACATGATCGCCGCAGGAATCAGAGCCAGCAGCGTAAGCTTGAAATCCATCCGCCACATTTTGTACAGCGCCAGCAGACCAAGCACCAGAGCGTCGAAAAACATCAGAATGCCGTCGCCGAAGCACTCCTGAATCGTATCCAGGTCATTTGTATACAGGCTCATCAGGCTTCCTACCTTGTTGACCTGATAATACTGCTGCGACAAACGACGGCTGTGATCAAACATTCGCTCCCGCAGATCTGCCTGTACACACACTGCGGAACCGAAAAAGCATACCCGCCATAAAAAGCGCCCGATCACCATCATCAAAACAATCCAGATCATGGGCAGACAGATATTCTGAAACAGTACCTCCCTGGTAAAGGTCAGCGTCTGACCATCCACCACCACTTTTCCTAAGTTCACACCATTAATGACCAGACGATACAGCTCCGGAATCATCAGCTGGGCAATATCGACGATCAAAAGTGAGAGCAGTCCAAGCAGCAGCGCCGGTGCATTTTTCAGATAGTAACGATTGATATACTTGCCGAAAATCACGACTTTCCCCTCCTTTTTCTTTTGTTTTCCCCTTGATACTTTTCAAAAAAGTAAAATAGTCGTATTTTTTAGTATAATGGATGCCATCAGGGAAGTCAACGCAAGGGAAGAAAAAGAGGCTGTCGGATCTGCCTTTTACGGAAGAAGCGACAGCCTCCTGATATGGAATTTTACAGCGGATCCCGTGAGGTTTTTGCATCCCCGAAAAAGAACAGGAAGTCCTGCAGCTCTGTTCGCATCATCCGGTCATTTTTCAAAAGCCTCTTCGCCTCTGCAAGCTGCAGCGTTCTGTCATAGGCGATGCTTTTGAGCTGTATCTTTCCATCCAAAATCACCGCGTAGTGCGCAGTCTTGTCGGGATCATCCGGTCTTCTGTAGGAAATACTTCCCGGATTTATCCATTCCATTCCCTCCCCAAGGGTATGAATGCATTGTCTGTGGGTATGCCCGAAAATCAATCGTCGCTTTCCGTCACACTCTGCTCCATAGCTGGCATCCCAATACTGATCAAAGGCATAGCGGCTCTCGATTGTCCCGTAGCCATTGTCATATTGATGCGCGATTCCATATTTCCATCCATCTGCCTCAAAATACGCCTTTTCCGGAAGCTGCTTCATCCAATCGATATCTTTTTCACTCAGTCTTTCACAGTTATAATGCACCCATTTGTATTTTCCATCCGCTACATTTGTCCATTCTCCGCTCTCGTAAATATTTATGACATGGCGGTCATGGTTTCCATATACGAGGACTGTATTTTCCAACTGGCGAAACCGCTCCAGGACCTCCCGAGGTGAGATCCCGTAGTCCGTAAAATCCCCTGCGCAGCATAACAGATCATAGTCTGCTTCCTCCCGCAAAATGGTATCCAACGCCCGAATATTTGCATGAATGTCTGAAATTACAAGTATTTTCATATATCTATATTCCCTTCTGTGTCAGTTACATAAAGCCAATAGGCATAGTCGGTCAATCCGAATAGGACACCGACCATTTGATTCTCCCTGTTTCTTACGGAATCCGCCTGCCATTTTTTGACGGTTCTTTACTTTCCTCAGATCCCGTTCTGATATATTATTATCAAATGGTACCTCAGAACGCTTTATGAACAGCAAATGGTTTTCACGGTATTTTTCCAGACGGTTTAACAGGGCCTCTTCCTGCTTCGCGTATTTATAAAACACTGCCGTCCCAAAGGCTCCGGCTTTCATATGCCTGTAGGTATCCGTCCCCGGCACATCCCCTTCAAATTCATGCCCGTCGTGCTTGACAGTGGCAACCTTCAAGCCATAGTCGGTCAAAACAGGCGGCAAGCGAGTGATCAGGGTGGTTTTTCCGGCATTTACAACCTTGTTTTTACACATTTTCCGATCACCCTGAAGATAACCGAAAAAGACCTGGCATACCAGACTTGGAAATTCCGGTACGGCAGGTCTTCTTATCTTTTTATCCAATCAGTTTCCTGGATGGTCGATGCCCTTTTAACCATCTCAGAATTTTGCATTGTCCGGATCAGAGCCTGTCCGGCCTACGCATTCCAGCTTATCTATCACTGCCATGTCCTCCTGGGATATCTGAAAATCAAAAAGCTGCAGATTCTCCTTAATCCTCACAGGGGTAACGGATTTGGGCAGAGGAAGATGTCCTTTCTGCAGGCACCACCGCAGACAGATCTGGGCTGTGGACCGGCCGTATTTCTGTCCAAACTCCTTCAGCTTTGGATCTTCCAAAAGCTTTCCGGAACCAAGGGGACTCCACGCCTCCACCAGGATGTCATGCTCTTTGCAGAAGGCCGCCGTTTCCGGCTGCATCCAGCCGGGATGGAACTCAATCTGGTCTACCATAGGAATGACCTGTGCTGTTTTCAGCAGCGCCTCCATATGCACCGGGAGAAAATTGCTTACACCGATGGCCCGTACATACCCTTTTTCCAACAGATATTCAAAGGCCTTCCAGGTCTCCCGGTTTACCTCCTGGTAGGTATCCCTGAAAGCCAGGGGACGGGGCCAATGGATCAGGTACAGATCCAGATAATCCAAGGCCAGCCTTTTTAAGGAGGCATCAAAGGCTTTCAGGGTTTCCTCATAGCCTCTCACATCGTTCCACAGCTTGCTGGTCACAAACAGCTTTTCTCTCGGCACTCCCGACATGCGGATTCCGGCTCCCACCCCAATCTCGTTGTGATATACCGCCGCCGTATCTATATGGGTGTATCCTGCCTCTATGGCGTGCATTACCGCATCTGCCGCTGTCTCTCCGTCCGGCATCTGCCATGTGCCGAAGCCCACCTGAGGGATCTCCACTTTGTTATGCAACTGAAATGTTCCGTTTTCGTGTATATTTTCCATTATATTTTCTCTCCTTTCTTTACCTGTTACGTCTCTGTCCTTTCCCGTCTAATACATCATTGCATTAATCTCGAAGTAAATAGTGCTTGATATCCGTGTCAGCTGTGCGTCTGCGAATCGACGGCGCAGCGGTGCCTGCGTCTAGCTCCGCAGGCGTGCAGAGGATGCGGATAGCGAGTACTATTTACTCGAGAAAATCCGTAGACAGCTTCAGATAAGAATTCAGAGCCGCCATGGGGCCTGATACATCCCTGGACAGAACCGGAGGCATGTTAGCGGCAATGGGATCCTTAGACATACGGCCGTCTGCGGAGACTCCTATCCGCTTTCCGATGTTCACAATCCAGGAAAATGTAGCGATACACGGGGAAAAGATAAGATCGCCATACCGGCTGTTGTATGCCTCTACCCGTTCCACAAAATAGTTTACCATCTCGCAGGCCAGATTGCCAGCTTCTTTTTGTCCGTTTCCGAATTTCGCCCCTTCATTTATCATCTTCATCTGCAGAACCTGATTTCCCTCCCAGTTATTTTTCAGGATCTCCACCAGCTGCGGCAGCGTCACCATCTCTTCTTCAAATTAGAATTTGTCATAATCATTCTACGCGTGTTTTCCCAATAACAATGTAAAACAACGGTATCATTATAATCATTGCTGCTATGATATGTACATATATGAAACTTTGTGTTCCTGTAACAAGAAACAAACTTGTTATTGTATAATTCCATAACCAATGAAATCCTGTGGGCATCCAAATACTCTTTGTAGTGTAAAACATTTCATTGGCAAATATTCCATATAGAAAAGGAAAAATAAACATTACCAGAACAGAAATATTATCGGTATTAAAAATATGTGGTAGTGTAAAAATAAGTGCAGCTATTACGCAACTCAAATACTTATTTTTACATTTTTGCAGCAACAGCCCAAAAATAATTCCTCTAAAAATAACTTCTTCAATAAAGGACACGAAAAAGTAAAATATGAATTTCCCTTTATGATTCATCAACAGTGATAAAAAATCAGTGTCTTGAAGAATTATATTTGATTTGACTGATGAATAAACTATAAACAATACAATGATTGGCATTATAGCTCCAACTGCAAAATTCAGAAAATCTATTTTTCTAAAATATAACCCTATGCTTTTTAACATAACGCACCTTTTAACCTCTGATTTGTCATAATCCTGACATCATACTATTATAAATAAATTATCTCATGCAAAACAATTTCTTCTTCCCGATTGTGGATTTTATTGCACCGGTGCTCCCATTCCATTTGGCGGGTACACTTTAATTTCTCGGTTACGCCCTCGGCAATTTTCGATTTTTCAGTTTCAAAAACCGGAATTTCTCTATGTATGCAAAAGAAGTTCGTAATTACCGCCCTCAAATGTGATGTCATTGCCCGCACTGTCTTTATAGAAAGACACAGTCTCTGTTCCGATCTGCCTGAAGCCAAGGGAAGTCAACAGTCTGACCGAAGGTGTGTTGTTCAAAGCCGTTTCTGCTGTAATCGTAACTGCGCCTCTGTCCTTCATCACATTAAGAAGTGTGGTAATGCTCTCCTTTGCGTATCCTTTTCCATGATAGTCGGAATGGAAACAGTATCCTATCTCGTAGCCTATTTCCCTTACATGGAAGGCTACGTATCCGATAACAATGTTTCGCAGGCAAACGGCAAAAAACATGTGCTCATCGCTGTCCGCAAAGGAAGCCCACTTCGCGATTCGGCGAGAAACAGACTGGTCATCCAAATCATTTGGTTTATCATATTGCGCGTAAGCGGATTTCGCCTCGTCCGCCCATATCGCTTGAATCGCTTTCCAATCTTTGGCATAAACCCGCCTGACTGAAAGTCGCTCAGTCTTAATCATACGTCAGCCTCCATTCATTCCGATTTGCATCGCTGTTCTTACCTTCTATTTTATCAGATATCGTCTACAGATTCCACCTCACGGTGGACACCCTTGTCTTCGGCTGTATCCTTCCCACTACTAAGGCGGATTCGGGAGTTTCACCCTTTAGAAATGTGCGCCGCCAGGCGCACAAAGAGAACAGCGCAGCTTTCGGATATTTTCCCGGAAGCTGCGCTGTTTGTTGGCCTTTAAGGCATGATAAAGACAATTACCGTGCGCGTTTTCTCTTATAGTGGACGGCGCCGGCCAGAGTAAAGGTACTTGCCAGCAGGAGGACGCTCCACAATGGAAGATTGCTGCTGTCTCCGGTGCTGGCGCTGGCAGTGGCCTTGACGAAGATGACCTCGATGGTATGGGTTCTTCTGACATTCTCAAAGGCGTAGGAATTCACCGCGCCGATGCTCTTGCCGTCGATCTTGACGTCGGCGACAGCATAGCCCTCATCCGTGGTGATGGTGAAGGTCTGATCTTCGCCCTCGCGGACGCTGACATCGCCGGAGGGAGAAATGGAGCCGCCAGCCCCGGCAGTTGCCTTGATGGTGTAGTTGCTGTAGTCCCAATCGTCCCCAACGCTATCAGTGGTGATCTTGGTGTCCTTGGGGGGCTCACCGGCGGGAGTGGCCGGTTTAATCATGAGCACGAAGGGGGCGCTGGTAACGTCGTTGTAGTCCTTGTCCCCCGCCTTGGTTGCAATGACGCTCACGGAGCCGACCTTGACCGGAGTCAGAACGCCGGTATTGGGATCAATGGTCGCTTCGCCGGTGCTGTGAGCAGTGTCAATGCGGTAGGTCACAGCGCCTGTGCCGGAGCCGCCTCTGGTGGTCAATGTCAACGTCTGACCATAGAACACACTGTCCGCACCGATAATGACAAGTGCCTCCTGACTATCCTTTTCTGTCAGGGTGATGTTCAGGATGATGGTGAAGTCCTTGTAGTTGTTGCAGGAAGCTTTCAGGGTAATGGTGACGGTGTCACCGGCCTTGCCACCGGAAATCGCGTAGGTCAGCAAACTGCCGTCCGCTGCAAAATCATGCTTGGTAAGTGTGATATTCGAGCCGTTGCTGACGCTGTATTCGCTATTATAGCTCCACACTTGTCCGCCGGGAAGCCCCGACCAGTCTGGCGTGTAGGTATGCACGGAAGCGTCCGTGTACTTCTGCGTCAGCTCGACCGTTTTGAGGCTGCCTCCATCCGCCTTCTTCACCATGCCTTTCAGTTCCATGTTCTCCACCGTGTTGTAGTTGTCGGTGTCTGTCGGGGTGAACTCCGTTTTGAGGCTACCGCTATCCGCCTTGTTCACCATGACTTCAAGTTCAATGTTCTCCACTATGTTGTAGTTGTCGGTGTCTGTCGGGGTAAACTTCGCCTGGAAGGTCTTGGTTACGGTTGAAGCGTCACCCACAGATTTGCTGCTGTCCATCCAGCTCCAGCCGTCCGGCAGCTTTATATCCGCAAGTCTCTGACCGGATTTTGCCGTCAGGCCGGTGGGAACGGTGTAGTCCGGCGTTGCCTTTTCTACCACAAATTCACAATACCTGGTATTATGCTCACAGTAGTTGCCCGTCTCGCCGATCCGTGCAAACATACGGTAAGTACCGGCGTTCAGCGCGGGCGGATTGCTGATATCCCACGTCTGAACGGAGCCGCTGTCAACAACGGCATAACCGTAGGTCACTTGAGCATTCAAATCACCCGTCCGGTCTGTCAGGGTCGGTGTGCCTGGCGTTTGACCGTAAGTATAGCCCGCCATGCTGACCTTGCCATACTGTTGAGCCTTGTTGACCCTGACCGTTGCGGTGCCGGTTGCTTCCGTATAGGTATTCCCATCCTCCGGCGTGAACTTCCATCCGACATCATGGCCCAACGTACTCGCATCCAGAATCGTATCGCCCGGTTGCTGCCACGAGAAGGTGCCCTTAACGACCGTATCGTCGGCCTTCATCATTCCGGTGATCTTGATCTTGCTCAGCGACTCACCGTAGGTGAGCTCGGTAGGCGTGAGCGTCGGTGTACCGGTCAGAACCGGAGTGAGTCTGTTCTTCGCGCTGACGTTGATGGTCAGGGTGATATCCTGATAGTTGCTCGTGGAGATTGTAACAGTAATCGTGCCGAATTGTCCTTCGTCCGTGCCTCTTCTGTTTGCTTCCAGCGTCAGCTCACCGGTCTTGCCGTTTACAAGGGTAACATAGGTACCCTTGCCCAGAGCGGTATCAACCTTCTTGTCATAGATGATCTCGCCGTAGTCGCAGGGAGCAGTCAGCTTCGGCAGCAGCGTCGAGAGGCCAAGGGAATAAGTCTTGTGCAGACCGTTGGTGATGGTCAGCGAGCCAGCCTCTGCTGCGGGTGCAGCAGCCTTGGTGATCTCGAAGGTCTTGACGGCCTCGCTGAGAACATAGTTGCCGCCTTCAACGTCCTTGACGGTCACAGTCGCAGTACCGGCATTGGTATTGTTGCTGCAGAAAATCTCGTACTCCTTCGGGTCGATGATGTTTCCGGTGTCGTCCTTGACGGTGACGGTCGGTTCCAGCGCATCGCCGGTGTAGGTGCAGGGTGCGACTTCAATCGTTGGCGTCACTTCTTTTGGCGTGATCTTCCACTTGACCGTGGCCTTACCGGTGTAGTTGCCGGTACCTTCGATGGTCAGAGGAATACTGTTATTGGCATCGGTGGCCTTGTCGCCGCTTTTGATAACATAGGTGATTCTTGTTTCATACCAGTTCTCCAGCGTCACGCCGGTAATCTTCGGCGATTGCTCCGCTGCATTGTACGCGAATTCGTATTTTTCCAGCGTGATGGTTGCGCCCTCGATGGACTTGGGGGCGACGTGGACTTTCACTATGTCGGTTACGGCTGCGTATTTCTCGTAGCCTTCCGCCGGGGTGAATATCCAATCGACGTAGCAATCGCCGGTTCGGCTGGGTATATCGTATTTATTCGGCCACGCAAAGGTGCCCTTGACTTCTTCTCCTGTGGTGGGGTCTTTCATCGTGCCCTCGACCGTGAGCCTGCTGTTTTCCAATGTCTGGCGGTAGATGATGCCCGTCGCGCTGATTTTGAAGTCATCTGACTTTACGGGCGTGATCTTCTCGCCAATAACGACCTTGATGGTCAGCTCGAACTGCTGATAGTTCGCGGCTACAACCGGGGCGGTTATCTTGCCGATTTGCTTGTTAACATCTGTGGAGTGCGCGGCCACGATGGGCAGAGTCAGAACGCCCTCGTTTGACACGAACATACCGTTGTTACTGTCGAGGTAGGTGCTATCCGTAAAATGGTAATCGCACCCTTGATACTTGATTTTGCCGTACTCGCAGCCCGGAGTCAGCTTCGGCAGAAGCGTGGCCAGGTTGAGCGTGTAGGTCTTTGCCACGTCGTTATAAACATACAGCGTGATCTCAGCCGGGGTCACAGTGGCCTGATTGATCTTAAAGCGGTCATCCTTGGAGGTGAAATTGAAGTTGGCCGATCTGACGCTTGCCGCCTTGCCCTCGAACGCATAGTTGGAATCTGTGAGCGTCAGGGTGAAGGAAATGGCCTCTTTCGTGCCGGCGTCCGGCGAATCCTCATAAATAAAGTCATCCTGCCGCGTGGTAAAGCGGGCGTCCGTGATCCTATAAACGCTCCCGGGGATGGGAGTCATGCTGCCCGCAGCGCCCAGGAACGCAAGATTGGTCTTGGGAAGCGTAACGCTTGCGCTGCCGTCGTAGGTCTTGGAGACGGAAGCGACGTTGCCGATGCCCTTGATCTTCACCGGGCTGATGGTTACTTTTATGGACTTAGCAATGGTGTCATCGTAGCCCTCAGCTCCTACGACTTTGTAATAGACCATGTATGTTCCGGCATCGGTGGCGGTGGGAATGTCAGTACTGAAGCCGCCGCTCGTGCCCAGACGGTACTGCATCTCGCCGTACTTTGCGTCCACGCTGCCCGCCGTGACGAGTAGCTGCTCATTGCCGTTGTAGGTCAGGGCGTTTGCCGCAGGCGCGGTGATCGCGCTGGCCGGGGTGGCGGCCTTGGTGACGGTTAGCTTTTTGTGGCTGCTCGTCACCGAATAGCCGTCCTTGGAAGCGGTGAAATAAATATCGTAGGTTCCGATTGTGTTAGCGTCGAGGTCTACAACGTAGTACCAGCTGCTGCCGATCTTTTTATATTCAGCTTTCTTCTGGCTGTATGTGGGATTGTTGTTTCCAACGCTTTCCCCGATGTAGATGTATACATCCGCACCCTTCCCATTGCAGACGGCACAGAGCTGGACGGTCGTTCCGCGCCCCACCTTCGGCGAGTTACCGATCAGGTTCTTGCCATCTACCTTCAGATTCAGGGTCTTGGTGGTGATAGGCAGGCTATTGATGATAACGTTGTTCAACTGTGAACCATTGACATCATCCGGGGCATACCACTTGTGGGTGCCATCCGCGTTCGTGACTCTGAAGCCAAGGCGGGTAGGCTGCTGCAGGATATCCTTCCACTTCGTGGTATCGGCCAATGTCAATTTGCCGATCACGGCGGGATACCCCGTCCCGGCGAGTTTTGCTCCCCTGTGGGCAACGACCGCATCAATGCTGGCTGTGGTATTGTTTTGTGTGTTGCTGAAAGTGGTGGTATTGTTGCCTGTAGCCGCCTTGACCGTCACCGTACCCTTGATGCAGTGTCCGTTCAGGTTAAGTCCCGTGTCCTGCGTACCGTCGATGGTATAATCGCCGGTCACATCGGCCAGCAGCTGAAGAGTCGCGCCACCGTCTCTATCTGCATCAATGGCTGTTTGTAGGTTGGTAAATCTCCGCCGCAGGCGACCGCTCTCACCATCGTTCAAGGCTGCTTCCGCCACCGCGGGCGCGTTGCAGTAGGGGCAGG
>OGZV01002971.1_pt1 | contig 12293 bp, 9 predicted proteins | sample 1576861 | NCBI WGS metagenome assembly OGZV01 (sample SAMEA3541501, study PRJEB24748) | human gut metagenome | biome: human gut; feature: human-associated habitat; material: faeces | place: China | collected 2012
AAAAGCTAAAGCCGGTCTACTCTCTTGACTACAACTTCCTGAAGCTCATTGTTTTCCTTTTCACGTGTTTTCATCAGATGATCCACATACAGGCGATAGCCCTTATCTGACGGAATTCGTCCGGCAGATGTATGTGGCTGAATGATAAGCCCCATCTCCTCAAGATCAGCCATCTCATTTCTAATCGTGGCTGAACTTAAGTTTAAGTCCGTGTACTTAGAAATCGTCCGTGAGCCTACCGGTTCACCAGTCTCCAGATAATTTTTAATGATTGCTGTAAAAATCTTCCATTTTCTGTCATCTAGTTCCACAAGCTCACTTCCTTTTCCTTTGTTTCTATTAGCACTCATCATCCCTGAGTGCTAACGATTATAAAATAGCACTATCGGGACGTATTGTCAATACATTTGGAAAAAAAAATTGTAAAAATTTTGGGAACAATAAGAGCCGGGCAACACTGCCCGGCTCTTATTAATATATTTATTATGTTGAGAGGATTATACAATACCCTGTGCGTTCATAGCTTCTACGACCTTCTCAAAACCTGCGATGTTTGCACCCATTACATAGTTTCCTTCGTAGCCATACTTCTTTGCTGCTTCGTCTACCTTCTTGAAGATGTTGATCATGATGTTGTGCAGCTTCTCGTCTACTTCCTCGAATGTCCAGGAAAGTCTCTCGCTGTTCTGTGACATCTCAAGAGCTGATGTAGCAACACCGCCTGCGTTAGCAGCCTTGGCTGGTCCAAAGAGAACGCCTGCATTCTGGAATACAGCGATAGCCTCTGGAGTTGAAGGCATATTAGCACCCTCAGCAACAGCAAATACACCGTTAGCTACAAGAGCCTTAGCTGACTCCTCGTTAATCTCGTTCTGTGTAGCGCATGGGAGAGCGATGTCGCACTTGATAGTCCAAATGCCGCTGCAGCCCTCGTGATACTCAGCACCCTGTACTCTGTTTACATACTCCTTGATTCTGCCTCTCTCAACTTCCTTGATCTGCTTAACAACATCGAGGTTGATGCCGTTTGGATCGTATACATAACCGTTAGAGTCAGAAAGTGCAACTACCTTGCCGCCCAGCTCTGTAGCCTTCTGTGTAGCGTAGATAGCAACGTTACCGGAACCGGAGATAACAACTGTCTTGCCTGCGAATGTTTCATTCTTCATGCACTTGATCATCTCAGCTGTGTAGTAGCAAAGGCCATAACCAGTAGCCTCTGTTCTTGCAAGTGATCCGCCGTATGAAAGACCCTTACCTGTAAGAACGCCTGTGAACTCGTTTCTGATTCTCTTGTACTGACCGAACATATAGCCGATCTCTCTTGCACCAGTACCAATATCGCCTGCTGGAACGTCTGTGTCAGCACCGATATGCTTGCAAAGCTCTGTCATGAAGCTCTGGCAGAATCTCATAACTTCTCCGTCAGACTTGCCCTTAGGATCGAAGTCTGAACCACCCTTACCGCCGCCGATAGGAAGACCTGTAAGGCTGTTCTTGAAGATCTGCTCGAAGCCGAGGAACTTGATTACTGATGCACATACTGAAGGGTGAAGTCTGATACCGCCCTTGTATGGTCCTATAGCAGAGTTGAACTGAACTCTGAAACCTCTGTTTACCTGTACCTTGCCGTTGTCATCTACCCAAGGAACACGGAAAATGATCTGTCTTTCCGGCTCAACTATTCTGTCGATTATACCTGCCTCAACAAGGTCAGGTCTCTTTTCTACAACAGGAATGAGGCTTTCCAGTACCTCATATACTGCCTGGAGGAATTCCTTTTCGCCGGGATTTCTCTTCTCAACCTTCTCATAAACGCTTTCAAGATACGCATTGTTCAAAGCCATTATTAAAACTCCCATCTTATAAATTATAATTTGTGCACGGCTTTTTTTACTCATTCCGCACATCACTTTTTTATTATAGCACACTATTTTGCAATTTGCAAGTAGTAAAATGCAAAATTTCATAATTTTATTGAAATTGTATAAAAATCATAGCCTTTTTTTGAAATGTGAAGTAAAATCACGATTATAAATTCATAATTCGTGTAAAATTTCCGTGAAATGTCGACAAATCATTGCGCTGTGACCAAAGCTGTTTCAGCCTGCAAAAATGACAAAACGCATTTTTATGCCGATATAACGCACAAATCCGCTGAAATATCGTCCCTGATATGAAATTTTGGTTGACGAATCCTGCAAAAAAGTGTACAATATAAAGTAATAAAGCACTTATAAACAAAGGAGCAGTACCGATGACAAAGAAAGAACGTGCACAAATGATAGTGGAAAGGCTGGAGCAGGTCTACCCCGAGGGCATATGCTCCCTTGACTATAAAAAGCCTCACGAGCTTATGATAGCAGGCAGACTTTCTGCGCAGTGTACAGACGCAAGGGTGAATATCGTCACGAAAGAGCTTTTTGCAAAATATAAGACCATTGAGGATTTTGCTAACGCAGATGTTGCTGATATCGAGGAGATAATACGCCCATGCGGTCTGTATAAAACAAAAGCTCGCTCTATCGTAACAATGTGCAGACAGATAATGGATAACTTTGGCGGCGAGATACCTGATACCATAGAAAAGCTCACTACCCTTGCAGGCATAGGCAGAAAGACGGCAAATCTTGTTATGGGAGATGTTTTTCATAAGCCTGCGGTGGTAACTGATACCCACTGTATAAGGATATGCGGCAGACTTGGGCTTACAAAAAATAAAGAGCCTGCAAAGGTGGAAGAGGATCTGAGAAAGATTCTTCCCCCTGAGAGATCCTCTGATTTCTGTCACCGTCTTGTACTGTTCGGACGTGAATACTGCAAGGCAAGGGGAGAACGCTGTAGCGAGTGTCCCCTGCTTGATATCTGCGGCAGCAGAAAATGACCGCAGGCTGTTGAAATAATAAAGCAAAAGTAGTATAATAAGGTCACAAGATGAAATGCAGAGGAGATGAGCGTTTTGATAAAGGCATGGGAGCATTTCAAGACCATTACAAGACATCGCCACGGAGTGATAAAAAACTGCTATAAGGCAGGCATTTTGTGGCAGGGTCTGAGGCATGACCTTTCAAAATATTCCCCGGAGGAGTTTCTCAAGGGCTGTAAATATTATCAAGGCACACGTTCGCCCCATGAAGCAGAGCGTGAAGAATACGGATTTTCTTACGGCTGGATGCATCACAAGGGAAGAAATAAGCATCACTTTGAATATTGGACGGACTATGACCTGCGGACTAAGTTGATGACCCCTGTGAAAATGCCCCTTAAATATGTGAAAGAAATGTTCTGCGACAGAGTTGCCGCAAGCAAGATATATATGAAAGACAAATATGACGACGGTGCACCTCTTGCGTACTTTTTAAGAGCCAAAAAGACAAGAGCCATCCACCCTGAAACATCAAACCTTTTGGAGAAGCTTCTTACAATGCTTCGTGATAAAGGCGAGGACTACACTTTCGCCTATATAAGACATTTGAAAAAATATTAGGGGGAATTTCCGTGGGAATTTTCAAAAAGAAAACTGTCAAGCCCGTCCCTGAGGAGTGCAGGGGAATGGAGATAAAAATAATGTCAAGCACCTGCACAGGCGAGAAAACTATCGGATTTTATAACCGCAACACTCGAGAGATAATGTATCCAGAGCTTGTGAAAAGCGACAGCGATGTTGAGGCTTTTTATGAAAAATACGGATTGAAAAAATGAATTATGTTGCATGAGAGAATATATAAAAAAATGTAAATATTTAATGAACTTTGAAATGAAATATATGTAAGAATATTTTGTGGGTGATTTTTACAGAGCGCGAAAAATAGGCGTTTATAAAAAAATAATGATGTTGATCTAAAGTTAATTATGGCTAAATTATAAATACTATTTCTAACGTGTGAATAAGTACAAAAATCAAGCGGCGACTATGCCTCTTTTTTATGTAAAGCTACAAAGATTGCAAGAAAGCACGCAAAATCGGGCAAATTAATTGACAATAGGGGTCAAATACGTTATAATAACAGCATGAAAACAATGTAAAAAATTATAACGGAGGTAGATTCAAAATGACAAAAAATGATCTGATATCCGCAATAGCAGAAAAGGGCGGCTATTCTAAAAAGGAAGCAGAGCAGGCACTTGCGGCTGTAACAGAAACTATCACAGAGGCACTTGTAAAGGGCGAAAAGGTATCTATCGTAGGTTTTGGTGCATTTGAGGTAAGAGATCGTGCAGCTAAGGATTCTATTAATCCTGCAACAAAGAAGCCTATCCATGTTCCTGCAAAGAAGGTTCCTGCATTCAAGGCAGGCAAGGCTCTTAAAGAGGCTGTGGATAAGTAAATTAGTAACACTTTTAAAGGAGAGATTTCACAATGGCTGAAAAGAAGATCGCCGCTGACAAGAAGGCAGAAGAAGCTGTAAAGGAAGTCAAGGCTGAGGTAAAGTCTGCTGCTGAAAAGACAGGCGCAGCAGTAAAGGAAACAGCAAAGAAAGCTGTCAAGACGGCAGAAAAGGCAGTAAAGACCGCAGCAAAGGCAACAAAGGCAAAGAAGGAAACTGTAAAGAAAGCAGTTGAGGCTGAGATAAAGGACGAGGTATTCGTTCAGTTCGCAGGCGTAGAGGTAAATGTTGAAGCTGTAGTGGCTGCTGCAAAGGCTGACTACAAGGCAAAGGGTCACAGAACACCAAAGACAGTTTCAGTATACATCAAGCCTGAAGAGGGCGTTGCTTACTACACTGTAAAGGGTGTAGGCTCAGAGGATTACAAGGTAGAACTCTAATTGTAACATTTGTGTGTAGGGGCGAACAGCGTTCGCCCACTATTTAACACGTTCTATCTATATGATAAGCTACATCAAGCGGAGGAAAACACCTCCGCTTTTTTTGCGTATATAAACAGAAAGTGCAGCATATTTCCATGCTGCACTTTCTGCGTTATTTAAGAAATCGTAAAACACATTACTGTGGTGGTGTCGAGAAGAATGTCTGCCATGCGTAGCCCTTTGTGCCATTGTATTCAACATAATACCAGCCGTTTTCGTTGCGGTAGTATTTGCAGGTCGCACCCGATGGGATAGTGAGAAGATTTTCACTGCTCGATGTAGGCTGTGGGTGGAGATAAACTGCACTTATGCACTGGATATCACCAACAGCGTCACCGTTGTCATCCTTATCACCGTCATATGGATCTTCATCAGGCTCAGCGGTCTTTTTGGACTTTTTAGATGTTTTCTGCGGTTCTTCCGAAGTGGTGGTGGTCTTTGGCGGAATGTATTCCGTAGAAGTTATCGTACCGGTCTTTTTCGGAGTGGTGTTGGTGTTCACAAAAAGAGTTTTTGCAAATATCATTATTACTATGGCTACCACAAGTACAGTCAGTAGTATCGCTATTATTCCCTTTACAGTAGGAGTGAGCCAAGTGGAGCTTTCCTGCTGCTGAGGTCTGTTCTGACCCTGCGGTCTGCGATTCTGTTCAGGACGATAGTAGCCTTTATTGTTTCTGTTGTCAGGCATTATTTATATTCTTCCTTTCGGTTCATTGACTAAAGTTCGACACATTTCGTGTCCACATCTTTAATTATACAGAATATAAGCTGTTCTGTCAATTAAAATTCGGTTACGATTTACATTTACTTTATAACAATATGGTGTAAAACGGGAGGCGTTTTTATGTAACAGATGTGAAAATTATCAAAGTGGATATAGATAACGTTTTCTTGCAGGCATGTTTTGTTACAAAGGGAAAAAATATGTTAATAAATTTTCACAACCCTTTTATTTGTATATATAATATGCTATAATAATAACAAATATGAGAATTTTAATATTCTCAGTAAGCTGTAAGGAGATTGATGATAATGAATATTGCCGTTGCACAATCAGGAGGACCTACCTGCGCTATCAACGCTTCATTGGTGGGAGTTTTCAAACAGGCTGTGAAAACACCACAGATAGACGCCGTTTTCGGCTCGCTCCATGGTATCGGGGGGATCATAAACGACCAGCTCATAGATCTTAAGCTTGTTATAAAAACAAACGAGGATATGGAGCTTCTAAGACAGACACCGTCAACAGTTCTCGGCTCATGCCGTTATAAACTTCCTGATGTTGAGGAGGGCGGTGAAACATATGAGCGTATCTTGAACTGCCTTGAAAAGCATAGGATAGAAGCTTTCTTTTATATCGGAGGAAACGATTCTATGGATACCGTGGCAAAGCTTTCCGATTATCTTGCGGCAAGAAATTCAAAGATAAGAGTTATAGGCATACCAAAGACTATAGATAACGACCTGCCTGTAACAGACCATACACCAGGCTTCGGCTCTGCTGCAAAGTATGTTGCCGCAACGGTTCAGGAGATAATCCGTGACAGCTCGGTCTATTCTATCGAGTCCGTCACTATCGTTGAGATAATGGGCAGACACGCAGGCTGGCTCACAGCTTCCACCTGCGTACTCAGAGCAAATGACGAGATAGCCCCTCACCTTATCTATCTCCCTGAAAATAACTTCACCGCCGAAAAGTTCCTGGAGGACGTAAGAAATCAAATGGCAAAGCATAAAGCCGTTATCATCGCAGTTTCCGAGGGCGTAAAGCTTAAGGGCGAGGAAAATAAGCCGAGAGTTGTGGATAATTTCGGCCACGAGTATCTCTCTGGCATAGGAAAGACCCTTGAACAGCTCGTTAAAGAGAATATCGGCTGTAAAGTCCGTTCTATTGAGCTTAACGTTATGCAGAGATGTTCTTCTCATATCTGCTCAAAGACGGATATAGACGAAGCCGAGGAAATAGGCTCAGCAGGCGTAAGAGCGGCTCTTGCAGGGAAAACAGGTAAAATGATGATATTCAAGCGTATCAGCGACGTGCCTTATGTTGTGACCGTTGACAGCGTTGACGCCCATGATGCTGCAAATAAGGAAAAATTCTTCCCTGCCCAGTGGTTAAGCGAGGACGGCAATGACGTAAATCCGGAAGCCGTAAGATATTTTCTGCCCCTTATCCAAGGCGAGGTAAAAATAGCAATGAAAAACGGTATGCCCGTTCATTTCAAGCTGTAAGCGTAAATTCGTTTTTATGCAAGTTGTAGGGGACGGCGCCCTCGACGTCACGCTTGTTTAAGTCTTTTTCAACACTCTCAGCAGAGCAGTTTCAAGCTGTTCTGCTTTTTTCGTTCCATACCGTCATCAGCCCTTGACAATTCGGTGCAAAAGTGAGATAATATTATAATAGGTGCAGTAATGCCATATCATGCGGAAAGGAAAGAATATAATGTGTGATCTCAAATTCAGCTTTCAAATGAAATTCACAGTTCCGTTTCGCAGACAGCCTAAGACACGAGTCTGACGGCAAAAAGGCAACGCCTCTTGGTCTTGCCACGATACTGTGATAGAAAAAATATTTGCGAAAGGAATTGTTTTATAATGAAAAAAGAGCTTTCAAAGCTTTATGAGCCTAATAAGGTAGAAGATAAGATCTACAAATATTGGCTTGACGGCGGATTTTTCCACGCTGAGCCTGATTCCAAGAAAGAACCATACTGTATAGTTATCCCACCACCGAACATCACAGGACAGCTCCATATGGGTCATGCCCTTGATGAAACTTTGCAGGATATACTTATCCGCTGGAAGAGAATGAGCGGATATGCCGCAGAGTGGATACCTGGTACAGACCACGCTTCTATCGCAACAGAAGCAAAGATAGTTGAAGCTATGCGTAAAGAAGGTCTGATAAAGGACGATATCGGCAGAGACGGCTTCCTTGAAAGAGCATGGGATTGGAAAAAGAAATACGGTGGCAGAATAGTTGAACAGCTTAAAAAGCTTGGCTCTTCCTGCGATTGGGACAGAGAGCGTTTCACAATGGACGAGGGCTGTTCAAAGGCTGTAAAGGAAGTTTTCATAAACTACTATAATAAGGGGCTTATCTATAGAGGCGAAAGAATAATCAACTGGTGCCCGCATTGCCGTACATCTATCTCAAATGCAGAGGTTGAGTATGAAGATCAGGCCGGTCACTTCTGGCATCTGAAATATCCTCTTACAGACGGAAGCGGATATGTAGAGCTTGCCACAACGCGTCCTGAAACGCTTCTTGGCGATACAGCCGTTGCAGTAAATCCAAAGGACGAAAGATATAAGGATATCGTAGGCAAGACACTCACTTTGCCGCTTGTTGGCAGAGAGATACCTGTCGTTGCCGACAGCTATGTTGATATGGAGTTTGGTACAGGCGTTGTAAAGATCACTCCTGCCCATGACCCTAACGACTTTGAAGTCGGTAAAAGACATAACCTGCCAGTTATCAACGTTCTTACTGAGGACGCAAAGATAGTTGACGATTATCCTGAGTATGCAGGTATGGACAGATACGAGGCAAGAAAGAAGATAGTCGAGGATCTCGAAAAGGGCGGCTTCCTTGCTTATGTTGAAGACCACGAGCATAACGTAGGTACTTGCTACCGCTGTGGAACAACTGTCGAGCCAAGAGTATCCCTCCAGTGGTTCGTTAAAATGGACGAGCTTGCAAAGCCTGCAATAAAGGCTGTTGAGGACGGCTCTATCAAGTTTGTTCCTGAAAGATTTGAGAAGAACTACCTTAACTGGATGAACGATATCAGAGATTGGTGTATCTCCCGTCAGCTTTGGTGGGGTCATCAGATACCGGCATTTTATTGCGACGATTGCGGTGAAACTGTGGTAACAAAGGAAGACCATGCTTGCTGTCCTAAGTGCGGCAAGGAAATGCGTCAGGACCCTGACACACTTGATACATGGTTCTCATCAGCACTGTGGCCGTTCTCAACTCTCGGCTGGCCTGACAAGACAGAGGAGCTTGAGTATTTCTATCCAACAAACACTCTCGTAACAGGCTATGATATCATTCCATTCTGGGTATCCAGAATGATAGTCGCAGGCATGGAGAACATGAAGCAGAAGCCGTTTGATACTGTTCTTATCCACGGTCTTGTTAGAGATTCACAGGGCAGAAAGATGTCTAAATCTCTCGGCAACGGTATCGACCCGCTTGTTATCATCGACCAGTACGGCGCAGACGCCCTGAGATTTATGCTCGCAACAGGCAACGCACCTGGAAACGATATGAGATTTATCGAGGATAAGGTAAAATCCTCAAGAAACTTTGCCAATAAGATATGGAACGCCGCAAGATTTATCATGATGAATCTTCCTGACGATTTCAAGGCTGATAAGCTCCCTGAAAACCTCAATGTTGAGGATAAGTGGGTAATTTCAAAGTTCAATACTCTTGCAAAGGAAGTAAACGATAATCTTGATAAGTTCGAGCTTGGCGTAGCAGTTTCAAAGCTTTATGACTTTATCTGGGATATCTATTGCGATTGGTATATCGAGCTTACAAAGCCAAGAATAGCCGCTGGCGGTGAAACAGAGGCTACCGCACAGGCAGTTCTCGTGTGGGTAATGAAAGGAATGCTGAAAATGCTCCACCCATTCATGCCTTATATCACCGAGGAGATCTGGCAGGCTCTCGTAAATGACGGCACAGCTATCATGGTTCAGGATTATCCTGTATATGACGAAAAGCTTGAATTTGCCGATGAAGAAGCAACATTTGAGAAGATAATCGCAGGCATAAAGAGCATAAGAAACTGCCGTGGCGAAATGAACGTTCCGCCGTCTGTAAAGGCAAAGCTTTATATTGAAACTGCACAGCCAGAAGTATTCTCACAGGGCGTAATGTTCTTTGAAAGACTTGCTTCTGCATCTGAGGTCATCATTACAGATAAGTGCGAGGAAAAGGATTGCGCCGCCGCTGTTACAGACAGTGCAAGATTTTTCATTCCGCTTGCGGATATCATAGACGTTGACAAGGAGCTTGCACGTCTTGATAAAGACAGAAAGAATGCACAGAAGGATATAGACTTCCTTAGCAAGAAGCTCAGCAATCAGGGCTTCCTTGCAAAAGCCCCTGAACAGCTTATCGAAGCCGAAAAGGCAAAGCTTGCAAAGGCAGAGGAGAAGATGTCAAAGATAATGGAATCTATCTCCGCTCTGGAAGCAAGAAAGTAATATAAAAAACCAATGGCGAGGTCTTTTACCTCGCCATTTTTTGTGTTTTATGTAGGGGGAGCTGTGCATGGCTTATAACCCAAAACAAAAAAGCAGGATAGCCCGAAAGCTGTCCTGCTTGATTTTTTATATCTCAGAATTAGTTCTTCTTTACGCCGATAGAAACCTTTTCGCCGTTGATATCCCAATCCTTTTCGTTGCCGACATTTTCGCCAAGAACGATATCGTCTGCAAGAACGTCATGAGAAATAGCCTCTCTGTTCTTGTCAACAACAGCCATGACCTTTTCGCTGCCGCTTACAGAAACAGTGATGTGATCCATTACCTCAAAGCCCGAATCTTTTCTCATTGTCTGAACCTTGCTGATAACTTCTCTTACAAAGCCCTCTTCAATAAGCTCAGGAGTGAGAACAGTGCTGATAGCTACAGTTACGCCGTTTTCAGAAAGGGTGTAGAAGCCCTCTTTCTGCTCAGACTCGATGAGAACATCATCCTTGTCAAGTGCTATCTCACCACTTGAAAGCGTGAGTTTCAGGCTGCCAGTTTCGTTCAGTTCGCCCATAGCCTTGTGTCCGTCAAGCTGTGAAAGCTGAGTTCTTATCTCACCAAGCTGCTTGCCGTACTTTGGACCAAGTGTCTTGAGCTGTGGCTTGAACTTGTAGTCGATATATGCAGATACATCATTTGAGAACTGAACGTCCTTGAGGTTAAGCTCGTCCCTGATTATGTCGATATAGTAGCTGTCAAGTGGGTGGTCTGCTGCAACGTACATCACGCTCAAAGGCTGACGGTTTTTAAGGCTCGCACCGTTTCTTGCAGAACGTCCCAGAACAACTATCTCCAGAACTTCCTCCATGTCAGCTTCAAGCTTTTCGTCTATCATGTTCTTGTCGCAAACAGGATAATCGCAAAGGTGGATACTCTCAGGGGCGTCCTTGTCAACGCTTCTAACAAGATTCTGATAGATCTCCTCAGTGATGAAAGGCACCATAGGTGCTGCACACTTGCAGAGCGTAACGATAGCAGTGTAAAGAGTCATGTAAGCGTTTATCTTGTCCTGTGACATACCCTGAGCCCAGTATCTCTCTCTGCCTCTTCTTACATACCAGTTGGAAAGATCGTCAACAAACTCCTGCATAGCCTTTGCAGCCTCAGGTATCCTGTAGTTGTTAAGGTTATCGTCAGCAGCCTTTATCATAGAGTTCATCTTTGAAAGCAGCCACTTGTCCATTACAGAAAGCTTGTCATATTCTATCTTGTGCTTTGTAGGGTCGAACTGGTCTATCTCAGCATAAAGCACATAGAACGCATATGTGTTCCAAAGCGTGCCCATGAACTTTCTCTGACCCTCTGTTACGCCCTTGTCATGGAACTTATTAGGAAGCCATGGAGCAGAGTTGGTGTAGAAATACCACCTGATAGCGTCTGCGCCGTATTTAGCCAGTGCCTCAAATGGGTCAACAGCGTTGCCCTTTGACTTTGACATCTTCTGACCGTTCTCGTCCTGAACAAGTCCAAGCACGATAACGTTCTTGTATGGAGCTTTGTCAAAAATAAGTGTCGAGATAGCGAGCAGTGAATAGAACCAGCCTCTTGTCTGGTCAACAGCTTCTGAAATAAAGTCAGCAGGGAACTGTGACTCGAAAATCTCCTTGTTCTCAAATGGATAGTGGTGCTGTGCAAAAGGCATTGAGCCTGAGTCGAACCAGCAGTCTATTACCTCTGATACACGGTGCATCTGTTTTCCGCACTCAGGGCATTTGATAGTTACATTGTCAATGTATGGTCTGTGAAGCTCAATATCGTCAGGGCAGTTGTCTGACATTGACTTAAGCTCCTCGATAGAGCCGATAGAATGTCTGTGACCGCACTCGCACTCCCAAATGTTCAGCGGAGTACCCCAATATCTGTTTCTTGAAATGCCCCAATCCTGAACGTTTTTCAGCCAGTCGCCGAAACGTCCCTTACCAATGCTCTCAGGGATCCAGTTGATAGTGTCATTGTTTGCGATAAGTCTGTCCTTGACATCTGTCATTTTGATGAACCAAGTATCTCTTGCATAGTAGATAAGAGGTGAGCCGCATCTCCAGCAGTGCGGATAATCATGCTCGAATTTCGGTGCGTCAAAAAGCTTGCCCTCTTTGTCAAGGTCTGTGAGAACCATAGGGTCCGCTTTCTTTACGAATACACCTGCATATGGTGTCTCTTTGGTCATGTTACCCTGTCCGTCTACGAACTGTACGAACGGAAGGTCATA
>OGZV01002972.1_pt1 | contig 12290 bp, 10 predicted proteins | sample 1576861 | NCBI WGS metagenome assembly OGZV01 (sample SAMEA3541501, study PRJEB24748) | human gut metagenome | biome: human gut; feature: human-associated habitat; material: faeces | place: China | collected 2012
TCATGCAATTGCATGACGCGCACCTCGCAGCAAGAATGCCGAGGCATTCTTGAACTAATGAAACGAGATAGCATGTAAAAATTACATTTATCAAAAGTTCTACAGATTTAAGAAAAGTTTAAGTAATAATTGATTGTATAGAAGATGTTGAATATGTTATGATATACCCACTTCAAACATTCGAAAAAGATCAAGTTAATTTAAGAGCAGTTCTGCTCTGATCATACGGACAGATTCGTCCGATATTCCATGTTTGAAAAAATAACTATAAATGGTATAATACAAGGAGAAAAGTGTATGGAGAGAACCGAAAACTTAATCATGCAGGAAGACAAATGGAAGCCATTAAAGGAGATGAATCTCACGGACGATTTTCTATTTGATGTGGCAACCGCGGAACTGGAAAATTGCAAGACAATTATCGAATTATCTACTGGTTTGCGATTAAAAAGCCTCAAGTGGAAAGAAGGTCAGAAGGTTATTCACAATATTCCGGGAAAACGTGGAATCCGAATGGATTTTGTCGCAGAATCTGAAGATGGTCGCGTTTTTGATGTAGAGATGCAGAATCGGAAGGAAGGAAATATTCCAAAACGAACCAGATTCTATCAGGCATTGATGGACGCGCCATTACTGAAGAGTGGAGAAAAAGGTTTTGATAAGTTGAAACCGCTGTTTATTATCGTAATTTGTGACTATGATCCATATGGAATGAAGAAGTATTGCTATACGTTTGAAAGTCGTTGCAAGGAACAGTCAGATTTATTACTTGGAGATGAGGTTACAAAATTATTCCTCAGTACAAAAGGGGAAAATGAAGATGAAGTATCGAAAGAATTAGTGGATTTTCTTCATTATATTACTGAGAGTAATGAACATGGACTTCCAGAGGAATGTGATGAAAGACTTCGCCGTCTGCATGAGAGCATACAGGAGATAAAAACAAGTACAAGTGTGGAGGTCGAGTATATGAAGATGGAAGAACGAGAAAGACTGGTAAAAGAAGAGGCAACAGAGCGAGGTTTAAGAGAAGGAAGAATACGAGGAAGAGAGGAAGGAAGAATAGAAGGAGAACGTATAGGAGAAGAACGGCTTGCCAATTTATTAATGAAGCTTTCAAAGCAGAATCGTCAGGAAGATAGTATTAAAGCGTTGGAGGATTTGGAATATCGTAAGAAATTGTATGAGGAATTTGGCGTATAAGTTGAAAAAAGAAGCTTCTATGGGAGAAATCCTGTGGAAGCTTTTTAAGCATGTCACTGAAGTATAATGAATTGTAATAAAGCTTCAGTTTCATTGACTTTCTCAAGTCTAAATGTTATATTTGTTATGGAAAATTATGAAGAACGTTCGGTGCTGTTTCATTGTTAGAACAGGTAAAAGGGAAACAGGTGAGAAGCCTGTACGAACTCGTCACTGTGAGTGAATACATAGATCATGTGTTAGCACAGAATCTGAGGTTGTGTTAGACATCCACTGGGAGACTGGGAAGGAGATTCTATGTAAGATTTACAAGTCAGGAAACCTGCCGATCGTTGGTACGGGAAATAGAAATTCCAGATCACGAGTAATTGATTGTGCCGAAATATATAAGGAACAGGAAATCTTTTGCTATTGCAGGTAGAAGGTTTTTATATAATAGGGAATTGCATTTCCTATTATTAAAAAGCCTCCGGCAGGATGCGTACTGTGGCGTATACTGATAATGTCGCAAGCGACTACCGTAGGCGCTAGAATGTGCCAAGGCACATTCTTTGTTTTTTTCGTGTAAATATTTCTTAAAAAGTCCCAAACAACTAAGATGAAATAGAATAAGGAGAAGGAAGAGATGAAGAGAAATTCTAAGAGATTTTTAGCACTGTTTATGGCGGTGTCTATGTCTGTTACACCAACAACAGTTCTGCATGCGGAAGAAAGCAGCGAGACAGATCAGATTCAGAATGTTGAAATAAAACAAGATGAAAATATAGCACAGGAAGATAGTGAGACAAATGAGAAGAGTAATTCTGCGGAGAATTCGAAGGAAGAAATAGGTAAGAATGAGCAGGCAGAAGTAAAAGATACTCAGGATAATGTTCCGGTTAAAGAAGAACCGGTGTCTGATAATACAAATCAGGAAAATGTACAGGAGAATGGTAATCAGAATATTACATCAAATGTAGAGAAGAACGATAAGAAAAATCAGGAAAATCAGGAAAAAGAATCACCGGAGCAGGAAGCGGCTGTTCCTGAGTTTAAGGCAGAAAAAGTGGAAGCGGTTGTTGTGAATGGAAAGATTCAGGTAACAGTATCTACAAAAGATGAGAACTATGACAAGATTTATATTGGAAAGAAAGAAGATTCAGAAAAAACACCGGAAGTAAAAGGTGAGAAAAATAATCTTAGCGGATATGATTTTGTGTTTGAGACTGAGGCTGAATATTTAGGGCAGAAACTTCAGTTCGTACCACATTTGACAGAAAAAAATGAGTGGTATTCAGAGAAAGATTTGTTTTTGGATATGCCAGCAGAAGCTCAGTTTCCAGAGCTTGCCGCATCAGTAAATGAAGTGACAGGAGCGAATTTGCTCAGTGCTGGAGAAGTTCAAAGCAAAGAAGTGGCAGCGGGACATAAGACAGTTGAGCTGATTGATGGGGCAAGTTACAAGGTTACAGCGGAAACGGGCGAAAGAATGTTCAAAGTTACAGATTGTGTTTTGAAAAGTACAAAATCCGGAATGACAGCAGTTATTACGTTGAGCGGAACAGGTTACGATTATTTATACGTGGGAACAGGAGCTGATGCAGTAAAAGAAGGCGAGTCTGCTAACTGGATACCATATAAAAAAGATTCGGAAGGAAAGTATACCTATGAAATACCAGTAGCAGCATTGAACACGGGAATAAAAGTAGCATCACATTCTCAAAGATTAGATAAATGGTATGATCGTACAATCACCTTTAACTTCAACACTAATACCGTAGATGCCGGAGAAGATCAGAGCAATTCTGGAGATAATGGCAACAACGGAAATAATGGTGGCTCCAACAACAATGGAAATAACGGCAATAATAGTGGCTCGGGCAACAATGGCGGAAATACTAATAACAGCGGTTCTAATAATAATTACGGACAGAATGGTTCTGATAATAAATATGATTCCAATACGAATGGCTCTACTGGCCGTGTGAATACTTCTACAAAACTGGCCGATGGTGTATACAGTCCGGATGGCTTTTTATGGTCCGGCGGAACTGGTAAGGTCGGTATTACTTGTTCACAGATTAGAATTTCCGGTGGCCAGGCATATGCGACAATTACATTCAGCAGCTCACATTATCAGTATGTAAAAGCAAATGGAAGTAAATATTTACCGGTATCACAGGGAGGCTCTACAACATTTGAGATTCCGGTGGAACTGAATAAGAACAACAAGATTATCGGTATGACAACGGCAATGTCTCAGGCGCATGAGATTACATATAGCATTTTTGTATATCTTGCAGGTGCTCGGGCAGCAGAAGGAAGTTCTGTGATCGGAGCTGGAATGGATTCTGAAAGTAAGAAGCTGGATCAGGAAGCACCAAGTATTATCGGACTGGAATATCAGGGCGAGGTAGAGTTAAACCATGCACAGTATTTTAAAATATATGAATATGAGCAGGGAATTAAATTATTAGAGATAGATCTGGCATCAGGCACACCAAGAGAAAATCAGGAAGACGAATCTGGGGAAGTACAACAGTCCACAGAAATGACTCAGAGTGGCCGTGTTGAAACAAAGACTACAGATCAGAGCAAAAAAGAGGAAGAACAGACAGAAGACGGTGCAAGTGAAGCTTCCCAAAATCAGTCAGAGCAGGAAGATAAATCCGAGCTGTATCTGAACAATATTGTGAAATATCTGATTGTTCCGGACGGTGTTGAGATTCCGGTAGGATTGGATAAAGAAACGATTGTAATCCAGCAGCCGACAGATAAGACCTATGTTGCGTCAGATGTGATTTTAGATAAACTGGAGCAGCTTGGAGCATTAAATCAGGTCAAAGCGGTGGCTAGTGAAGAGAAGGATTGCACAAATGAAATAATTAAAAATGCTTTAAAGGATAAATCCGTAGACAGTATTGGAAAATATGACGAGCCTGATTATAAAAAACTGATAAAAGATGAATGTAATCTGACAGTGATGGATACTGAGATTCTTCCGCAAGAGGATTCAGAGACACAGGAGACTCTGAAAGATCAGTTGAATACAATGAAAGAAATTTTAAGCAAATATGATACTTTAAATATTCCGGTATTTATTGATCGTTCCATCGATGAAGAAGATGAACTTGCACAGGCTGAATGGCTGAAAGTCTATGGAGCAATCTTTGGCTGTGAAGATAAAGCAGAGGCAATTTATGCGGAGTTGACAAAATAATGAATAAATGGATAAAGAGGAAATTATGTATTGGCGTTGCGATTGCGATGACTATAACGAGTATTGCAGGATGCAACTCAGCGAAAAGCGGTAAGAATAGTGTGGATAGCGCGGCTCAGAAGACTGAGACTTCTTCAGAGAAGAGTGATGATTCAAAAAAAGCAGAAGCCCCTCAAATTGACGGGCTGACGTATGAGTCTGCGATGGATCTGACATATGCGCAGGAATTCGATGTATTTTATTACAAAGACGGATATAAGCTGATCGATGTTCACGAAGGACGGCAATATCTGATTGTTCCGGAAGGCAAAGAGGCTCCGAAGGGACTGGACAGTGATATTGTTGTCATTACCCAGCCGGTTCAGAATATTTATATGGCTGCTACAGCAATCATGTCATTATTTGATGCATTAGATGCAATTGATACTGTGAAATTTTCTGGTTTAGAGGCTTCCGGCTGGTACGTAGAAAGTGCGAAGAAAGCAATGGAATCCGGAGCCATGACATTTGCAGGAAAATACAGTGAACCGGATTATGAGAAGATTGTAGACGGAGATTGCAAACTGGCAGTAGAATCTACGATGATCCTTCACTCACCGAAGGTGCAGGAGATGATTGAAGACCTTGATATCCCAGTATTTGTAGATTATTCCAGTTATGAGTCTCATCCACTTGGAAGAACAGAGTGGATCAAAGTCTATGGAGCAATGTTGAATAAAGAAAAAGAGGCAGAAGCATTTTTTGATGACCAGGCAAAGGTAATCGAAGATCTGAAGGATTTTAAGAATACAGAGAAGACAGTGGCATATTTTTACATCAATACAGACGGTTCTGTGGTTGTCCGCAAATCCGATGACTACATTCCGACTATGATTGAGATTGCCGGTGGAAGATATGTGTTCAAGGATCTGAAGAATTCTGAGGGGAATGCGCCATCTGTAAAACTGACGATGGAAGAATTTTATGCAACGGCAGTAGATGCAGATTATCTTATTTACAACGGAACCATTGACGGGCAGGTGAGTAGTCTTGGTGATCTGGAAGCCAAGAGCAATCTGTTTACAGAGTTTAAAGCTGTCAAAGATGGAAATGTATGGTATACTGGTAAGAACTTATATCAGGCGACAGACACAGTTGGAGAACTGATTTCAGATATTCATCTGATGCTGACAGATGGTGATGCCAGTCAGATGACATTTCTTGAAAAGATGAAATAAAGATCAAAAAATAAAAGAAACTGGTGGAGAAATATGCAAAATAAGGAAACAAAGCAGGAACAGTTAAGTTTTCATACTGAAAATTTCAGAAAAAGATCCAGATATACATTTGTATTTGTGTGTATGATCGCAGCATTTTTTGTCATTACAGTACTGAATATTAATACGGGAAATGTACATATTTCTGTGCCGAAGATTTTGAGAATATTATTTTTACATGATGGAGAGGCGGTAGAGTACAGTATCATATGGAAGATACGTCTGCCGCGTATCCTCATGGCAGCATTACTGGGCGGAGCATTGTCTCTGTCCGGTTTCTTATTACAGACATTTTTCTCAAATCCGATCGCAGGACCGTTTGTACTTGGAATTTCTTCCGGAGCGAAGATGGCTGTCGCACTGACTATGATTGTATTTTTAAAATATGTAGGACATTTTTCATCTTACACACTAGTAGTGGCAGCATTCATCGGTTCGTTGATATCGACGGGATTCATTCTTTTGATGTCAAAGAAGATTCATCATATGGCATCCCTTTTGGTAGGCGGAATCATGATTGGATATATCTGTTCCGCAATTACAGATTTTGTGGTGACATTTGCAGATGATTCTGATATTGTAAATCTTCATGGCTGGTCACAGGGAAGTTTTTCCGGTATGAGCTGGGGAAATATAAAAGTAGCTGTAGTTGTAGTTGGAATTGCGGCAGTGTGTACATTTTTACTGTCAAAACCAATCAGTGCATATCAGCTTGGAGAAGCATATGCACAGAGTATGGGAGTGAATATTAAAGTATTCCGAGTTGTTATTATATTACTGTCAAGTATTCTTTCTGCGTGTGTGACTGCATTTGCCGGACCAATTTCTTTTGTGGGAATTGCAGTTCCATTTCTTACGAGAAAAGCGTTCGGAACATCAAAACCGATTGTGGTGATACCGGGTACATTTTTTATAGGGGCTGTATTCTGTATGATCTGTGATCTGATCGCTCGTATGGCACTGGCACCGGTGGAGCTGAATATCAGTACAGTCACATCGATACTTGGTGCACCGATTGTCATCTATATGATGGTGAAGCGCGAGAAAGGAAGAATGTAACATGGCAGATTATTATTTTAAAATGGATGATATGGCTGTTGGATACCAGGGAAAGACACTGATCCATGACATTAATATTGGTATTGATAAAGGTGAAATTGTAACGCTCATTGGACCAAATGGATCTGGTAAATCTACAATTTTAAAGAGCATTACAAAACAATTGAAATTAATTGGAGGAAAGGTGTTCTTCGATGACACGTCGCTTCAGGAAATGTCTTATAAAGAACTTTCTTCCAATATGGCTGTTGTTTTGACAGAACGTATCAAAACGGAGCTTATGACCTGTCATGAAATTGTGGCAACAGGACGTTACCCATATACAGGGCGGCTTGGAATACTGACGCCGGAAGATGAACAAATCGTAGATGAGGCAATGAAGGCAGTTCATGCAGAAGATCTGGGAAACCGCGATTTTAACGCTATTAGTGATGGACAAAAACAGAGAGTTCTTCTTGCAAGAGCAATCTGTCAGGAGCCGGAGATTATTGTGCTGGATGAGCCGACATCTTTTTTAGATGTACGATATAAATTAGAATTACTTGCAATATTGGAACGTATGGCAAGAAAAAAGCATATTACGGTCATTATGTCGCTGCATGAGATTGATCTTGCACAGAAAGTGTCGGATAAGATTATCTGTGTGAAGGGAGATACCATTGCACATTATGGAAAGCCAGAAGAGGTATTTAAGGAAGATACAATCCGCAGTCTTTATGAAATTGACAATGGTTCTTTTGATCCGGTATTTGGAAGCATAGAGCTTCCGAAGATAGAAGGAGAACCAGAGGTATTTGTAATTTCGTCCGGAGGAAGCGGAATCCCAATTTATCGACAGTTACAGAAAGAACACATTCCATTTGCAGCAGGAATCCTCTACAAGAATGATATTGATCATCAGCTTGCAAGACTTCTGGCAGTGGAAGTGATTACAGAAGAACCATTCCGGCAGATTAGTGATGAGACATTTGCAAGAGCAGTTGAAGTGATGAAAAAGTGTAAGAGAGTTATTGTAACAGACGTGCCGGTGGGAGAATGTAATAAAAGAGTCGAAGAATTAATAAAGTTAGCAAAATAGCAGGACGCGTAGTAAATTCGAGGTTTACTACGCGTTAAATGTATTATTTTTTGAAAAACAATCCTTCATATGTTACAATAAAAAAGCTATGGAGATTTAGAACTTAAAGGAGAAAAAAGATGAAGAACAAACAGATAATCGGTCTGATTGTGGCTGGGGCTGTATTTATTGTGACAGGTGTTACAAGCGTATTGACGAATACTTTATCTGCAAATACAATGGCAGAAGATGTGACAACGATGCTGACTGGAGAACTGGAATTTGATCCGCCGGCAGATGATTATATTGGAGTTGTGAATGTAGTGGGGACGATTCAGGAGCAGACGCAGAGCAGTGTACTGGATACATCGTCTGGATATCAGCACAATACAACAATGGATTATATTGATAGTCTTATGGACGATTCAGATAATAAAGGGATTCTGCTGTATGTGGATTCTCCAGGTGGAGCGGTCTATGAGTCTGAAGAACTTCATGACAAGCTGATAGAATATAAAGAGACGACAGGCCGCCCAATCTGGACTTATATGGCGCATTATGCAGCTTCTGGCGGGTACATGACGTCTGTAACCGGAGATAAGATTTATGCGAATAAGAATACGGTTACAGGATCTATCGGCGTCATTATGTCAGGGTATGATATGAGCGGACTTTATGAGAAACTTGGAATTCGTTATGTCAGTATTACGAGTGGTGTGAACAAGGACAGTTCCAAGCTGACAGACGAGCAGGTCGCAATTTACCAGTCACAGGTCGATGAGTGTTATCAGGAGTTCGTAAATATTGTTGCGGACGGAAGAGATATGTCGGCCGACCAGGTAAAAGCACTGGCAGACGGACGCACTTACACTGCAAAACAGGCGAAAGCGAATGGGCTTATTGATGAGATCGCAACTTACCAGGATGTAATGAATCAGATGGCTTCGGAGCTTGGAGTAGACGAGTTCTATACACCGAGCAGTGAGGAAAGCATATTGGCAGCAATATTTAGTAAAGCAGAAAAGCTTGTTCCAAAATCTGAGGCACAGATATTAAAGGAAACTGCCGAAGAGAAGGAAAGCGGGGTGCTGATGTATTATGCAGAACAGTTACAGTAATGAGAATTATGCTGGGTTCTGGGTGCGTTTAGCAGCATATGTGATAGACAGCGTCATTGTGGCAATTGGACTTCTCGTTGTGCGTCTTGCATGGATCGGAATCGGAGCGCTGATCAGTGGTACAATATTGGATGAAAATGTATTGTTTCATTATTCATTAAAAGATATTGTGTTGTATATTTTCAAAATCATGTATTTTGCTTTATTGACATGGTGTACTGGAACGACGATTGGAAAACGACTGATGAATCTTAGGGTAGTACCTGCTGACAGAAATGAAAAGCTTTCATTTGTGGATGTGTTATACCGGGAGACTGTCGGAAGATTCTTATGTGGAATATCTATCTGGATTGGATATATTATTGTGGGAATTGATAAGGAAAAACGGGGCTTTCACGATATGCTCTGTGACACAAGAGTTGTCTATGAGAAAAAAGTGAAAATGTATCCAGAGTATCAGAGTGCGGCAGGACCGCAGATGTCTGTACAGCCGCGAGAACCAGTGCAGACACAGAATTATGTACAGAAAAATGTGCAGGTGCAGAGTCAGTCACAGACAGGACAACCGTATAGAGCTGTGCCAGATGGAGGATATAGTTTCGTGAGTGATGCCGGGCAAGTGAAAAAGGAGTTTACACAAGCTGAATCTGAAAAAGCAACCGGGTCAACAGATGAAAATGTAACAAAAATAAAAGAAAACAGAGAAGAAGTAGAAGATAGTATAGAAGAAAACATACAGGAAGGGGATTTATAATCATGAAACGTCAGGACTTTTATTATGATCTGCCAGAGGAATTAATCGCGCAGGATCCGCTTGAGGATCGTTCCAGTTCCAGACTTCTTGTACTTGACAAGGAGACGGGAGCTACTTCACATCATATATTTAAAGAAATTACAGGATATCTGAAAGAAGGAGACTGTCTTGTCATCAATGATACCAAGGTTATTCCGGCAAGACTGATTGGAGCGAAGGAAGGAACCGGAGCAAAGATTGAGATTTTATTATTAAAGAGAAAAGAGAATAATATCTGGGAGACACTGGTAAAGCCCGGTAAGAAGGCAAAAGTTGGAACAAGAATCGTATTTGGAGAAGGTATTCTTGTTGGAGAGGTCGTTGGAATCGTAGAAGAAGGAAATCGTCTGGTGAAGTTTGAATATGAAGGAATTTTTGAAGAGATTTTAGACCAGCTCGGACAGATGCCGCTGCCTCCGTATATTACACATCAGTTGGAAGATAAGAATCGTTATCAGACTGTTTATGCAAAGTATGAAGGCTCAGCAGCAGCACCGACAGCAGGACTTCATTTCACAAAGGATCTGTTGAAGAAGATTGAGGAAAAGGGTGTTGTTATCGCAAGCGTAACTCTTCATGTTGGTCTTGGCACATTCAGACCTGTAAAGGTTGAAAATGTTCTTGAGCATCATATGCACTCAGAGTTTTATCGTATTGAGCCAGAGGAAGCAGAGAAAATCAATGCAGCAAAGAAGGCTGGAAAACGTGTCATTGCAGTAGGAACGACAAGCTGCCGCACGTTAGAGTCAGCATCTACAGAGGATGGTATTTTGAAGGCGCAGAGTGGATGGACGGATATTTTCATTTATCCAGGTTATCATTTTAAAATGGTAGATGCCTTAATTACAAACTTCCATCTGCCAAAGTCTACACTCGTAATGCTTGTTTCTGCACTTGCTGGAAGAGAGCACATTTTAGCAGCCTACAAGGAAGCTGTTGAAAAGAAATATCGTTTCTTCTCATTTGGCGATGCGATGTTTATTCACTAAGAAAGGATATTTATATATGGAAGAAACAGTTCGTTTAAACAAATTTTTGAGTGAAAAAGGAATTTGCTCCCGCCGTGAGGCAGACCGTCTTGTTGATGAGGGAAAGGTCATGGTCAATGGCGTGTGTGCTGTTATGGGACAGAAGGTAAGCAGTGCAGATGAGATCGTTGTGGACGGAAAAAAGGTCAGCACAAAGCAGGTTAAGCCAGTATTGATCGCAGTCAATAAGCCGGCAGGAATCGTGTGTACGACAGCTCGTTTTGAGGGTGAGAAAAATATTGTAGATATGGTAAAATATCCTACTAGAATTTATCCGATTGGCCGTCTCGATAAGGAATCTGAGGGTCTGATTTTAATGACTAATCTTGGAGATCTGGCAAATGAAATTTCAAAGGCAAGCAATTCTCATGAAAAGGAATATGTTGTCACAGTTAATAATCAGGTAACAGAGAGCTTCTTAGATAAAATGAGAAGAGGTATGCATCTTGATGAGCTTAATGCAGATACTATGCCATGCGTCTGCACAAAGACAGGAAACAGAGAATTTCATATTATTTTAAAGCAGGGCTTAAACCGTCAGATTCGTCGTATGTGCGCAGCATGTGGCTATCGTGTAGAGACATTAAAGCGTATTCGTATCATGAACATTCATCTTGGAAATATTCCGCAGGGAAACTTCCGTAATGTGACTGACGCAGAGTTTGATAAATTGATCAAGGATTTGTAAATGCCAGGGTCGAAAAGTCACAAGCTGATCATGCTTGCATGAATAGGCTTGTGACCTTGAGACCCGTTAAAACATGAGGATGCAGTGATTTTCGAAGAAAATCAGCGAATCCGAATGTTTTTAGAATTTCGAGAGTTACGAAGTAACGGAGAAATTCGTAGGCATTTAATTACAATAGTGATAGGAAAAGGCAGGTTTATTATGTCCGATTTGGAGCGTATGAAGGAGCTGGTAGAGCAGCTTGATGCGGCGGCGAGAGCATATTATCAGGAAAGCAAAGAGCTGATGAGCAATAAGGAATATGATGAGCTTTATGATGAGCTTGCCGCACTTGAAAAAAAGACTGGAACAGTGCTTGCAAAAAGCCCAACTGCACATGCCGGATATGAGGTATTAAGTGCACTTCCAAAAGAAAATCATCCATCACCAATGCTGTCTCTTGATAAGACGAAGGAAGTGTCGCAGCTTCAGGAATTTTTAAAAGATCAGACAGGCATACAGGCATACTTTCCTGGAAGCTTGATGGTCTTACTATTGTATTAACATATGAGAATGGTACATTGACAAAGGCTGTGACACGTGGAAATGGAATCACAGGAGAGGTTGTCACACAAAATGCCAGACAGTTTGAAAATCTTCCAGCTAAGATTCCATTTAAGGGGCGTCTGGTGCTGCGTGGTGAGGCAGTTATTTCCTATAAGGATTTTGAGCGAATCAACGAGGAAAATCCTGATGCGGATGCAAAGTATAAAAATCCGAGAAACTTGTGTGCAGGTTCTGTGCGCCAGTTAAATAGTCAGGTAACAGCAGGCCGTCATGTTCAGTTTATCGCATTTGCGCTCGTCTCGGCAGAGGATATGACCTTTAATAATTCAAGACGCTGCCAGTT
>OGZV01002984.1_pt1 | contig 12234 bp, 10 predicted proteins | sample 1576861 | NCBI WGS metagenome assembly OGZV01 (sample SAMEA3541501, study PRJEB24748) | human gut metagenome | biome: human gut; feature: human-associated habitat; material: faeces | place: China | collected 2012
TCAGCCAGCGAACGGTAGGCCGGGTAAGGCGTTAGCCGCCACCCGGCGCAAAATCAGCTCAGCTTCCGCCGCCTGTGTTGAGGTTTGTGCGGTTTCAAAATCCCCGGTGGCGCTACCGCTTACCGGGGCTACAGCACTGTACGATTTGGTAGCCCTGCTAAGCGCAGCGCAAGCAGGGGGAATAGGGTCTTAGTCCGGCATCGCTTCGCGCGGGATAATCGCCCCGCGATATTGGATAACCGTGCTGGCGGTGAGATGTCCGCGTTTCGCCGCGGATTCCGCGTCGCCGCCGGTTAGGCGCACCGCCAGATAGCCGGCGCTGAACGAATCGCCCGCCGCCGTGGTATCCACTACTTTCTCTTTCGGCAGCTTCACCGCGGGCACCTCCAGCAGCGGCTGGCCGGCGATCGCCACCAGGCAGGAGTCGGCGCCGCGCTTCACCACCACCTCTTCAACGCCAGCGGCGTGGGTGCGGGCGATAACTTCGGCAACCGGTACCGCTCCCCACAGCGCATCTTCATCATCCAGCGTCAGAAAAGCGATGTCGGTACATTCCAACATTTGCTGGTACACCTGGCGAGTCTCTTGCTGGCTGGCCCACAGGCGCGGACGGTAGTTGTTATCGAAAATCACTTTCCCGCCGTTGGCGCGGCATTCGCGTAGCAGGGTGAGCAACTTTTCCCGGCTGGCCGGGCTGAGGATGGCGAGGCTGATACCGCTCAGATAGAGGTAATCAAAGGTAGCCAGCTCTTCGCAGATGGCGCCTGCGCGCTCGCTTTCGAGCCAGAATTTGGCCGCCGCTTCGTTGCGCCAATAGTAGAAGGTTCGCTCGCCGGTCTCGTCCGTTTCAATGTAGTAAAGGCCAGGCAGCCGGTCAGCCATGCGCTGAATCAGATCGGTTTTTACCTGTTCGCCCTGCCAGGACTCCAGCATCTGCTGGCTGAAGGTGTCGGTGCCCAGCGCGGTCACGTAGTGCACGCTAAGGGCATCCGCGCTGGTCTGGCGCGCGATGTAGACGGATGTGTTTAAGGTATCGCCACCGAAACCGCGATTCACCGCCCCGTTTTTCTCTGACAGTTCAATCATGCATTCGCCAATCACGGCAATTTTCTTAGACATAGTGCTGACCTGAAATTGAATCGAAATTAACGGTAGTTTGCGCTGGGCACCCGGCAGGGTCAACAATATTAAAACATCGTTCCATTATTTTTTGACCTGACGCGCAAAATGTGACGAAAAGCGCATTTGGCGGATGAATCCGCGCTCTTCAACTATAGTGAGGAGTGACGAGACGCAAAAGGAGCGGAGAGGGGATGACCAGAACCCGTAAAACGATTGCTATTATCTCGGGAACGATTGTGCTGTTAATCGTTCTTTTTTTCATCGTGTTGGCGACCTTTGACTGGAACCGGCTCAAGCCGACGATCAATCAGAAAGTTTCCGCCGAGCTCAATCGGCCATTCGCCATTCGCGGCGACCTGGGCGTAGTGTGGGAGCGACAGCCTGAGGAGCGCGGCTGGCGCAGCTGGATCCCGTGGCCGCATGTGCATGCCGAAGATATCGTGTTGGGCAACCCGCCCGACATTCCGCAAGTGACGATGGGACATCTGCCGCGCGTGGAAGCGACGCTGGCCCCGCTGGCGCTACTGAGCAAAACGGTCTACTTGCCGTGGATTAAGCTCGAACAGCCCGACGTCCGGCTGATAAGGCTGACGGAAAACAGCAATAACTGGACCTTTAAATTAGCTTCTGACCCGGCATCCGAAAAAGCCAACCCGCCATCGGCCTGGTCTTTCCGCCTTGATAATATTCTCTTCGATCGCGGCAACATCGGCATTGACGATAAGGTAACCCGCAGCAATATCGCGATCGTGGTCGATCCGCTTGGCAAAGCGCTGCCGTTTAGCGAAGTCACCGGTGCGGGCAACAAAGCGCAGGCGAAAAAAGCCGGCGATTATATCTTTGGCCTGTCGGTGAAGGGGCGCTACAAAGGCCAGCCGCTGAGCGGCAGCGGCAAAATTGGCGGCATGCTGGCGCTGCGTAGCGATAGTACCCCGTTCCCGCTACAAGGCGATTTTCACTCTGGTAATACCCGGATAGCGTTTAGCGGCACGGTCAGCGATCCGCTTAATGTCGGCGGGCTCGATCTGCGGCTGAAATTCGCCGGCGACTCGTTGCGCGACCTCTACGACCTGACCGGCGTTCTGCTGCCGGAAACGCCGTCCTTTTCCACCGATGGCCGCCTGCGCGCCGACTTTAAACATAAAAACGGCATGCGTTTTGACTATCGCGATTTTAACGGCCGGATTGGCGACAGCGATATCCACGGTTCGTTGACCTATACCACCGGCAAACCGCGACCGAAGCTCACCGGCGATCTGGAGTCTAAACAGCTGCGGCTGGCGGACCTCGGCCCGCTGATTGGCGTTGATTCCGGCGGCGGGGCGAAGCAATCCTCATCACGTAAAGCGGGAGATGCCGTACAGCCAGCGGGAAAAGTCCTGCCGGCCGATCGCTTTGAGACGGATAAATGGCAGGTGATGGACGCCGATGTGCGCTTCAAGGGGCGGCGAATCGAACACGGCGGTACTCTGCCCATCAGCGACCTGGCGACCCACATTATTCTTGAACGCGGCGACCTGCGTCTGCAACCGGTGCGCTTTGGCCTGGCCAACGGTTCGATTGCCGGCAGCGTGCATCTGCAGGGCGATAAAAAACCGCTACAGGGCGAAGCCAATTTGCAGGCGCGGCGGCTCAAGCTTAAGGCGCTGATGCCGAACGTTGAAATGATGCAGAAAACGCTCGGTGAGATGAGCGGCGATGTACAACTGCGCGGCAGCGGTAATTCGGTGGCGGCGCTGCTCGGCAACAGCAACGGCAACCTTAAGCTGCTGATGAATGATGGTCTGATTAGCCGCAACCTGATGGAAATCCTCGGCTTAAACGTCGGTAACTTTATCATCGGGCAGATTTTTGGCGATGAGGAGGTTCGGGTGAACTGCGCGGCGGCCAATATTGATGTGGTCAACGGCGTGGCGCGACCGCAAATTTTCGCCTTCGATACCGAGAACGCGCTGATTAACATTACCGGCACCGCCAGCTTTGCCTCTGAACAGCTGGATCTGACCGTTGACCCGGAAAGTAAGGGCCTGCGGGTGATTACTCTGCGTTCTCCGCTGTACGTGCGCGGTACCTTTAAATCGCCGGATGCCGGGGTGAAAGCCGGGCCGCTGATTGCCCGCGGCGCGGTGGCGGCAGCGTTAGCGACGCTGGTCACGCCGGCGGCCGCTTTACTGGCGCTGATCTCGCCGGCGGAAGGCGAGGCGAATCAGTGCCGGACGATTTTGTCGCAGATGAAAAAGTAAGGATGAGATGAGCGATGGCCCTGACGGCGACAGCGTCAGGGCCTGCAACTTACAGCGATTGATGGCGGGTTTCGTGGGTCAACAGCAAGGCGATAAGCGTCAGCGCCGCCATCGCCGCCAGATAGATACCGACAGCCGGCAGGCCGTAATTGCCCTGCAACCAGGCGGCAATATATGGTGCGACCGACGCGCCAAGGATCGACGACACGTTATAGGAGAAAGAGGCGCCGGTATAACGTACTTCCGTCGGGAACAGCTCCGGCAACAGCGCGCCCATCGGGCCGAAGGTCAGCCCCATCAGGCTAAGGCCCAGCAGCAGGAAGGCGAAGACCAGAATCGGGTTGCCGGAACCGAGCAGCGGTTTAAAGGCGAACAGCGCGAACAGAATAATCATCGTGGTGATGATAATCATACTTTTACGACGGCCAAAGGCATCCGCCAGCAGGCCCGCCACCGGTACCATCACCCCGAAACCAATGACCGCCATCATCAGCATCCACAGCACTTCGTTACGCGGCAAACCTAAACCAATCGGCGCGGCAGCGGTACTGAAGGTCATGGAGTAAACGGTCATGATATAGAACAGGGTATAGGTCGCCAGCATGATGAAGGTGCCGAGCACGGTCACGCGCACGTGCTTAGTCAGCAGCGTGCCAAGCGGAATTTTGACCTGTTTTTTTGCCGCCGCCACCTTGGCGAACACCGGGGTTTCATGCAGCGACACGCGAACATACAGACCGATAATGACCAGTACCGCAGAGAAGATGAACGGCACGCGCCAGCCCCATTCCATAAACTGCTGGTCGCTCAACAGCCACGACAGCAACAGGAAGGTGCCGTTGGCGAAGAAGAAGCCGATTGGCGCCCCCAGCTGTGGGAAGGAGCCATATAGCGCGCGTTTGCGCGGCGGAGCGTTTTCCGTCGCCAGCAGCGCCGCCCCGCCCCATTCGCCGCCAAGGCCGAGACCCTGACCAAAGCGCGCCAGCGCCAGCAGCATCGGCGCCAGAATACCAATGCTTTCATAGCCCGGCAGCAGGCCGATGACCACGGTGGAGATGCCCATGGTCAGCAGCGAAGCGACGAGTGTGACCTTACGGCCTACACGGTCGCCGAAGTGGCCGAATAGCGCTGAGCCAATCGGGCGCGCGACAAAGGCGATGGCGAACGTCGCCAGCGACTGTAGCGTCGCGGCGGCGGCATCACCCTGTGGGAAAAAGATATGGGGGAAGACGATAACCGCGGCGGTGGCGTAAATATAGAAGTCGAAGAACTCAATGGCGGTGCCGATGAGCGAGGCGACGACGACTTTATTACGCGAGTTAACCGGCGTGGCGTCTTGCGCGTTGTCGATAGTAGTGGCTGTGGCTTGCATAGATCTTTCTTATTTTTGAGCGAACGAAAAGCCATATAGCCACAGCAAAAGAGACATTTCAATCTGTAACAAAACTCGCTATCGCGCAAAAAACAGGCAAAAAGCGGATAATTTTCGCCCTGAGAAAATATCTTCTATGAAATGCTTCACATAATTAAAATATTAGAGAATAAAACCAGTTTTAGGTTAAATAAAAGTTACGCACTGGATTTATCTGCTGAAATGATAGGTCGGGCTGAATTTTGCGTCTTTATTCAGCCCGATAATGACTTTAATCGTGGGCTTTGCCCGGCATCCGCTTATCGTCTTTATACTCCGCGGTCGCAATCCACGCGGCGCAGAAGAGGGTCAGACGGGCGAAGAAGTAGAAGAAGGCCATTAGCCCGAGTACGGAACCAAAGGCGGCGCCGGATGGAGATTTCACCAGCGCCGGCAGCGTCCAGGTCATCACGATTTTAATAATCTCAAAGCCAATCGCCGCAATTAGCGTACCGCGGAACAGCGCTTTGCGGCGTGGACGGTGGCGCGGCAGTCGCCAGAAGATCCAGAAAAACAGTAGATAGTTCGCGAAGATGGAAATCGCCAGGCCAATCAGGCGCCATGCGGGTTTCAGCCATTCTATATAATCGAGATACAGCGCGGAGATGATCATCTGCTGTGCGGATCCGGCAACGGAGGTAATCGACAGCGTGATAACCAGCGCGACCAGCAGGCCAATCAGCGAGATCAGATCGCGGAAGTATTTTACCCAGATTTTTTCCTGATCCTGCGGCGTACGTTCCCACACGTCGCGCGACTGGGCGCGAATCGCTTCACGCAGGTTGCCCATCCAGTTAATACCGGAGTAGAGCGCGACCAACAGGCCGACCAGTCCGACGGCGGTACGCTGCTGTACGGCGGTGTTGATGGTGTTTTTAAGCGTTGCCGCCAGCGTCGGGTCGCTGACGTTTTGCAGAATTTTATCGAAGATGTCCTGCAGCAGGGTCGGATGCCAGGCCAGTACGAAACCAGCGGCAGCAAATGAGACCATCAGAATGGGGATCATCGACAAAAATGAGAAGTAGGTGATGGCTGCGCCAAACTGATTGCCAAGCCTGTCATTGAACCGCTCGGCGGCGCGCAGCAGGTGGGCTATTACCGGATTGCGCTGAACTTTGGCCGCCGTTCCGGTGACCGTTTTCAGCGCCTGGTTAGCTTTCTGCCCAACGGCGGAATCGTTGATGGCGGCGAGCGTACTTTTGTTTTTCTCCGGCTGCTGGCCCGTTTCCTGTGGCGGTTGGCGATCGTCGTTTTCCGGCGTCATAAGTGATTTCTTCCTTTCTTTACAGCGATATTCAGCCAAAAGTATACCTTAAACGACGCATCTTGCAGGTGCCCATCGGCCCGACGGGCGTTGACGACCCGCGCCGATTAATCGACATAACCTTTCATCAATCCGCCCAGCCACTCCATAAAGAGATGCACGCGGCGGGAGAGATTGCGCCGATGTGGATAGATAATCGACACCGGCATCGGTTCGGCGCGGTACTGCGGCAGGATCTCAACCAGCTCGCCGGTACGCAGCGGTTCACGTACGGCAATGCGCGGGACCTGAATAATGCCGAGCCCGGCCTGGCAGGCGGCCTGGTAGGTTTCGGTGCTATTGACGGTCAACACGCCGCCGGTTTTCACCCAGCGCACGGCGCCGTCGCTGACGACTTCAAAGCCTGACTGCCGCGCGCCGAAGTTGCTGGCGTAGTGGATCAAGGCATGATCCGCCAGATCGTCGAGGCTTTCCGGGTAGCCGAAGCGCGCCAGATAATGCGGACTGGCGCAGTTAATTTGCGTGAGTTTGCCGAGCGGGCGGGCGATGAGTCCCGAGTCTTTAAGCGTACCCACCCGGATCACGCAGTCGAAGCCTTCGCGCACCACATCGACCAGCCGGTCGCTACTGCTCAGTTCGATTTCAATGCCGGGATACTGTTGTAAAAACGCGGGAAGTTTCGGGATGACCAGTTTTTTGGCGACGCTGATCGGCATATCGACACGCAGGCGGCCGCTAATGCTTGACGGATCGCCCTGAAACATACCATCCAGTTCTTCGAGATTACTTAACAGGTCTTTGGCGCGTTCGTAATAGACCATGCCGTCCTGCGTCAACTGCACCCGGCGGGTGGTGCGGTGCAGCAGGCGAGCGCCGAGATGGCTCTCCAGCGCCTGGATCTGTCGCGATACGCTACCTTTGGGCAACCCAAGGGTATCGGCGGCGCGAGAGAAACTCTCCAGTTCCGCGACACGAATAAAGAGTTGCATTGCGTGAATTTTATCCATGCTTACTGCCTATTGTTGTTAATACTGAAACAGTAAAACGTAATTTAGCCCATTTATTGTTACTGCGTCTGCTAATAAGCTCTTTATTCACACACACGTAATGACGAAGGGGTTTCTGATGACACAACGTATCGCTTTAGTAACCGGCGGCAGCCGCGGTCTGGGAAAAAACGCGGCGCTGAAGCTGGCGGCGAAGGGAACCGATATTATTCTGACTTACCACAGCAACCAGCAGGCGGCGCGGGAAGTGGTGCGCGAAATTGAGCAAACAGGAGCGAAGGCGGCAGCATTACCGCTGAACGTCGGCGATGCCGCCAGTTTTGCAGGCTTTGTACAACAGCTGACGCAATGTCTGAAGGAGAAGTGGCAGCGCGACAGCTTCGATTATTTATTGAACAATGCCGGCATCGGGTTGACCGCGCCGTTTAGCGAGACCAGCGAAGCGCAGTTTGACGAGCTGATGAACATCCACCTTAAGGGGCCGTTCTTCCTTACCCAGCAGCTGCTGCCTTTGCTTAAAGACGGTGGGCGCATTCTGAATGTCTCAAGCGGGCTGGCACGCTTTGCACTACCGGGCTATTCCGCTTATGCGGCGATGAAAGGGGCGATGGAAGTGTTAACCCGTTATCAGGCGAAGGAGCTCGGCGCTCGCGGGATATCGGTTAATATCATCGCCCCCGGCGCAATTGAAACCGACTTTGGCGGCGGCGCGGTGCGCGATAATGCCCCGCTTAACCAGCATATTGCCGCCCAGACGGCGCTAGGCCGCGTCGGCCTGCCGGATGATATCGGCGATGCTATCGCCGCGTTGCTGAGTGACGAGCTCGGCTGGATGAACGCCCAGCGCGTTGAGGTTTCCGGCGGCATGTTTTTATAATGATCACGCCCTGCGCATAATAGCGTAGGGCGCCTTCATATTGTGCTTTTTATTATTCCGTAACACTCTTTTGCATCATGCGTATCGCTGATTTTCAGCGACTCGATTACACTGGAAGAAATAATATTATTATCCTGTTATCTATCCGCTTAATTAAGGAATTCCTCACATCAAATGTAATAAATATTATGAATGAGTAATCGTTCCGCGCTGGCGTGTAACTATTCATCATCATGATGTTTATATCATCTCCTCCATCGGTAAAATGGCTTAGGTCATACGGCGAGTTCTTATTTTTGTCGGCTGATATTACCCTTCACCCACTTTTAAAAGGGGTATTTTCGATGGAGAGCAGTCCATGCAAGTAATCATGTTTGACAGGCAGTCAATATTTATTCATGGAATGAAGGTCGGCTTACAACAACGTATTCCTGAAATTAATATTCATAGCACCTGTCAGGCAGAACAGCTGTGGCAACTGCTCACGGCTCATCCGCAGGCGCTCCTCATGCTTGATGGCGACCTGAATAGTGAATTTTGTTGCTGGTTGCTCCAGGAGAAGCAGCAGCGTTTTCCGCATGCCAAAGTATTATTAGTGGTTTCGGATGATAATAAAAGCTGGCTGCAACGGGCGCTGGCGTGGAACGTGCGCGCCATTGCCCAACGTGAGGATAGCGCCGATATGTTTGCCCAGATCATTAATAGCATCATGTTGGGCATGATGTGTCTGCCTGGCACATGGTTAATGACTTCGGCGGATCGCGGGAAACACGCTGTACATTTAAGTCGTCGCCAGCAGGAAATTTTAAAACTGCTGGCGGAAGGCAGCTCTAATAAGGAAATTAGCCGTACGTTAAATATCAGCGCCGGGACCGTGAAAGCGCATCTTGAGTCGTTATATCGGCGGCTGGATGTGAAAAATCGGACCCAGGCGGCGATGGCATTTAATAGCGTCGGTGAAAATTAACTGGTCTGAGAAAACCACTCGCACTCCTGCAGGCGGAAGGCGTTATCGCGGTCAATTTTCCGCCATATCGCCAGCGCCTGCGTTATGTTGTGGCTGTTAAGTGAACGCAAAATAGCCTCCAACTCCGGTTGGGCGCTGCCATCTAAACTGAATACCAGCGCCAGCAGGGCATCGTACTGCGGCTGAGTCAGTTCCACGACCAACCTGCGCTGTAGAATCTGTTGGCACTGCAGCAGGTCTACCGTCAATAGCATCATCGCCAGTTCAGCGGTGATGGGCGTCTCTTTCTCATCTTCATCAATAGCGTGGCCATAGCCGACCCGCCATTGGCCAAACTGGTCCTGATATGGCAGTAGCGCCAGCCCTTGCGTTTGCTGAATAAATCGCAGTCCCGGCAGGCTTAACGTGGTGATAGTCATGGTCTTTTCCTCTATTGTTGGCGGCAGTGTAGAGGAAAAGCGGGGTCGCCCCCATTCGCCGGATGGCCCAGGGCCTTATTGGTAATCGTGGCGCATCAGGCCAAACAGCCAGTCATTGTGCCAACGGCCATGTAGCCAGTAGCTCTCGCGTAGCTCTCCTTCCTGTATAAATCCTGTTTTTAGCAGCAGCTGTTTTGAGGCCTGGTTTCCGGCGGTGACGCTGGCGGTAAGACGACGAATGCCGCCTGTAGAAAATGCGTAATCACATAGCGCGCGCAGGGATTCATATCCGTAGCCTAGCCCCTGCGCCTGTGGGGCGAAGAGAAAGCCCACTTCGGCGATATCATCATCGTGATGGCAATAGCCGGTCAGGCCAAGGGGCGTATGGCTTTGCCGATCGCGAACCACCAGGCATAGCCAGTGCGAGGACTTAGGCGACCAGAGCGGCAGGCGTGCATCAAACGCGGCGCGGATATCGGCGATGGGCCGGTTATCCGCAACATAGAGCATCACCTGCGGATCCTGTTGCAGGCTGAGAAAAAAAGACCATTCGTCAAGCTGCAGCGGCGAGCAGCGCAGCCGCGGCGTAAGCAGTTCGGGCATGTTGTCGGCTCTGGCAAAGGGAAAATAAAACCTTAGCAGCACAGCCTGCCGACGGAAAGTGCCTTACGAAGACCTCGGCTCGCCGTACAGGCTGATAAGCCGCCGCACCACGCCGTTGGTCCAGCCGAAGCCATCCTGCAGCGGATATTCCCCGCCGCCGCCCTCATGTGGTACGCCGCTGGCGATATGATATTTCTCAATCAGCTTGTGGTGTTTGAGATAAAATTGATTCACCGTCTGCAGCCAGCTCTGGGCGATTTCATCGCCAAGCGGGTCGTGGCCGTACATTTTGAATCCCTGTACCGCCATCCACTGCAGCGGCGCCCAGCCGTTGGGTTTATCCCACTGTTCGCCGCTTTCATATTCCGTCGCCATGATGCCGCCAGGGGTGAGCAGACGCGCGCGTACGGCATCCGCCAGCCGTTCGGCCTGGGCGTGGGTCGCCATCCCGACATACAGCGTGACGATGCTGGCGGCGGAGAATAAGGCCAACTGCTCACGGCGCCAATCGTAATCACGAAAACAGCCGCACTCTTCATCCCACAGGTAGCGGGTAACCGCCTCCCGGCGAGCGTTAGCTTTACGGCGAAATTCGGCTTCAGCCTCGCGATCGCCCTTCAGGCCGGAAAGATTGGCGATGGTATTTTCCAGCTTAAACAGAAAAGCGTTGAGGTCGATGGGAATAAACTGGGTGGTGCGGATACTCGCAAGCCTGGTGATATCGCGCAGCCAGCGGCTGGGGTAGTCCCAGCCGGAAGCCGCGCCGGCGCGCAGGTCGCGATAGACCTCGTTCGGCGGGCGACCGGAATGCTTCGCGGTTTCTACATCTTCTCGCCAGGATTCATCGCGCGGCGTATCGCGATCGTCCCAGTAGCGGTTAAGCAGCGAACCATCGGGCATACGCACCACGTGACGGTAGGCCTGGTTAGGGATCAGCGATTCCGCGCCGTCCATCCAGAAGGCGTGCTCTAATTTGAGATGGTCGAGATAGCGGCGCGCGCCGCGAACGCCATCTTCCTCAAACAGCTCCACCATCAGGGCGAATACCGGCGGCTGGGAGCGGCTGAGATAGTAGGTGCGGTTGCCGTTGGGAATGTGGCCGTAGGTTTCAATCATCCAGGCGAAGTTGTCGGCCATACATTTGAGCAAATCTTCACGGCCGCTTTCCGCCAGACCCAGCATGGTGAAGTAGGAATCCCAGTAGTAGGTCTCGCTAAAACGCCCACCGGGGACGATGTACGACTGCGGTAGCGCCAGCAGCGATGACCACGGAATATGATCCTGCGGTTCACGGGTGAGCACCGGCCATAGCTTATCAATATGCTCTTTTAGCGTCAGTTTCGGGTCAGAGGTGTAATCATCGGCGTGGCTATCCGGTAGCCAGAAGTTGTCTTCCACAAACTGACGCAAATCGAACTCCGGCGTACGCTTAACCCGCCGGTAGTGCATCAGGATATCCAACGGATCGTGTTTCGGCGCGCAGTCGGGAAAGGTTTTGCTATCAAGAAAAATGCGCGACTTTTGTACGTTAGTAAACAACTCGAGATAGCGGTCGGCGGGGGTCAGGGCGTCAGACGCCGGTAGCCCTTCGATGATCTCCGGCTCCGGTTCGGCGTCGAACATTTCATCCAGTTTTAACTCATACGGATCGGCTTCGTAGCACGGATCGTTTTCGATCCTCAACTCGTCGTCATCAACGTTGCGTAGTTTCTGGCTGAACATAGCGATACAGGCCTCCGGATAGCGTGAGTTTAGGGGCCGGGCATGCCCGGGCTCTCTAATAAGCGTAGACACTCGCTTCGGTCTGCGGAAGATAAACTGTGCGTCAGGTCACGCTTTTCAGTGCATAAAAATGGCAGGTAAGACGAGCAGGTCTTTGAAATTAAAGGGTGAACATTTACCGTTGTCGTGGATGCGCGAAAACGAAATTCGGAGCATTCATTATGCAACAAAATTTGAACCGCCCCGGGTAAACGCAGGCGGTTGGCTCGTTTACTCCCAGGCGGCTTCCAGCATCTCCAGCAGTTGCTCTGACTCCAGCGTGACCGGATTGGCTTTCATCGACGATGAACTACTGGCCGCCAGCGCGGCGGGTTCCAGCGCTTCGCGCGGTACGCCGAGGTCGCGTAAATTGCCGAGCCCTGAGCGCTGGCTCCATTCGCGCAGGCTTTGCCAGGCGTCATCCGGCGAGACGCCAAGTCCGGCGGCGATCCACTGGCGCACGTCGAGGAAACGCTGGCGCAGCGCCGGATTGGTTACCTGCGACTCATTGAGTTCCAGCCCAAAAGGCAGCAGGCAGCCGCAGAGCGCGCCGTGGGAGG
>OGZV01002990.1_pt1 | contig 12213 bp, 10 predicted proteins | sample 1576861 | NCBI WGS metagenome assembly OGZV01 (sample SAMEA3541501, study PRJEB24748) | human gut metagenome | biome: human gut; feature: human-associated habitat; material: faeces | place: China | collected 2012
TCTGCCTGAAAATCTTCTGCCAGACGGCTTTCTACTTCCACCATGGCATCTGCTGAAAAATAATAATCACGAATGGAAATCCCATATAACGGAGGAGCTGTCTCTCCTGCACTTAAAGACGTCGGAATACGGTCCACCTCTTCTCCTCTTGCGTAAGCTATCTTCCTCTCTTTTGGCGTCATCTCAAGTTTTACTAATTCCATCTTTTCTTACCTCTTTCTTCTAACAGAACAACATAGAAAATGGTACTGTTATAATTGATACAATCGTTGTCATAGCAAATATTTCTGCTGCATATACGGAGTCTTTTTCATAGCGAAGTGCAAATAAGCTTCCCGTCACTCCTGCCGGACACGCTGTTGCCAGTATCACAATAGTCTTTACGAGCTGTGAAACTGGAATAAAATAAAAAACTCCTACCAATGCAAATGGCATCACAATCAGCTTTACAAAGCTTAACCAATATAATCTGTAATGACAAAATACTTGTTTCAAATCTGCCTGAGCAATATTGATTCCTGCTACCATCATCGCCATCGGTGTGTTCATGTTTGCAATCATTTCCATTGGTTCTTCAATAATCTGAGGAACACGGATTTGTGCAACAAAGCAGATAATACCAAGAATAATGGAAATAATTGTCGGTGATGTAAATACTTTTTTCAAAGATTTGATATCACTTTTCCCAGACATTACAATTACTCCATGTGACCAGAGCAAGAAATTCGCCATAGCTACATAGGCAGTCATATAAAAAACTCCTTCTGCCCCAAAAATCCCCTGTGCCATCGGTATTCCGATAAATCCACAATTAGAATACATCAATGAAACTAATTCCACAACTGCAGAATCTTTATCCAATTTTCGGACGACCCATTTGCAGATACACCAGATCAGAAAAAAAGCAATAGCTGATAACAGAACCGATATCATCAGCCCTGTTACCAGCTCTTTTGAAAAGTCTTTCTGAAATGATGTAAAGAGCAGGACTGGTGTGAATAAACTCAGCACCAGTTCTGATAATTTCTTATTCATCTCCTGATCTACAATCTTCTTGTGATAACAGAATACCCCGACAAGCGCAAGTGTTGTCATCACAAGAGTCTTATACATCGTCATTCCAGCTAATTCCATAGAACTATTTGTTTAACTCCCACATTGGAACCATTGTTCCCTTTTTCTCTGTCTTGTAGTAATCTGCAAGCTCATCACACTGAACAGCTTTTGCAAGTCCTGTTGCCCATTCAGCATCTTTGTCTTCTTTTCTTACTACAAATCCTACAGCGTATGTTTCTGCATCATCAGAAGCGCATACATAATCTGTTCCATCAAGCCCTGCATTTACCATGTGAGCCGCTGCACAAAGAATAGCTGCTACATCCGGCAGTGACTGTGGAAGAACCTGCATATCAGCCTCGATAAATTTAAGATTCAGCTTATTCTCTTTGATGTCATACTGTGTAGGTGTCTCTACGGAATCATCTAATGTAATCAGACCCTGAGACTCCAACAGATGAAGTCCACGAGCTTTATTAGAAGCATCACTGCAAAGAGCAATTGTATCTCCGTCTTTTAACTCATCAACAGACTTGATTTTTTCTGAGTACATCGCAAATAATGGAGCTGCCGTCTTTGGTTCAACCATTACAAAATCTGTTCCATTGGCGTCGTTGTATGCTTTTAAGAATGGCTCATGCTGATACCAGTTAATGTCAATGCTACCTTCTCCAAGTGCAACATTTGGCTGGTTACTATCATCGAATACTGTTACGTCTACTTCATATCCTGCAGCGTTGATTGCATCCATAACTGCATTAACCTGATCTGCGTTATCACGTACTCCTAATTTGATTACTTTCTTCTCATCAGATGACTCTGTCTTTTTTTCATCAGATGATTTGCTGCTTGAGGAGCTTCCGCATCCAACTAACATTGTTCCTACCATTGCTGCTGCCAGCAATACACTTAAAATTCTTTTTTTCATGATTTTCTCCTTTTTGCTTATTATGAATCTTTAAATCTATCTAAAAATAAGTCAAACTTATTTTCAGCCAATATAACAGATGGAAGAGGTCTTCCACCTCCAACCCATATGTAAATGGTGAATCAGACACTTACTTCAGTTTCTTGTAGATCCAGTCTCCAAAATACTGAATAATTGCTACAAGAATTATCAAAATCACACAGATTGAATACATAATCTCCTGATTGAAGTTCTGATAACCATATGTAAGCGCTGTTGCTCCAAGTCCACCGGCTCCTACTGCACCAGCCATGGCCGTACAGCCAAGCAAGTTTATGATTGCGAGACAGAGTCCGGAAATTATAGACGGAACAGATTCCTTTAACATTACTTTTACAATAATCTGCACTTTAGAAGCACCAAATGACTGAGCTGCTTCAATCAATGCAGGGTCAACTTCTTTAAAACTATTCTGGAAGATACGTGCCATAAATGGTGAACATGCAACTGTCAGCGGTACAAGCGCTGCTGTCTCACCAATGGATGTTCCCATAATCAATCTTGTAAATGGAATAATAGAAATCAACAAGATGATGAACGGGAAAGAACGAATCGTATTAACCAGGAAATCTAAAATGCGGTTCACTACAATATTCTCACAAAGCCCACCCTTTTCGGTTACGACAAGAATGACTCCAAATATGAAACCAAATATTGTAGATAAAATTCCAGAAATTAACAACATCTTCAAAGTTGCAAAAAATGCAGGTACGATCAGCATCTGGCATAACTGTAAAAATGTATAATTCTTTAATGTCATTATTCTTCATCCTCCTTTGTCTCATCATGTTGTTCCTCTATCTCATGCCAGTTCAGGCCCTCTTTTGTGAGATAGTCTGTGACAAGTTTTAGATGTTCATCATCCACATTAATTGTGAAAATTCCCATGCTGTCATTCTGATAATCCTGAATTTTTCCATCGATAATCGGGAATATGTAATTCAGCTCTGCTGACATCTTTGCAAACAACTCTCCATCATGCATATCATTTACAAGATGTGCGATTTGAATATTGTGTCCTTCTTTTGGAAGTTTTACCTGCTCTTCTCCAAGAAGTCTCTTCAATGACTGTGGCTGTTTAATAAAGATTTCTTTTACAGTACCTTCATCTGCAATCTTGCCATTTTCCAGAATACATGCTTTATTACATGCTTTTCTTACAACTTCCATCTGATGTGTTACAATGATAACTGTGATTCCAAGTTTCTGATTAATTTCCATCAACAAATCCAGAATCGAATTCGTCGTCTTCGGATCCAGTGCTGAAGTAGCCTCATCACAAAGCAAAATCTTCGGATCCATAGTCAATGCTCTTGCAACTGCAACACGCTGCTTTTGGCCACCACTCAAATTTCTCGGTTTTGCATTCATCTTATCTCCAAGACCAACAAGCTCCAAAAGCTCTTTTACTTTTTTGTCTATCTGGTCTTTTGGATATTTCCAGCACTGCATCGGAAGTGCAACATTTTTATATACTGTCTCTCTCTCCAACAAAGAGAATTGCTGAAAGATCATTCCAACATGTCTTCTAAATTCTCGTAATTCTTTATCTTTCAGATCTTTGATCTCACATCCATCTACTTTCAAACTTCCCTCCTGATAGGATGTCAGACCGTTGATGCAGCGAAGAAGTGTAGATTTTCCGGCACCGCTTCGACCTACTAACGCATAAATATCTCCGTCTTCAATAGTCAGGTTAATCCCTTCCAGAACAGAACTTCCATCGTCTTCCCATATCTTTTTCAGATTTTTTATCTCAATCAACGTTTTTTCCTCCTTCTAAATTACTTTTCCTATTTTATACAATTTTCTCAATAATTTCTTCATTTATAATTCCAATCTTTCTTGTTTTAATTGTGCATCGTGCACAATTTATTCCATGTGTTTTTGTGCATTTTATTGATTATATCTATATAATCGTTCTTTTATTGTTTATATCTATACTTATCTTTATAGACATATGTTATATCTGCACAAAAACAGGGTGCATCTATCTATATTTGATAAATGCACCCTTGTCAATTGTAATTATTTACGAATCATTTCTACAAATGCTGCCAGTCGTGTATTTAATTGTCCTACATCACCTTTTGAATAATCTGTCACTACAGCCAGATATGGCAAATGCTTTTCTTCATTCACGAAATTCTTCACACTGATGGATTCCATTTCCACAGAATGACAGCCCGATAATATCATCTCAACTACCCCATCTACATGATAGTCATCAATCATTTCTCCAAGAAGATGTATGCGATTGTTGTTCGGTGTCATAATTGCACAGCCTATGCTAAAATACTTTCTTGCAATTGCACCATAAACATCCGGATCATCTTCATCTACCAAACGCTCTACTGCTTTCGCTCCAGTACAGTTTTCGAAACCGACTACAACTCCGCCGTTATTCTCAATTGCCTCTACGATTTTATTTGTATCTTCGCCCATGGGGCAGCCGGTAATCAGGATTCTCGGTCTCTTTTCTAGCTGACGACCTTTCTCATATTCTTCCAGAATACGATCTGACAATTCATTTAACTCCTTTGTCATCTCTTCCTGACCAAATTGATATTTCGAACCATAAATCACCTTACCCAGTTCCAGTCCAGACATTGGAACTGGTTCCAGCTTCATCAGGCCATAAAATCTCTTCAATGCTTCTCTTCGCTTATTCTGCGATACAATTGCACGTCGAATATCATTCTCTGTAATAACTACCTGAAAATATTCTTCCAGAAATTCTTTAAACCGGATAATCTCTTCCCGCCAGAATCTAAGTCCGCCTTCTGACTGTGTGTTCGGCAATTCCATAACATAAACTTCTTTAAACTCAGACATCAATTCGTACATTTTTTTCTTGCCGTCACATGTTGTTTCTCCCACAACCAAATCCGCAAAATGAAAATAAGGACACCGATCAGATATGGCATAACCATAGCTAGATTTGATTAATGGACATACATTCTTTGGCAATACCGTTTCAGCGAGCTCTACTGTTTCATTCGCTGAAGAACATAGCCCCACAGGAATTGCTCCCATGGCAACTGCAATTTCTCTTGGAAAAAAAGAACAATATGCACCGATTATCGGAATCTGCTTTTCTTTATATTCTTTTACCTTCAAAAATGACTGTTTTTTCTTGTCTTCAAACTCATCGAAGATTTCCGGCAAATCCTTGATAATCTCCATTCTCTACTTCTCCTCTTTCTCCTGTTCCCGCAGGAGTATACTAATTAAAATCTTATGAGCAATTCCCGGCTCATTAATATCCACTCCCAAAATCTCATTAATTTTGGAAAGTCTATAAATCATTGTATTCCTATGTATAAACATTTTCTTTGCTGCCATACTTACATTATTACCTACAAGCAAGTATTGCTTTAATGTCTCATAAAATTTTGTTTCCTTTGCCTCATCTTCGCTGGCTAGTTCAGTAAGTTCACGCTCCAGATATCTCGCATGTCCAATATAAGGTAATGCACAAGAACAGACTATCTGGACATAATAATCTTCTTCACGAAAACTTCTTTTATCCGGTTCCTGTTCATGCGCAATCTCCAGTGCTTTCTGACACATAAATCGTTTCTTATCAATCAATTCAATCTCATTAAAGCTTCCGCTTAGACAACATAACAGCTTATATTTTTCACACATGTTATCCATAACTTCACAAATTTTTTCTCTGCATTCTTCTGTATGTATATCTGTAAAAAGAAGACATGCATACTGCTCCTCTATATAAACAAACACATTTTCATATACATCACTTACATAATTAGCCGCCTTTTGAAGTTGCAGACTATTATAAACTTCTGCTCGTACAACTGCTACTCGAAATGGAGCAACAACATATTCGTTATATATATCATTCGTTCCATTCAGAAGCTGCTTCCCCTCGCCTTCAAATAATAATCGGGCAATCACACGGCGTATTGTCGATATATGAGAGTGAGAATGTTGTTCCTGACGTTCCAGCAACATTCCAAGTCCCTGACAGACAATATCATTCATCTGAATCAATGTTTCCTCTGCATCTTTTACATTATAAATTCCTGCATCCAGAATAGATATAACGAAACCTTCTGCATCTCCTTTGACTACAATTTCATTCACAGCATAATATTCTTCCGATACATGAATGAGCATAGATTTACCATCCGACTCTTTCGAGCGATATTCGATCATCTGTGAAATCAATTCTACTCTTCGTTTGCTGTCCATACCTTCCGGCAACAATGTTTCATTATATCCTCCTTTATGAGACATTGCAAGTATCTTGCCTCCAATGTCCAGAACAATCAAAACAACCGGCGCATATTCTGTAATATAATCTGCAAATTTCTGTACAGAACCAGTAATCCCTAATGCTTCAAATGCTTTCCTGTAACAGACATTCAGATCGATTTTTTCTTCCATCTCTTCTCCCTCCCGGCATCTACTATCTCCTTTTATGATACCACCAGGAAAATTTTGCGTAAAATCAGTTCTTTTCATATATTTATAGATTTTTCCTATAAAATTAAAAATATCTTACACCTTTTTTAATGTTATCCCGTTACCTTTCCTCACTCTCATCAATCTTCTCTCCGAACATCACATTCAACTCTCCACCAATCAAAATGCAATACATGCAAAAATACATCCACATCATAATCAACATGATGGTTGTCAAACTTCCGTACATACTGGAAAATCCCCGGAACACATCCACATATACAGAAAACACCCAGGATATGACCATCCACCCCAACGTGGAAAATACTGCTCCCGGAAGTTGTCTTCTATACATATCTCTTCTGTTTGGGAGAAACTTATAAATCAACAGCAGGAATATAATCATTACAATCGGTGTAATAATATTCCTTGCCCGGATCAGCCAGTCTGCCATATTTCTTAGAAATGGCACATGCTCAGCAATAAATATATTCAGGCTGTTACCAAATACCGACAACACAAGTAAAAATATAATAACGAGTATAAACATGACTGTATAAACAGTTGCTCTTATCCTAAGAAAAAAATAGTTACGTGTCTCACGGCAATTATACACACAGTTCAGTCCTGAACTCATGGCAAGTACACCTTTTCCTGCAGACCAAAGTGCTACCACGATCGTAATCGGGATAATACCAGATGACTGATTATAAACCTGATTGACAATGGATGTAATCAATGAATCTACCGATGATGGAAATACCTGGATCACAGCCGTCATGACATCAGCCTTTGTGACGGGCGTATATTGCACCATAGTCAGTAACAACAATATAATCGGGATCATGCAGAGCATAAAGAAAAATGCTGTCTGTGCAGCGTATGCTCCCACATGATCTTTCGTTATCTCTCCAGTCAGCTCCATGATGTCATCATATAATTCTTTTATCTTTTTCATCACTTTTACCTAGCTTTGTTTATGTTCCGGCGTTCCACTTTTCCCAGTGATACCGCCTGTTCTGAACAGTTACATAATTTTATATTTTACCCGATTTTATACATTTTGTCTATGAACAATTATCCGATGGTGACGCCTTGATAAAAAAAAGTCAATATTTCCTGATAGTTTTTTCCACTTTTTGCCATTTCATTTGCTCCGATCTGACTCATTCCAATCCCATGTCCGAACCCACCGCCCTGTATGACAAATATATCTCCGAACTTGTTGATTGTGAAAAATGCACTTGGAAGAAGCTTACTGCTTTTGACTTGCGTACCGTCATGCTTTATAATTGTGTATCCTTTTCCTCCAAAAGCACGCCGGATTTTATTTTCCGTTGAAACTCTTACACTACCTTTGTCACCGACAGCCTCTATTGTTAATACTACACCACCCGGTCCATTTTCCAAGATATTGATATTCTGCAACGTTCCAATATCTTTGCCGGTATTTAGTCCAATCAAATTTGATAAAGTCTTTGCCTGAATCTTCGCCTCCCAGCGATACCATGGCAGATTTCTCTCATAATCACCGTTCTCATCTTTTACTTCTACAGACTGAAGATATCGGTTTCCGTCATTCTCCTCATTCCCCCAGGCTTTCATACTGGTCGTCTTTCCGCAAGAAGTGGAATAATAATAAGTCGTCACAATCTCTCCATCCAGACGCACAACTTGTCCTGCCGTCTCCTGAACAGCCAGATCTGCGCTGTCTGCCGGTGCACTGTTGCCGTAGACCTGATAGTTCGTACTATCATCCACATGAGCCTCATATTCTGGATATCCATATTCTGCCATCTGCCTGTAGGCGTAACTTCTGGCACAGACTGCCTGCGCTTTCAGCGCTTCTATTTCATAACCGGACGGCATCTCGCTGGGCACGACCCGGCACAGATAATTCTCAACAGGGAGTTCATTGATAATCGCAATTCCTTCCGCTGTTGTCCGAAGCTCCAGTATGCCTTGATAAGAAGGACTCCCGTATCCACGCTTCAGGCTATTTACCGTAATCTCCCCTTCTTTTGCCTGGATTCGGATATTTCCACTCTGAAAACGGCTGTCATCTGGCATAAATGTCACTTCCGTCCCTGCTTCACATTCTTCTACTTTCTCCCCATACGTAATAGAAAGTCCTGTTGTTGAACTAACTGTCACAGACGAGTGAATGGGATTTTTATATCCATTCGTCATAAGAAGAACCCGGATATTCGGATTAGACACTACCTGCGTCTCTTCTTCCTGATTTTCCTGTTTCGTTTGTACTTCTTCCTGCTTCTGGTCAAATGCTTCTTTTTCCTGACGGTTTCCACGAACTCCGCCTTCAAGATTACTTGTTAATCCTGCAATAATAAACACCAGAACCAGCACTGACATACCATAATAAAATCTCTTTTCTCCTCGAAAATGTTTCAAACTCTATTCTCTCCCTAATCATTATGCCCTATGATTGATTCAACTCCCACTCAAACTAGAAAAAGACAGCCGCACAAACGACTGTCCTTTATCTTTTGTATGTTCCCCAAAATGCCGGTTCCTGTATTTTGACTCCTAGCTGTCTGCTAGGTGGGTGTCCGCATTCGCTTTTCTGCCATCCTCTGCATAATGAAGGCTCGACATATTACGAAGATATAAGAGTCCCGTTTAAAGTGATGTAGGTTCAAAATAACAGGAGTTATCGTGCATCCCAGGTTCTTACTTCTTGAATTATTATAACTCATTTACCCGTTTTTTACAACAGGTAGATTTATCTAGTTTCCATTTTATAAAATCTAAACATTACATTAAATATCATTATTTTTTCTGCAGTGACTGAATTGCATTTACCAGATTCAAATATGAATCTTCTACCTCTTCCTGATTTGGCTTTCCCTGAATCGTTTCTTCGGCCTCTTCTTTTGCCTGATTTAAAGTATTTACTGTCTCATCTGTATAAACACTCTGATTAATCTTTCCGGCACTTTCAATCAAATCTTTCAGTTTGCTTTCGTCTACTTTTTCAGCATTAATAACAAGCGCTTTTACTTCTGTCTGATTTTTTGATATCTGCTCTTTACCAGCCATGCGGCTGATAGCAAAAACTGCTACCGCCGCAATGACTACGCATAAGATCAGGGCTGCCAGGATATAGGCTTTTTTCTTTTTATTCCGGTATCTTCGATACCGTCTTTTGTGTTTCATGTGATTATTCACAGTTTCTAGATTGTTCTTTTTCTCTTAATCAGAACAATAATTGCTGCCACTGCTGCTCCTACAAGTGTAAGCATGTAAGCGATTGGCATACTCTCATCACCTGTTTTTGGAGCTTTTTTATTCTCGTTCTTTGTTTCTGCTTTCTTAGCTGCTGTCTTCTCTACCTTCTTATTGTCAGTAGTATTGTTTGTAGCATTGTTTACTGTATTATTTGTAGAAGGTGTAGCTGGCTGAGTTGGCTGAGTTGGCTGAGCTGGCTCTGTCGGCTGAGTTGGCTCTGTTGGATCAACTGGAGTCTCATCTTTTGTAAATGTAGCTGTTACTGTGTAGTCATCTTCTACTCCATATGGGAACATAATAGAGCTTGTGTTTGTGTCTAATGTGTATACTACTTCACCTGCTTTATTTGTTACTTCCCAGCCTGTCCATGTATATCCTTCTTTTGCTGTTACAGTTGGAAGGAATCCAAGTGCATAATTAGCTTCCTGAAGATTATTGTTCTCAAGCTTTGTTGCTCCGTCATATCCTTCAAACTCACCTTTTTCAGGATCTACAACTACATTTGCATTAACTACTGCTGCTTTTTCTTCTTTCACTTCTTCGAAAACTGGCTCTACAGAAATGTATCCAACATTTTCTCCATCGTTAAAGTGAGCAAGGCCTGCAAATCCTAAACTTGTTGCATTTGCATCAAGTTTGATTGACTCTCTTCCTTCTACTGTCCATCCTGCAAGTCTGTATCCATCATTAGCCTTTACTTCTGGTAAAAGAATTGGTGCCTCGGCAAACTCATCAAGATCTGTATAAGTGATTGTAGCATACTTATCATCTCTTCCTACAAATTCACCTTTTTCAGGATCGATTGCAACATTAATTGTTACACTTCTCTTAGCTACTTCAGCTTTTTTGAACTGAGCTGTTACAACAATATATCCTTTGTCATCTCCTTCTGGGAAATGAGCAAGTCCTGTGATTCCAAATGTCTTTGCATCTGCACTCCAGAAACCTTCTTCTTTTCCGTTTACTAACCAACCTGTAAACTCGTAGCCTTCTTTAGCCTCTACTTTAGGTACAAGGAACTGATCTGCTGAATCTTCTTTAATTGTATATGTAACAACTTTTGCCCCTGCCGGATCTTTAAACTGTCCCTCTTCTGGTGCGACATTGAAGTTTACAATTACATCTCTTGCTTCTTTTTCTTCTTTGATAACTTTTACTTTTACATTAACATCTTTGTCTTTTCCATATGCTACTTCCACGTCAGTTATGTCATCACCAACTAATTCATAGCCTTCTGGAGCTGTAAATGATGTTGCAGCAAATGTTGCTTTTTCACCTACTGTTCCATTCTTTGTTAATGAAACAATATACTGTGATCCATCTAATGGTGTACCGTTCTCATCTACATAATGAACACGCAAAACAGCATCAGCTTTCTTAGCTTCTTTCTTTTTCACCTCGACACTAACTTTCTCTGCATTCCCATATGCTACACTTTTCTCCCATGTAGCTATGACAAGCTCATAACCGTCTGAAACATTAAGATCAGTTATGTTAAAGGTACATTCCTCACCCTCGTTTCCTTTTCTTGTTATTTTCTGCAGATTACCTACCTGACCATTTTCATCTACATATTTAACAACCAAGGTAGCATTTTTTTCAGTTACGGTCTTGTCAAATGTAGCCTCTACTTTTACTTTTCCAGCTTTAGGAGTAAACATCCAAGTTTTAGCTCCGGCATATTCTGTTCCAACATTTGTGCTGTTTCCATCCTGATCTATGATCTTCCAGCCTGTCCATACATATCCCTCTCTTGCAACTACTGCTGGGAAATATGTGATAGCATAATCCTGTTCTTGCAAATTCCTCTGTGTAGATGTATCTTGATCAGGAAAATCAGAAAAATATCCTTTCGCTTTCTCCACACTAAAAGTTGCGGTTGCCTCAGTTGCATCTGTTGCTGCTTGCGTATTTGCACTTGACTCTGTTCCGTTAGTTGGCTCAGCAGCAAAAGTTGCTACTGAATTTCCCCCTACAAGAGCGACAGCCAGAGAAAACGCAAGCATTTGTTTAAGAACTTTGTTCTTCATACTTGTTTTTTCCTCACTTTCGTTTATTTAATTTCTGCCTTATCCCATTGCATGCCTATCCTAGCATTCCCATTATATGTCTTATATTCTAAGACGTCAACATTTTGGGCGTTATTTTTAAGACTTTTTGGCGTTTAAGAATTCCTTTACCTTAATATAATGATAAAAAGGAGTTTTTAGGCATATGAAGGATATTGGCGCTGTCTTAAAAAATGCACGAGAAAACAAAGAATTCACTCAGAAACAAGTGATGGAACTAACCGGTATCAATAAAAAATCCCTTTCCGGTTATGAAAATAATGTTGCTGAACCAGATCTTCAAACATTTGCAACACTGATTAATTTGTATGGACTTTCGGCAGATGAAGTCTTAGAAATTAGCACTTCTGCTCCTTCTCTTTTACTTTCCAAAAAAGAAAGCCACTATAGGATGAAAAATGATCTAGACTATAAAAGTGTAGAGAAACACTTATTATCTTG
>OGZV01002992.1_pt1 | contig 12210 bp, 8 predicted proteins | sample 1576861 | NCBI WGS metagenome assembly OGZV01 (sample SAMEA3541501, study PRJEB24748) | human gut metagenome | biome: human gut; feature: human-associated habitat; material: faeces | place: China | collected 2012
TATGGCAACTTGTGGAACGATTAATCTGGATTATAGAAGCTTATATCATCATTTTGAAAATGGATGTTTTATGGCAGATTGTCAGGCTGTGATACAAATAAGGGACGACCTGACAAGAATCATAAAAGAGTGTCGTGATGTGACAGATCAGTATCGTACAGGACGCAGTGCATATTTACGACTGGGGCAATTATTTATGAGATTATTCGCAGGATTATTATAAAAATGCGGATGGAAGAGACGATTATTAATTAAATAAGTGATATCAAAGAGACGTTTTTAAGTTACTCTTGCAATGTAATCCTGAGGGAGACATTCTTGATTGTATGATAACTGAAAATGTCTCTTATTTTTATGATTTTCTATTGACAACCGAAAAGATGTTCGCTATAATACAAACATACATACGGAATATATGTTCGGAATATTTGTTTGGAACATATGTATCACACGAATTATTTATAATATGTACTTTCGGAATCTCTTTGTGCTTGATTTTGTGAGAAAGACTCCGAGAGTACATCAATTAAGTATGGAGGGGTTTTTTATGCAAGAGATGAGTATTAGAACAACTGCACAGATTTATAATTTTTCAGAATTACAGAAGAAGAAGCACGAGAGAGAACTTCGTGAAAAGCGTCCATTTTTTATTACAGGGATTATAGTATTCATTAGTTTATTGACGATATGCTGTTTCTTGTATTTTAGCAACAGCATAGTCAGAGCGAAGGAGCCTTCTTCTGATATCCAGTATAAAGTAGTGGAAGTACAAGAAGGAGACAGCCTCTGGTCTATTGCCAGGAAGAATATGGAAGAGAAATCCAACGATTATGGTTTTACTGATATTTATCAATATATACATGAGATTAAGAAGTGTAATAATATGAAGTCGAATCAGATAAATACAGGATGCTATCTAATGGTGCCATATTATAATTAATTTTTTAATAGAGCCATTGAACAAGAAGCCCCCACTTCAAAATCTATGATTTAAGTGGGGGGAGCATGTCACATACAAAACAAAAAGCATAGTATCCTATTTTCAATACTCAGACGAGTATTATCCATACGATACTATGCTTTTTAATTTCATCTTTTTAAACTTTTTAAAAAGCAGCAGATTGTGGTTATTTTTCTCGTAGTTGTATTTTACCGGCTGCCATTCTTCGTCGTTGATCTTCCATAGCGGCATAATGTTTTCTTGTTGTATTTACATCTTTATGTCCAAGAATATCAGCAACCAGATAGATGTCACCGGTTTCCTGATAGAGCTGCGTACCATAAGTACTACGTAATTTATGTGGTGTTATCGTTTTTAATGGAGTGACAGGACGAGCATATTTTTTTACAAGGTTCTCTACTGCCCGAACACTGATACGTCTCTTTTGCATTGACAGAAAGAGCGCATCTTCTGAACCTTCTTTTGGAATTATGTTTTCCCGCTCATCCAGATAATCAAGAAGGGCTTTCCGAACTTCCTCTCCAAAGTATAAGATAACTTCTGCGCCACCTTTTCGATGAATCTTCATTCCGTTTGTTTCAAAGTCAAGATTGGATATATCAAGACCAACACATTCGGATACACGAATTCCTGTGCCAAGAAGGAGAGTGAGAATTGCCAGATCCCGTACTTTTGTTTTATTATGATATTTCTTTTGAGACGTTGTTAAATTCTCTCCATCCTCTACAGCATCTAACAATTTGGCAATTTCATCGATTTCTAATCGTGTAATAGCATGTTCATGCTTCTTTGGAAGATTTAGAAGACTGGCTGTATTGTTTTTTATTGCCTGCTTTCTGTAAAAGAATTTATAAAATGTCCGCATGCTTGCTGTTTTTCGCATGCGCCCTCTTTCCTCGTTCGTATGGACTTTATTATCGGCATCCTCATAAAGCTTTAAATAATCTAAATATTCTTCGAGCTGGGTTAAAGTTACTTTATCAAGAACTGTTACAGGCCATGTTTTTAAACTTCCTTCCTCGATGGATGGATACTTTTCCTGCAGAAAATGAAAGAATATTTTTAGATCATATGCATAAGCGATACGGGTTCGGGAAGAAGTAGTAGGTTCAATTCCTCGAAAAAATTCTTTGCAAAAATCAGGAAGTTCCACACAAAGTTCTCGAAGCTTTATCTCATTTTTCATTGTAATCTGCTCATTATAGGTTGGTTGCCGCAAAGTTATTGCTCCTTTCTTTCATGAATCTTGTCAACATTTACAACATCATCAAGCACTGCACGAATCATACGTGCTTTTGCACCAGGATATTGATGATTAATTTCTCCTATAAGATTCTTTACATCCTCCCTTTTTGTTGAACCGTCAACAGGGCAGGGACTTTTTACTACCGGAAGATGATATTCTTTTACAAATCCCTTCACATCTCCCTCATACAAGAAAAGAAGTGGCCGGATGACTGTAATACCGGAACGGTCGAGGTATGTAACTGGTGCAAATGTATGAATTCTTCCCTCAAATAGAAATGACATCATCATAGATTCCAAGAGATCATCCTTATGATGCGCATAGGCAACTTTATTACATCCTAGTTCTTTTACCGCATCATTTAATGCACCTTTACGCATTTTTGCACAAAGAGAACAGGGATTACTTTCTTCACGAATATGAAAGACAACCTCTGCAATCTGCGTTTTAATGACATGATATTCCACATCTCGTTCCTTGCAAAATTTCCGTATTCCATCTAAATTCAGGTTATCAAATCCTAAGTCAACAGTTACAGCCACAATATCAAACTTATGCGGATAAAATTTTCGTAAGCAGGAGAGCGCATAAAGAAGTGTTAAACTGTCTTTGCCTCCTGAAATTCCTACTGCGATTTTATCATTTTCCTGAATCATTCCATATTCGTCAATTGCCTGGCGAGTTAAGCTTAATAATTTCTGTAATTTCATATAATAATTCCTAACATATTTTTATTTATCTTTTATTTATCTTAGCACAAATGTTCTATTTCTTCAAGAAATATGAATGTGTCTCCAAACAGTAACATAAGATATACCAGATATAAAATTATGTATTTATGGCGCGCATTTCGCAACAAGAATATCTTGACATTCTTAGATTATGCAAATATCTGTAACCGGACAGGCTGGACGTTTAAAAATTGTTTTGATATAATATGAAAATACGTCAGCAGGAAGGAGGCTGTATGAAAAAATTCATCGAAAATATCATTATTATTATGGTGCTTACCGTTGTGATTTTATTTTCCTACGCTGTAATGGAAAAGAAAATAAGCGGAAAAAGTAGTTCAGAATTTATTAACTTTCTTTTTAATACACAGGAAAAATCTTCCGATAATAAAAATACCGATAAAACTTCCATAGAAGATTCTATAGAACAAGAAAGAAAACAATCAAATACTATGGATTATAAGGCAGTCTGGCTTAGTTATCTGGAATTTAACAGTTATCGTAAATCAGTAAAAAATAATAACGAAAAAAACTTTCGTAAATTTTATAAATATATCTTACAGCGCATAAAACTTCTTGGATTCAACCGCATTATCGTACAAGTACGTCCTTTTGGGGATGCACTTTATGAATCACAGTATTTTCCATGGGCAGCTTGCATTTCTGGAAAGCAAGGGAAAAATCCAGGATATGATCCTTTAAAAATTATGACGGAAATGAGCCACCAGGAGAATATTGCGATTGAAGCCTGGATTAATCCTTATCGAATCTCTTCTGGCGATTCCATACAAAGTCTTTCTAAAACCAATCCTGCTAAAATATGGTTTTCTTCTCAGAATACAAAAAGAAATGTACTTTCTTATAATGGCAGTCTTTATTATAATCCTTCTTCAGAAAGCGTAAGAAATCTTATTATAAAAGGAGTAGAAGAAATTGTTCAAAATTATGATGTAGATGGTATTCATATGGATGATTATTTTTATCCTGCATTTACCGAAAAAAATGTAGGAACAGCCTTTGATGCTCCAGAGTATGAACAACAGATAAAATCGGATATGTCGTCAACAGATTCTCAATCTTTTTCCTCAAATAAATCCTCAAATGAAATCTCTTTAGCAGATTGGAGACGTAACAACGTAAATAGACTGGTATCTGGAATTTATAAAGCTATAAAAGAAAACAATCCACAAGTCACTTTTGGAATCAGCCCTGCCGGAAATTTAGATAATCTGCGAAATGATTTAGAATACTATGTTGATATTGATACATGGGTATCCCAAAATGGATATGTCGATTATTTGATGCCGCAGATTTATTGGGGATTTACGAACGAGATAGCGCCTTTTGATAAAGTAACTGATGAGTGGGCTGCCCTCATGAAAGACTCCTCACAAAAACTATATATTGGACTTCAGCTTTACCGGATGGGTAGTACGGAGCCGGGACAGTCAGATAAAAAAGAGCTTCAAAAAGCCTCTTTACTAAAAAAAGAACTTTCCTATCTAAAAAAGAAGAAAAAAATAGAAGGATACTGCCTGTTTAGCTATCAGTACCTTGATTGTCAGAATAAAGAATATCATTTTGATGCAGAGCAATTTTCCACAAAAAGAAAAAAACTTTTAAATCAGATTGTAAAATCCTTAAAGAACAATTCATAGCATCTATTTGAAAAAACGAAAAACAACATCCCACGACAAATTTCATTCCACTATTGGAAAATCTATGATATATTAAAAATATAAAATAACGGAGGAGGAAAAACATGAAGAAAACAAAGTTACGACTCTTGTTACTCTTATTTTTTATTGGTGGGCTCATTATCCTTCCACAAAAAGCTAAAGCTGCTGAGATTATTCCTGTAAATATTTCCGTCGAATATGGGCAGACGGAAGCTCGAACCATTCTTGATATGATTAATGAAGCACGAACAAACAGTGAGTATACATGGTATTGGAACATGGATGATACTACAAAAACCTATTGTACGGATTTAAAAGAACTTAAGTATGATTATGACCTTGAACGAGTAGCTATGAAACGTGCTGCGGAAATTGCATTATCTTATGATCATGAACGACCAATGGGAGGATATGCCTGGGACACTTATAAGCAAGAAAACATTAGCTACCGTTATGCTGGTGAAAATATCGCTGCCGGTCAAACGACAGCTTCCCAAGTAAATTTTGGTTGGAGAGAAGATGATAAGACTTATGCTGGACAGGGACATCGTAGAAATATGCTTTCTTCCGATTATAATTGTGTCGGAATTGGACACGTTTATTATAATAGAACACATTACTGGGTAGAAGTATTTGCAAATAGACCGGAGATAAATACAACGGAAATTCCGGCAAACGACAGTATAAAAACAGTTTCAGTTTCTGTAGATAAAAAGAAAATCAAAAAGGTCGATGTAACATTTGACCAAGATTCCTATTCCTTACGAATAGGACAGAGCACAACACCAGCGATTAAAGAGACCGGAATAGCTGTTACTAATTTCTGGTCACTGGGAGGAAGATTAGCCCCTGTTCTGGATACCCCTGTTGTCTCAATAGGCGATTCCTCGGTAGCATCCTATAGCAATAATAAACTTTCTGGTTTGAAAGAAGGTACGACAAATTTGACCGCAACCCTTTATGGTATAACTGTATCTACTTCACCACCAGTATCTGTCCATGATTGTAAGAATCATTGGGACACTGGAAAAGTTACTAAAAAGCCAACATGTACAGAACCTGGAGAAAAAACCTTTACCTGCAGTATTTGTAAAAGCACAAAAAAAGAAAGTATTTCTGCGACTGGACATAATTATGCATCAGTCTGGACTACAGATAGACCTGCAACCTGTGAAAAAGCTGGTACAGAAAGCCGCCATTGTCAAAATGAAAACTGTACAGCAACAACAGAGCAAAGAAGTATTGCTGCTTTAGGTCATAAATGGAAAGATAATGGAGATGAAACTGCTATATGTACTCGTAACGGATGTAAGGCAACACATACTCATGCATGGGATTCTGGAACAATAACTACAGAGCCAACCTGTACAGCGCAAGGAGAAAGAACATATCATTGTACCTATGAAGAAAATGGAATTTGTACAGCTACAAAAACAGAAGCTGTAAAAAAACTTGGGCATAGGTATATCCTAATAAAAAAGGAGGCCCCAACTTGTGAAAGTGATGGCATTCTTTACGGTAAATGTAGCCGCTGTTCAAAGACAATCACTAAGCAAGATGCCAAAAATCCAGCATTAGGACATGATTGGAAAGACAATGGGGATGGAACCGCAACATGTAGCCGAGAAGGTTGTGGAAAGAAGCATACACATGATTTAGATTCAGGAACAACAACAGTAGCACCAACTTGTACAGCCACTGGAGAAAAAGAATATTGTTGTATTTATGCAAACTGTCCTTATAAAAAAACAGAATCTTTAAAGGCAACCGGTCATAAAAACAAAGAAACTAGAAATTATAAAAAGCCGACTTGCCAAGAAGAAGGATATACTGGAGATATCTATTGTAAAGATTGCGGAATACTACTTTCATCTGGAAAAGTAACTAAGAAATATGACCATGACTGGGATGGTGGTAAAGTTACAAAAGAAGCTACCTGTAAGGAAGAAGGAATCATGACCTACACATGCGAAAACTGTGATAAGACAGAAACAGTTAGCATTAAAAAGACTGCACATAATTACAAAATAATGGAACAGAAGGATGCTACATGCACAGAAAATGGATATTCGATTTCTGCTTGTCAGACCTGTAATGATAAGAAAAAAGAAGAAATTGTTGCAAAGGGTCATTCCAAAGGAATTAGAAATAAAAAAACTGCAACCTGCAAAGCGGAAGGATATACTGGAGATACGTATTGTCGCACTTGTAATATCCTTTTAGAAGAAGGAAAGATTCTTCCAAAGTTAGAACATCAGTGGAATGATGGCACAGTAACAAAAAGAGCTACTTATCAGACAGCAGGAGAACTTACATACCGCTGTAGGAAGTGTGCGGCAAAAAGGATAATTTCCATAGAAAAATTAGCCTATCCAAAGGCAGGTACATCATATACTATTTCTGGAAACGAGTATAAAGTATCAAAACCAGGAGCAGAGGTAATTCTTGTTAAAACAAGTAAAACTACAAAAAATGTAACCGTTCCTGCACAAATTTATGCACAGGGAATAACCTACAAGGTAACATCCATTGGAGCGAAAGCCTTTAACAATAATAAAAAACTTACAAAAGTAACAATCGGAACAAATATTGTAAAAATCAATAGCAATGCATTCTTTAACTGTAAGAATCTAAAAACTGTCACCATAAAATCTGTGCGCTTAACAAAAAAAGCTGCAAATAAAAAAGCTTTTAAAAATGTTCACAAAAAGCTTGTTATTCGGGTGCCTAAGAAGGTAAAAAAGATTTATAAGAAGATTTTTAAAGGGCTGAAAGTAAAATAGTAAGAAGATTACTAATGAAAAAAGGTCAGAAAATGCTGGCCTTTTTTCATTGAAATAAAATATTTCTAAATTATAAAGTTGAAAACCTAGAACGTAAATAGTAGATATATAAAGTGGTTACAGATGCTCTTTTCTTTGTAACTATTCGTTAAAGTTGGATTTCGCGAATAGTTAGATTGCTCTTCTGATTACCTTAATATTGGTTAATAAGTTTTTAGACACTCAAACATCTTTGTAATCTTCCTTGCACCATTGTTTATACTCACTTAATCTCCTTATAAAACCATCGAATTCAGGAACAGTAAAATCTAATTCTTTGTATCGAATTGGATAAATAATTCCTTTATTAATTAACTGCGCTCTGATTGTAGAAATAGAGTTTACATTTTTGTGTAAATTTTTTGCTACATTTGATATTGTGCAAGGTAATTCACCGCATTTAACCATTGCAAATAAAAATCTTTTATCGCTTTGAGAACATCTCTCATATCTTGTTTTAAAAAATCCAACATCAAGTATCGAAAAAAAATCATTAATGCTTGAATCAACTAATTCTTTATCTATTAAATGATCATTCATTTTATTATATACGATCTGGCATAATTGCTGGATAAAAAAAGGATATCCTTTTGTTATTAAAAAAGCAAATTGGTGTTCCTGTTTTTGCTCCTAACTCTCCAATACTCACGAATACCTCTGTTAAACTTTGAGTTAAATTTCCAGATGTATACAGTTCTCTTTCCTGCATAGATACAGAAAAAGTATTATCGTTTGGATTGAAGGATATAATTAAGGATTTAATAGCATCTAATGGTTTTTGTATTAAATGTTTAAATTTCTCTATTGTACTTACCTTTCGGAGAAATGCCTGTGAACATTCTGCAATCTGTGAAATAAAATCATTTCTTTCTTCAATTTCGATATGTTTACAAAAGATTTTCTTTTCTTCTGCAATCGACTCTAATTTATTAATCAGAACAGTTTTTCCAACCCCTCGTAACCCACTGAAAATAACAGATTGAACCGGGATATTCATTATTAATGCATCAAATATTTGTTCTATATTAGTAATATCTTTTTCTCTTCCAGCTATATACCCTGGCATTAATCCAGCACCTGGGCGATAAGGATTAATTTTAAACATGATTAATTCCTCCTTATTACAGAAGTAGCGTTAGCTACGGAGTAATTCGTGACATCAAATTAGGGGCAAAATTCCTTTTGACCCTAACATTATTATATCATGTCATAGTATGGCTTTCAACATTCTTACGCAAACATACGCTTATAAAATAATATAACGTCACTTTACGTTATATTACGCAAAAACAATCCTATATTTAAATTGTTTTCTAATTCAATACTTTTCCAATCTATTCTTGAAAATAAAAAAAGCATCCTATTCCTCAAGGAATTTAAGAATGCTTTTTTACAGCTGCTTAGCCCGACAAATTATTACTTACTTAATCTCAACAACTTCGTAATCTTTATCTTCAACTGTTTTCTTTAAGATATCATCTGCAATCTCTTTTTCTAAAGTAACTACAGCCGTTCCCTTCTCATGGCTTACTTCTGCGGAAGCTACCTCTGGAAGTGCTTCTAATGCTTTCTTTACTGCTGCTTCACAGTGTCCGCACATCATTCCTTTGATATTCATTGTCTTTGTCATTTCATTTACCTCTTTCTTTTCATTATTATTTATGTTAATTAAACTAACATCTATCGCGTTTTTCTTCTTTTTATCTTTTTTTGTGCTTCGAATATTTAACAGGTTTAAACGTAGTGCGTTTGTAACAACACAGAAACTGGATAAACTCATTGCTGCCGCTCCAAACATTGGATTTAATTTCCATCCTAATACGGGGATCAACAGACCGGCTGCCAGAGGAATTCCAATTGTGTTGTAGAAAAATGCCCAGAATAAGTTTTCATGGATATTTCTTAATACGCCCCGGCTTAAGCGGATTGCAGCCGGAACATCCGCAAGTTTACTCTTCATCAATACAACATCAGCGGCATCCATCGCTACATCGGTACCTGCTCCGATTGCAATTCCTACATCAGCGCGAGTCAAAGCTGGAGCATCATTAATTCCATCACCAACCATAGCAACTTTACCTTTTTTACCTAATGCCTGAATAACACTTTCCTTTCCGTCTGGAAGAACGCCTGCGATTACATTATCAACACCTGCCTGTTCTCCGATTGCTTTTGCGGTACGTTCATTATCCCCTGTCAACATAACAACATGAATCCCCATCGCCTTTAATTCTTTAATTGCCTGTGGACTGTCTTCTTTAATTACGTCAGCTACAGCAATCATTCCAAGAAGACGATTCTCTTTTGCAAAGAAAAGAGGAGTTTTTCCAGCAGACGCTAATTGTTCTGCGCTATGTTTTAATTCCTTGGAGATAGATAAACTCTTTTCTATAAAAAGTAAATTACCACCAATAAGGGTTTCTTCATTCAATGTTCCTGTAAGCCCATTTCCTGGAACAGCTTTGAAATTATCTACAACAGAAACCGTAAAGTTTTTCTCTTCACCATATTCTACGATTGCCTTTGCTAACGGATGCTCACTCTTCTTTTCCAGTGAAAATGCTGTTTCTAAAAGTTCCTGTTCACTGATTCCGTCAACCGGAAGAATATCCGTTACTTTCGGCTGACCATTTGTGATTGTTCCAGTCTTATCTAAGGCAACAATATCAACCTTGCCGGCTTCCTCTAAGGATACAGCTGTCTTAAATAAAATGCCATGTTTGGCACCAACGCCGTTTCCAACCATGATCGCAACCGGTGTTGCAAGACCTAATGCACAAGGGCAGCTGATCACAAGAACAGAGATACCTCTTGCAAGAGCAAAACCAACACTCTCTCCGGCAAGAATCCAGCCGATAATCGTGATAATCGCAATTGTGATAACAGCAGGTACAAAAATACCAGACACCTTATCAGCAATCTTTGCAATAGGAGCCTTTGTTGCTGCTGCATCACTTACCATCTTGATAATCTGAGAAAGAGTGGTATCCTCTCCTACTCTTGTAGCCTCACATTTAATAAAGCCGGATTGATTAATCGTTGCAGCGGAAACAGTATCTCCTACAGCCTTATCTACTGGAATACTCTCTCCAGTAAGAGCTGCCTCATCAATCGCACTATTTCCCTCAAGGACAATACCATCTACCGGTATACTTTCCCCTGGTTTTACAAGAAAAATGTCTCCCTTTTTCACCTGATCAGCAGAAATCAGCATTTCCTGTTCATTGCGGATAACGGTAGCCATCTTTGGAGCAAGATTCATAAGGCTCTTTAATGCATCTGTTGTTTTTCCTTTTGAATATGCCTCTAATGTTTTACCAAGAGTAATCAAAGTAAGAATCATTGCCGCAGATTCAAAATAAAACTCATGCATATAGCTCATAACAAGCTTATCATTTCCGGAAGTTTGCGCTACGGTTATCGCAAACAGAGCATACGTACTATAACCAAATGCTGCTGTTGCCCCCATCGCAACTAAAGTATCCATATTGGGTGCCCTGTGAATTAGACTTGTAAATCCGCTAATAAAGAAACGCTGATTAATTACCATAATGATTACAGTAAATAAAAGCTGTGCAAGCCCCATACCGACATGATTATTATTTAAGAAGCCCGGTAACGGCCAGTTCCACATCATGTGTCCCATAGAAAGGTACATGAGCGGAATTAAAAAACAAAGGGATATAATAAGACGTTGCCGTAGCTTTGGGGTATCTCTGTCTTTTAAAATGTCGTCTGCATTATCAACAGTATGTTTCCCCTTTTCACTTCCTTTTTTTGATGCCCCATATCCTGCATTTTCTACTGCTGAAATTATCTTTTCAGCGGATGCTGTACCTTCTACACCCATTGAATTTGTAAGTAAACTCACTGAACAATTGGTAACACCCGGAACAGCAGACACTGCTTTCTCTACTCTGGAACTGCAGGCAGCACAACTCATTCCTGTAATATTATATTGTTCCATACCTTCTCACCTCTCGTTGTTGTAAATCCATTGTTCAATCATTTCATCAATTTCTGTAATGTATTTACCAGTTCATTTATCGTTTCATCTTTACCTGCACGTATATCATCTGCTACACAAGTACGAATATGATTCGAAAGGAGTACTTTATTAAAGCTGTTAAGTGCTGCATTTGCCGCAGATACCTGAATTAATATATCCGGACAATACGCATCCTCTTCTACCATTCTTTTAATTCCACGAATCTGACCTTCTATTCTACTTAGTCGATTGATTAAATCTTTATATTCTTTTTCGCTACGCTCTTTTGTCTTATGGCAACAGCATTCGTTTTTTTCATCCATATATATCATCTCCTTTACATCTCTACAAAGATTATATACCCCCATACGGTATATTGCAAGTCCTAAAAATATTTTTGATTGAAATAAAAAAGCATAGATTATAACTTTATCGAAATAATCCATGCTTTTTATAATGATTGGTAAATAAAATTAAAATTCAATATCTTTTATATACGGATTTGTTATATCATAGAAACGCTCTTCTTCAACAGCTTCAGCCATTTTTGTATCAATTGGCATTTTTCCTAATACTGGTACACCATATGATTCTGCAATCTCATCTATATGACTTTCTCCAAATATTTTGATTTCCTTACCACAATCCGGACATTTAACATAACTATAATTTTCCACAATACCTAATACTGGTATGTTCATTTGTTTTGCCATACCATAAGCTTTCTTTACGATCATCTGAACTAAGTCCTGTGGAGATGTTACAATTACGATTCCATCAACT
>OGZV01003004.1_pt1 | contig 12146 bp, 7 predicted proteins | sample 1576861 | NCBI WGS metagenome assembly OGZV01 (sample SAMEA3541501, study PRJEB24748) | human gut metagenome | biome: human gut; feature: human-associated habitat; material: faeces | place: China | collected 2012
TTGATGAAGTCCGTAAGGCTGTCGGACCTAGAGTTCCGATCTCTCTGCGTCTTAGTGTAGACGAGCTTGTCGAAGGTGGTAATACGGTAGAAGATTGCCTGGAATATCTGGAATACCTGAACGATGAAGTAGATATCTTCGATACTTCAGCCGGATTAAATGCTTCTATCCAGTATCAGATCGATGCGAACTATCTGGAAGATGGATGGCGTTCATACATGGCGAAGGCGGTTCGTGATAGATTCGGAAAGCCGACGATCGCGATCGGAAATATCCGTGATCCTAAGATCGCCGATGACATCCTTGCCAGAGGTGATGCTGATCTGATCGGTATGGGACGTGGACTGATCGCCGATCCTGACTGGTGTAATAAAGCACAGTACGGGGATGTATGTGATATCCGTAAATGTATCTCTTGTAACGTCGGATGTGTCGGCAACCGTATCGGCGGTAACAAACCGCTTCGCTGTACGGTCAACCCGGATCTGATCAACGGAGAAGCTTATAAAAAACAGAAAGTAAATAAACCATGTAATGTCGTAGTTGTAGGTGCCGGAACTGCCGGACTGGAAGCTGCATGTACAGCTGCCGAAGTTGGATGTAAAGTTACGTTACTGGAGAAAGAGAAAGAAGCAGGCGGTCTGTCGGTAGAGATCTCGAAGATTCCAGCCAAGAAAAGACTTGCGGATTTCCCGACTTATCTGAAATACCGTGCATCAAAACTTCCGAATCTGACAATCAAAACAGGAGTAGATGCAACGGTCGCAGAGATCAAAAAACACACCCCGGATCTTGTTGTAAATGCGACTGGTTCGGTACCGCTCCTTCCACCGATCGAAGGACTGCATGACAATCTTGGCAAGAAAGATGCCAGCGTGTATTCTATCAAAGATATGATCGCAGATGTTAAGAACTATCCGGAAGACATGACAGGCAAGAAGGTTGTTGTTGTCGGAGGTGGTGCGGTAGGACTTGATGTTGTTGAATTCTTTGCCCCACGCGGTGCAGAGACAACCATCATCGAAATGATGCCGGTTATCGGAAACGGACTGGATGCATCTTCTACATCAAGTATGAAAGAATGCATGGAAAAACATCATGTAAGACAGATGACGAATACAGCCCTGCAGAAAGTAAATGCACATTCCTTCCTCGTAAAATACGATGGAAAAGAAGAAGAACTTCCGTTTGACTATGGTTTCGTATGTCTTGGAATGAGAGCGAATGCCCCGATCTGGAATGGCATTCAGGAAACTTTTACAGGTGAAGATGTGGAAGTCCTCAACATTGGTGATTCTGTACGTGCGAGACGTATCATTGACGGAACGGATGCCGGACGCCATATGGTATTGAATACCCTTGAAAGATTGAACTATCTTTAAAATATGTCCCTAAAAGGGAACCCCTTTCCAATATAAATATAAATACAAAGAAGCTTCGGAGAATCCTGCTGCCTGTGATTCTCCGAAGCTTTTTGTGAAAATAACTATCTCCGGGTCCACTTCTATGATATGATATAGTATAACTGATCAATAAAAAAACAATTGGGGGAAATACGTAATGAAAAGTTTGTTGATTCTCGGTGCAGGCGGATTCGGCCGGATGGTAGCGGAGACTGCGCAGGCACTGGGGTATGAAAAGGTTGTATTTTTGGATGATGCGGTGAAGGATGAAGCGGTCATCGGAATGTGCTGTGATTATGAGATCAGGCATAGGGAGTATCCGGTGGCAGTAGCAGCATTTGGAAATAACAAGATGCGTCTGTACTGGACGGATAAATTGCTGGAAGAAGGGTATGAGGTACCGGCAATCGTGCATCCGTCTGCAGTTGTAAGTCCGAGTGCGGTGCTGGAGCCGGGCTGCTTTGTGATGCAGAGAGCGGTGGTAAATACCAATACCCGGATCGGACGTGCGGTGCTGGTGAACAGCGGGGCGATCGTAGATCACAATTCGGTGGTATATGCCGGAGCGCATGTCGGACTGGGAAGTGTTGTAAAGTCAGACTGTACGATCGAGAGCGGACGCAAAGTGGAGGCAGGAGAAGTGATCTTCTCAACCAGAAGGAAGATCGAGGGCGTGGACAGCCGGAGCCTGGAAGATGCCGTGTACGCATTTGGTTTCGGGCAGCAGTGCAGTTATGTGAAGCCGTTCGGAGAAGGCCACATCAATGAGACTTATGCAGTCTATATGCCGGGCGCAGATGGAAAGGATACGCCGCTCTATGTTTTGCAGCGCATCAATATTAATGTATTCAAGAACCCGGATCAGGTAATGGCGAATATATTCGGCGTTACGGAGTATCTGCGCAGTATGATCCGTGAGGAAGGCGGAGATCTGGACAGAGAGGCATTGTCTTATATTAAGACAAAATCAGGAGAGAGCTATTTTGAAGATGCGGAAGGACAGCCATGGCGCTGCCTGCATTATGTACCGGATTCTGTGTGCTATCAGATGGTGGAGAGACCGGAACAGTTCTATCAGTCGGCACTCAGCTTTGGCCATTTTCTGAAGCAGCTGGGGGATTATCCGGCCGAGAGTCTCTATGAGACGATTCCGAAGTTCCACGATACGGTGAAGCGTTTCCATGATTTCAAAGACGCACTGCGGAAAGATGTGAAGAACAGGGCAAGACTTTGCCGTGAAGAAATAGAGTTTGTACTGGCACGCGAGGATGACTGCGGTGTCCTTATGAAGCAGCTTGAGGAAGGAATACTTCCGCTCCGTGTGACGCACAACGATACCAAGCTGAATAACATTTTGTTTGATAAGAATACAGGAGAGGGATTGTGCATCATCGATCTGGACACGATCATGCCGGGACTTGCGGCAAATGACTTTGGTGATTCCATCCGGTTCGGGGCATCGACAGCGGAAGAAGATGAGAAGGATCTGAACAAGGTGCACTTTGATATAGAGCTTTACCGCATCTACGTGAAAGGGTATCTGGAGATGGCGAAGGATGTACTGACACCGGCGGAGAACGCCAGTCTTCCGTGGGGAGCGAGACTTATGACACTGGAATGCGGCATGCGTTTTCTTGCTGACTTCCTCCAGGGCGATGTATATTTCAAAACAACTTATCCGGAACACAATCTTGTTCGGGCAAGAACACAGTTCAGGCTTGTAAAAGAGATGGAAGAACAGTTTGATCAGATGCAGGAAATCGTTGAGACGTTCTGAAAGTGAGAAAAAATTGTTGTAACTAAAATACAATTTAATTTTTGGTTTAAAGTTGACAGATAATAAAATACATTTTATTATAAATATAAGTTTGATATATAAAGATAACGAAGAGAGTTAAAACGGAAGGAGAATTCAACAGATGTTAAACGATAATTTTGTGACATTTGAAATTGGAAAAGCAAAGCATATCGCACTCGTTGCCCATGATGGTAAGAAAAAAGAACTGATCGAATGGTGCGACAAGAATAAGGAAATCTTAAAAGGTCATTTCTTATGCGGTACAGGTACAACCGCACGTCTGATCGCAGAGAAGACAGGGCTTCCGGTAAAGGGATATAACAGCGGCCCGCTTGGAGGAGATCAGCAGGTCGGAGCGAAGATCGTAGAAGGACAGATCGACTTTATGATCTTTCTGTGGGATCCGTTAGAGGCACAGCCGCACGATCCGGATGTAAGAGCATTGTCCCGTATTGCCGTTCTTTACGATATCCCTACAGCTAACAATCTTGCAACAGCAGATTTCATGCTGAAGTCTGAATTTATGAATTCTACATATGAAAGAAAGGTAGAGAACTTTAATAAGACCATTCAGGACAGAGTGGAGAAGATGAAATAGAAGCTAAAGAGCAGCTGCGCATTCCGCAAAAAAAGGAATCGCAGCTGTTTTTTGGCTTTTTTTATATTTCTGCAAAATAAGATTGACATACGGTATCATCTGTGCTATTCTAACACTACGAACTTTAACACTTTAAAGCGCAACGCTTTAAAGTAGATTAGCAAAGCAACAAGTAAAAAAGAAATGAGGAAAGTAGAGGAGAAAGGTTATGGCGATGAAATTATTGATGCTGGTGATATTTTTTGCAATTATGGTATCGGTTGGCATCTATGCAAGAAAGCATGCGACAAGTGTAGACGGTTATGTGTTAGGGGGGAGATCGGTAGGCCCGTGGCTTACGGCATTTGCGTATGGTACGTCATACTTCTCTGCGGTTGTATTTGTAGGATATGCAGGTCAGTTCGGATGGAAATACGGCCTTGCGTCGACATGGATCGGAATCGGAAATGCGATGATCGGAAGTCTGCTGGCATGGGTGGTACTTGGAAGACGTACCAAGGTAATGACACAGCATCTGAATTCCAAGACGATGCCGGATTTCTTCGGTGAGAGATATGGAAGTAAGGCGCTGAAGATTACGGCTTCAGCGATCGTATTCATATTCCTGGTGCCGTATACAGCTTCTGTATACAATGGATTGTCAAGATTGTTCGGAATGGCATTTAACATTCCTTATAAATATTGCGTAATCGGTATGGCAGTATTTACAGGGATCTATGTTATCCTCGGTGGATACATGGCTACGGCGATCAATGATTTTATTCAGGGAATCATTATGCTGGGCGGCATCGTTGCAGTCATCCTGGCAGTGTTAAATGGTCAGGGCGGATTTATTCAGGCAATTAAGACCATGGCAGAGATCCCAAGTGATGTGCCTGTGACAATGGGACAGCCGGGAGCATTTACTTCATTCTTCGGGCCGGATCCGTTGAATCTTCTTGGAGTGGTTATCCTGACTTCTCTTGGAACATGGGGACTTCCGCAGATGGTTGGAAAGTTCTATGCGATCAAAGATGAGAAATCCATCAATACCGGAACGGTGATCTCTACATTATTTGCGATCGTGATCTCCGGAGGATGCTATTTTCTCGGAGGATTCGGAAGACTGTTTGATGCACCGGAACTGCACGATGAGGCGGGCAATATGATCTTTGACGGAATCATCCCGCATATGTTGTCAACACTTCCGGATATCCTGATCGGTATTGTGGTAGTATTGGTATTATCGGCTTCAATGTCAACACTGGCTTCACTGGTACTGACATCCAGCTCGACGCTGACACTGGATTTCTTAAAAGATAATGTAATGAAAGATATGAGCGAGAAGAAACAGGTACGTACGATGCAGGTGATGGTTGTGTTCTTTATTGTATTATCGGTAGTGATCGCAATGGATCCGCCTACATTCATCGCACAGCTGATGGGAATTTCCTGGGGAGCACTTGCCGGAGCGTTCCTGGCACCATTCATGTATGGTCTCTACTGGAAAGGCGTGACGAGAGCCGCTGTATGGGCCAGCTTTGCGGCAGGTGTCGGGATTACGGTTCTGAATCTGTTCTTCCACTTTATTGCATCACCGATCAATGCAGGAGCAGTTGCAATGGTAGCAGGACTGATCGTAGTGCCGGTAGTGAGTGTGCTTACACCAAAGCTTAAGAAGGACAGAGTGGATGAGATCTTTGCCTGCTATGATGAAAAGGTTACGATCACCAAGAAACGTTCGTTGGAACAGAATTAGTGAAAATAATCTGAAAAATCAAACATATTAAAAAACATCAAGGGAAGTGATTAAAATTATCACTTCCCTTTTGCGTGGGGATATGTTAGGATATAAAAGTATTAAAAATGAACAACAAAGTTGATGAATATTATTGCTGATTTGGCAGAGATGATTTGATTTGAAATATGAGGCAAAAGGAGTGGAGCTTGAATTATGAAGAATTATCAGAAATATGAGAAAAGTTATTTTATGCCGCCGGAGGTTACATATGACTGGGCAAAAAAAGATGCGGTAGAACAGCCTCCGAAGTGGTGCAGCGTAGACTTAAGAGATGGTAATCAGGCGTTGATCGAGCCGATGAGTCTGGATGAAAAGCTGGAGTTTTTCCAGATGTTGGTAGATATTGGATTTAAGGAGATCGAGGTTGGATTCCCGGCTGCTTCCGAGACAGAATATCAGTTTATGAGAACCCTGATCGAAAAAGACATGATTCCGAATGATGTAACGGTCCAGGTACTGACACAGGCAAGAGAGCATATCATCAAGAGAACATTTGAAGCTGTAAAGGGAGCACCTCATGCAGTGATTCATTTATACAATTCTACCTCTGTTGCACAGAGAGAGCAGGTGTTCAGAAAAGATAAAGAACAGGTAAAACAGCTTGCGATCGACGGGGCAAAATTACTTCTGAAGCTTGCAAGTGAGACAGACGGTAACTTTACATTCGAATACAGCCCGGAGAGTTTCCACGGAACAGAAGTGGACTATGCCGTAGAAGTTTGTAACGCTGTTTTGGATGTATGGCAGCCGACAGCTGATAATAAAGCGATCATCAATATTCCTACAACTGTAGAAAACGCAATGCCGCATACATTTGCTTGCCAGTTAGAGTATGTACATAAGCATCTGAAACACAGAGAGAATGTTGTACTTTCCCTGCATCCGCACAATGACAGAGGCTGCGGTGTGGCGACAGCGGAGCTTGGTATCCTTGCAGGTGCCGACCGTATCGAAGGCACACTGTTCGGAAACGGAGAACGTACCGGTAACGTTGACATTATTACACTTGGCATGAATATGTATTCCCAGGGTGTAGATCCGGGACTTGATTTCTCGAATATGAAAAAGATCCGTGAGACTTATGAACGCCTGACAAGAATGCAGGTATACGACCGTCAGCCATATTCCGGAGATCTGGTGTTTACGGCATTTTCGGGATCTCATCAGGATGCGATCGCAAAAGGTATGGCATGGAGAGATGAGAAGAAATGTGACAAATGGACGGTTCCATATCTGCCGATCGATCCGAAGGATGTCGGAAGAGAATACGATTCAGACGTTATCCGTATCAACAGCCAGTCCGGTAAGGGCGGCGTAAATTACATCTTAATGCACAGCCACGGAATCAATCTTCCAAAGGCAATGCGTGAAGAAGTAGGATATATGGTAAAAGATGTATCGGATAAAGCACACAAGGAGCTGACACCGGATTGGGTATACCAGATCTTCTCAGATCATTATATTAATACAAAATCCATCTTCCATATCGACGAGTGCCATTTTAAACAGGTAGATGGAATCACTGCGGAAGTGACGATCAATCATGCAGGAGAGAGCAAAGTGATCACTTCGAATGGAAACGGACGTCTGGATGCAGTAAGTAATGCAATCAAGCAGTATTTTAACATCAGCTATGAATTATCCTTCTATGAGGAGCATTCGCTTACAAAGGGATCTTCTTCTAAGGCTGTGGCTTATGTGGGAATTATCTGCAACGGAAAGACATTCTGGGGTGTAGGAATCGATCCGGATATTATCAGAGCTTCCATTGAAGCCTTGATCGTTGCGGTAAATAAGATTGAAGAACTTGGGAGTGCTAATGCATGTACGGATGCAAGAATGATCGAGATCATGAATTATGTACAGGCGAATTATATTGACATTACATTAGATGACCTGGCAGAAAAATTCTTCCTGTCCAAACCTTATCTGTCAAAATACATTAAGGAAAAATCCGGAATGACATTTGGGGATCTGGTGAAGAAGATCCGCATGAAGAAAGCGAAAGCACTGCTCAAGAGCAGCAATATGACGGTTGAGAATATTGCAATGTCGGTAGGATATCAGAATGTGGAACATTTTAACAGACTGTTCAAGAAAGCTTATGATATGACTCCGATGCAGTTTAGAAATCAGAAATAGAATATGTAATGAAAAGTGACGGGGATGTGCCGGAAGGTGCATCCCTTTTAAAAGTGCGTAAACGGAAAAATAAAAATATACATATAAAAAGATAGGAATCGAGATGGATTTCATGTATAATAAATAATAGACTTTACAGAAAACATGATTGGGAGGAAGAGATAGAAATGTTAAAGTACATATTGATGATCCTTGGCGGTGTGATTTTTATCGCAGGATACTACTTCATGCAGCAGAATGAAGGCAGGGGGAAGACGATGATGTTCTATTCGTTGTTTACTTATGCCGGACTGACACTGGTGATCCTTTCCGGGGCAAGAGTTCTGGATCCTTTCTTTGAAGGACTCGGAAAGAACGGGGAGATGATCCAGCTGGCAGTAGAAGTTGCCTGCTTTGTAATTGGTGCGGAATTACTTCTGAAGCCTGCATTCGAAGACCAGAAAGAGATCGGAACAAAGAAGAATATTACACCACGTGGATCCGGAGATTCATTCAGTGCGAAGGCAAATAAGAAAGAAAGCACGAAGAAGACGAAGAAAAATAATAATCAGATTAAAAGAAGTTACAGTACAGGGAATAAAAAGTATCGTAAAAAATAAGACTTGCATAAGCAAGTCTTATTTTTATGTACGGTATTTAATTCACGAATTATTTACCTTCAACCATCTTGTCGAACTTCTTAGTAAATGCTAACATGATAACTCCGCAGGCAACGATGATGATTGTAACAATACCATATGCTTTAACGAAGTCAAAGTTTCCGAGCCAGTTATAAAGTGGTCCGTAAGCTTTACCAGAGAAGAAGATGATCAGTGGCCATACACCAAGCATTGTTCCAAGAAGTTTCTTTGGAGCATATTTGCTGATGAAAGCGTTTCCAAGTGGTGAGAAGATAACTTCTCCGACTGTCATACATACAGCAGCCAGGATGATTACCCAGATACCAACTGGATCTTTTGTGCCCTGTCCTGAAAGTGCAGCAGCAAGAACCATGGATCCTGTACAAAGACCAAGGATGATAATTCCGATAGCAGTCTTTGTGAACATACCCCAGTCACCCTGTGGACGCTGTCTCATCTTAGCCCAGATTCCTGCAAAGATAGGGCAAAGAATGATACAAAGGAGTCCGTTCATTGAATCGAACCAGGCTGTAGGCATCTCGAAGGAACCGATGTTCCAGTTAGCCCATCCAGATCCTCCCTGGGATACCGGACCGAATTCATAGTAAACAGGCATGTAAGCCATGTACCAGATCAGCCAGAAGACACCAGAGAATACTGTTACGATCAGGATAGCGATAACACGGTTTCTCTCAAGCTTCGTAAGTGGTGCATTATCCTTTTCTTTGTCTGCTTTTTCAACATTCTCAGAACGGTTATCAACAAGGAATGGTTTCTTTCCGGCATCGCCGAAAGATTTCATTCCAACGAACCACCATACACAGTCGATAAACAGGAAGATTCCGCAAATCAGGAACATTGTACGGTATCCGGAGTTTGTACCAACCAGTGAAAGGAAAGTAGTTCCGCAGAAAGAACCGATGTTAACGAACATGTACTGTAAGTTGAATACAGTGTCCAGTTCGTCCTGATCAGCTAATGGGAAGAGACGTCCGTTGATACCAGATACATTTCCTTTGAAGAAACCAGTACCGATAGATACGAGAACGATCATTGCCCACATCATTGCGATACCATTAGCGTCTGTTGCTTTCCATGCACACAGATAACCAAGACCCATGAGGATCTCACCAACAGGTACCAGGATACGAGGACTAATCCAACGGTCAGCGATATATCCACCGATAATAGGTGTGATATATGTGAAAGCTACCAGGTTAGAACTCATTGCAGCACCTACGGATTTGTCAAGTCCAAGACCACCGTTTGCTGCAGTGGCTACGATGAAAATCGAAAGCCCCCATTTAGCTGCATAGTATGCAAGTCTTTCAAAAGAGAAAGTCAGACAGCACACATAGAAACCAAATGGTAATTTTTTCTTAGTGTTCTCCATGAGATTCACCCTCCAATATGAAATTTTTTCTTTGGTTTTAACAATACGAGGAAAAACCTCTCATGCTTAAAACTCTCAACGCAGTTAATCTTATCACAAACTAGACTAAAGTACAACTAATTGTTTAAGAAAAAGTTAAGGTTTTTTATGCTTTGTTAGGAATATGTATGTTGAAATGTAATAAAACGACCATATATAGCCGGAAAATGTAAGCAAAAATCACTAAATGATAATAGAAATCAAAAATAAACAGGATCGCTTATAGAGAAACTACATAGATAGAACACATAGAAGAGTTTATAGATTATTTACAAATAATATAAAGGATATTCTTGAATAATCAACTATATAAGGATATAATAAGACACAGATTTTGTAAAGGGGAAAATGATATGGCAAATTATTACCGTGTGGCATATAAAGAGTCACAGAATACGTTGAAGCAGATCTGCGAACTTTTCCGTGTGGACAGCAGTGATATTACGATTAAGTTTGTGGTGGCAGTGATGGGACCGCTGGTGTTCTATTTTATGTGTAAATATGGAAACCCGGGAGGAATGACTTTTTTTGTCATAAAGTTTATTGTAGTCTGGGCATTGGCATTTGTTGCGGCAGTGATACTGAACAGAACGATTTGGAGAAAGGTGTTATTGACAACGGCAGTCGGAGATGCGGAAGAGCAGTTTGACAGACGATGCAGATTGAACGGTGGACCGGTGAGTTCCGAAATTCACTTTTTTGATGATCACTTTGACAGTGTAACTGCGAAAAAGACAAGATCATTTTCGTACAAAGATGTTACCAAGATCCTGGAGACGAAAGAGGCATTCGGTGTAGTTGTGAAGGCAGATCCCGAGACGGTCGGATCGGCGAGAGCGATGATCGGATTTCCAAAGACTGCACTGGAAGGAAACAATACGGACGAACTGGCAGAATTTCTTCTGGAAAGATGCAGGAATATGAAGAGAAAAAAAGTGAAGAAGTTTTAGAACAGAATGTTGCAGATGAAAAGGCTATGTGCGTACGGAAGAAGTACGGGGACACATGGCTTTTTTATATTTATACAGGATTTATATGGGTCGTCAAGTATTTAACAAAAAACAATGTAAAGGTATTGCGTTAAAGTGCCAAAAACAGTATAATATGATTGGAAAAAATTTGGTTTTACTTTTCAACATGGAAAAAACAGAAAAACCCAATTTGAAATAATGAAAATGGAGGGCTAGACTATGGGCAACATGGCAGCAGACAATGCAGCAGGTAAGAGAATCAACAGTTTACTTGATGCAGGCAGTTTTGTTGAAATCGGTGGAGCAGTAACAGCAAGAACGACTGATTTTAACATGCAGGAAAAAGAAACTCCGGCAGACGGTGTGATCACCGGATATGGAGTGATCGATGGAAATCTGGTATACGTATACAGCCAGGACGCCACTGTTTTAAATGGCGCGATCGGCGAGATGCATGCAAAGAAGATTTCTAATATCTATGATATGGCAATGAAGATGGGAGCACCGGTCATCGGACTGGTTGACTGTGCAGGATTCAGACTTCAGGAAGCAACAGATGCATTAGAAGCATTTGGAAAGCTTTATCAGAAGCAGTCAATGGCTTCCGGAGTGATCCCTCAGATCACAGCAATCTTCGGAACATGCGGTGGTGGACTTTCTATCGTACCGGCTCTGACAGATTTTACATTTATGGAAGCAAAGAACGGTAAATTATTTACCAATACTCCGAATGCAATTCCTGGAAATGACATTTCCAAATGTGATACATCTTCTGCGGCATTCCAGAGCGAGACAACAGGTCTTGTGGACGGAACAGGGTCAGAAGAAGATATCCTTGCAGACATCCGTTCTCTTGTATGTATGTTACCGTGTAACAATGAAGAGGATTCTTCTTATGAAGAATGTAACGATGATCTGAACCGTGTATGTGCAGACCTTGCGAATGCAAAAGAAGACACAGCGATCGCTCTTACAATGATTTCTGATGACAACATCTTCTGCGAAGTGAAGAAAGCATATGCAAAAGATATGGTGACTGGATTCATCAAACTGAATGGTATGACTGTTGGTGCAGTTGCTAACCGTTCGAAAGTATATAATGAAGAAGCTGAAGTGGAGGCTGAATTTGACGGCTCACTTTCTGCTGACGGAGCTGAAAAGGCTGCAGAATTCGTACAGTTCTGTGACGCATTCAACATCCCTGTACTGACTCTTACGAATGTAAGCGGATTTACAGCAAGCAAATACGATGAGAAACGTATCGCAAAATCAGCAGCAAAACTTACTTATGCATTTGCAGATGCAACAGTACCGAAGGTAAATGTTGTGATCGGTAAAGCATTCGGAAGCGCTTATGTGACAATGAACAGCAAGGCAGTCGGAGCAGATATGGTATATGCAT
>OGZV01003007.1_pt1 | contig 12131 bp, 9 predicted proteins | sample 1576861 | NCBI WGS metagenome assembly OGZV01 (sample SAMEA3541501, study PRJEB24748) | human gut metagenome | biome: human gut; feature: human-associated habitat; material: faeces | place: China | collected 2012
TGCCCATGCTTATCGGCTTTGGCTGCACCGTGCCCGGCGTGATGGCAAGCCGCACCCTGCCCTCGGAGCGCGACCGCAAAATGACCATTCTGCTTACGCCGTTCATGAGCTGCTCCGCAAAGCTGCCCATTTACAGCCTGTTTGCGGCGGCCTTCTTCCCCAAGTACGCGGGGCTTGTGATGGTGCTGCTGTACTTTACCGGCATCTTGGTGGGCGTGCTGGCGGCACTGCTGCTCAAGAGCACCGTGTTCAAGGGTGAAGCCGTGCCCTTTGTCATGGAGCTGCCCAACTACCGCCTGCCCGGCCTGAAGAACGTGGCGCAGCTGCTGTGGGAAAAGGCGCGGGACTTCTTGCAGAAGGCCTTCACGGTCATCTTTGCCGCTACCATCGTCATCTGGTTCTTGCAGAACTTTGACCTGCAGCTGCGGCTGACCGCTGACCCGCAGGCCAGCATTCTGGCGCGCATCGCGGGCGATATCGCCCCGCTGTTTGCCCCGCTGGGCTTTGCGGACTGGCGCATCTCCACCGCCCTCATCACCGGCTTTATGGCCAAGGAGAGCGTGGTGTCCTCGCTGCTCATCCTCTTCGGCTCTACCGCTGCCCTGACCGCAGCTCTCACCCCGGCACAGGCCGCACCGCTGCTGGTGTTCTGCCTGCTGTACACCCCCTGCATCGCGGCGGTGGCCTCGGTCAAACGGGAGCTTGGCGGCAAGTGGGCAACCATCATGGTGGTGAACCAGTGCGCCGTGGCATGGCTGTGCGCCCTGCTGGTGCGTCTGGTCGCCGTGGCGGTGTTCTGAACACAATCATCATATTGAAAAAGAGAACCGGCGCGTCCGCAGGACGTGCTGGTTCTCTTTTTTCTCTTGACAGCTTCCCTCATCTGCATTATAATACTTCAAAAATGAACTGTCCATATAAGAACAAAAGGAGTATTCCATGAACCCTACCATAGAGATCAGCTTCAAGACCGCGCAGGCGTACAGCGCCATGTGCAAGCCGCTGTGTCAGGAACTCAAGCTGCCCCAGACCGCCTTTGATATCCTGATGTTTCTGGCAAACAACCCGGACTGCACCACCGCCCGGGACATCGTGGAGTTTCGAAAAATCAAGGCAAATCTCGTTTCGGTGAACGTGGATCGTCTGGTGCAGGAGGGGTATCTGGAGCGCCGCGCTGTGGCGGGCGACCGCCGCAAGACTCAGCTGCTGTGCACCGAAAAGGCGCAGCCGGTCATCGCGCGGGGGCGCGAGGTGCAGGAGCGCTTTTTTGCCCGTCTGCTGCAAAACACCGATGCTGCCACCCGGGAGACGTTTTTCCGCACCATGGAGGTCATTGGGAAAAATCTGGACGAGATCTTAAAGGAGAATGGATAAAATGCACTTGCTGTTTACGGTGCTTGTCACCTTTTTTGCCGGCATGGGTGCCGGCCTTGGCACCGGCTTTGCCGGTATGAGCGCGGCGGCGGTCATCAGCCCCATGCTCATCACCTTCCTGCACATGGACCCCTACATGGCCGTGGGCATTGCCCTTTCCTCGGATGTGCTGGCCAGCGCGGTGTCTGCCTATACCTACCATAAAAACAAGAATCTGGATATCAAAAACGGCCTGATCATGATGGCAAGTGTGCTTGTCTTTACGGTGGTGGGCAGCTGGGTGGCCAGCAAGGTGCCCTCCGCCACCATGGGCGGCTTCTCGGTGTTCATGACCTTTTTGCTGGGCGTCAAGTTCATTCTGCGCCCGGTGATGACCACCAAGGAAGCCATGCAGGGGGTCAGCGCACAAAAGCGTGCGGTGCAGTCGGTGGTGTGCGGCGTGCTTATCGGCTTCATCTGCGGCTTTATCGGCGCAGGCGGCGGCATGATGATGCTGCTCATCCTCACCAGTGTGCTGGGGTACGAACTGAAAACTGCCGTGGGCACCAGCGTGTTCATCATGACCTTTACCGCCCTGACCGGTGCGGTATCTCACTTTATGATCGGCGGCACGCCCGACTGGCTGGTGTGGGGCTTGTGCGTAGTGTTCACCCTGCTGTGGGCGCGCATTGCCGCTGTGTTTGCCAACAAGGCAACCCCCAAGACCCTGAATCGCGCCACCGGCGTCGTGCTGGTGGTGCTGGGCGTGGTCATTATGGGATTCAATCTCTTGACCTGAAAAACGATTTGAAATGGGCGCTTAACCGGCAGCTGCAACGGTATTTCTGTTTTTTACTCCTGCAGCAGCCAATCCGCTATATCGTGAATCTCGATTCCTTCATAGGTGTGTTTCGGATGTCTGGTTCGGGCAATGATCATTTTGGGGTAAGCATCTCGAATCTGAAGCAATGGAGAACATTCTCTTTCAAATGTTTCCTGCCCGGAAATGTTGTCGCTTACCTGAATATAGATCTTCTCGCTGCCTCTCTGAACAACAAAATCGATTTCCTTTTGATAGAGCTTGCCGACATAAACATCGTATCCACGGCGAAGAAGTTCGATGCAAACGATGTTTTCGTATACTCTGCCATAGTCTATATTTCTGCTTCCCAGTATTGCATATCGAATGCCGCTGTCACACAAGTAGAACTTCTCGGAGCTTTCAAGATATTTCTTGCCACGGATGTCGTATCGCTTAATATCATAAAATACAAAAGCATTGCACAGATACTTAATGTACTTGCCGATGGTTACATGATTGGTTGGGGTCTCATTTGCTGTCAGAAGCTGGCTGACTTTATTCGGAGAAGTCAGGTTGCTGATGTTATCCATAAGGAACTCGCTCAGGCGTTGTAAAACCAAAGTGTCTGGCAAAGCGTACTTTTGTACTAAATCTCTTGTAACAATGGTTTCGTAGACCTCTTTGATATAATTTGTTCTGTCTTTTTCGGTTTTGTAAGCATAGGAGCCCGCCAAACCGCCCTTAATGGAGTAATCATCAAAGAGTTTATCTTTATCATGAACATCATCATAATATTGGCAATATTCCCGAAAGCTGAAAGGAAACACATGGATCTCAATATAGCGTCCGGTAAACAGAGTTGCCAGATCTGTACTCAGTAGGAAAGCGTTGGAGCCTGTTACATAGATGTCGTATTTTCCCTTAGAGTACAGGCTGTTGATCGCCAGTTCAAATCTGGGGCACATCTGAACCTCGTCTACAAACAGGTAGTTCGTTTTACCTTCCTGATAATGTTCTTCCACATAGGCGTGTAAGGCATGGTATTCCTTGATTTCTTCATACGCCAAATCCATGAAGTCAATGAATATGATATTGATGTTTTCAAAATGGCTTTTCAGATACTCAATATACGCCTGCATCAGCTTGGACTTACCGGATCGACGAATGCCCGTGATGATCTTGATGTCAGGAGTGCCGTTCAGTTCAATGATTCTATCGAGATACTTTGCTCTTGTAATTGTTTTCATATCGTCACCCGCTTTCAAAAGTCGAAAATTTTTCATTTCTTGAAACCACTTCGATGTACTTATTATACTGTCTGCTAATAGTATATGCAAGAGACCGCTTTCAAAAACACAAAATATTTTGTTTTTTGAAAGCGGATACTATGTAAAGGCAATCCGGATTTTTGGCACGATTTTGGAGCTGAAGAATGGTGTATCGTTTTCAAGGTTTCTGTATAGGGGTACTATGGCTCCTTACGTGTACAACTTTAGCCTATGATGAGAGATTTCTTTAGATACCGGCTGTACAGATACAGCGATTTTTTTGTTGTTCAACTGTCAAAAACAGGAATGCCGGTCAGAAACCAGGTAAGGGGTTCCATGAACGCATCGTAGTTCATTACGCTGTCCCACTGTTTACCGTCCAACCAGTCTACAGGGCTTCCGTAGTGTTCTGCCAGAATGACGGCATTCAGATTTGCTCACATGAACTGTCATCAGATTGACTGATTTTCTGTCATCAGCCAGCCCCATAGGGCTGCCGCCTGAATCCAGGCGGCAATAAGCTTTACGTTGTTATGGTTCCAAGCATTTCATGCTCTATGACGAACTTGATCATATAATCATCAATCAGGCGCTTCTGGTTTTGAAATGCATACATGTTTTCAGAATTCCAAACTGTTTTTTCGTACCGGCAGAAACCTCGTACTGCCAGTTCATCGGGAAGATAGGCAGGTCTGCATAAACCCATTTGCTGTACTTCGTATCATAGACTTCCGGCTGCGCCAGCTCTACCAAATGCCCCACAAACCGTAGTGCATGACTGCTATGTAAAAAGTTCAGAAAGAATTTTTGCAGCCTGACACAATTTTCTGTTTTATAATCTCCGTCATCGTAAAAATATCTACCTCATCTGTATATGAAATGATGCAGATAAATAATTTATGACTTAGATTTTTACATATCCTGTAGCCGGACCTGAACCGACCTTCGCAATGTACTCACTCTTAACTAAATCTGCCAGAGTGCGTTCCACCGTGGTTTTGCTTATATCAGAGTGAGCATCCATAATTTCTTTCTTTGTGATTTTACCAACTTTCTGATCAATCATCGCTTTAATTCTTTCGGGCTTAGAAAGAGTGCGGTTCTTTAAATGTTCTACACGGCTTTCAAATTCATTATATGCTTTCAACATGATACCCAGATAATACTTAACAAAAGGCTCATAGCTGTTCTCATTTTCATGCCATCCTGTCGAACTTGCCTGCAATGCTTCATAGTAAGTTTCCTTTGTTTTTTCAATCAACATTTCCATGCTGACATATTTTCCTACAATGTATCCTGCCTTATAGTACAAAAGAAGCGACAGTAAACGGCTCATGCGTCCATTTCCGTCATTGAAAGGGTGGATACAGAGGAAATCCAGAATAAACATAGGTATCAAAAGTAATCTATCAATTTTATCAGTATTCCATGCTTCTAAAAACTGTCTGCACAATTCATCCATAGCTTCCGCAGTCTGAAAGGCAGGCACCGGAATAAACCTTGCTTTCTGGTGACCTTCTGCATCTGTTTCTGCAATTACATTATCAGCATTTTTATATTCTCCACCGGAACCGGCGTAGGAATACAAATCACGATGAAGCTGCAAAATAATATTAGGTCTGGGCACAATATACTCATAGCTTTCGTGGATTGTAGAAAGCACCTCTCGGTAACCTGAGATTTCCTGCTCAGATCGGTTTCTTGGTTCTGCCTTTTGGCTGACCAATTCTTCCAATCTCTTATCTGTTGTATAAATACCCTCAATACGGTTAGAAGCACCTGTACTTTGAATCAAAGCGACTTCAAGAAGGGTTTTCAATTCATCAATATTAGCTTCCAAAAATAGCTCTTGCTTACCTTTGTGCTCATGAATTTTTCCGATCATCTGCACAATTTCAGGAGTAAGCAACTTTTCTGGCTCTTTTATATAATCAAAAGCTCTCATGTTATCTACCTCATTTCAGAATTATCTGCCTCATTTTACTTTAAAATGACGGAGATTTCAATGGGATGAGGCAGATAAATTTTCCAGTCACTATGACTGAAATAATAGTATGCACACCTACCACACAGAATATTCAAGATGTCGCTTTCAAAAACACAAAATATTTTATTTCTTGAAAGCAGATGCTATGTAAAGGCAACCCGAAGGCTGCCCCAGGCATCAAGCCTATCCTGTTTACACAGGTTCATTATCATCTTCATCGACGGAGCTATCTTCATCGTCGTCCTCAAACTCCGGATCGTACCCATAGTCCTCGTCATCGTCCACATAATCAGCATCTGGGTCAGGCTTTGCCGCTTCCTGTGCCTTCTTCTTTTCCTGGACTTTCTTAAATACGAAGAATCCACCACCACAGGCAAGCACAATCAGAGTAAGAATCGCCGGGAGCATATTTGTGGATTTCGGCTTTTCCTCCGGTGTCGGTTCTGTAATTTCAGGAACTGTTTCAACTACTTCCGGCTTTGTTTCCTCAACCGGCTTGGTGAACTCTGCAACTTCTTCCTCGTCCATCAGCTTGAGCAGGTCGGCTTCATCCACCTGATTCAGAAAATGCACGGTTTCCTCGCCCTTATCATCACGGTCAATGATGATATAGAAGTAGTTTCCGTTTTTGGTTACAGCGGTAATGAACTGCTTTCCGCTTTTCGTAGGCGAGCCAGCGTCATCAACCAAAGTCAGATTGCCGTCGGGAGTAAGCGGTAGCATCGGCTCCTCCGGCTCTGTTTCGGGAACTTTTTCTTCGACCGCAGGTTCTTCAGTCGCTACGCTTTCATCTACATAGGCAAATGCCGTTGTAGAAAACACGCCAAAACACATTGCACACGCCAGCAATGCGGCTCCAATTTTCTTAAATCTCATTCTGCGTTTCCTCCTCATTCATAGTATTGATCGTATCAGGCTTCGGAGCCATATCCGCAGCAAACATACGGAGCAGCTCGGAAAGCTGTTCGGGATTCAGGTTCGCAGCATGAACCATCTCATGGATTTCGGAATTTTCCTCCTCACGGTATCTGCGTTCCAGGTCTTTCACCTTAGCATCCCATTCTGCCCGTTTCTTACGGGCTTTTTCAAGGTCTGCACCTATTCTGTCTAACTTGGCACTCAATCGCCATCCCTCCTTTAGTTTCTGATTCTGCCGAAGCAGTAAAAATGCTGTTGCCAGTAATTCGATTCGATAGAAGCGTAGGAAATGGGGTTTCCGCAGTGGATCATCATACCATTGCCAACATAGATACCAACGTGTGATGCACCGGAGGTATCATAAGTGCCTTGGAAGAAAATCAAATCTCCCGGTTTGGCAGAGCTTTTCGGGATAATGTCGCATACGCCCATCAAACCGTTTGCGGTCAAACGACCAACACTCCAACCGTTTCCGCAGTGATTGATTACATAGGAAACAAATCCGGAGCAGTCAAAGGAGGTAGACGGGCTGCTGCCGCCCCACACATACGGGTATCCCAGATATTTTTCAGCTTCCCGAATCATATTGGCAAATCTTGTGTCTGTCAGCGCTTCGCCCGGAATATCATAATCGGTGTACTCGCCGCCAGGGGTGGCGTAAATGTCATTTCCGAAAATATCCGGTCTGTTGCCCCTTGTCTGAAGCAAAATTCTATATCGCTCCATATCATCTTCCGACAAGCCGGAATTTGAAATCACACTGTTCAAGCCCTTATTTCTGAGCTTCACATTCAGAATATAATATTCGTAATCTTCTTCCTCTGTTGTTGTCTCTCCCGTTTCGGGATCAGTAGAAGATGTTGTTCGTGTACGAATCTCTACTACTTCCGTCAGGGTCAGCTCATATTGTTGCTCAAATAGCCATTGCAGGGTAGCCTGCACCTCATCTCTGGTGTAATCCTCAAACTTCACCGTCAAATACGCCGCCAGCTCATAAGGATTGTGGTTGATTTCATCAAGGTCATACCGGTACTCGTCATATCCGCTATGAGTACGCTCGATATTATTGATTTTATTGCGGAGCGCAGCTTCCAAAGCCTTGTAATCATTGTCCGCACCAATAATATCTTCCTCTTTTGCAGTAAAAGAAGTTCCCAGAATGATCTGTGTGCCGCCTTGGAACATAGCCGAACAAGACGAGAACATCCCTGAGAGTATCATAAAAAGCAGTCCGGCAATCAAAACAAACAGAATCGTTTTAGAGTGTGTGGTGCAGAACTCCGTTACTCTTTCTGTGATGTTCTTGGCTCCCTGAGCTGCTTTGCCCGTTGCCTTGCCTGCACCCTTAGATGCAGAAGCCGTTGTCGAAGCGGTATTCTTACCGGCTTTGGCGGCAGCATATTCTTTCTTGATTGCCCTTTTCTGTTGCCAACGGGAAAAGGGATTGGAACCGGCATCGGGGTTGTCCTTTTTGAACTTCTCATACAGGGCATTTACATTTGCTTTATCTGACTTCTCAACCAGCTTTTCCGCCTTGTCGTAGGCTTTCAGCTTGTGACTGTAAACGGCATGATCGACGGTATAGACAGTGGATTCAACAGCCTTGGTCGTTTCCTGCACAGCCTGAACGCCGATATTATCATCCTCATATTCTGACACCGCCCGATGTGCTTTGGATGTGAGCGTGACTGCGGCACCACGGCTTGCCATGTGCTTTGCCACAGATGGGCGCTCGATTTCCGTAAACTCCGCTTTTTCAAAACGGAGCTTTGCTTTACGGGAACCGGCTGCATCTGTTTCCAGCTTTAGCTTCGGCTTTGCCTTTTTAGAAGCCAATTTGTCTGCCGCTTTTTCAGCCCTATCAACCGCCTTATCTGCACGGTCGGCAGCTTTCTTCACATGAGAATCTGCAAGGTCATCTTCGGTAAAACGGAGTCGTGTAGGTCTTTTCGCCATACATTACGCCTCCTTTTCCTGTGCCACCTCGTTTAACTTCGTGGTCATAATGCGATACAGTTCCAGATCTGTCGGGAATCGGTCAATGAACGGCAGAATCACATTGCCATAGAACAGAAGTCCTTCGCCCTCACCGGAGTTGGTTACATAGGACAGCTGATGCGGCGAAATGTTCAACCGCTGTGCCAGAATACTTCGGTCATCGCTTGCCTGATTCAGCATATAGATGAAATCAGAGTTTTCGAGGATGTTGGCAATCTCCGGGGAACGAAGCAGGTCTTTGACATTCTGAGTAATACCGGTCGGCAAGCCGCCCCATTTACGGAATCGCTTCCAGATTTCTACGGAATAGGTTGCCGTCTGTTCTTCCTTCAGAAGCAGATGGAACTCGTCAATATAATATCTGGTCGATTTACCGGCAGAACGGTTGGCAGTTACACGCCCCCAGACCTGATCCTGAACGATCAGCATACCGATTTTTTTCAGCTGATTGCCCAGCTCCTTAATGTCGAAGCACACCAGACGATTCTGAATATCCACATTGGTTCTGTTGTTAAACAGTTTCAGAGAACCCTTAACATAGATTTCCAAGGCGGTCGCTACATGGTGGGCTTCCTTTTCGTCCTGTTTCAGAAGGGCATCATACAAATCCTCAAGGATCGGCATATTCTCAGGGGCAGGATTGTCGAAATATCTCTGGTAAATCTGATGCACACAACGGTCGATAACCGTCTTTTCGATAGGCTGCAAGCCATCCTTACTGCCCATAATCAACTCACAGAGGGACAGGATAAAATCAGCTTTCAGTGCTACCGGGTTGTCATCCTCAGAGTAGTTCAGGTTGATGTCCATAGGGTTGATATAGTTGGTACTGGAGGAGCTGATTTTTACCACCTGACCATTGAACTTGTGAACCAGAGCCGCATATTCCGCTTCGGGGTCGCAGATGATAATATCGTCATCCGTAACCAGGAACGCATTGGTGATTTCACGCTTTGCGGAAAAGGATTTACCGGAACCGGGAGTACCCAGAATCAGTCCGTTGGGGTTCTTGAGCTTCTTTCTGTCCACCATGATAAGGTTGTTCGACAGAGCATTCAGCCCGTAATAGAGCGTTTCTCCACCATTCTGGAACAGCTCCTGCGTGGTGAAAGGCACAAAAATAGCCGTGGAACTGGTAGTCAGGCCACGACGAATCTCAATCAGGTTTTGTGCCAAAGGCAGGCTGCTCATCAGTCCGGATTCCTGCTGAAAATCCAAACGACGCAGATTGCAGTTATGCTTCTGGGCGATGCTCTGTGCCTGGAACACATTGTTCTCCAGTTCCTGCTCGGTGCGCCCGGTGTTCAGCACCAGAAATGTCACCATGAACATTCGCTCATTCTGGCTCTGCAATTCTTTCAGAAGTGACTTCGCATCTTTACCATAGGTAGCAAGGTCAGATGGGATAATGTCCATGTCATAGCCAGAACGCACAGCCTTTTTCTGTTCCTCGATTTTGGAACGGTCAAGCTCGGTGATGATTCTCTTGATGGTCTTAATCGCCGCAGTCTGGTCAACCGACTGGATGTGCATGGTCACGATCTGCGTGGATTCCATATCCAGAAAATCCGCCAGCATACGATCAGACAGGTCTGATGCCGTAATTGCCAGATAAGACATCGAACCGAAGATACTGCCCATCTGGAAGGTGCGGTTGGTCTTAAAGGCAAACGCCGTCGGAGCAATGAAGTCCTTTACGGACAGCCCGGATTCCACAAGATACTTCCAATCGAAGAAGAACTTATCATTATCACCCATGTGGAACATAGAGTGCATCAGATGCAGCCGCTCTTTGCCGTTCATGGTAGTGGCAATGACACCCAAACGCCGAAAGTTATTGAGCAGATCGTTTTCGATATGGTTGAGTCTCGGCTTTGCCTGCCGCATGGATTCGGCTTCAATGCCGAATGTCAGGTACTTGGTTTTGGTCAAGCCGTTGTTGCCCTGCGCCAACTGCTTTTTCAGCATCTGGCTATACTCGGCACGGACGGGATTGAAGCTGTCCTTCTTGAACGGGATACGGATACTCTTTTCAAAGCTTTCAGCATCGGTACTCAGGTTCATAAAGGAAAGCTCAAAGTGAATGGAGCTGTCAAAGAAATTCAGGAAACTGCACCACTCATCGAAGATGGCAGTCTTATCTTCCTGCTGTGCCAGCTGATAGTTGATGTCCTGAAACTGAATGGTCTTGGTGTAATAACTGTCAGTGACACGGCAGATGCCATCCGGGAACATTCTCTGAAAGGGAATGGACTGCTGTGCAGTCTGCGGAATACCGTTGTCCTTCTTTGCCCGTTCCACAACAGCTTTAATTTCTCGCTGCTGCTTCCGATTCAGATTTGCAGGCATTTTGATGTTTCTTGCCTGTGGCTTCTTTTTGAAAAACAATTCGTTCAACCTCCTTTTCCAGTTTGTACTGACGCATCAAAGCGTCATAATAGTTGTCCGTCTGATAAGGGCGAACCTTGGGACGAACGAATTTGGTCTGAATGAAGTGTTCTACAACCACTTCCAACGGCTGACTATCCTTTTCATACATTGCCAGAAAGAACAACGGTAACATGACGATCATCATGGACAGTGCTGCAAGGCTCACATTTCCGGTTGCTTTGACCAGAAAGAAAATCGGCACTCCGATGAGCGCCGCCGCACCAAAGCAAAGTAACTGCCGTTTCGTCAGATTGAAGAACACTTTTGTTTTTACCCTCGTCAGGTCACGAGGTACGGGAATATACGCTGCCAAACAATTTCCTCCTTCCCTTAGTGAGCGCTGAATACACCCTTCGCAAGCGAACCAGTCTTAAACAGGGTGAAGCACAAAAGGACGGTGTAGCCCATAACACCCCAGATAGAACCGATGATGTCATCACTGAATGCGATAGACTGAATCAGCACCGCATAAATGCCCACGCAGATCATAATCAGGAATCCCTGGAATCCGATTGCAAACAGCGAACGCAGATAATTCTGTCCGATATTGCTCTGTTCTCTGTTTCCAAAAGTGGAAAGCGGAATCGGGGCAAGGCTGACCATCAGATAAATTTCAATCATTCGACCGTAGACGATCACAAAGATGATGATTGCCAAAGCGGACATCGTGACCTGCACGATAAAGGATTGCAGGAACAAGCCGAGCAAAGGACCCAAATCCATTGCCATCAGCGTTTCTTCCATTGTTTCCAATGCCGAAGCATCTATGGCAGTATTTCCGGATATGATACCGGCGCTTGCGTTTATAACGTGCTGTGTCACATCAAACACAGCCATCGTGATATTGAATGTGTTTGTGATTAACATGACCGCAACAAAAGTCTTGAACACCCATTTGAAGAAGATCCAGGTTTCAAAATTTGCCAGATTGTTGTGGTCAATAATCATCTGAATTAGCTCATAACAGGCAATGAAGGTCAGAATCAAGCCTGCGATTGGGATAATCACTGACTCGGAGATGTTTCGTACCATGGCAAAGACACCCGGCGAAAAATTCGCCGGGGTCATGCCAACGGAGGTTGCTATCTCGCCAACCTGGTTGTTGACGGACTCAAACATCCCCGACAGATTTCCCATAATAGCTGAAACGAGCATTTCTTTCAGCCAGTCTGTGATCTGTTGGAGTATGCTGTCCAAAGGCGATTACCTCCTTGTTTTGTGATTAACCGAACAGTCCGGAGAGCAGAGGTACAAGGGTGGTGCCGATGAGGGCAACACCGCCGCCAGCCATGAGCTGCTTCATGCCCTGGGACTTTACTAATGTGTGATAAAGAAGTAATAGAAGTGTAAAAAATTTTGCCGTTCCTATCCGGCA
>OGZV01003012.1_pt1 | contig 12112 bp, 8 predicted proteins | sample 1576861 | NCBI WGS metagenome assembly OGZV01 (sample SAMEA3541501, study PRJEB24748) | human gut metagenome | biome: human gut; feature: human-associated habitat; material: faeces | place: China | collected 2012
ACCACGCCGCAGGATATCGCCGCGCTGGCGGCGGGCCGCTAACACCTGTATTTCTTTCCCCCCGGATGGCGGCGCTCCGCGCCTGATCCGGGCTACCAGTACCGCGAGCCGGGGGAATCCATTTCTTTAATCCCTGTTTTTAACTATCTAATCCCGCTTTTCTTCTAAAAACGATTCGCTATTAGGCAGAATTTTTAATTACTTCATCTCCACGCTGATGCCGGAAATACTGCACCCATAACAACTAAGGGGAAGCAGACACTATGGCATTCACATCGCGAATTACTCTTCTGGCGGCGCTGGCTTTCGCTGCCTTCCAGGCGCAGGCGGTTAACGTCACCGTCGCCTATCAAACCTCCGCCGAACCGGCGAAAGTCGCCCAGGCGGATAACACCTTCGCCAAAGCCAGCGGCGCCACCGTTGACTGGCGTAAATTCGACAGCGGCTCCAGCATCGTACGCGCGCTGGCCTCAGGCGATGTGCAAATCGGCAACCTCGGTTCCAGCCCGCTGGCGGTGGCCGCCACTCAGCAAGTACCGATTGAAGTGTTCCTGCTGGCCTCAAAGCTTGGGAATTCCGAAGCGCTGGTGGTGAAAAAAGATATCACTAAGCCGGAAGATCTGATTGGCAAACGCATTGCGGTACCGTTTATTTCGACCACCCACTACAGCCTGCTTTCCGCGCTGAAACATTGGGGAATCAAACCGGGCCAGGTGCAGATTATCAACCTGCAGCCGCCGGCGATTATTGCCGCCTGGCAGCGCGGCGATATCGATGGCGCTTACGTGTGGGCGCCAGCCGTTAACGAACTGGAAAAAGAGGGCAAGGTGCTGACCGACTCCGCGCAGGTGGGGCAATGGGGCGCGCCGACGCTGGATGTCTGGGTCGTACGTAAAGACTTTGCCGAGCAGCATCCGGAAATCGTGAAAGCTTTCGCCAAAAGCGCCATCGACGCGCAGCAGCCCTATATCGCCAACCCGGATGCGTGGCTGAAGCAGCCGGAAAATCTCAGCAAGCTGTCGCGACTGAGCGGCGTGCCGGAGGCGGATGTGCCGGTGTTAGTCAAAGGCAATACCTATCTTACCGCCGCCCAGCAGGCGCAGGAGCTTAACGGCCCGGTGAACCAGGCGATTATCGATACCGCGAAATTCCTCAAAGAGCAGGGCAAAGTGCCGGCCGCAGGAACCGATTATAGCCAGTTCGTTACCGACCGTTTCGTGAAATAAAAGGAGGCTCTGATGCTGCAAATCTCGCATCTTTCCGCTGATTATGGCGGTAAACCAGCGCTGGCGGATATCAACCTGACGTTGGACAGCGGCGAACTGCTGGTGGTGCTGGGCCCTTCCGGCTGCGGCAAAACCACACTGCTGAACCTGATTGCCGGATTCGTGCCTTACCAGCACGGCAGCATCACTCTCGAAGGCCGTCGCATCGACGGGCCGGGCGCCGATCGCGGCGTGGTGTTTCAAAATGAAGGCCTGCTGCCGTGGCGCAACGTGCTGGATAACGTCGCGCTGGGACTACAGCTGGCGGGGGTGGAAAAGACCCGACGCCGGGAAATCGCCGCGCAGATGTTAAAAAAAGTCGGCCTGCAGGGGGCGGAAAAACGCTTTATCTGGCAGCTGTCCGGCGGCCAGCGCCAGCGTGTCGGTATTGCGCGCGCGCTGGCGGCGGATCCGCAGCTTCTGCTGCTGGATGAGCCCTTCGGCGCGCTGGATGCCTTTACTCGCGAGCAGATGCAAACCCTGCTGCTGCGCCTGTGGCATGAAACCGGCAAGCAGGTGCTGTTGATTACCCACGATATCGAAGAAGCGGTATTTATGGCCAGCGAGCTGGTGCTGCTGTCTCCGGGGCCGGGGCGGGTGCCTGCCGCTGGAGTTTGGCCGCCGTTTTGTCGCCGGTGAATCCTGCCGCAGCATTAAATCGGATCCGCAATTTATCGCCCAGCGCGAATATGTGCTTAGCCGGGTGTTCGAACAACGGGAGGCTTTCTCATGAGCGTGGTCCTCAATGATAAACCGCGCCAGCGCGCGCTGAAATGGCGCTGGCCGCTTTCACGGCAGCTGACCCTTAGCGTAGCGACGCTGGCAGTATTGCTGGCTATCTGGTGGGCGGTGACCGCGTTGCAGCTGATTAGCCCGTTGTTTTTACCCTCGCCGTGGCAGGTATTGCAGAAGCTACTGACCATTGCCGGGCCGCAAGGCTTTATGGACGCGACCCTGTGGCAGCATCTGGCGGCGAGCCTGACGCGTATCGCCATCGCGCTGGTACTGGCGGCGATCGTCGGCGTACCGGTGGGGATCGCCATGGGATTGAGCCCAACGGTACGCGGGATCCTCGACCCGCTGATCGAACTGTATCGTCCGGTACCGCCGCTGGCGTGGCTGCCGCTGGTGATTATCTGGTTCGGCATTGGCGAAACGCCGAAAATCTTACTGATTTATCTGGCTATTTTCGCTCCGGTAGTGATGTCGACGCTGGCGGGGGTTAAAAGCGCGCAGCAGGTCCGCGTTCGCGCCGCACAGTCTTTAGGGGCCAGTCGCGCTCAGGTGCTGTGGCTGGTGATCCTGCCGGGCGCGCTGCCGGAAATTCTTACCGGCCTGCGCATTGGCCTTGGCGTCGGTTGGTCAACGCTGGTGGCGGCGGAGCTGATTGCCGCCACTCGCGGCTTAGGTTTTATGGTGCAATCCGCCGGTGAATTTCTGGCGACCGATGTGGTGTTAGCCGGGATCGCGGTGATTGCGATAATCGCATTTGTTCTGGAACTGGGACTGCGCGCGTTGCAGCGCCGCCTGACGCCCTGGCATGGAGAAGTACAATGAGTGAACGTCTGAGCATTACCCCGTTGGGGCCGTATATTGGCGCGCAGGTGGCCGGAGCCGATTTGACCCGTCCGTTAAGCGACAATCAGTTTGAGCAGCTATACCACGCGGTGCTGCGCCATCAGGTGGTGTTCCTGCGCGAGCAAAATATCACCCCGCAACAGCAGCGCGATCTGGCGTTACGGTTCGGCGATTTGCATATTCATCCGGTCTATCCGCATGCGCCGGGCGTGGATGAAATTATCGTACTGGATACCCATAACGATAATCCGCCGGACAACGATAACTGGCATACCGACGTGACCTTTATCGACACGCCGCCGGCGGGGGCGATTCTGGCGGCGAAGGAGTTACCTTCTACCGGCGGCGATACCCTATGGACCAGCGGTATTGCCGCGTGGGAAGCGCTCTCCGAACCGTTCCGCCAACTGTTGAGCGGTTTACGCGCGGAGCACGATTTCCGCAAATCGTTCCAGGAGTATAAGTACAACAAGACGGAAGCGGAGCATCAGCGCTGGCGCGAGGCGGTGGCGAAGAACCCGCCGCTGTTGCACCCGGTGGTACGTACCCATCCGGTAACCGGTAAGCAGGCGCTGTTCGTCAATGAAGGGTTTACCACCCGCATTGTGGATGTCAGCGAGAAAGAGAGCGAGGCGCTGCTGAATTTCCTGTTTGCTCACGTCACTAAACCGGAATTCCAGGTGCGCTGGCGCTGGCAGCCGAACGACGTGGCGATTTGGGATAACCGGGTGACGCAGCATTACGCTAACGCCGACTATCTGCCGCAGCGGCGCATCATGCACCGCGCGACAATTCTTGGCGATAAGCCGTTCTACCGGGCGGGATAAACGGCTAGAGATGCGCGCCGATGTAGCGCTGGTAGCGGTTGGCTTTGAGGTAGGTTAAATCCACCAGTACCAGCCCATCGACGCAGTGATTAAAGTCCGGATCGCTGCCGAAATCGATAAACTGCACGCCGCCCGGCTCGCACACTTCCGAGTACTGTTTATACAGCGGCGGGATGGCGCAGCCGAGGTTGCCGAGCAGCGACTTCAGCCGCGTCAGGTCTTCGGTGTAATCCTCGCCGCCAAACTGCGCCAGCACGTCGGGTAGCGAAGCTGGGTAGGGGCGGCGCGATTTGGCCAGCGGATGCGTCGCCGGAAACCATAAGCGGTAGAAGGCGACCAGCAAATCGCGGGCATCGGGCGGCAGTCCGCCGGAAATCGAGACCGGGCCAAAAAGATAGCGATAGTGCGGGTTTCGCGCCAGCCAGGCGCCGATGCCTGACCAGAGATAATCCAGCCCGCGGCGTCCCCAGTAGCGCGGCTGAATGAAGCTGCGCCCCAGTTCAATCCCGTGCTGCAGAATATCGTCCATCCGCGCGTCGTAGTGGAACAGGCTGTAGCTGTAGATGCCCTCCACTCCCCGTTTCTCCAGTTGCATGGCGGTAGGCATAAAACGATAGGCGCCGACGATCTCCAGATCCTCTTCATCCCATAAAATCAGGTGCAGGTAGTCATCATCGTAGCTATCAATATCGCGGCGTTTGCCGCTGCCTTCGCCGACCGCCCGGAAGGCTATCTCCCGCAGACGGCCCAGTTCGCGCAGCAGCGGCGCCTCTTCCTGGCCGTTGCGCTGCCACAGATAAATCAGCTTACCGTCCGTGGTTTTGCCTAAACATTCGGTTTTTGCCAGCTCGCGTTTGAGCAGCGCGCGGTCTTCCGGGCGGGCGATCGCGCTTTCGCTTTTAAACAGGCCGGGGTGTCCTTTACCGAGGCGCTCGACGTGGCGGTAGCACCGGTCCGCCAGTTCGCGGGCGGAAAGCTGCGGCTGATGCCACGATGACCACGCGATTTGCTGGCCAATGCGTAACGGCAAGCTGCTATCGCGGCGGCGAAACATCTGCTGCATTAACAGCAGCAGCGGCAGATTCTCGGAGAGCAGGGCGCTGGCTTCCGGCTGCAGCTCGATGGCTGCACAGGGGCCGCGGTGGCCCCGGTCGTGCCATTCCAGGCTGACGATGCCGCAGCCGGAACACAGGTCTGCCGCGCGCTGGAGCCGCTTTGGCTCGGCAAAGCGGGCCAGCAGCAGCGCGTCTGAGCCGAACCGGTGGACCGCAGAACAGAAGACTTCTGTTTTATTATACAAAATCTCGGTGGAATGTTCCATATCTGCAAGCTGCATCCTTTACCAAAATATCGGGGCCGAAAAGCCGGGAAAATTGTGCATGAAAGAAAAGCAGCAGACCCGCTTTTGACAGGTCTGCTGCTTTTGATGCGTTTTTACGGATCTCGCCGCGAAACTTATTCAGCGGTGATCGCACCGGTGGGGCAAGCGCCCTCGCAAGCGCCGCAATCGATGCAAGCGTCTGCGTTCACAACTGCAACGCCGTTCTCAACAGCGACTGCACCAACGGGGCAAGCGCCCTCGCAAGCGCCGCAGCCAACACATGCGTCAGAAACCTTGTGTGCCATAATAAAATCTCCTTTTATCCCCGTGCCCGTTGTAATGTATGAAGAAATGTGTCAGGCACGGCTGTACACATCTCTCCGGAATTCATATCCTTGCCTGCATTTTAACAAAGCCGAAAAGAAAAGGCAAGACTAACCGTAAGCGCCCCGCACCAAAAGGAGATTTTTTGTTGGGTTGCACAAAAGCATGGGCTAACTTATGGACAAAATTGCCGGAGATTTTTAGCGAAAATCACGAAGAATGGTTAGTTTTGCTTTACTAACCGCTCGGGTGCTCAGCCATTCTTCTCGCTGCGCTTTTTGGCGCAGCAGCCGCCTGCACAGCGCTTGTCGTCATCGGAGGAAGCCACCACCGGGGCGGGGTTGCGCACACCGGAATAATCGTCGTCCGGGTCGGGGCGGCGGGGTGCGCGCTTGCCGCCGCTGATGTATTCGCACACGCCTACCTTGTAGTACCGGGGCGACAGGCTCTCGGTGCCGCAGCGCACCCGCAGATAGCCGGACACCGGGTTCACTTCCAGCACGGTGCCCAGGCCGTCCGGGGTGCGCACGGTGCTGCCCACCATGGGCATGATGCTGTTCAGGTATTCGTAGGCGTTTTCCTCATAGGCCAGGCAGCACATCAGGCGGCCGCAGGCACCGCTGATCTTGGTGGGGTTCAGCGACAGGCCCTGCTCCTTGGCCATCTTGATGGAAACGGGCTGGAAGTCCTTGAGGAAGCGGCTGCAGCAGAAGGGCTGGCCGCAGATGCCCAGACCACCGATCATCTTGCTCTCGTCGCGCACGCCGATCTGGCGCAGCTCGATGCGGGTGTGGAAGATGCCGGCCAGATCCTTGACCAGCTCACGGAAGTCCACGCGGCCGTCGGCGGTGAAGTAGAACATGATCTTGGAACGGTCGAGGGTATATTCGGCCTCCACCAGCTTCATCTCCAGCCCGTGGCGGGCAATGCAGTCCTGGCAGGTGCGGTAGGCGCGCTTTTCGTCCTCGCGGTTCTGGCGCATCCGGCGCACATCCACGCTGTCGGCCATGCGGGTAATGGGCTTGAGGGCCTTGGGCACCGCCGCGTCGGCGATCTCCTTGACGCCCTGCACCACCTCGCCGCACTCGATGCCGCGGGCAGTCTCCACGATGACGTAATCGCCGGTACGGATATCCGCATCGGCAGGGTCAAAATAATAGCTTTTGCCGTTTTCTTTGAAACGGACCGAAATGACTTTTTTCATAGTTCTCCTCGTCTGCTGGTTCGCTCTATCGGGAAAAAGGCCGCAAAAGGGCCTGTTGCTCCATTCTGAACTCTAGTATACCATATTCAAAAGCACATTTCCACGCAAAAAACAAAATGCGCCCGGTGCAATGATCCGGCCCTCCGGACCGTATTTCAGGCGGAGTGTGACGGAATTTGGTCCCGAACAGACGGCAAAGAGAAAAGTTTTGTGAAAGAAAGTGACGGGCTCTGTTGCAACCCTACGTCTTCTGTGTATAATAGGAATGTTAAAGTGTGAACGAGCCTCTTGCGGAGGTAAGGACTGCGGTGCTGCGGTGCATGGCAGGGAAACGGTAGGAAAAATGGAAAAATTCAGTGTCAAAAAGCCATTCACGGTGCTGGTGGCCGTGGTGATGGTGCTGATCCTGGGCTTTGTGGCCATCACGAAGATGCAGACCAATCTGCTGCCCGACGTCAGCACGCCGTATCTGATGGTGGTCACCGTATACCCGGGTGCCAGCCCGGAGCGTGTGGAGAGCGAAGTGTCGGACGTGCTGCAGAACGCCCTCACGGTGCCCGGTGTGGAGAACATCACGGCCACCTCGGCGGAGAACTACAGCCTGCTGCTGATGCACTTCACCGATGATACCGACATGAACAGTGCCCTGGTGAAGGTGTCCAACAAGCTGGATCAGGCCAAGAGCGACCTGCCCAGCAGCTGCCTGACGCCCTCCATCATTGAGTACAGCCTGAACATGAACGCCTTCATGACCGTGGCGGTGAGCCGGGAGGGCAGCGACATCTACCAGCTGTCGGAGCTGGTCAAGGACACGCTGGTGCCCTATGTGCAGCGCAAGGGCGGCGTGTCCAATGTGTCGTCCAGCGGTCTGGTGGAAAAGCTGGTGCAGGTGCAGCTGAATCAGGACAAGATCGACGAGATCAACGCCCAGCTGCTGGACCTGATCGACACCAAGCTGGCGGACGCCCGTGCCCAGCTGGACAGTGCGGAAAGCCAGATCGCCGCCGGCCGCGCCGAGTACAACAAGCAGATGAAGAACTTTGGCAACACTGTGTCCAACACGGTGCTGGCCTCCATGAGCACCGAGGTAGGCAACGCGGTGGATGTGGTGCGCAAGCAGGCCCGGGCGCTGATGGAAAGCGTGAACCAGCTCATTGCCGTGGTCAAGGAGCCGGAGATCCAGCAGGCACTGATCGAGGTGCAGCAGGGTCTGCAGAAGGTGCTGGACAAGTTCGACAACACCGGCATGCGGGACATCGACTCCCTGATCGAGGTCGTGTCCGAACTGCGTGACGTGACCGACAAGCTCACCGATGCCCTGCAGAAGCTGCAGGAGCGGGTGAACACCGAGACCGGCACGGAGGGCAGCAGCGCTGCGGATCTGGCGGACGAGCTGCAGCTGCAGAAGAGCCTGCAGGTGATCTACAGCACGCTGGAAGATACCATCAAGGCCATGGACAATGTGCCCCAGCTCATGAGCACCTTCTCCCGTGCACTGGGCAGCTTTACCCAGCAGCAGCTCAACGCCTACATGCAGTTTACCGAGGCCCGCGAGCAGCTCAACGAGTACGAAAAGCAGCTGGAAACGGCCAAGCAGGAGTACGAGACGGCCCGCACCCAGGCGCTGGCCCAGGCGGATGTGCAGAAGCAGCTGGACATCAACACCCTGTCCACCCTGATCTACGCCCAGAACTTCTCTATGCCGGCAGGCTATGTGCAGGACGCCAGCGGCGAGTCCTGGCTGCTGAAAGTCGGCGAGGAGTACAACAGCGTGGATGACATTGCCGGTGCCCTGCTGCTGCATGTGGACGGCTACGGCGACGTGCGCCTGTCCGATGTGGCGGACGTAGAGGTCATCGACAACGCCGCCGACAGTTTCACCCGCCTGAACGGCGAACAGGCCGCCGTGCTCAAGATCTATAAAAACGCTACCTCCAGTGCCAGCGACGTTTCGGACAACTGCCTGAGCGCCTTCCAGGAGCTGGAAGCCCAGTACGACGGCCTGCACATCGTGGTGCTGTCCAACCAGGGCAACTATATCACCATCATCATTCGCAGCATCCTCACCAGCATGGCGGTGGGCGCTGCACTGGCCATCATCGTGCTGGCCATCTTCCTCAAGGACGTCAAACCCACGCTGGTGGTCGGCATCAGCATCCCGCTGTCGGTGCTGTTTGCCGTGGTGCTCATGTACTTTACCAATCTGGACATGAACGTCATGACCCTGGCGGGCCTCTCCCTCGGCATCGGCATGCTGGTGGACAACTCGGTGGTGGTCATCGAGAACATCTACCGCCTGCGCAGCCGGGGGGTCCCGGCGGCCCGCGCCGCCGTGCAGGGCGCAAAGCAGGTAGGCATGTCCGTCATCGCCTCCACCCTCACCTCGGTGTGCGTGTTCCTGCCGGTGGTGTTCTCCTCCAGCATCGTGCGCAACCTGATGCTGCCCATGTCGCTGTGCATCGGCTACTGCCTCATGGCGTCCCTCATCGTGGCCGTCACCGTGGTGCCGGCGGCTGCCTCCACCGTGCTGAAAAAGGCCGAGCCCAAGGAGCTGCCCTGGTTTGAAAAGGTCCAGGACAAGTACGTCCAGAGCCTGAAATGGTGCCTGCAGCACCGTGCCGTGCCGCTGGCAGCTGCCGTGGTGCTGCTGGTGTTCAGCGGCTGGCAGGTGCTGAACATGGGCATCGAGCTTCTCCCCCAGATCACCAGCAACGAGGCGGTCATTACGCTGTCCACCGACGCAAGCCTGAGCAAGGAGGAATCCTACGTTGTGGCCGGCAAGGCCGTGGAAGCTGCCATGGCCGTGGACAATGTGACCGAGGTGGGCATCACCACCGACACCAGCGTGGCGGGCATGGACATCAGCCAGCTGGGCCTGCCCAGAACCATCACCGACTTGCTGGCTTCCGCCAGCAGCTACGGCAAATATCAAATCAACGTGATGCTGAAGGAGGATCTGTCTTCCCGTCAGATCGAGACCGCCCGGCAGGCGCTGGAAACCGCCATTGCCGGGGTGGAACAGTGCACCGGCACGGTGGAGATCTCCGGCATGACCGGGGAGCTCACCAGCCAGCTGTCCAGCGGTCTGTCCATCAAGATCTATGGTTCCGATGTGAACACCCTCACCGCCCTGTCGGAAAAGGTGGTGGACATCGTGAACAGCACCCCCGGCTTTGCCAACGCCACCAACGGCCTTGGCGCCGGTGACTCCACCATCACCCTGAAGGTGGACCGCGACAAGGTGCGCGCCTACGGCCTGACCGTGGCCGAGGTGTATCAGAAGATCGCCCAGCGGCTCACCACCACCGCCACGGCCCAGACCCCGGTGACGGTGGATGGCACCACCATGGACGTAAAGATCACCAATAATCTGGACCCGCTGACCAAGGAAAACATGATGGACATGACCTTTGACACCAGCGTCCTGAACACCGATGGCGAGACGGTGACCGGCACCTGCACCTTGGCTGACATTGCCACCTGGGAGGCCGGCACCGCGCCGGACTCCATCACCAGCGAGAACCAGACCGAGTACGTCACCGTCACGGCCGACACGCTGGACGGCTACAACACCACCGTGCAGTCCCGCGTTCTGCAGAAGGCCCTGAACGAGTTTGCGGCCGGCAGCGAGATGCCGGAGGGCTGCAACTTCTCCATGGGCGGCGAGACTGAGAACGTGGACTTCATGGTCAGGGAAATGGTCCAGTGGATGGCTCTGGCCCTGCCCTTTGTGTATCTGGTCATGGTGGCGCAGTTCCAGAGCCTGCTGTCCCCCTTCATCGTGCTGTTTACCGTGCCGCTGGCCTTTACCGGCGGCCTGATCGGCCTGCTGGTCACCGGCCAGCAGCTCACCATGATCTCCCTCATGGGCTTCATCGTGCTGATGGGCACCGTCGTCAACAACGGCATCGTGTTCGTGGACTACGCCAACCAGCTGCGCATGGGCGGCATGGAGCGGCGGGCCGCGCTGATCGCCACCGGCAAGACCCGTATGCGCCCCATCCTGATGACCACCCTGACCACCGTGCTGGCCATGCTGCAGATGGTGTTCAGCGGCGATATGGCCAGCCAGCTGATGAGCGGCATGGCCATCGTGATCATCTGCGGCCTGAGCTACGCCACCCTGATGACCCTGTATATCGTGCCCATTCTGTACGATGTCCTGTTCAAAAAGCCGCCGCTCAGTGTGGATGTGGGCAGCGACGACGATCTGGACGACATCCCGGACGATGCAGCCGAGTTCATCGCAGCCCAGGGTGCCGCACAGCCCCAGCCGTAAAAGAAGTTTCTGTTTGGAGCACCTCGTATCCTGTCTGTTGGGATACGGGGTGCTTTTTTGCGCGGCAGCACCGGTGGTGTTCTATAATTCCTACAAAAAATCCCCTGAAAAATTGGATGCAAATTCTAAAAGGATGCTCACACAAACACACAAAACTGTGATATAATCATAAATACAGTAGAAAGACGGGGGCAGTCTGCCCGGCCGTGTGTTCCAAAAATCCTTAGGAGGCGATGCCCAATGGCACAGATCCGCTCAAAGCCCTTCGGTGTGACCAAAGAGGGCGCGAATGTTACCGAATATATCCTGTCCAACCCCGGTGGGTTGACCGTCAGCGTACTGGACTACGGTTGCGTGATCAAAAGCATCATCGTGCCGGCCAAAAACGGCCCGGTGGACGTGGTGGTGGGTCACGACACCATGGCAGACTACGAGGCGGACTTCAACTCCTCCGGCAGCACCTGCTGCGGTGCCTTTGTGGGCCGCTACGCCAACCGCATCGAGAATGCAGTATTTACCGTGGGGGGCAAGACCTATCAGCTGGAGGCCAACAACGGCCCCAACCACCTCCACGGCTGCTTCAGCCGCAAGCTCTACCGGGTCAAATCCTTTGGCGACACCCTGCTCATGGAGGCCGAAAGCCCCGACGGTGAGGACGGGTTCCCCGGCAACCTGAAGATCGCGGTGCGCTATACCCTCACCGAGGACAATGCATTCCGCATGGATTACCGCGTCTCTTCCGACGCGGACACCATCGTGAACCTGACCAATCACAGCTACTTCAATCTGGACGGCGGCGGCGACGTGCTGAACCAGAAGCTGCGCATCTACGCTTCCCGCTATCTGGAAGGCAACAATCAGTGCTGTCCCACCGGTGCCATTCTGCCGGTGGCGGACACGCCCATGGACTTCACCGCGGGCAAGCTCATCGGCCGGGAGATCGACACCGGCTTTGCCCAGACCACCATGGTGGGCGGCGGCTACGACCACTGCTACGTCATCGACCGCGCCCGCGGTTCCAGCCAGAGCATCTGCGCCTGGGCCACCAGCGACAAGACCGGCATCAGCATGAAGCTGTACACCACCCAGCCGGGCATCCAGCTGTACACGGCCAACTTCCTGCAGGACTGCCCCAGCCCCGGCAAGGGCGGCAAGCCGCTGCAGAAATACGGCGGCTTTGCGCTGGAAACGCAGCACTACCCCTGCAGCCCCTCCCACCCGGAGTTCCCCTCCACGGTGCTGCGGGCCGGCAAGGTGTTCCGCGCCACTACCACCCTGCGTTTCTTCACCGGCAAACAGTGCGGGAAACTGTAA